>Ga0137432_1000108_pt1 | contig 60889 bp, 91 predicted proteins | sample EasRivERMZT820_2_FD_102337 | JGI IMG/M metagenome (GOLD analysis project Ga0137432, IMG submission 102337) | Soil microbial communities from meander-bound floodplain in the East River, Colorado, USA - East River MetaG ERMZT820_2 | ecosystem: Environmental > Terrestrial > Soil > Floodplain ... | reverse complement strand
GGAAAGATTGACGCCACCGCCGCCACCTCCGGGGACCGAAGTGCGCACCATGCCGGAGATCTCGATCGCGAGCTGCGCGTCGGCACCGACGACAATGTGCGACAGGTTAAGGCCGATCAGGGTTACCGCCGTACCGACCGGTCCATAAGGACCGCCAACAATGGCGGTCTTGAACGCCATGGACGTCACACCGGGCGGCCCCTCCGAACCGGTCGGACCGGTAGATCCGACAGGCCCGAACGATCCCGGCGGTCCCGTCAAACCTTTCGGCCCGTCGGTGCCGGTGTGCCCTTGCGGCCCGGTCGGTCCGGTGCCGATTGGTCCAGTCGGACCGGGTATTCCTTGCGGTCCAACACTCGCCTCCGCGATCGGACCAGTCGGTCCGGTCGGTCCGCCGGACGGACCGGTCGGTCCGCCGACAACCACCACCGGTTGGGCCATGATCGGAGCTGGGATGTTCAATGCCATGCCCGTCATGCCCCGATATGAGTCATCATAGCTGAAATAGCATTGTCGTAAGGGTGAGAGCCGTCGGACGACGTGAAGCCCTCAAAGAATTTCATATTTGAATTTTGCGCAGAACCACCGATCGAACCAAGATTTAAAGCACCATTGAGGTTAAAGGTGTTTCCGCTCGGAGCCGACCTCTCAGCCCCGTTAATGCCAAGGTAAACAAGACCGTTGTGGTGCCGCCAATGAAGAACAGCTGGCGTTGCCGGTGCTAAATAACCAAAGCTTTCGTCTTTGTTCGAATCCCAGTTGTATCCAAAGATCGTCCCGCCGCCGTTCGTTGTGCCGAACAGCCCCAGATATTTTAAAGCGTCCCCCAGGATGCAATCGGAATCAAAACAGTTAACGGGGTTAAGCGTGAACGCATCGATGATGACCGACACGGCCATAAACCCGGAACTCGCAGTGACGTGATTGCTTGCGATCGACGTGGTCACCAGACCGTCACCGGAACCAGCCCCGCCAAAATCAGCACACGCGCGACTGTTCGGACTGGCGGTTGCCAAAGCAGGGCGGCGCGTTGCCGCCGCGGCGTCAGTAAAATTTCTGGCAGCAACAGCTTTTTGGTTCGTAATCGTTGTGATCTCGCCGGCAATATCGACGTATTTTGAGCCACCAAAGCCACTGACAAGATCTCTCGACAACGACCAGGCTGACGTGATGTTGGCTCCGTATTCATCAAGAATAGGAACGACCGGCGCCACAACGTCCGTCCGAAGACAAGTTGCAACATTGGAAACTTTGCTGTCGCCGGCGACCTGATAAAAATGTACCCAGCAAGTACCACCGGGCAACCCGGACGCGACGGCGGTCTTTTCACCCGACGACCCAACAGCAATAGACCCCGAGGCTACAGCCGCTGCAGAGGTTTCATCCTGGCCTGCAACGATCTGCGCCCCGGTCGGTTGGATCTTACTTGGTGTCACCACCCAATAGATCGTGCCCGTGGTGCCGGTGGTCGTGACAGCCAGATCCGCCGTCGTTGAAGAGGTCGGAAAAGCTTTCTGCGAATACAAAGCCGGTGCGCCCGCCTCAAGAACGTAAATATTTACTGCTTCTTCGATGAAAATGTTTTCCGCATCGGTGGTGCGGATAAGCAACGGCTGAATGCCGGGAGCAAGACCGACGACCGGAACACCGGCACGCAAAACTTCATCGTCAAGGTAGAACGACTGACTTTGATACACCGCAGAAACAATCGCCTTGTTGACGGACACAAAATCGATGATGGCGTTGGTTTGCTGGTACACCGCCGAAGCGAGGAGTTTGTTTGCATAGGTTTTTGGCGCGGAATAATGCGCCAGCATGTCCGCAACGAGCGCATTCTGCTGCGCGACTGACGGGATGACGTTGAAGGCCACGCCTTCAAACAAGGACAGCTGTGTAAAGACGGCAGCGCCTGAAAACGTAGCAGCAATCCGAATAAGCCCCGCTACAGTATTCATATTAGGGGCAGCAACATTCAACCAAGTTTCACCGTTGGCCCGGAACCCAAGCACGCCGGATTCGTGCTTCCATTCAAGAACGTAAAGCGGACCGTTCACTATCGGCATAATTTCTGGAGTGACGCGGTTCGAACTCGACAACAAGAACGCGCCGGCTGCCGGCTCGGATCTAAAATAAAGCCCGCACGCTTGTGACGAATCTCCGAAAACCGCATCGTTGAAGTGCGCGTTGCCGCTGTTTGTTGTCACGGCGATTGGAAGGGCAGCAAAAACAAAATACCCGGTGCTCACCGTGATAAAATTGGAAAACGCCGGCCCGATCAAAATGTCATCGGTGCCATCGAAATTGGCGCAAGCCCTGCTCTGCAAGCCGCCAGTGCTGACCACCGGCTGCGCTGCAGCCGTGGCCTGCGCCAAATGCCTGGCATTTCCAGTCTGGTCGTTTAAGGATGAGACACCGGTCGCCACGTTGTACTTGGCGCCACCGTAAGCGCCAACCAACACACGATCCATCGACCATGCTGCAGTGACGTTACTGTAGGTGTCGAGGATGGCCATCAGGTACGCGACCTCATCCCGAATTGAGCCGCATTGAGTTCCGCAATAGTCCAAGCGATCCCAGTGGCTGGAGAAACATCAAAATTTGTACGGACGGCAGCCTGCGCGACAGAAAGGGTTTTGTTGGCTGCGTCGTAGTCGGTCGAACCAATCCGGGTAAAATGATTCATTTGCGACGGCCCGCCGCCGTCACGGGAAGCAAACGAATTAATGCCGACGGTGTTGATCACTTCACCAGCAACGAGTGCTGGGAAATCCGTCAAAGAAAATGAAACTCTTTGGTCCGCAGCTGCGCTCGTAAGAAAATCCGTGCCGAGGATGACTTCATCGACCGCGCCAAACCCACCCCCGGTCCACGCAGTGTAATTTCCGTTGGCGTCTGGAACGCGGGTCACCAGCTTGGCCCCGATCGTGTTCCAAGTTGCAACGATAGCTTCCGAAAAATATGTGGTGGTGCCGCCAGCCGCCGATGAACCCCACAGGCCCATGGTGTCTAAATTTGCCAACCCACCAAAAGAATAATCCGGGGTTACCGCTATAACCGGAAGCCCATCTTTATAGACGCGAAGAATCCCAGGATTCCCAAGTTTTACAAACACGTCGTATTTGGTGCGCACGGCAGCCTGCGCCATGGAATTAAGTCCGGCTGTGACGGTGGTGTCCCACGCCGAACCATTCCACTGAAAAGCACGCAGCATTGTTGAAGCGGCTGCAGACTGAGAAATAGCGATTCTTTTAATTCCACCGGCCTCCAACGTAAAAAATTTCGATGGAGTGCTACCGGTTGCGGAAGCATGAATTACAAACGAAGACCAGAATTCATTGGCTGAAAACGGAAAGCTTTGAACCCCATAGGTAAAATCAGATCCAAGCGAAGCAAACACGTTCGCCCTGGCATTTGCAGGATTGAAGTATGCGCCCGTGTTGTTCACGCAACCGTAATTGACGGCCCAATCTTCCAACTCGGCGGCCTGAAACAACACGCCCATCTCACTCCTCCAACGTGTAGGTGTATGGCGCTAGGCCGCCCGTCGTTGAGAACAACCCAACAAGCCTGGCGTTGCCATAAACGTAATTTTTAGAGAGCTGCAGAACCATGACCGGCATCGGCCACACCAGCACCTCACCGAGGTAGGCTTTGTCGGCTGCGGCACTGCCCAGATAAATCGCGTCCGCTTCGTTGAGCAGCATCACCCCACCACGATGTAAAGGATGCTCGGGTTCGGCGGGCTTAGAGCATCGTAAGCAGCCTGCGTCAGCTGCACCCAGTGACCTTCGGGTCCGGTCGCGCCGGTGTTGACCGCGGTGCCGGGTGTCCCGGTCATGCCGGTTGGCCCGGTCGATCCGGTCATGCCAGTCGGTCCGGTGCTGCCGGTCGGTCCCAACGAACCGGTCGGACCGATTGGTCCGATCGGACCGATCGGTCCCTGATCGCCCAGCGGTCCGATGTCACCGCCTTGACCCTGCTGACCAGTCGGCCCGGTCGCGCCGGTATTGGCCGCGAACCCCGGTATGCCCTGCAGACCAACCGATCCGGTCGGTCCGGTCGGTCCGGTGCCGCCGAAGAATCCATCGACGCCTTGCTGACCGGTTGGTCCGGTGGCGCCGGTGTTGGTGGCAAAACCCGGTACGCCGACAGCGCCGGTCGGCCCGCTTGGCCCGGTGATGCCGGTCGAGCCTGTGATTCCAGTCGGTCCCGTGCCCAGCGGTCCGGTCGGTCCGGTGTTGCCGGTCGGTCCGGTATTACCGGTTGGCCCAGTGCCCAGCGGTCCGGTGTTGCCGGTTGCACCGGTCGGCCCGCTGCTGCCGGTCGGCCCGCTGCTGCCGGTCGGCCCGCCGGCCGGACCGGATGGTCCGGTGGCGCCGGTGTTGGTGGCTAGCCCCGGCACGCCGGTCGGCCCAGTCGGTCCGGTGCCAGGCGGTCCGGTCGGTCCGGTCACCGTCGAGTTATCGCCAGTCGGACCCGCCGATCCCGGCGGACCCGTCAAACCGCGGATCCCGGTCGGCCCCGTGAACGCGCCGGCTCCGGTCGGACCCGTCGGTCCCGCTCCCGGCGAACCCGTCACGCCGGTCGGCCCGGTGGCACCCGGCACCGCCGGCCCGGTGGGACCGGTATGTCCCTCGATCACCACGCCTTCGCGAACGACAACGACCGGCCTTGCCGCTATGGGTGCAGGTTCGTTGTCGACGACGGGCATCGGGGCGACCCTTTAAACTGGCGGATAGGTGACGCCCTGCACGACCTCCAGAGTGCCGTACATCAACGCCACGCGAACTGCGGGAGGCGCCGGGTCGTTGCCGGCGATCATGACGAGGTCGTAGACGTAGATGCCTGGTGAAAGACTCTCTTGGATCGCCTGCGCGTCCACGTTCATGTAGACGACCCGCTTGATCACGTCGGCGATGATGATTTCGTTTTCGGCAGAGGACAGCGACAGCAGCGGCGAAGCGTCGTAGGGGTTACGCTGCACGTCGAGTTCGAACATCTGGCCCTCCAGCGTCCAGTCGGTGGCGTCTGGAGTAAACTGGAAGGCATCCTGCCAGGTCACGTTGTTGCTGATCTTGAGATCCTGCCGTGACGCCGTCTGGCTATGGTTGGCCCAATTGCTCATCGGCTATCTCGGTGATGGGTGGACGTTGTAGGTGCTGATGCCGCCGCGCTGGGTGGAGGTCCGGTGGCTCTGCGGAAACATCCAGCTCTGCGTGCCGATGGTGTTGGCCTTCAGGGACGCCACGTACGCTCCGGTGGTGCCGTCGTTGAATTTCCCCATGTAGAACTGCGCCAGCTGCGGGTTGGTGTAGCTCTGCGCCGGGATCATCATCATGTGGCCAAGAAGGCCGTGAAGCAGCACCTGGGAGTGCTTCGGCAGGATCCAGTCCGGGATGTTGGGCGGATAGCAATTCATCGGATCGGTGACCGTCTTGACGACGATCGCCGTCATCGGCTGGATCTGAGAGAACGGATAGAGGAAATGCACCGTGCCGATGTCCGGCATCAGCGCCGCTTCAGGCAGATTGTGCTGGTTGAGCACCGCCTCGAGCCGCAGGATGCGCCCCTGGGTCACCTGTAGCGGATAGTCGAGCGTTTCCGGGATGGCGGTGAACTTGATGCTCTCGGTCCAGCAGCACGACTGGTCGAAGAATTCATGCAGCACGTCGTACAGTTGGACTCGCAACTGGGCGTCGGAAGAACCAATCAGGCCGACTTTGGCCTGACCAATCAATTTGCCCCAGTAGGCGTTGAATTCGTTCTTCTTCATCCGCCACCTTTACCTTTCGGCGGCGAGCCGCCGACTATGGCGCCTAGCGCCTTGCCGACCAACCCCTGCGTGAACAGCGCCAGGAACGCTGTCGCTCGCTGGTCCTGGTAATCCTCCTGATCACGCTCAAGCGCGTGAGCGACGATTCCGTGGACGATGGCCAACCGAAATTGTGTTTCAATTTCAACGTAGGTGTCGTCGATCGCCTCGAACGACTGCACCTGCCCGCCGGTATCCAAATTGTAAACGAACAGCTCCGGCTTGATCCGGCGCGCTTCGATCAGCGCCGCATTGAGCGCCATCAACATGCTGGGGTCGTCGTAGCGATAGTCTGGGACCAAATCCTGCAGAATCACTCGGGCGTCAGCAACGTAATCGGCCACACTGTTGTAGGTGGGCTGATCCCGGTGGCTGAAATTCCCGTGATAGCTGGCAGACGTCGGCATCGCCCTAGGCTCCTCCGTTGCAGGAGGAGTCTAGGGGTCGATTCTTAAGGAATGGTTAAGCCAAAATGACCTTGGCTTCGCAGAGCGCCGTCGGGTCGACGATCTGGTAACCGTAGACCTGCAAGCCACGCAAAATCTGCCCGAAGGTCAGCTCGCTGCGCAGCGTCTCCACCTTGGAGATCTGCGAGGCGAACGTCAGTCCGTGCGCGTGTCCGGCAAACACCGGCTGCTCGCCGGCTGCGAAGTTGGTCGCGTCGGTCGCTGCAGACGGCAGCAGGTTGGAAATGTAGATCGTGAACCGATCCACCATGCCCAGCCGGCCGTTGCGCAGCATCGAGACCGGATCGCCGGACAGGTAAGCCTGCCTCAACTCGGACTGCTTGAGGTAGCGCCCGAGAGCAGCCGACATGACCACCCAACGCCCGGTTTCCGGGATGTTCTGCTCGTCCATGCACTGGCCGAGACGGAGCAGCACTTCCAGGATGTCCGCCTGACCCGCCGTCGGCGCCGCCTTCACCACCGTCACCGGGGTGCCCTTGATGCCGAGGTTGAGGTTGCCGGAGATCAGACCAGCCGTCGCACCCTTGTTCTTGGCGTGCGCGCCGCCGACCAGGCCGCCCAGCACATCGCGATCGACCGTGATCTTGAGTTGCTGCGCCGCGTCGTCCGACCACATCGAGAGCAGATTGAGATCGCTCTGGATCTCCATCACGTCGTCGAGGATCAGCGAGAAGTACTTGCCGATGCCGATGTACAGCTCGATCGAGCCGCCGGACGGGCGGTCGAGGCCAAGCAGACCGTCGGCCTGGTAGTCCTTGATGGTGATGGTGGGCTTGGTTCGGATCTTGACCCGATCGCCCATGTTCTGGATTTCGCCCTCATAGTCGGTGTTGGAGATCGCCGACAGGACGGTGGAGGCGTAGAACTTCTCGACCATTTTCGCGCTCCAAATTTCCGGGATAAATCCGGTCGCTTGGAGGGTATTGGCCGTCGAGCCGACAGGCGTCAGCGGCGTCGTCGATCCCACTGTTGCAATGGGATAACCAGCGGTTGGAACAGGCATCTGATAGCCCCTTGTGCTTGGGGACTACCGCGCGTTCGCGATCGAGCAGCCCCCGGTTACCGGATGCGCCCTTCTCGACCAGCTGCAATGATATCGGCGTCTTGACGTGCCCACTCGGCCTCACGGCCGGTGTACGCACCTTTTTGGTGCATACGATACAGCTGCGCGATCTGAGCGCGTGTGTAAATGGGTTTGTCGGGCGGCACCCCGGTGTCGCCACCAGTCGCCGGCCTTGCCCTGCCAGGAGCCGCCAAAGAGGCCAGTGGTACCGCCGCTTCCCTGGGAACGCTTGTTGCCGGGGCTTGCTGCGCTGGCTCGATGTGACCCGTAGCTGCTTCCTCCTGGAGGAAGCCTTTGAAGAACGATATCACTCTGGGGGCAGAGCCGCCGGAGATAGCGTCGTTCAACAACTGCTGTCTAACACGTCCAGACAAAACGTCAACGCCCAACAGCCAGCGGTGCCAGCGCGGATTGCGATCGATCTCTTTGTAGTTCGGCACGCCCAACTCGACAGCCTGGTCCATCCGGCGTCGTGCTTCGATCGCGAGCTGCTTGCGCAGCGCGGCGTTCTGCTGCTCGACCTCTTGGATCTGCGGCTGCACCGCCTGCAGCGCGGCGCGCTGGGTCAGGTCGACCAGCTCGGGTCCGTAGTTCTCGACGTCCTGATCGGTCAGATAGTTCTGCGCTTGCCGGCGCTGTTTGGGTTGCGGCGGCTTCTGTTGCTGGGCGTGCATCAGCTCGTTGCCCAGCTGCGACATCTGCTCCTGCATCTCGCCGATCGTCTTCTGGGTTGCGGCGTAGCGCCCCTGCATCGCCAGGAACCGGGTCTTCCACGTCAGATCGTTCTCGTCGGTTAAGTCCGCAGGCGCGGCAGGAGCGGGAGGTACCGCCGGCGCAACGGAGGGCGAGGCCGGCGTTGCCTGCGCCTGCGGGGGAGACTCAAGGGTGGGGGGTGGAGCCGGCGGATCACCCGACGGCGTGTACAGGGATTCGACCTGCGCGACCCGCTTCCTGACAGCCTCGGGGATGTCGTTGGGGTCGTACGGCAGCTTTTCCTTGGGCACCTGATCGACGACGACGTCAACCATTTTTAACCTCCTCGAGCACTTTCATGAGTTTTTTGCACTGCTGCGCATGGCCCTGATACAGCGACAGGTTCTCGGTCACTTCGGTCAAAACATCGATCGTGTTCGCGGTGTACTCAGCGAAAGCACCGAAAAAATCGTCGTAAGCCCGTGGTGCAGCATTCCGTAGAAAACGAGCTTTGGTCTTCAGATTATCGGTCGAATTCACTCTTCCTCCCCGATCGACGGGGGCATCATCGCGGTTGGAGCACTGCCACCGCGCGAACCCATCGGAACCGGTGGCGCCGGCGCCGCCGGGGCCTCCGGCGCTGACTTCGGATAATTGTTTGCCGCCCGCGCCAGCGTGTCGGCGCCGGTCAGCGTCTCGTACCCGCCGGAGCTGCGCGTTTGCTCGCGCGCGCCCTTGCCGATGTGCTTGACCACCTTGCCGCCCTTGGCGAACGGCGTGATGTCCTTCTTGAATGGCTTGCTATGAAACATTGGGGTCATACCCTCCGTAGCCGATCCCGGCACCGCGGACGCCCACATCCGGGCCGCCGGAGTACGGCGTGCCGCCCTTGCCGTATTCGCGCGTGCTGGTGGCCTTGATGCGAGGCGCAGCCAGCACCGCCTTGGACGGGTCCATCGGCTTAGGCTTCGGACCCGACACCCGGCGCATCGACCGCAACGGTTGGCCCATGCGAGGAGGCATCAGCGTGCGCCTGTCTGGCCTGCCTTGGCGGGCTGCGACCCGTTAAAGCCGAACATCTTGTGCGAGCCGCCGGCCGCGTACTTCGGGCCAGGCGCTGCGGATGTGTCTTTACCGGTGTTACCGGGCTTGTCCGGGCCTGCAGATTGCTTGCCGAACATCGCGGTGTCGCCGCCCTCGGCGAACGTCACGTTGTGCTGGGCTTCTTTGGTCTTCGTCGGCGCGACCATATGAATCCTCCTAACAGACCTGGGGACTGTGGAAGGAGGCTAGCCGCTAATTCTTAAGGAAATGTTAAGTGTGTTTGAGGGCGGCTTTAATTGTTGCCAGCAATTCGGGGGACGGCACCGCGCTGCCGTATCCGGTCTCCTCCCACCACCGCTTCCGAAGCGCCAGTGGCAGGTCAAACCACTGCACCTTGGTAAAATACGGCCCGCGCAACCCGCGCAAACGCTCGATTTCCGCGATCGCTCGCTCGACGACACCGGCAACGTAGTAGTGGCTGCGTTCGGTGGTCGCCTGCAGATACAAGTCGCGCAGGTCGTCCAGAATGTCGTTCACGGCAGCGGCTCCCATGCCAGATCGGGAGTGAACTCCCTACCCTCGCGCTGGCATTCCGCCTTTTCGTGCGCGTACATATGCTTCCAAAGCTCCTGCCAGAACGCCACACGCTTAAACGCGGCAACATCGTCTACGACAACGCAAATATACGGGTGCTTGCCGCAGGTGCAGGCTAGCTGCATGCGGAATACCGCCGCGCCGTCCGGCAAAGTCTCGGGCAACAATTCGTTGCCCAACACCGTGAACGCGCTGGGCGGCACGATCAAAGATGGATACGCAATCAAACGTCACGCCTCATGGATGAACTGGTGCTCCAAACACCCGCCATCCGATCAGCAGAAACAGAATGAACAGGAATGCGCTGTTGCCGTAGATCCAATTCGGCTGACCCGGCGCCCACCAGCCCCACGCGCTGTACACCAGCCACAGCAGCATCAGAATCCAGAAGATCAGCCCAAAGCCCATGACAGCCTCCTAGTGTTTCCGTCCCCGGTAGTAATAATACAGCCGGTTATACGGGTAATGCCGGCTGGCTTCGCGGCTCATCCTACGGGGATGGCTCCCACGAAATTCGATCGAGGGCGATTGGTCCTTTGTAACCCCGTTCCCAGACGAACCAGGCGAACGGGATGGCACTGCTGGCTTTTGGTCCATTCCAACCCCTCCTGTGCATCATCGGCAGCCGGTTACGGAAAACGTGAACGCGGACCAAACCGCTTTGCTCGAGGATTTTGGTTCGTTTGTTGCTTTCAAGGAATGCCAGCCGAAGCAGCATGATTACCTTCGGACACAGCTCGAGCGCCTTCTCGACGAACGCCTGGGCGTGCTGATACGGCGGGTTGGTCAAAATCACGCCCGGAAAATCGACTTCAAACTTAACCTTCAAAAAATCCAGCTGGGCGTGGGCCTCATCGTAAGCATGCAAGTCCGACGCATAAACCTCGTGCCCAACAGCACGTAACACCTTCACGATGCTGCCGGGTCCGCATGCCGGCTCCCAGATCCTGGGCGGCAAATGCTCGACCTTCTGCAGCGCGTGCACCGCCTCCGGCGGCGTCTCGTAGCAGTCCGGCCCACGATCTTTGTAAGAGTGCTGCCCGCTGCTTGCAGAATGATCCAACATCACCCATCCCATGAATTTACAGCTTCCATAGCCAGTCTATACGCCTCGACCGAGTTTTCGATGCCCTTTTTGGTGCGTTCCGCCTGGCCCTCGGTAACCCCCACGTTGGCGCTGTAAACCCCAAAAAGATTCACGATTGACTTCATAAACGCCTCCTCGAACCCCTTAGTCATCAGAACTTTGATCTGTTCAACATCGTCAGCCATGTCACTGCTCCTTACCTAGCGGTTTCCGGTGCCTCTCGCGGCGTGCCGGCCCTGGTCTTGTCGTGCTCCAGCAAGAGCTTGCGCATCGTGTTCTCAGCTTCGATGACCTTCTGCGACGAGTCCAACACGAGCTTCATCACGTCGACGCTGACGCACGACGCCATCAGCTTATCGGTTTCCTGCTGCCATTTTACAATCATGTTAACCGTGTCTTTGCGCCCGGACCCTGAGTAAAACAAGAAAAACATCAGCAGAAAGTTCATCAGGACCAGCGCGAGACTGAGCGGCTGGTCCTTCATAATGGACATGAAGACGCCGACCTGCTTCGACGTCTCCTCGACCGTCGCCTTCATCGGCGCCATTTACGGCTTACTGACTGCTGCCAATATCTCGTTAAGTGCAGCAGTCGCTGACGCTAGGGCAGCTGAAGCATCAGCAACCGCCTTAGAGCATTTCGCCACCTCTTCAACCGCACGCGCCATCGTGTCGTAGTCCGGTGCCGGCACCGTGCCGTCGGGCGGCTGCTGGAATTCCCAATCGACCCGGCCGAAGCCGTTCAGCGCGATCGCCTTGTTGGCCGCTGGCGTGATGTCGATGCCGGCCAGATTGGTCTTGCGGCCCTTCATGTCCCAGCCGGTTTCGGCCTGGGGGCGGCCCTTCGGCAGCGTCCAGTAATTGTCGTTGATGTTCCACGGCCCGACATCGACGATGTCGCAGACCACCACCTTGTCGTTGGCTCGGTTGGTGATCTTCACCTTGGGCCGCGCGCCTGGGAAGCGGTACGGCAGCGCGCATCCCAGTTCGGCATCGGAAATGACGTGATTCTCGTCGTAGGCCGAGGTGTTCGGGTCGGCCGACCCACCGAACATGGTGCAGACGATGTTGGTCATCACCTGGTTGTTGATCGGCTCTGGCGACTCCGACTGCTTCTCCAGTTCGGCCCAGGTGTAGCCACCGACAATGCCGTCGGCTTCCAGCCCGCGCTGGCGCTGAAATAGCGTAACAGCCGCCTCAGTGTCGGGTCCGAAGTAGCCGTCATCTTCGATCCCCAGCATCGCCTGCAACGCCGCGACGTCCGGCCCCTTGTCGCCGCGGCGCAGGATCGGTGTCTCCACCGTCGGCGGCCCAGTCGGGGCTTCACCGCTGAACAGATCGCCCAGATCCCATTCCGCCACGTTGTCGAACTGCGACTTGGTCGACATAACGCTAACGTGGACATGCTGTGAATGTGGATTCGACCCCGTATAAGCGCGCCAGACCCAAGGCTGCGTGGTCGAGCTGAAGATCCGCTTATTACTGATGACGTACTTGATCCGCTTGTCCTTCTTGGTGCGCAACATTTCCGCGCATGCATAGCTGTCGAACCCCCCTTTCGGATCGTGAGTAAGATCGATCGCCGACACCACGCCCATGGTGCCGTCTGAAATCCACGGATTGTGATCGCTGGACCTCGAGGCGTGGGCGGCGTCACCGATCGAGCCGTCGCTCGACTTGGATCGTTTGGGGCGTGCCGTGTTGATCTGCGAGCGCAGCTTTTCCAGCGAATGTGCCACCCGCCAGTCAGCCATGGAGGTGAATTCCCTCCCGCGCACGGGCATCGGCGTAATACGAAGCCTGATAATTGGTGAACAACGATTCGTTGTGATCGGCCTTGTACCACCAGATCGGCAGCTCCTCACGCCGCTCAACCCGCGCCAACGTGTTGACCTCCCACGTCACATGGTTGTGCCGGTAGAGCCATCGGGTGTACTCGCGCTTCATTGCCTCGTCGAACGCGATCAAATGCTCGCGCGGCACCACCATCACGCCGCCGCAAAACCGCCAGCACGGGTGCTCGTCATTGTAGGTGTAGTCCGTCCCCCAGCAGCCGGGGATCGCGATCGCCTGCTCGCCGTCGGCGCGCTTCAGGAATTCCTTAATGATCTCCGGCGTCACACCGGGGACATGCAAGATGCCGTAGTCGATCCAGACGTAGACGTCCGGCTTCATTTCGCAGGCTTTCGCCGCGTCGACCAGAAACTCGGTCTTCTGCGCCTGCACGATATGGTAGGCGAGCGAATTCTTCTTTGGGTTATCGGACACCGAATGCGTGACGACGTCAGGATCTTCGTAAGCCCGATCGATGAACTTATACAGCCAGCAATCCTCGAGCTTTGCCTGCCGCGACAACAGCGGCGCCTCGAACGCAAGATTGATCAGCGGCCCACCCAGACGATGGTACTCGTCAGCCGATCGCGGATGACCGGGGATCGGAACGTACGCGGTGATGGCGACGATCATGATCCGCTTTCTATAAAATTAAGCACCTCGTCGGGGTCCATGGTTGCGGTCCACGCCTCGCAGTCGCGCACCCCGTAGCTGATCATCAGCTGCTTGCTCTTCGGGAAGTAAGCGAGGCCCGCCACGAACTCGATCTGCTTGTCGTGCAGATAGAACGCTGGCGAGATCCCCATCACCTCGCCGGCGTCACTGAACCGCACAAACCGGTGCTGGTAGAAGCGGTTGTAAGGCCGTCCGGGGATATGCCGCGCCTCATGCACCACCGCGATGTAGTTGCCCATCACCTCGATGACCTGCGACCCGCCGCTGATGCGGCTGACATCGAAGTCGACATCGTGGTTGCGAACGATCTCGCCGGTTTCGTCGATCAGCGTGCCAAGCCGGTATACGAACAGCAGCCTGCCGCTCTTCTGCACCCACGGCATCCAGTTCTTCTCGTGCTGGCGAACCTTGGGCAGAACGCGATAATAGTTGGTGCCATAGCGCCAGTTGGGCATGTCGGCGGCCAACGACTCGTTGACGGTGATCGGCGCCAGCACCTGTTCGCACCAACCCTCGGACGTTAGCTCGCGCACCGTGGACGACGTCCACGGCCGGTTGTTCAACAAGAACAGCCGGCTGTCCTCGAACCCGCGCACCAGCGGATACAATGGTTCGGGCCAGTTTCTCGGCAGCCCCAGCTCGTGCGTCTCTAAAACATCATCCCGAACACGAAGTACATAATTACGAGTATTAATAGGGTTGCTGTTATTGCAAGTCCCATCGGTTCCCTGAATGACATATTGTCCCTCCGGCGTGATGGTGTAGTTGACCGTCCGCACCAGGATCATCGGGATCTCGCCGCACGCAACGCAATTGACCACCGACGGATTGGTCGCGACGTAACCTTCCGGCGGGGTGAACGGAATCTGCTTCGGCACAAACGACGGAACGTGCTCACGCAGCGACTTAAGATACCAATACAGATTGCCGCGGGCCTGCTCGCTGCCGGCTAGCGCCAGCTCGTTGCACATCTTGGCGCCGGCAGCGCGCTTGCGCTCGTCGTAGTAGGCGCAGATCGAGAACTCTTCCTTTATACCGGACTTGTAAGCCCAATCATTGACGAACAGTAAATCGGTCTTGGCATGCGGCACCTGCAGACCTGCTTCAGAAAATAGCAGACTGGTAAAATTGTCCCCTTGCTCACGATAATATCGAGCGAGTTCGTACAGCACTTCTGCACGCTGGGGTCGCATCCGATAGGCAGCGAGCATGTTTGACAGAAAACCTGGGAGGTCACCCATCTGCTTGCGACACAGCGCGAGCCGCATCTGAGCGTACCAGCACTCCTCGGCGTAGCCGCCCAACGTCGTACGCTTTGCGTAATGCTCCGCAGCCTTTGCCCAATTGCCCAAGTCATAATACGAACCCGCCAAATAAAAATGATACCGCTCGATCAGTCCTGAACGAGTTTCGGTCTGGAGGGCTTCCTCCAGAAGGGCAATATCGCGGCTGATCTTGTCGGGTCGGTTAGCCCCGTCAGCATGATCGATGAACTCTGCGCCATCCAGGTGGCCGGCGCTTGCCACATCCAGATATTCATGCGTAACCCCAACGTACCAGCCAGTAGCATCGCGGCTGAGAAGTCGGCGATTAAAGTATCCAAGTGTTCCGGCGACTTGTCGGACGTCATAAGACAGTCCCTTCTCGCCGTTCAACCAAGGTTGCTTGGTGACCTGCAGCTCCATGTCGGCGTCAGCGAGCAGCAGGTAGTCCCACTCCATCCGCGACAACCGCGCACACCGCAAGGCTTCGTTGCGGGCCTGTTCAAAGTTCTTGAACGGCGCAGGCGTGATCTCGAGCGGCTTGCCAGCCGCTTCGAACAGCTCCTTGAGCTTTTCCGGCGTACCGTCGGTCGACCCGGTGTCGACCACGACGGCGCCGTCGATGTGAGGCAATAGTGACTTAACGCAGCGTTCGATCACCGCGCTTTCGTTTTTGACGATCGCATTCCATACCAGCTTCATTTTTTCCTGGTTTCACCGACATCGACCATGTCAGGCGTCAGCTGCTGGGCGTCCAGCACTTCGATCGACTCACCCTCGCCGGCACGCTCGAGCGCCAGGTTGATGGCGTGCTCGCGCGAGTCGGCCTCGACATCGCCAAGCGTAACCGGCCCGATCTTGCGGGACTTTACTCGAAATACCGGCATTGGCCTGTTCCTTACTTTTTCTCGGCTTTGGAAGCAGTGACCGGAGCCGTGGGCGGCTCTGCTAGCACTTCGGTGCACTGCAGGACTTCGATTTCCTCGCCCTCACCTTTGGTGTCCAGAACTTGCTGGATCGCCAGCTCGCGGCTCTCGGCCTCGACGGTGACAGGCGTGATCGGCGAGGTCTTGCGCGCGGTAACGTAGAACGAAGCCATTGGTCTTCTCCTTGGGTTACCCTGTTCCGGTGGGTCCGGTCGTGCTGGCGATTTCGTAACCGGCGGTGTTGGCGTCCAGGATATCGAATTCCTCGCCGGCCGCGGCCGATTTTCTTACCATCGATTTGGCAACATCGACGTTCGCAGCGATCACGCTGAAAACCCCGGTCGGACCTTTCTTGCGATATCGAACGTAAAAGGTTGGCATCGCGCTCTCCTAGCCCGGTCCGCCGATGATGGGACGTGGACGCCCACCGGGACCAGGCGGCCTTGGCTGATTGCCGGTCATATCCACCGGTTGCGTCTGCTGATTGTTCATGCGCGAAGGCTGTGCGCCCTGCATGCGCCGGAACTGCTCAACATTTCCACCAGGCGGCGGCCCACCGGGCGGTGTTCCTGGCTGACCCGGAGGCCCTGCAGGATCTGGCCCGTCGCCAACCGGCCCTTCGTCGCCAGGCATCTTGGCCTTCGACGCGAGGAAACCGGAGGTGAGTTCGGCGGTAATTCTCTGCACGCCTTGATTGACGCCCTCCTGAATACCTTTGTCGACCTGCTCGCTGATGTCCTGGTTCTGTTTGCCCTTCTCCTTGGCTTCCTGCTTCTTCATCAGCTCTTCGTCGGATGGCACCACCTTGTCGCCGTCCAGACCAATCGTTTGCGACACAGAACGCAGCACGGTGCCACGACCGGTGATGCCCATGATGTCCATGTCGATTGGGTTGGCGGTGTGCTGCAGGAACTCGAGCTGACGCTGGCGCTGCGTCTCGCGCTGCACCGCGACGTTGACGCCCTGAACGTAAATATCCTCCGTACCCGTCAGTATCCCTGTCGTATCGGTGAGCATCACCAGATCGGACAGCTGGATCAGCGACACGTCGACCACATCGCGATCGATGTTGGAGGCCACTGTTTGCAAGATCTTACTCGCGTTGGCCATCAGCATGGCGAGGCCGGACGAGGTGCGGCCGGCGCCGCCCGACGCCTGACCGCCGATGTACTTCGGGATCGCCGACACGTCGTCGCTGAGATCGACGAACGCCTTGAAAACCGTCAGCAAGTCGTTGGCGTTGCTCTGCGGCTGAAAGAACTCGACCGGCGGCTTGGAATTGTTGCCGACCGGATCGTTGGTGACGTGCCAGCGTTTCCACGGGAACAGCTCGTCGGTGTTCTCCTCCGGGCGGCAGCGATCGTCGTTGACCACGACCTGCGGACCACTGGAAATTGAAATGTTGTTGACGAGAGAACGCAGCGTGGCGTTGGCGACGTCCTGCAGATCGCTGATCATGTCGGACAGGCCGTTGCCGATCGGCGTGCCCGGTACCTTTTCGAAACTTGTAATGAAATAGTTGTGCCGTGCGCGGGGTGACGGAGATAGGCTGGCTTTGATGCAATGAGAGCCGATGCAATAGGCGTCGATATGGTAGTCCCTCAGTGGATCAGAGACTCCAGGCATTCCGTATTCTTGCAGCACTGCTCCCTGTACATTGCCATGAAACTCCATCTGGGAGATCAACCCGGATCGGTTCCAGGCCGGGTTTTCGCGACTCTCGAGCACCGCTCTCTCAGCGTCGGTCGTATCCCAGTTGTCGTACAGCCCACCCCGACCATATTCCTCGAGTACTTTCCGTACCTCGTCCTGATTGAAGCCGGGGAGATCGAGCAGGTCGTTCAACTCTGCCCGTGTAAGGCGGGACTTCTCGATCACATTTGCATTCGCTATGTCGGCGACACCGGGCGTCCACCAGACGTCGAACGGCGATATGCGGCCCCAGATCATCTTCGGGATCTGCTGGACCGTCGGCTGCCCGCCTCCCGGCGGCCATACCACCTCGGGCATGATCTTGACCATCGGCCCCTTGAGGCAGGCAAACGGGAAGATCGGCAGGTCGACGATGAACTCCGCTAGCGCGTGATAGTACATCCCGCCACGCAGGATCTCCTCGATGCGATCCTCCGCAAGCTTGGCCTGCTTGGCGGCTTTCTTCTTGGCAGCCTCGAATGCGGACTCGAGCAGCGCGATCTTGCGCTTCAGCGTGGCGTCTTCGGGGGGATGCTGGCCGGTGGTCTGCGCCACCATCTGCGCTTCGTTCTTGATCAGCGCGTCGATTTTCTGAAGGATTTCGTCCGGGATGTCCGGGTCGGCCGGCGGACGGATCGCCCAGGGACGGTCGCCGCCAAGGTAGACATCCCGTAATAGCGAAGAAGCAGCGCGGCACTTCTGCGCTGTAAGACGCGCATAAATCTGCGAACCGCCAAATTTGGTCACCTCTCGCATCTTGTCGGGGGAATACTGGCCGTTGAAAACGCGCAACGCCTCGATCAGCCGGCCCGACCACCCGGAGGCGGTGTTGCGATGGTTGCGCATGATCTCGAACTGGCCGCGAATGTAGCCGACCAGCTCAGGCACCGGCGGCGCGTTGTCCTGCGGCGCCGCAGCCGCGGATCTCGCCGCCTCCTGCTCCTGCAGATGCGCTTCCAGCGCCGCAGGCGGGACCACTTGCAGGACGTTTGCTTCGCCGAGTGCCATTCACCCATCAAAGGGTAAATTTCTTAAGGAATCGTTAAGCTATCGGGAGTACGGTGACCGAATGGCAGACCTCACCGAAAACGAGATGGCCGCCCTCGCGCGCGAGATGGTCATGGGCATCCGCAACTACAAACTGATCTTCGCCGACTTCGGCATCGACGAGGAGGACTACTACGAGATCGCCAAGAACGAGACCTACAAACGGATCAAGGATCACTTCACGCTGGAGTGGAACGCCACCACCTCGACCCAGGACCGGATCCGCCTGCAGGGCGCCGCCGGCATCGAGGTGATCATGCCGGTGGTCGCGCGCCGTGCGCTCGACGCCACCACGCCGCTCGCCGAGGTGATTGAGAGCGCCAAGTTCATGGCCAAGGTCGCCGGCATCGGGGACACCAAGGCCAACCCGCAGTCGGCGTCCGAACGGTTTGTGATCACCATCAACCTGGGCGCCGATGTCGACGGCAAACCGGTGATCGAGCACTTCGACAAGTCGGTGGCGCCCGACGCAAACGACGTCAACCTCGCGCAAATCACCCATAAATCAACCACGCCGCCTGGGTGATTTATGGCGCGCTCCGACACCCGCGACTACGCCAAGAGCGACCGCCAGTTCGGTTCGCTGGTCGCGCACCACGAGCAGTCTGAGACGATCCAGAACGAGAAGGGGGAGTGGATCAATGTCTACGGCAAAAAAACTCCCAAAGCTGGGGAGCAGCTACCCGAAACGCCCAGTTATTCGACTGTGGATGAGGCGGTGGAAGCTGCTAAGAAACGATCCGACGAGTACCACGAGCCAGAGGAGGAATAGATGCACCTAATTCGACGCTCATTTCTCGGAGGCTTGATCGCCGCGTTCGCGGCGCCCGCGATCGTGCGCGCGTCCTCGCTGATGCCAATCCAGCCGCTGCTGGTGCCGGAGAACGTCATCGTCCAGGTGCGCACCCGCGTGCTGGGACCGCCGCGCTGCGATCACTGCTTCGCGGCGTGGGGCATGTGCTCGCACACCGGAGGCCCGCTCGACCTGGACGACCATGTGCTGGACCACCGGGTGGTCGAACTGGCGTGTGAATCGCCGCTCGCCCTGCGCACCGAAGTGGTCAGCTGGAAGAATCCGGGCTGGACCTAAATGCCCGTCATTTTCGACGCACCGCCGACGTTGGCCTCGTTCATGAAAAGCGAGGCCTTCGGCCGCGTTGCCGCCGGCCCGGTCGGATCAGGGAAAACCACAGCTTGCCTGATCGAGATCCTGCGCCGCTCGATGGCGCAGGCGAAAGCACCTGACGGATATCGATACACCAGGTGGGCGATCGTCCGGCAGACCTTGAAGCAGCTGAAAGATACCGTTCTGAAGGACGCTCAGGCATGGTTCGCGGGGCTGGGGCGCTGGGTGATCTCGGAAAACTGCTACTACCTCGAATTCGCGGACGTCAAATCAGAACTCGTCTTCATCCCCCTCGAGAACGCGGAAGATCAAGCCCGGTTGCTCTCCATGCAGCTGACCGGCGCCTGGCTTTCGGAAGCCATTGAGATGAATTTTGACGTGCTGGCTCCGGTCAGCGGTCGTATCGGCCGTTATCCGTCCGCCAACCAGGGTGTGCCGAGTTGGTATGGGATCATCGCGGACACCAACATGCCAGTCGAACTCAGCGACTGGCACAAGTTCATGACCGAACCCCCGCCCAACTGGCAGGTCTTCATCCAGCCCTCCGGCATGTCCCCCCAGGCCGAAAACCTCAACTATCTTCTCCAGACCGAACAGACCAAGGGCCTGACCTTCAACCATCCACTCCGGGTCGCGCAGGGACGCAAGTACTATGAGCAGTTCCTTCAGATGTACGGGTCCGATCACCCCTGGGTGAAACGCTACGTCTATGCCCAGTACGGCGACGATCCCTCCGGGGAGGCCGTTTTCAAGTCGACGTTTAAGCCAAGCTTCCATGTGGTCCCGGAAACCCTTGTGATTCCTGGCTATCCACTCATTGTCGGCCAGGATTTCGGCCGGAACCCATGGTCCCTCATCGCCCAGGTCGACCACATGGGGCGTCTGATCATCCATCAGGAGGTCGCCGCCACCAACATGGGCCTGGAGAAGCACATCGATGAGAACCTACGGCCGGCGCTGCTGTCCAACAAGTTCATCGGCTCCAAGGTGATCCTGGTCGGCGACCCCTCCGGCATCAACAAGGGCAGCATCGCCGAGGAAACCTGCTTCGAAGCCCTGCGGCGCAAAGGATTTCCCGCTTTCCCGGCGCCGACCAACGACATCCCGCCGCGGCTGCGCGCGGTCGAGGCCTTACTGGGCCGGCAAACCAACGGAGGGCCGACCCTGATCATCAACGGCACCCATTGCCCGTGGCTAACCAGGGCAATGTCGGGCGGCTACCGTTACAAAAAGCACAAGGACGGCGGGCTGCGCGCCATCCCGGAGAAGTTCGATAAAGAGGGTTTTTCACATGTTGCCGACTGCCTGCAGTACGTCGCGCTTGTGGTGCACGGCGGACTGATGACAGAATTCGCCCGCCGGTTGACGCCGAGGCCACGGAGGGCGGTCTCGAGCCAGGTCACCGCAGCGGGATGGACCTGATGGACAGGATGGATTTTGGCGAAGCCCTGACAGAGCTGAAGCTTGGACACCGGGTCGCGCGCGCCGGCTGGAACGGCAAAGGGATGTGGCTCGAGCTGCAAAGCCCGGACGACAACTCCAAGATGACGCTGCCCTACATTTTCATGAAAACAGCCGACGACAACCTGGTGCCGTGGCTCGCCAGCCAGACCGACCTGTTGTCCGACGACTGGGGGATTATAGTCGCATGAGCACGCCAGACGGCCGCAGCCTCGGAGCCTTCCGGGTCCGAGAGAGCTTCAACCCTTCCGAGTCCAACATGGTCGACAAGATCAAGCGGTTCACCGCCGACCTGATTGATCTATGTCAAGAACTCGAGAAGGCCGACGCCGCCTACCCGTCGGCCGGCGAGCAGACCCGGCTGTGCCGGCTCGCTATGACCGCCTACGAAGAGGCGGCGATGTGGGCCGTGAAGGCCGCGACCACGGTCAAGTGACGGTCGGAAACTTAGTTTCCGGCCTAAATTTAGTTTCCGGCCTTAGCCGGTCTAATTTCCGGCCTTTCACATGAAACTTTACGACCTGGCGATGGCCGAAGAGCGCGACGGCAGCCACATGATGCACGCCGCGAACTGTCCGCACGTCCGAAAACTGGCCGACGACGGCTTTCCGGTGATGACCATGTTCGGCTGCCAAGGCCTGCCGGACATGCTACCCAGGCACTCATGCCTCGAGAATGTGGAAGCTGCACGCTCTGCTGCCGGGTAATGGGCGTTCCCGAGGTCAAGGAAGACTACAAGTGGTGTCCTCATTGTACCCCCGGCACGGGGTGCAAGATCTACGAAACCCGCCCCGGCCGCTGCCGCGACTTCAACTGCCAATGGCTGAAGGACGAGCGGTTCCTGGACTACTGGTATCCGAAGACCGCCAGGATCATCGTCGATACCAAGATCGAAGCCGACCATACCTTCGTATTGTTCGTGGTCGACCCGGACTATCCGCTGCGCTGGCGCGAGGAACCCTACTTCTCGGACATCAAGAAGGTGGCGCAGGCCGGCCTAGACGGCCGTTTGGGCGCCAAATGGACGACCGTCATCCTGGTCAAGAACGACCGGATACCGATCGTACTCTAGCTCGTCGGCCCAGCCGATCCGCCAGCGCGCCGGCTTCAGCGGGTCGACGATGAACGGCCGGTCCCACCACGCTTCGGCCTGCTGCTTGATCGATTTAGGCGGGTCTGGACTAGGCATGGCGTTCTGCGGCATGAGCCAGGATCAGCTCCATGATCTTCTGCCGCGCCGCCGCGGTCAACTGGTAGCCGTAGCCCCACAACGTCCCCACCGAAACGTCGAACGGCGCCAAGCGGCGCCGGATGTTGCAGATGTGCACATCGATGGTCCGGTGCACCATGTTGATGCGCTCCTTCGGAACCGACGGGTTGGCCATCAACAGCAGCATCAGCCCGACTTCGGTCGAGGTCAGGTGGAACACCTGCTGGAGCGCCAGCTCGACCGCCGCCTTGTCGTCGGCGACCATTCTCGAGAGCTGCAGCGCGCGCTGGTCCCTGGGGAAGCCGGGGGGCCAGTCCTCCTTGGGCAGATCGACCAGGATCCCGTTGGTTTTCGCCTCTGTAAGGCGCTCGCGCAAAGCGTCCGACGGCGTGCCGGTGGCGCGCGCGATCGCCCGCAAGGGTACCCCTTCATCCGCAAGGCGGACGGCTACCGTCTCAAGGGGTAGAGGGCCTGCCACGGCTGCCAGAAGTACAGCAGTTCAAAGGGTTTGGCAAAAGAAGACGGCCGGCCATCGAAGCTGGGGGGCGTTGCGGCCGGCCGTCAGGAGTAATGGACTCGAACCCCCGGTATGTGGCCCGCGGTGCCTGGGGTGTCAATTAGCGTAACATGCGGGTGTGGACGGGGGCGCGCACGGCGGCGCGCGGTGCCGGCACAGCGTGCGGCGCCGCCCGCGAAGAGGAAAGTCCGGGGGTGTTAATTATTGTGGCGAAACAAAGAATTTAATTAATCGCTGCGGCCTTTAAATAAATACCCGCGGTATTTATGGCGTATGGAAATAAAATCTAGGGTTGTATTTCCAAAAGCTAGTCATGCATATTTGTGGGTCCATGCAAGTGTTGACGACCAGGCCCCCGGCCTGTCCAGCCTCCCCCCCGGAGGGGGGGAGGGGGGCCTCCTTCTATGGTTAATGGCTGGACCCTCTGTCTAGTAAACAGAGGGTCTAAAGCATATTCTCTAATGATATCAATATCATTCCATTGGCTTGGCCACATTGGGAAGCATATGGGAAGCTTGGCCGGTCCAGGTCCAGGGCCAAAAGGCCGATAGGAGCCGATTCCTTGGATTCCACTAAATCGATTGTCTGGCTTGCGTTTGGATAATGAGATTTCAACCGACTCTAACGATTCCAATGAGTTAGGCCGATTCGGCTGGTCACTAGCTCAAAATCCGGCTATCCGGCACCGATCAATCAAAAACTGCACAAGCTCTTTTGCAATCTCAAAAGCCGGTAAAACTGCACAAGCTCGAAAAGAGATTTAGAATATATATATTTACTAAGTATATGATATTATTATTGTTTTCTTGATAGTGAGCTACTGATTTGTTCTTTTCCGACAGTATTTTTTTTTGATTCTGTTTTTGCGTCATTGCCTGCCGGATTGTCGGATTTTGAGCTAGTGAAAACCGGCCACCGCTAACCCATTGAAAAGACTGGTGGAATGTCTTCCTATAGAATAGGCCAAAAAATACTTGACCGCTATGCAAAAATTCTGTAGGCCAAAAAGTACTAAACCCAAAAACGAAAGGACTCGAACATGCGTTGGATTACAGATGCGGGCCACGGCTGGCTTGCGGTTAGCTTTGCGGACCTAGCCGACGTCGGCGCGGCAATCGGCGATTTTAGCGGTTATTCCTACATCAACCGCAAGCTAGGGATTCTCTACCTCGAGGAAGACTCCGACGCGCCCGCATTTATCGCGCGGCATGCCGGACGGCATTCGGACTATTTTCGGACCCTGCCCGAAACCCACCTAACCGACTCGTCCGATCGAAACCTTGTCCGCCGTTGCCCGCGCCTTTCGCAGGTGCGCCAATGAGCCGGGAAAACGCATTTTTGGCGGACCTGGAGTCGGCCATCCCGGACCTGGAGTCGAACCTGGACGCGCCGGGGGTTAATTGGAACCATGTCCGCGAGCCGGTCAATTTGAGCGGACGCCTAATCGATGCCGCTGCCGCTAACCGCTACATCCTAGCCGGGAAGGCAACGCTAACCCTTGTTAGCGAAAAGACTGGCACGCGATTCACCTATCGCATATCCGCCGCGCCCGATGGCGCGGCATACTTTGTCGCGCTGCTAAACGGCCCGGACAATACGCAAGATTATAAATATCTAGGCCGATTGTCGCGCGGCATATTCTGGCCGGGTCGCAAGGTGCCGCGTCCAGGTGATATCGGCCCGGACGCGCCAAGCTCTAAGGCCTTTGCGTACGCTTGGCGCGCGCTCATGCGCGGCACCATGCCGGACCATTGCGAGGTATGGCATGAGTCAAACTGTGGCCGCTGTGGCCGCAAGCTAACCGTTCCTAGCAGTGTCGGGCAGGGTTTCGGCCCGGAATGCATCAACAAAATAGGACTCGAGTGATTGCAGCCAATGGCGCGCCTAACCCGCGCGCCATTACCGGCAATCATGCCGCAACCGGAAAACAAGGATTCGAACCATGCCGCAAGCAATTGTTACAAAATATCTAGGCCCGTCGAATGTTCGCGGGTCGCGCGTCAAGGCAACCGCACAAGCCGGAAGCTTAACGCTAAATTGGGATGATGCGCTAAACGCTGGCGATAATCACCGCATTGCCGCGCATGCGCTGGCCCGTAAATTCAAATGGTCCGGGGCATGGGTCGGCGGCGGATTGCCAAGCGGCGAAACCGCATGGGTCATGGACCCGCAAGACTCGCGCGACTCGTTTCACGTTGGAGTCTTCGCAGGCTCGCAAGTCTAAGCCGCAATTAACCGGGCGTTAATTAACGCCCGGTTTTTTGCAATTCTTATTTTACAATGTTCTAAAATAAGAGTATGGAAAGAACAAGCCTAGAACAAGGACTCGGACAATGGACACTCTGAAACAAGCAACCGCGATAGCCGGGACAATTGGATTCCCTAGCAAAATGCCAGGAACCTCCTACGGCATAAGCGCAACGCATTGCCTAACCGGCGGCAAACTGGCGAAGATTCCCGGCAGTGTTTGCTTTGGCTGCTATGCGCTTAAGGGGAATTATATTTATCCTAGCGTCCAGGTCGCGCACGCCAAGCGCGAGTCGAACCTCGACTCCCCGCATTGGGTCGCGGCCATGGTCAAGATTATCACCGTATCGCATGCGCGCGGCAAAAACCGGTTAGGCGAGTCAATCGACGTCGGATTCCATCGTTGGCACGACTCGGGCGACCTGCAATCGGTGGACCATCTTGCCAAAATCTGCGAGGTGGCGCGCTTAACGCCCAAAATAAAGCATTGGCTGCCGACTCGCGAGCTTGCGTTCGTGAAAGCGTATCAAGCCGCCGGGGGCGTAGTGCCGCGCAATTTGGTTATTCGCGTTAGCGCAACCATGGTCGACGGTCCTGCAACGAAAGCATGGGCCACAACGTCAACCGTGCACCATGCCAGCAAAGCGCAAGGCCGGACCTGTCCCGCGCCAAGCCAGGACAACGCATGCGGTGATTGCCGCGCATGCTGGAACCCGCGCGTCAAGAATGTTTCCTATCACAAACATTGAAAAGGATTCGACCCATGCATGAACCAAAAGTGAAAGCAACGCCCGCGAAACCCTACGCTGGCAAGCCGACATGGCACGGCAGATTCTACGCTGGCGAACAATGGCACACCGTCACCAATCGCGCGGGCTTGCCCATTGCCTACGCTTCGCCAGAGGCGGCCATTGCTGGCGCTTGGCTGCAAGCGCCAGAGCCAACGGAAGCGCAACGCGATGCCGACATCGCAGCCGAGGACCGGCTGGCAGAATGCTATCGCATCAGCAAAATCGAAAGGCCTGAATCATGAAAGTATCGATTCGCGAAAGCAAGTTAACCGATGGCCTAGCGCGTTTGCTGGTCTACCGGCCACGCGAACGGGCGTTCTCTTTGAGCGGGTCCGCCTACGAAACCAAAAGCGGATATTGGATCGTAAATATTCCGCATGAACCGGCGGACGTTGTCGACTGCAAGGCCGATGCCGCTATGGCGTTGCAAAACCACTACGCAAAACAGGAGGGCTAAAAAATGGAATGGATTCTAATCGGATTCTATCTCGTTTGTTTCGCTTGGTTTGTTTGGTTTCTCATCAACCCAATGGAGGACTCGCAATGAGCCTGGACCCCGTCAACAAACGGCCGAATCCCTTTCGCAAGCGCAAGGGCGGCAATCAATTCGTGTTCCTGGTGGTCGGAGTCTATGAGGACGATTACCAGCGTTTCGCGGAATCCTATGCCGCTGCCGATGCTGGCGAAGCGGAGCACCTAGCCGTGTCCCTGCATCCGGGCCTGATCGTTGCGGGCGTGATCGATACGCGCGGCGAGGTGGTCGCATGAGCCACGAACGGCCGAATCCCTTTCGCAAGCGCAAGGGCCACTGGACAACGATTCGACGGTTTGCAACCAAGCGATTCGTCGTGAAGCTCCAATGGGAGCCGGAACAATTCGCCGATTTGTCCTGGATGGACGCGGCGGACCATCGCAAAATTGAATCCGGTGAATGGATCAATTGCACGTTTCGCGTGGCCGTCTTCCTGGACGGCGCGCGCATTGTCGAGCAATCGCTTGGCAATAGCGTCTATGCGGACCCGGCGGACTTCGCGCGCGAGCACTACGGCACCGCTGGCACGGGTGCCGGGGGCTACTTCTCCGACATGGTGCGCGAGGCCATCCGTGACGCCCGCAAGCACGTTAGCGCCATGTCTGGCCCGCCACGGGTGCGGCTATGAGGAAGCACCACAACCCTAAATTTTTCGCGGTCAATACGCTGTGGACTTGGCTGCTTGGAATCGCCGTCTATGGCGGCGGCGCGCTCTATGTCGTGTCTCTACTGAAATGAGGAAAGCAACAATGGACAAGACTCTGACTGACTTTGAATCCGACTGCTTGCGGGCGCTGGTCCAGGAATATGGGGCGACCCGCATTGTGCAGCTTGTGCGCGGGTTTGAATTCGAACGGCACCTGGAGATCGATGGCCCCGCAATGTTGAGTTGCGCCAAGTGCGGCGTGCCGTTGACCGGCAACGCGGTGCTTTCGTGGGGTGATGGCCCGGAGGCGGGCAAATCATTCTTTTATTGCAGCAAGGCCTGCGAGGCTGGGGCTTGACAGCACATAATGGCCTATCGTACAGATTGGCCTACCAACAAACGGGAGAACCCAATGACTATCGTTTTCGAGGGCAAGGCCGGGGTCGATACCTACCGCGCCATTGTCATCAAGCACGGCCTCAAGATGTATGCCGCCTGTGGCATGCAGCCAAACCGCGCCTATACGCCGACGCGCATGCTGGCTGCCGCTGGCGAGATCACCGGCCAGACCTTCAAGCGTGGCCAATACGCGCAAGCCATTGCCGCGCTGGAAGCCTGGATTGCAATCAACGGAACCAACGGGAGAGACCAATGACCGCTGCCGATATCAGGATCATCCACGCCATCGCCGACCGCGCTTGCGGTTTGTATGAGCGGCTGGGCCACCTGACCGATGCCGATCTGCGCTTCGCACGCGCTGGCATCGCGCATGAGATCATGACCGTTCACAGCCGCATCGTGCCGTTGCGCCTGTCCGCGTTCCTGGACGCGGACGATTCTAACTTCGCCCATGACGTGGGCGGCATCCATCGCCACCTGGAGGACGGCGATTCCCCACGTCTCAAGGATTGCTTCCTACCGCGCTTCGCCAGCGTCTGAGATGGCAGCTTATGCGTTGGGGCAACCGGACTAGGGTCCGAGCATCCCAACGCATGGGCGGCCACCTGGAGCCGATTACGAAGGGCTAAAACCATGTTCAAAGAACCAACCAACGACGACCGCGCGGTGTGGGCGTTCCGCGCCGTGCAGGAGTTTCGCAACGTGTGCCAAGGCTCGCCGCTCGACTCCGAGGAGGGCATCGAGGAGGCAATCGGCGATCTGATTGCGGACCTATTGCATCTCGCACGGCAGAACGACATCGACCCGTCGCTGCTGCTCAATCGCGGCTGGCTGCACTTCGAAGCGGAAGAGGCCGAGGCAAAGGAGGCTGCCCAATGCGCCTAGCCGAGACCACCAACGGCATGCTCGCCACCGTGTGTAGGGACATCGAAACCCTGATCATTTGGGCCGAGGCCGACGCGCAACACGCGCGGGAGAACGACGCGCCAGACACCGCATGGGACGACGAATGTCGCGCCGCCATGCTTCGCAATGCGCTCAAGCTGCTCGAGGATTGCAAGCGATGAACGAATACAGAGTCCAATGGACCAAATGCCCAACGGCATACAACACAACGCACGTTCTATTCGTGGAGGCTGGCACGCCTGCCGACGCCGAGGCCATCGCCAAGAATCACGTCGAGCGCAATCTTGGCGTGGGCGGCTGGATCAAGTTCGAGGTGACGCCGGTCGAGCCGATGCCTGCCGGTCGCGTGCTGGAGGGCAGGCCATGAGCCGCTATCGCATCGACTGGAGCATCAACCACGCCTGCGGCACGCTGCCGGGGCGCTATGCCAACGAGGCCACCGCTGAACGCGCGGCGCGATGCTGGAAGCGCGAGATGGTCGCTTTGGACGATTGTCCGCGCTGCGCGCGTGCCGAGTACCAGTGGGAGGTTGTTTGCGAGGAGGACGAGCCATGCCAATGACGCGATGGCTGTTTGTGGTCGACGTCGACCATGACTTTCAGAACAACCTGGAGGAGGCCGCAACGTGGCTGGAGGGTCAGCTGGACCTGTCCGAGCTATTCAAAACCAAGGTGACGGCTTACCGGTCCGTCAACGATCTGGTGTTCGACTACAACGACAAAGAAGGAGCATTCAAACATGAGCCAACACTTTGACGAAACCGAATCCGTTCGCCGGCACATGCTGGAGACCGGGCAGCCGCAAGCCGATCTGGCGCAAGCCAAAGAACGCTGGGACCACAATGAGGTTCGCGATGCGTTCGAGATCATAGGATTTATGGCACCGTTTTGTGTCGCAATCCGCAAGAGCGACCGCAAGAAAGGCTCGCTCGAATTCACCCACCATCCGCGATTCTATTTCAACTTTGTGGAGGACCGATGAGCATTCATAATCCCGACGGCACGACAGAGCACTATCTGTCGAAGCCCGAGGTCAAGATCACTGCGGTGCAAGTCCTGGGGCGCGATCTGAAGCCCGGCGATTTGTTTTCAATCGCTGGCCCGGACTATTGGCGCACCGCGTTGGACAAGGGCAGCGTTGGCGAACAGGTTTACATTCGCACCAACGTGCCAGCCGACAAATTCGTCGACGCTGACGAACCAATTTATCGCATCACAATCGAGGTGGACTGATATGCACACATACAAATCAATTCGCGATGGGGCGCTCTGGACCGTTGGCCATTACAAGATGCAAGGTTACGAAGAATCCTCTTCCGAGCAATACTGGATTGCTATGAAGGATTTCCGCACGGAGCGGGAGGCTGCGGCCTATGTCAATTACTTGAATGGCGGCAGCGGTGACTTGCGATGAGCCGTGTCAATTTTACGGTTTGCCCGTTCTGCGGCCACGAGCACGACCGTGCCGCCGCTCTTGTCAAGCATCCAGCGCCTGCCGTCGAGCCGCGCATGAAACCGGGTGACATCACGTTGTGCATCGAGTGTGGTGAATTCAGCGTGTTGGGTTTCAACGACATGCTTCGCAAGCCAAGCTCCGACGAAATCGCGATGCTGGGCCGCGATCCGGCAGTGCAAAGGGTGCGCGAGGCGTGGCAGGCAATGCAACGGGGGAAGCAATGAACCAACACACCTATGGCGAATGGAAACCTTGGTTTGCTTGGTACCCGGTGCGGCTGCTTTCGATGGAGTGGAAGTGGCTGTGCATGGTGATCTACCGCAAGCCAGGAATGGGCGGCCAGTGGTCCTACCGCGGCGTCGATTATTCCTGGTACCGGCGGATTTGACAGGCCACATTGGCCTAGTGTACATAATGGCCTATTGAGCAACGGAGAAAACTCATGCGCCTATGTTCCTGTGGTTCCGGCCTGGAGAGCGAGTGGCAGTTCGATGCCCGTGGCATCGAGCTATGCCGGACCTGCGACAAGTGCCACGACGAGAAACTGGCGGGCTTCCGGCCCGACGTGCTGACCGATCCCAACTACTGGGCTGATGAAGCCATCGAGGAGGACTAGCCATGATGGTTTGTCGCCTCATCAATGGCGGACGGCCCGACGATGTCGGCATGATCCCCGGCATGCTGGACCATGTCGACCCGCGTCCCGCTCGCGAGCAACTGGACACTGGCTATCCGCATGGCGGCGGCTGGCGTCCGTTCGACGGCTTCACGTTCGACCAGGACCGGCTCACGCTCAAGTATCCTGGCGACCCGTCGATGAAACCGCTGGCCATGATGCAGCTTCGCGAGGAGCTTGTCCTGGTCTATCCGTGTTCTTGGGTGTTGGTCCTGCAACCGACCGGCGCTTTCGAAGTTTGCAGGATGGACTGAAATGCCAAAATCTTATTACGACGATAACTTTGGCTGCTGGCACGACATGGACGACCCCGACAACGTGGCGTTCTACCAGCAGGTCCAGCGCGAGAGCGTTGTGAAGAAATGCAAAGGCTGCGGGCGCAAGGTCAAGCTGCGCCCCAGCTACGCCATCTGCAATTCGTGCGCCGACCGCGCGGAGCGCGGCGGCGACTACTGAGATGCGCGTCTGGAGCATGCTACGGCAGGGCCAGAAGGGGTGCTAGCGCCTCGATCAATCGGAACGACGGTTCTAGATTGGTCCCTGCCGCCTAATTTTAACGAGGAGACCAAATGCTATACCCGATGACTAAAAAGGAATACCGCGCGGTGCTGAAGCACTACGAACTGACGCAGGCCCGCGCGGCTTGGCTGTTCAACGGCAAGTCCGATCGCTCCGGCAGACGCTGGGCCACCGAGGGTGCGCCCTATCACGTCGCGCTGATCGTCGAGATGATGCTGAAGTTCAAATTGAAGCCCAAGCATATCGAGGCGTTGGGACGTAAATATCACCGCCGGATCGAAGCCATGAAGGATGCCGCATGATCGACACCATCATCAGCACGCCATGCGAAGAGGCCAGAGCGATGGGCGTGACCGTCTATCGGTTCGGGCTGGTGCATTGCTCTGTCTGCGTGCCGAAAGAGATGCCGGTCGCGGACATCGTATACAACACCAACCTGGAGCATCCGACCGGACTCGATCATGGCTGGACCATTGCGCCCGAGACGGCGTTTCGGACCGGCGAGCCGAACCCGTGCGTGTGCAACACCGACCCGCAACGCCTGCACTATTTGATGGTGTGCTGATGATCCTGGAAGAATGATCAAATATTACAAGCTGGATGACCAGCATCGCATCGTGCAGTGCGGCTTGATGGAATGGGCGACATGGTTCGAAACCGGCGACCGCATCGTGCAGCACACTCGCTTCGATCCCGACGTCCTGGTCAGCACCGTATTCCTGGGCCTCGATCACCGCTTTGGTGATCGGGGTCCGCCGCTGTTGTTCGAGACCATGGTGTTCGGCATCAACATGGAGGACAGCGATATGTGCTGGCGCTATTCGTCGTGGGACGATGCCGAGACCGGCCACAAGGCTACCGTGCGCCGGGTCAAGGATTTGCTGGTGAAGGCGAGCGTGAAATGGAGAGCCAATCATGAAAGGTAATCGGGGTGACAACGGTTTTCGGGGGCGAGACGTTGGCGATGGCTACAAGGCCTACAGCCTGACAACGAGCGGCTGGTCGATCAGCGTCAACGACGATGCGCCGGCCGACAAACGCTGGCGCATTGTGCACGAGCTATATGGTACGCGCTACTTCGACAATCACGATGAGATCATGGAGTTCACGGTCAAGAACATGCTGGAACGGTTCGAGCAATTCTACAAAGATGTAAAATAAGAAATGGGTCGTTTTGACACATAGGCCAATCTGTGCTAGACTCCGTTTGTGAATGAAAACACAACGGAGTCTTTTTATGTCTGACGATATGGATATTCCAGATTTTCTCCGCATCCCGGCAGAGGTCCGCGCCGAGGCCTGGAAGCGCAACCCACCCAAGGCGGCGCAATCGTTCAGCGGTCGCGAACTGACCGAAACCGAGAAGGCCTACCGTGCATCCAAGGAGTACGACAAGGCCTTGCGCCGGGAGCGCGACCGTCCCCGGTTCGAGGCGATGCGGGCCAAGGCCGCGGCGGACAAGGCCGAACTGGCTGCCGTCAAGCAGGCCGCGCTCTTGCAGTCTTCTAAATTTAGATCTAAGACTCGTAAATGACGGATGAGGGGACATGGCCGATGGGACTATCGCTCATGTCCATCTGCATTCTGGAGGTTTGGTACGGCGCTTATTGTTTTGACTGGAGGGAACTGTGACACCATACGCATTCAGGTTCAGCACGTTCAGCGAGGCCAACCGCCGGCGCTGCGAACACCCGCACGGCTTCAACCACAGGCTCGACGAATGGTCGACATCCGACTGGATGACGGCTGTCGTGGGCGAGATTGGCGAGGCCGCCAACATCGTCAAGAAGCTCAACCGCAGCCGCGACGGGGTGCCGGGTAACAAGCAGACCGATGAGGAACTGCGCGTGGCCCTGCGCCGCGAGCTTGGCGACACGTTCGTCTACCTCGACTTGATGGCGCAATCGCTGGGCTTCACCATTGGCGAGGCCGCTGTCGAGGTGTTCAACAGCAAGTCGGAAGAAATCAAATATTGGGAGCGGCTATGAAGGTCGATCCCGAGCGGTTATTAGAACCCAAGACCGGCATCTACGTCCGCGCCGAATACGAGGGGGCGTGGGCCAACGCCGATATCGCACACCTGGACCGCGATAGCCTGATGGCGTGGCTGCGCTCGCGCGGCGGCGACAACCCTTGGGCCGAGAACACCGTCGCCATTCTGCTGGGGCATGGGCCTGAGGGGGCCAAGGATGGATAGCATCACCTGCTTCCGTTGCGGCGTCGTGTTTGGCGTGCCGGAGCATTGGCTCAAGAGCCGGCGCGAGGACAAGGAATCGTTCTGGTGCCCGAACGGACACCAGCAGGCGTTCGTGAAATCAATCACCGACCAGCTGCGCCAGGAGCGCGACAGCCTGCGCCAGCAAATGTCCCGCGTCATCGATGAGCGCGAGGAGCAGCGCAAGCTGGTCAAGAAAGCCGAACAGCGCGAGAAGCGATTGCAGAAGCGCACCGCTGCCGGCACCTGCCCGTGCTGCCGGCGCACGTTCTCCAACATGGCGACCCACATGAAAAAACAGCACCCGGAGTTCGTGGCCGAACACGTCAATGTGGTGCCACTCATGTCTAAAAAGCAGCTAACGACATCGTAAGCTGGTTAGGGCAGTCTCCGGTGCAGTATCGCTTTTTTGCGATATCGCATTGAGGAGCCTTAACCCCCGCGTAAGCGGCTTACCAAAGCCGAGGCAACGAGACGTCAGCGGGCTGCTCAGGCCCTATGGCGTAAACGCAACCCTAATTACGCCAAGGACTGGCAGGCAGCGAACCGCGCCTATGTTACGATGAAGAAGCGGGAATACCGGGCGAGGAAAGCCAAATGACCAGAAACAGTCTTTTTGTTTTTGCGCTGGCCTTGGCGACGTTCGCGCTGGCCGCAACATTCAGCTGCACGCAAGTGGATTGACGTGCGCGCCGGGACCGCCCGGTACAAGGGGAACGAGGTCTAGTTGATGCCCAGACAACCCCGACGCGCTGTTGTCAACATAGCAGGGTTGACGGCGGACTCACAATCCGCAATTTTACATCCCCGTAAGCGTTGAGTCGTGTAGCGTACAAGCGTTGTATCCCTGTCCGGCAGCACACGGGCGGGGTGCAGCCCCCCGGCCTGCGGACTTCGTTCTCCGTTGGACGCAGCCGGGGGGTTTTACGGTGATCTAAGGGACTGTCATGGCATACAAAAAAGACTTTGACCCCAAGTGCCTCGATTTAGCCGAGGTCTTTCTGGAGGATGAACCGGCTATCAACACGGACCGAACCTGTGACGAGCTAGCTTTGGAAATTCAGCTGACAATCGAGAATTTCATAGCCGCCAAGATCGCAGAACAAATAGAAGCCGAGGCTCGCCCTTCGCTTCGCATTGTGAGGAGCAATCATGACAACGGAAACCCTAGTTGACGAAGGCCAGACTCCCACCAACGGCAACCTGCCGCCCGCTCGCGAAGCTCTCATTGTTCAAGCCGAACGCATCCACCAGGAGATCGCCCACGATCGCGACATGCTTCGCAAAACCCTTGCGGAACGTGACACCACGATCGCCGGCCTCAAGGCCATGCTCGACGTGGCCGAACTGAACAACACTCAGCTGGAGAGCCGCGTACAGTCTGCGATGCTGGTGCGCGACGAGAAGGTCGCCGAGGCTGAACAAAGCAAATCGGTGTTACGGTCGATCAATGCGATGCTGCGAGCGTTCGACATCGAGGCCGAACCGTTGGTCCGTGACAAACCAGAGCCGGTGTTCGATGGGTCATGATTCATATCGCACTGGGAGTGCTGGTGCTGTTGGGAGGTACACTTGAAGCAGCGGATGCATCGAAAGCCTGTCCGACCCGTCAGGAAGCGCGTCTGGCGTACGGTCCGAAAGCGTACCTCTATTGGTCCGGCGGGCCGAACGGGCAACGCTGCTGGGGCGATCGGCGTTTACGCCGACAAGGTCGCGCTGTGGCACCTGAGAGAAATATCCCGGCACCTGCAGCGGTTGCACCAGCTGTTGCGCCTGCGCCACCCGCGCCGCCCGCGCCGGTAGTTCTGCCGTACGGGCTGACGCCGCCTTACATGTCCGAGGCGGTGCCGCGGTCGATCCTGGACACGCCGCAATGGGCCTGGGTGGCCGACGCCAGGGCGACCTTGCATGAGGATGAACGCGGCCCAATATTTACAACATTCCCGAACAGGGAACCCGATGTTTGGCCGGTGGTTGAACAACGGAGCGGAACAATGATCGCCATGTTTGCAATCCTGCTGATAGCGGGAGCAATGCTATGGCGCTGGAACAGATCGAGGATAAGATGGACGAGCTAGAGTTTACAGGAGACAAAGCCGTATCGCGCCGGGAGGAGTTCTCCGTCTGGTGCACGATGCTTGGTGGCGAAATCGTACCGGTGTGCCGGTGGGTCGACGCTGTGGAGGCCGCGCGGGAGTTTTACCGGTGTTGCAACAATGTAAGCGCACACTCCGGCCTTACGGTTGGCGTTAAGATTGTTGACGGTGGGGACTGCACCAACATTGCGTGGGAGAACGGTCGCGGCTACACCTATGATGGAAAAACGTATGGGGCCACTCCGGCAACATTTTTAGAGGGACTGCAATGAGAAGGAAGAAGAACGGCCACCTCAAGCGTACGCGCAAGCGCCTGGACACCAGCATCTCGCGCCAGCGGGTGCTGAAGCATGCTCGCAAGGCCGGCATCATCTCCAACGAGCAGGCTTGCGAGATCGGCCAATGGGATCAGGCTTGGTATCACCTCAATGCCATGTGTGAGGCGGGGCTACTCACGCATGCCGGCTACAATCTGTGGGCGCCCGCGCGTAAACGCGGCCGTTCACGGATGGCGGTATGATCAAGAAATTTCTGTTTGTTGATTTCGAATCGTATTACGACCCCGAATTTAGTCTGCGGCATCTAAGCCCGCCGGAATACATTCTGGACGAGCGGTTCGAAACGCTGCTGATGGCGGCGTACGACCCGCGCTGGGATGCGCCCAAGATCATCTCGCCGGAGAACATCCCCAAATTTTTGGACAAGTACGATCCGGCGGAAACAGCGTGCTGCAGCCACAACGCGCTGTTCGACCTGTCGATCCTGTCCTGGCGCTACGACTGGGTGGCGGCACGACTAGCCGACACGCTGGGTATGGCGCGGGCGTTGCGGAAGTACAAACGCAACAGTCTGGGCGCGGTCAAGAAGGAATTGTTCGGTGCCGACACCAAGGGCGACACCGTCCACAAGGTCAGGGGGATGCGGGCCGACGACATCAAGCGGGCCGGTCTGTGGCCGGAGTTCTGCACCTACGCCATGCAGGACGTGCTCGACTGCTTCATGATTTACAACAAGCTCAACCGCGAGATGCCGCAGGAGGAGCGTCTGGTCATGGATCTGGTGCTGCGCGCAGCGGTGCAGCCTACGCTGCACGCCAACGTCGAGCTGCTTGAGAAGCATCTGGTCGAGCTGCGGGCGCGCAAGTCACGGTTGATCCGCGAGTGCGGCTACGACAAGGCGGCGCTGATGTCGACCGCGCATTTCAAGAAGGCGCTCGAGCGCCTGGGCGTCGAGATCAAGAGCAAGCTGTCGCCGACGGGCAAATGGATCCCGCAGTTCTCCAAGTCCGATCCATTCATGGCCGACCTGCTGGAGTACGCCGAGTCGCCCAACGACGACACCAATTACCAGGTGCAAACGCTGGCCGCGGCGCGGCTGTCACACAAGAGCACGATCGAGGAGACCCGCGCGGAGCGGTTCGTCAACATCGCCAAGCTGCCATGGAAATCAAACGGTAAGGCCAACGGCGCGCTGCTGCCGATCGCGCTGCGCTACGGCGGCGCGCACACCCATCGCCTGTCCGGTGAGTGGAAGATGAACCCGCAGAACCTGCCGCGCGACAAGGACAAGAGCCGGCTGCGTGAGGCGCTGGTGGCCCCGCCGGAGCACGCCATGATCACGGCAGACCTCGCCCAGATCGAAGCCCGCATCGTCGCGGTGCTGTGCGGGCAGGCGGATCTGGTCGAGCACTTTGCCCGCGGCGATGACGTCTATGCCCACTTCGCTTCGATCGTATTCGGGCGCACCATCACCAAGAGCAAGAACCCGCACGAAAGATTTCTAGGGAAAACCGCGATCCTGGGGTTGGGCTATGGCTGCGGTCCTGACCGGTTTTATCAGATGGTGGTCACCCAAGCGCGGGCTGCCGGCATCCCATTGGAGGGACTGTTCGACGAGGGGATCGCGCACTCCACCGTCAACACCTACCGGGCGCTGTTTTCGTGCATTCCGGCGGCTTGGCGGGAACTGGATCGCCTGCTGGCTAACGTCATCAACAGCCCTAACGAGACTCAGCAAGCCCCTTGGGGGCCGGTGGTGTTCAAATCCGGCCAAATTGTACTACCCAACAAGATGACGTTGCGTTACGATAAAAAGGACGAATATCTTTACGGTGCCAAGCTCCTGGAAAACATTACCCAGGCGCTGGCCCGTATTGTGGTGATGCAGGCTGCCGTGCGTTTGGCACAGCAGCATGGGCTGCGCTTTGTCTTACAAGCGCATGATGAGCTTGTGTTCGTTGTTCCGCACGACGATGTGGGGGAGGCGTGGGGCGCCGTCGAGCTTGAGATGACACGAACGCCGGACTGGTTGCCGGGGTTGCCGCTGGCTGTGGAGCTTCATGTCGGACCGAACTACGGAGCCTGCAAATAGGGGAAATCGATGAGCGACAGAGAGGAACGGGCACGGGTCTATTCCAAGATTGCTCCGATTATCATGGAATTCTACGAGGACCACGCCGGCACTGCCTTTCATGCCGAGGATCTGCGTACGTTCGTGCGCGATCGAGCGCCAGAGATCGCCCCCGATTCTCCTGGCCGTATCTTGCGGGCACTCCGGCTGGAAGGACGACTGGATTATGTAGTTCTTAATCGACGGGATTCGCTCTACCAGTTTCGTACATCACTATTTGGAGGTTTATAATGAAAGGACTTCGCGTTTATATCGCTGGCCCGATGGAGTCGGTGGGCGGCAACTGGAACATGCCGCTGTTCGACTACGTGGCCAAGAAGCTGCGTGATGAGGGCTGTGAGGTGTTCAGCCCTGCAGAGCACCTCATTGATAGCCACGGTTCGCTGGAGAACGTCCTGAAGCTGGACCCGGCCACCCGCAAGACAGCACGCAACCAGGCGCTGCGCGACGAGATCTTGTGGATCATGGATAACGCCCAGCTGGTGCTGCTGCTGCCGGGTTGGGAGCGATCGCCCGGAGCCACCGCAGAACGCGCCGTAGCGTTGGCGATTAAGTTGGACGTGCGCGAGGCCGGCAACATTGTTCTGCCGACCGGGGAGATCGACCACAACAAGCCTATTGATATTGCCCCTCCGGCTAGCTAGATTTACGAAGTTCTAAAAGAGAAACGCCAATGCTGGACGTCGAACCCAAGAGTTTCTCCTGGTCGTTCTCCCGCTTGAAAGCGTTCGAGGACTGTCCTCGGCGCTATCACGAGACGATGGTCAAGAAGGACGCTTGGCCGGAAGAATCGTCCCCCATGCTGGATTTCGGCGATGCCGTCCACAAGGCCATGGCGACGGCGCTGCGGACCAACACTCCGCTGCCGACCAAGTTCAAGCAATACCAGCAGTGGGTCGACAAGGTTGCCCGCACCGAGGGCGAACTGCTGGTCGAGGACGAGTGCCAGTGGGCGGTCACCCGCGAGCTGCAGCCGTGCGCCTGGTTTGCCAAGAACGTCTGGCTTCGCACCGTCGCCGATGCCGTCAAGCTCGACGTGCCGGCGGCCCTGGTGGTCGACTGGAAGACCGGCAAGAGCCTGAACGGCGACCCGGTGCAGCTGCTGCTGACATCATTGATGGCATTCCTGCAATTCCCCGACCTGCAATGCGTCCGGGCGGATTTCGTCTGGCTGCAGGAGGATTCGCAATCCACCCAGGTGGTCTATCGCAACGAGGCTGCGGACTACTGGGCCGATATCACGCCGCGGGTCAAGCGGCTGGAAAACGCGCACACCGCCGACAACTTCCCACCCGTACCGGGGCGGTTCTGCCGGAAATGGTGCCCGGTTAAATCGTGTGAGTACAATGGTAAGTGAACTCAAAGACATCCAACTTGGACCCGTATTCATTGATGCTAATCGCGCGCACGACGATGAACCGTGGCGTTTAAAACGGTTGGATTTGTTGCGGCGAATTTTGTTTTACCACGAGTATATTTTTTTAAAGCAAACGGCGCGTGTTACTGGACTTTATGATCATAAGGGCGCGCTTGCTGTGAGTTGGACTGCAACACCGACTAAAGAACAACAGTCCATGCTTCGTGATTTTTGGGAGGGAGTATTCAACGAAGCTTTGGTTGATCATTTTGTCCGTGGAAAACAAATTACTGATGATTGCGGGTGGGACGGATGTCCGCTTCCAACGTGAGGAAATCACATAATGGCCGATAAAAACTGGACCGACCCGGCGTCGTACGAGACCATCAAGTCTACCGACAGCCAAGAGGCGCGGATAAAAGCTGTACGCGCGGCAGCACGAATATTTGCCGAGACCATGGAGCGGGCGCTGCCGACCGGGCCGGACAAGGCACACACGTTCAGGCAGTTCCGCACGACAGTCATGTGGGCGAACTATGCGATCAGCCGCAACGTCGAAGATACTCGAGAAGACGATCAAAACGGCGGTGAAAAAACGCCTTAAGGAAATAGGCGCCTATCAACACTGGCCGGTGCAGTGGGGGATTGGCGAACGAACACTAGACTGCATCGGTTGCTATCGAGGTTTGTATTTCGCGGTTGAAACTAAGGCTCCTGGTGAGGTGCCTACGCTGATGCAAGACATTACTGCTGCACGAATCCGTGCAGCAGGCGGTTTGGTATTTGTGGTCGACAGTTTGGAGAAAGCGCGTGACCTCTTCAGTGATCATCTCCCGCGCCACCGGGCACGTCCTGGTGCCCTACAACAATAGCCTTGAAACGCTCATCACCGATGAAGTCAAAACCATCGAGCATCAGCACAAGACCTTTGCCGTACTGCCGCACACTCCAGCTACCCAGATGCAGCTCCGCGGCGCCGGGATTGAGGTGCCAGCCCCCATCCTGTTTCACTATGACTGGCCCAGTGGTGACGGAGCCATTCCGTTTCAGGTTCAAAAGAACACTGCCTCTTTGGCGACTAGTCATCTGCGGGCCTACGTTCTGAATGATATGGGCACGGGCAAGACTAAAAGTGCGATCTGGTCCTGGCGGTTCCTTTACAATTCGGGGGCCGCCAAAAAATTACTCGTGGTTTGCCCGCTTTCGACCATGAAATTCGTCTGGTTACGGGAATTGCACCTTACAATGCCCGAAATTAAGACAGTTGTATTGTTCGGTACCCGGCAGAAACGTCTAAAATTGCTCGACCAGGACGCCGACGTTTACATCATCAACCACGACGGTCTGAAGTCGATTATCGAGGATTTACATTCTCGGACCGACATCGACGCCATGATCCTCGACGAACTGGCGGTTTACCGTAACAACAGCCTGCGGTCCAAGCGGATGCGCGAGTTCGCCCAACGGTTTACCTGGGTCTGGGGGCTGACCGGCCGGCCGATGCCGAACGCCCCGACCGACGTCTGGAACCAGTGCAAGATCCTGACCCCCGGCACCATTCCGAAGTACTTCCGCCACGCCCGCAGCCAGCTGATGCTCCAGGTCAGCCAGTACAAGTGGGTGCCCAAGACCGATGCGATCGACACCGCGCTGACCTGGATGCAGCCCTCGGTGCGCTATTCGCTGGACGACGTGGTCGAGCTGCCGGAGGCCATCTACCGGACCATCGACGTCGAAATGACGGAGGAGCAGGCCACCACCTACCGCAAGCTGGCAAATGAGTTTGCAATCCTATTGCGGAACCAGGTCATCACCGCAGCCAACGCTGGAGTTGCCATGGGCAAGCTGCTGCAGGTCGGTGCTGGCTACCTGTACAGCCAGAACCCGCTACATGTTGTGTTGGATGCAGAGCCACGTAAGCAGATGTTGTTGGATCTGATTGAGGCAGCACCACACAAGGTGATTGTGTTCGCACCCTGGCGGCATTTGATCGAGGGCCTGTCAGCATTGCTGACGGATGAAAAGATAGATCATGCTGTGGTTCATGGGGATGTAAAAAAGCGAGAGCAGATTTTTAATGCATTCCAAAATACGACGCAGTACCGTGTCCTGCTTGCTCACCCGCAATGCATCCATCACGGTCTTACGTTGACCGCGGCCTCGACCATTATCTGGTACAGCCCGGTATGCAGTTTGGATATTTACGAGCAAGCCAATGCCCGGATCAGGAGAGTTGGGCAAAAAGAGAAACAGCTGTTTTTACATCTGCAATCGACCCAGATCGAACGCAAGGTGTATGACATGCTGCGACGGAAACAGCGCACTCAAGATGCGTTTTTAGAAATGATCAAAACATCAGCGTCCAATGGAGAACTCGAACATGATGAAATCTGACGTTAAACCAAACATCCAAATCGACAAGCGGGTCGCGCAATACGTCATGATCCGCGACGAAATCGAGGCGATCGAAGAGCGACATCGGCAGGAGCTGAAGCCGTTCGTCAAGGCCAAGGAACGGCTGACCGGCGAACTGCTGGAATTCCTCGATGGCAACGGACTGAAAAGCGCGAAGACCACAGCAGGTTCGATCCGAATTTCGGTCCGGCACACAGGGGTCTGCACCGATCCAGATCGGTTCATGGATTTTGTGTTCGAACACAACCTTCGCGACTTGATCGACCGGCGGGCGAACGGTGTCGCGTGCCGGGACTACGCTGAAGCCCACGACGGCGTGTTACCACCCGGCGTCAAAATTAACAGCATGCGAACCATAGGAGTGACTCGAGCATGACTGATGCACCCAGAGCTAACAAAGTCGCTACCGCTTTCCGGCACCTTGACCCGCGCAAAGGGCTGGCTGACGGCATTGCTCCCAGTTTCCCGTCCATCCGCTACAAGGGGAAATTCTGGAATCTAATGTACGGCGGCACCGCTTACCCGTTTAAGCGTGACGACGACGGTACTCCGTTGAGCTACATCGACGGCGTCATTGTGGGGGTCAACCCGCATGTGTCCAGGGCGTATTTCGGTGGCGTCTGGAGTGAGGAATCGGCTTCGCCACCGATCTGTTACGCGGTCGACGGCGAAGTGCCCGACCCCGGTGTGCCGGATCGGCAGTCGCCGTCCTGCGGCATTTGTCCGCGCAACGAGTGGTTCACAAAGGCTGATGGGGGCCGCAGCAAGGAGTGCCAGGAACATAAGCGGATGGCGCTTCTGCTGATGCCGACCATGACCAAGAAGATGCTGGGCGCACCGTTGATGGAGCCGGTGCATCTCAAGATTCCTCCCGGCAGCTTCAGGTCACTGAAGAAGTACTCGGACGCCCTGCAGAACGAGAACACTCCGTACCCCTCGGTGGTGACGCGGGTGTCGTTCACACCAAACAAGCAGTTCGAAATGGCGTTCGAGATAGCCCAGTATCTCAGCAACAAAGAAGCCGAGGTGGTGCTGCCGCTGCTGGATAACGGCCAGACCAGAACAATCCTGGGCACGGTGCCGGATGCGCGTGCCCTCGCACCGCCCGCTGCAGCGCCTGCCAAGGAGAAAGTTGATACCGGTCTGCTGGAGGCGTTCGGCGCCGAACCTGAGGCCAGAGGCAATGGGCAATCCACGCCAGCGCGGCGCGGCCGGCCCGCGAAGGATCGGGCGGTACCTCAGACGATCGAAAACGCGCCGTTCGATCCGCCACCGCAGCAGGCCAGACCTGCAACCAAGGCAGCCCCCGTGGAGGATCAGCTTGAATCGGATACATTCGAGGAGAGCGATTCTGATCTTGATGATACTGTCGCCAAATTGATGGGCGACAAGATGAACAAGATGATGAAATAGTCCTGCCAACCAAGCAGTCATACCGTGGATGTACGGGGGTTTCTAGAAAGCGTAGTCCCCTGGGATCTGGGGGGCTACGTTTCCATACACTGGCACCTCCCCAAGCAGAAATTCTTGGGGAGGTCGGTCCAGTCGGTCGATGCTGCGCTTGCTCTCGTCACCGCGCTCAAGACCAAAACCAAACACAACATCTACTTCTGCATCTCGCACCAGAAGCTGGGCGACGGTCTCCGCAATAAAGAGAACGCCCAGGGCCTCGTGTGCATCCCGATGGATGCCGACATCAAGCCCGGTAGCCCCAAGCACTACCAGAGCTTGGCGGAAGCCGTCGTGGCCATCCTCCAGTTCTGCGATACCGCCGGCATCCCGCGCCCGTCGTTGATGGTCGCGACGGGTGGCGGTCTGCACGTCTATTGGCTGTCAGATACCGTGCTGCCGGTTGCCCAGTGGCAGCCCTATGCCGACGCGGTCAAGGCCGCGGCCCTAAAGGCCGGCGTGAAGTTCGACGCCGGCTGCACCGGGGACGCCGCCCGCGTGCTGCGCGTGCCGGGTACCCTCAATTACAAGTATGACCCGCCCCCTCAGGTCCGCGTGCTGCCGAAATACGGCACCGGGGAGCGGCTCAACTATGCCGAAGCCTTCAAAGCGATTTTGGGTAAACCGCCCCTTACTGGCAATTTACATGTCGCTGATGCATTCAAACAATTACCGGTCACCCCCCTCGCTGAGACTGTTCTAAAAGAGATTCCACCGCTACCATTTGCACCCATCAAGGCCGAGTGCGGATGGCTGCGCGAGGCCCATGAGACGGGAGGCAAGGATTACGACCAGCCGCAGTGGAATCTAACAACCCTCATCGCAACATTTTTGGAGAATGGACATGACCTCGCACATGAACTTGGCAACAAGCACCCCACGTACGACTACGAAGACACGGAAGATCTCTGGGCGCGGAAAAACCAAGAACGCAAAAGCAAAAACATCGGATGGCCGCGCTGCAAGACGATCGAAGACTCTGGAAGCGTTCACTGCGCTGGATGTCGGCATCGCGCCAAGGATAAAAGCCCCGTCAACATCGGTTTCGAAGCGTACACCAACCCGGTCGACGAAGACCTTAAAGAGCTTGGCGGCTCGCGGCCGGCAGACCTCCGGCTCCCGGCGGGCTTCTGTCTCAACGACAAAGGGCAAGTCTGCGCGATCATCAAGGCGAAAAAAGTAAAGGGCGGTATCCAACCAGCGCGGTTGGTGGTTTGTCTGAGGACTCTCATCAGACATCCATCACTGCAGTATCAGGAAGGCCAGTTTGGTGTTGGGTTTATCGCCGATACCGACAAGTCTGGCACCATCGAGGTGTTCCTGAGTTCAAGCAATTGCTTCGGGCGCAAACTGTTGGAGCGTTTGGCTGAAAAATGCGTGCTCTACAATAACGATCGAGAGGCCGAAAAAATGGTCCAACAATTTGCTCCGGCCTGGTTGGATAAACTGTTGAAAGCAGACACCGCAATCCGCGATAGCGGCACCATGGGTTGGCGCTTCGAAGCGGGCAAGCGGATCGGTTTCGTTTACGGCAACACGCTCTATCATGAGAACGGAACGAACGTTGCATTGCTCGCGTCAACCGACAGTGACTTTCGCTCTTGGTACGTGCCGGCCGGCACGCGCGAGGTGTGGCTGGAGGCGTGCAAGCTGCTCACCGACAGGAAGCGGCCGGAGCTTGACTGCATCATAGCAGTCGGCTTCGCCGCTCCCTTGATGACGTTTGCCGGCACGCTGTATGGCGCCATCCTGTCGTTCTGGGGTGAACCCGGTACCGCCAAGTCCACCGCGCAGCAGGTCGCAGCTGCCGTGTTCGGGCATCCCAAGCAGACCCGCGAGAGCCTCAACTCGACGCCCAAGAGCGTGCAGGGCCGGTTGGGGCGGTGCCGGAACCTGGCCGCCTACTGGGACGACATCCAAGATGAGCGGCACCAGGAGGCGCTGTTCAACACGATGTTTGTCGCCACGCAGGGCGCGGAGGGCGGCCGGCTCAACACCGACTCCACCTACAAGGAGCGGCTGGAGTGGCAGACCCTGTTGGCGGCGTGCTCGAATTCCTCGTTCGTCGAGTATCTGGTCCGCAAGCAGAAGTCGACCACCGCCGGCATGCGGCGCGTGTTCGAGATCGAGTTCAACAAGCGGGACGATGACATCGGCATGGTCAACGCCGTCGATGCCGGCCGGGTGTTCGGCGCGCTGGAGCAGAACTACGGCGTGATCGGTGCCGAGTACGCCCGGATGCTGGCCAGCGAGCACGTCGCGATCGACCTGATGGTCGCCGACACCTGCAAGGCATTCCGCGAGAAGGTTGAAGGGACCAGTGACGAGAATTATTGGTGGGGCAGCTGCGGTGTGTTGCTGGTCGGTGCGCAGCTTGCGAACCGGTTGGGGGCTAACCTCGATATCGAGGCCATGGAAGAGCATCTACGGATTTCGTTTATCAACAACCGCAACATCCGCAGCGGTGAAGGCACCGAAGGTGGTTCGTACGCGAACACCGAACACGCTCTGGTCAGCTTCCTGAACTTCTACATCGGGTCAGGCAACTCAGTGGTGGTCGACAGACTTTTTGAGCATAAGCACAAGCCCGTCAGTGTGTTGCGTCAGCCTGGAGATAATCGCCCGGTGTACGTGGAGATCGCGCGCGATCAGCGCAAGGTCGTGTTCTCCAAGCGGGAGATGCGCGAGTTTCTCGCCAAGAAGGAGATCCAGGCGCGGCAGGTTTTCAACGGGCTGGCCGGTTACTTCAAAGCCGTTGACGTCAAAATCACTTTGGGTGGCGGTACACGTTGGACGCAGGGCCAGGAATATTGCATCGAGATCACTGTCCCGTTTGGTCAGCCGCATGTCCTCAACGATCTGTTGACGTCGCATGGATCGTCGAAGCAAGATTTTACAGTGATCAGTCCCGAGGCTTGATGGCTTTCTCTTTCTTGCTCTCGCCCTCGGTCTTGGACAGCGTGCCGCCCTTGCCCTTCTTCTCGTAGTCCTGCTTCTGCAGGCTGGTGCGGAACGTGTCCGGCACCTTCAAGAATTTCGAGCGGGTGGTGATCGACGGGCCACCCGAGGCATAGCCGCAGCTGACCGGGCCTTTGCCTTTGTAGTTGTATGACTCAGCCATGTTATTTTCCCTTCTTTGGAATTTTTCCACCCGCCTTGCGGGCCACATCGAGTGCGATCGCAACCGCCTGCTTGCGCGGCTTGCCGGCCGCGATCTCGGCCTTGATGTTCCGGCCGATCGCGGCTCTGGACGCAGACTTGGTCAGTGGCATGTTTGCTCCCTTTATTGCTGCCGCCTCTGCTGCTGCTCCTGCGCGCGTTCGAAGCGTTTGATTTCGTCTGGTGTAGCGTAACGATAGAAATCCTTCGCTGCCTTTGGCGTCAGCCGTGTGCTCGGGTCTTGCGTGGTGCGAATGTAGAATTTCTGCAGCGCCTTGGGGATGCCCAGATCGGACATCTTGTCGATCGCTTTGTCGAAGTCGCCTTCCTTCTCGCTCTTGATCAGACGCCGGATCTCCGGCAGCGCCTCGTTGACGGAAAACTGGTGCTTCTCGCGGCCCTTGTAGAGTTCGCCCATGGCGGGACCGCCGGGGGCGCCGCGCGATGCCGTCACGCCGACAAGCGGACCGAAGGTTTGGAATTTACTCAGCGTCGGGTCACCCTCACCAGTAATGAGGTTCTTCGCACCGCTGATCTGGATCTCCGGCGTTTGGGCCGTAGCAATGTGCTCAAATATTTTGGCTATGTTCTTGGTGTATTTTCCAACCGAGTCGGCGTTCGGATCGTAGACCTTGCGGCCGAAGCCCTTGTCGTTGGACATGATTTGCCAAGCCGGACGCGCCATCGTGCTCATCTTGCGCCGCATCATGTCGAGCGGAGCGGTCGCCCAGCCGACGAATTCCTCGCCGATCTTGCCGGCCGGGTTACGAAGGTAGATGGCCTGACCGTCATTGGTGTAACCTACCCTGACACGGTCCTGCTTGCCCGGTTCGTTCTCCGATGTCGACGACAACGACTCCATCAAATGGAACGGCTGCAGCAGCGCCCACGGGTTCTCCTCCACATGCTTCATCATGCTGTTCATACGTTCGATGTAGCCGCGGCCTTCTTCGTCAAGCGTCTTGTCGCCCTTCAACACGTTCAACCCGCTCTGCAGCAGCGAGTTGCCGATGTACATCAGCGCGATGTCCAACCCGATGATGGCAACGGCTTTGCGCCTGGCGTACGACTTGATGTAAGCCATAGCCTTCGGGTCGAGACTGCCGACGTCGCGTTCGATCTGTGCCCGCACGTCCTTCGGCATGCCGTTGAACATGTCCTTCATGGCGCCGATGTTGCCCAGCGTGAAAGAGCGCGAGAACATCAGCCCGTTGGCGAGCTTGCGCGCGCCGTCGGACATCGCTTCGTGCGGGATGGCGCCGGCATAGCGGTTGGCCAGGTGGGCGGCCGTGCGCGAAGCGGTCTGCCGGTCGACGCCCTTGGCCATGATTGTTTCGCGCAGATTGGTGTAAAGCCCCATCTGCAGATCGCCGATCCGGTCCCATAGCAAGGTGTTGTGCCAGAAGTCGCCGGCCTTATCGATGGCGAGCTTGGTTTTGTTGCTGAGTTCCTTGCTGAACAGTCCGGGTACGAAGGCTACAACCTGCGAGGTCCAGGATCGTCCCGGCGTCAGGTTCGGTTCTTCCAGCAGGGCATGGACATCCTGGTTGAAGAACCGCTTGCCGATCGGCACCAGGCCGCTGTCGATCGCCTCGCGCATGACAGCGGGATCGTGCTTGGCGCGGTTGCCGTCGAAGTAAACCCTGAAGGTGAGAACCTTACCCGGCATCGCCGGCAGCGCGCGGCCCCACTCCACCGCGTTGTGGATCATCGGCGAGTTCATGATCACCGACATGGACTTGGATTTGAGGTCCATCATCAGGTTGTAAAGCGGACCAGACGGCTTGGTTAGGACTGCCCGTAGCGGACCTTCGAAGTCACCGCGGACGTAGATCGGCACCTGAACAAAATTGTCGCCGCTCTTGCGCCAGGTCTTGAGCGACGGGTGATCGATGGTGAACCACTCGTGGTCGCTACCGGTCGGCTTGAAGCCTTCGGCTATGACGTCGGTGCCGGTGCGCTTGCCGATCTTTTTGATGTCATCGACCATGGTGCGGCCGGCGATCGCATCCTCGAGTCTGGCGATGACGAGCGGCAGGGTGCGGATATCCTTTACGACCTCGGCCTTATCACCGAACTTGAGCTTTGCAGCCGCTTCGGTTTCTGCCGTGGTCAGGTGCTTGCGGTGCTTCAGCTGCGGAGTGGTGGTGCGCAGGTTGAGGCCGATCGGATCGAGGTTGGTTGGTCCGCCTTCGCTGCTGCCCCTGGCGAGGTTGATCAACATGCGCGGCGTGTAGGCCGGCAACCCCTCGCCTTCGACCATGCCGAGAGCACGGGCGCGCTCCCACGCATCCTTGCCGCGTTCGTGCAAGTCGTTGAGGGTGTCGCGCTCTTTCGGCGCCAGGGCCTTCCATTCCGGCGTGCTGCCGGCCGCCTTGCCCTGCTGCTGCGCCACGCTCTCGGCGTCGGCGGCTTCCCACATCGCCTTGCGCCGTTCCGGGTTGTGGTTCTTCTCGATCTTGGTGTCGATGTCCGACCATTCCCAGCGGTTGCGCCGCAACGTGTTGGCAAAATCCTTGGCCAGCGCCATGCTGGTCTGAGTGCCGCGCACCATCGGAGTGGCCAGCATCTGTACCGCGTGACCGATATCAAACAGTTTGTTGCTGCCCGCTTGGACGGCTTCCATGATCTTGCCGGGAGGTGCCTGTGGCGTTCCCGGCGCGGGGGTCGCAGTCAGCTTTGGGCCAGGCGGCGTCCCGCCGCCACCGGAGGAACCGGTGACGGCAGGCGCGGCTTTGGCAGCGGCGGGGGTTGTTGACGCGGCTGCCTTCGGCGGGGAATAGGGCTTGCCACCCATCTCGAAAATCTGATGCGCCTTGTAGCCGGCGTTGCGCGCGAACACGGCGGCTTCGTGCACGGTGGCGCCCGTGAACACCGCGTCGTCGTGGGTCTTGACCTTGGCCTTGGCGCCTTTGCGTTCGGCACCCTCCATGTACGGCTTGCGCGGCTCCTGCTTCGGCCCGGTCGCCTTTTCGTAGCCCTTCTCCAGGATCTTCTGTTCGGTGCCGATCGGCAGCTTCTCGGGGCGCCGGCCGATGCGGCGCGGACCGCCTTCACGCCGCGCGCCGGGGTCACCGCGCGTTGCGCCTGGTCGGATCAACCCTTCGGCCATGAACGAGTCGCGCGCGCTGCCTTCCGGGATCGGGGTGGTCTTGCCGTGGTACCGCTGCCGCCGCTTGACCTCTTCCTGCAGGCTTCTCTCCAGTTCGTGGGATTTGTTGACGCGCTGCGACAGGTCGTCGGTCTTGCCCCTGGTCTCCGTCGGCTTCTCGGTGCCGCGACCGGCTGCGATCATTTCCTCGTTGAGCTTTGTCCCCTCCGCTCTGGCCTTTGCGAGGGCGGCTTCCAGTTTGGGCTTGGGCGTTGCGGCGTGCGGGTAGAGCGGCTTCTCTGCCGCAGCTGCCGGCGCCTCGGCTTTCGGCGCGCGCTTGAGGAAGTCCGGGATCTCGAGATCGTCACCCGGTTTGGGCAACGTCTTGACCTGCGCCGTTTCCACCGGCTTGGGTTTGACGGCTTCTTGCGCCTGCGCCTTGAGTTCGTCCGGCCGAACGCCGCGTTTGGCCGCCTCTTCACGCAACCTTGCAGGTTGGTTAAGAAGCGTGTTCGCCAGCTTGACGTCGATCGGCGCGGTGGCGCGCGCCGTTACGTCGGCGGCGTGTTCGGCGATCTCTTTCTTTCCCCTGGCGGCTTGCTCTTCGGCGTATTTCACGTTCTCGGGCGGGGCAGGCTCCCTCTTTGGCTGCGGGATTGTTTCCGGTTTCTGGCTGGCCAGATCCTTGCGCAGCATCGCGACGTCGGCCTTCACCCTGGCCTCGATCTGCTTCGGGGTTTTCTTGCCTGTGTAGCTGTCCAGCTTGATGCCGTTCAGCGTTCGCGCCAGCGAGCCGCCGATCGCGGTCAGGTTTGCGCGTGCTGCCCTGATCTCGGGCGGGATGCGTACGTCCCCGCTGTTGATGTCGCGGATGCGCCAGCCGGCGGCGTTGATCTCTTCGGCCAGCGCCTGACTGCGCGTTACGGCCCGGTCGAGCAGGGTGGCGAGTTCGTTCTTTGCCGGCGTGCTGCGGTCCTTGAGCAGTGTGTCGAGTTTCTTGTTCTGCGCAGGCTCCAGCATGTTCCTGGCGGAATAGCCTTCCTTCGGCTTGTCGCCGCCGACCCGCGCCTGGTACTCGGCGAGCCGTTGCTCGTAGAACTTCATATTTTCCGGCGTGACCCGGTTGGTGTGTGCTGCGGCGCGCATGCCGGCGACAAAACTCTTGGCGTCCGGTTGTCCGGTTGCCTCGATCTTTTTGGCGATCGCCAGCGCCTCGCGCCCGATGAAGCTCATGTCGGCGGACGGTTCTGCCGGATGCTCCGGCAGCCCCTGACCAGCTTTCTTTCTGGCGTCTATGTCCGCCAGGATTTTGAACGACTCCTCCCGTCGCGCGGCGTCGGTCTTCGGCGGCGGCTTCATGGTCAGCTGTTCGGCCGGGACGAAGTAGTCTTTCCCCTTGTAGGTGACCTTCTGGTACTCGCGGCCGTCCTTGCCTTTGCGCGGCGGGTCGGGCGAGACGCGCACCGGGCGCTTGCCGGCCTTGGTGGTCAGGATGGCCTGGCGGGCTTGCGGCGCAGCGGGGCGCGCGGGCGCAGCTGGAGCAGCTGCCGCGCCCGGTCCGACCGCCCGCGTGATCGCGGCGTCGATCTCCGGCGTGGACATTCGTGGTACGGGCGGTGCGCCGCCAGCGGGTGGTGAAGTGGCAGCGGGCGAGGTTGCGTCCGGCGCAGGCGCCGCTTTCCTCCCACCTGGCGGTTGTGTTTGGATCTGCCCGACCGGCTGCGCCCGCTGCCGGAAGTTCGGATTGTCGGTGACGTACTGTCCCTGCTGCCGTCCGGGCTTGAAGAACGGCATGCTGTCGTTCTTGACGTCGGTGTATTTCACCTGGCCGTACCGCTGCGCGACTGCGCGATCGGTCGAGAACTCGCGCGGCGGCTGACCGCGGCCCTGGTACATCCGGGTGTGTCCGCCGGGGACTGGTGGTTCGGTGACGCCTTGCGTCGTCCTGGTGTTGGGGTGCGTCAGTGACCGGCTGCGCGGCAGCGGCTCCACGACCGGTGCCGGTGGCGTACGTGATGGCGGGCGCGGCGGTTCGAACGTCGTGCGCGGGGGGACCGGCAGGGTTTCCGTCGGTTGCCTGAGTCCGGCCTGGATCGTCGGATCCATCTGCCCCGGCTGCAGGACATGGATGCCGGCCGCCGTGCGCGGCGCCACACCGGCGGCTTCCTGCGCTAGGCCTTCGCCGACCGCGCTGTGCGGACGCGCGTTCGGTTCTCTGGGCCGCGCGCTGTCCGGCACCGCCGGCCACTGGGTCTCCCGTGGCGGCGGCAGCTCCTTGGCGCTACCGGCTCCAGCCGGTGTGGAGTCCGGGCTGTGCCGGCTGGCATGGTGCGGCGCGTTGAGCGTCAGCCCGTACTGGCCTTGCGCATCGACGGTTGGCGGTGGCTCAAGCGGCAGCTCCGGCTGCCGGCTGACCCCCGGCCGACCTGGCTGTGCCGGTTGACCGAACGGCAGCGCGGGTTGCGCCTCGCCGCCACCGATCTGGGCTTGCTGCGGCCCGCCTGCTTTGGGGAGATGTGGGGGAGCTTGGGTATCTCCGAACGGCAGCTGCCCCTGATCCGGCGGTGGCGCGGCGGGTTGGATCGGCGGCGCGGGTGCGGGCGGCGGTGCTGGCGCGAAGCGGGCGCCGATCTTCGCTCCTTGTGTCTCTCCCCACTGGCTCCACGGGCGCTTTCCAGCGAACACCGCGCCGCCAACGGCGCTGGAGGCGATCGCGGGGAGCGCCTCCTTGGCTGGCCGGCCATGGTACATCTGCACGCCGGCTTCCCAGGCCGCGCCGATACCGCCGCCAAGCACCCTGGCACCGGTCGTTATGGCGGCCTTGCCCAAACCGGCAGCGCCGCCCGCGATGTTGGAGATGGCTTTACCGCCGTAGGTCGACCAGGGATGGGCTTCCTCGTTGGCGCGGCGGATCGCGGCATCGTCTTGCGCGCCCCACGCCCGCAGGCCCTTTTCCTGCAGTGCCTCGGCGCCGAAGCCGCCAGCAACACCCCCGATCAGGGTGCCGCCGACCACGGTGACCGGGTTGAATCCGGCGGCACCAAGCGCGGCTCCGGTCCCTGCGCCGAGAACAGATCCAGCAGCTGCTGGACCTAGGCCCTTAGCAACCTCGCGACTGAACGCTCCCAGCGGGGTGTCGGGTTCGACGTAGTCCTGCCACTCGTTGTCGCTGGCTCGCTGGACGGGCGGGGGCGCTTCCTGTCCCGACCACACGTCTCCGGTATCCGACATCGACGGCACGCGCGGTGCTTCTTCGGGCGGCTCGACGTAGGTCTCCCACTCGTCTGCGGGTTTGGGCGCGGGCTGCTCGGGACTTTCGTCCGTCATCGTCCCGGTGCCGACCGCCGACTGGGCGTATTGCTGCGGGGGATCTACGTAGGTCTCCCACTCATCCTCCTCGACCTCGCCGCCTTCCGCGTAACCCTCGGCATCCTCGAACCCGGACTCGTCGTAGCTCGACGCCTCGAGTTCTTCCTGGAATCCGGTCTCGTCGAAGGACGATTGCTCGACCGGGTTTGTGTATTGCTGTGGATCTTCCGTGTATTCGTAACCAGGTTCATCTTCCTCGAACCCGGCCTCGTCGTAGCTGGGTGCACCCGACTCGTCCTCGAATCCGGCTTCGTCATAGCCTTGGGTGCTGCGCTCGTAAGGGCTGCTGTACTCTTCTCTGCTGAAGTCGCCGCTCTCGTAGTCGCCGGTGTAATCCGACGGAGCTGAATTCATGCCGTCGGATAGCGTTGCGGTGTCGACGGGAACCTCTTGTTGCCGGATGTTGATGTCGTCGATGCCGGCGTCTCTGGACAGTGGGGTGCTCCAGCTGCGCGTGGCATCGTCAATGGCGGTCCACCCCTTATCGAGATTTCGAGTTGCGGTGTCCCAGGCCCTGCCGACCGCGGTGGGGTGCTGCTGGTGGTAAAAAGCTTCTCTGATGGGCTGGACGATGTTCGTGTATTCCGCGCCGTTTATTTCTCCGGCCCAATAACGCTCCGCAGCACGCTGCATGGCTGCGTGTTGTTCTGGTGTGCCGATCGGACGTCCGCGCCGGTCATCAATATTCGTGGCCTGCGGCAGCCGGTCCCAACGCACCCCGTATGGCCTGTAGCCGGTGTCAGCCATGGCTATTGCGCCGGTGCTGGTTGCTTAGGCTGGATGGACCATTCCTTGGTCGACTTCTTGGTTCTCCATACCCACGGAGAGTCCGGCGGGAATTGCTTGCCGCCCGGAGGTGTGTCGCCACGGTAGGTCTTCGGATCGGTGCCTTCCGGCCACGGTGGCGGTTGCTGCGGAGTTGCAGCCGGCGTGGCTTGCGGTCGAGCCGCTGCAGGAGTCGCTCCATTTGCACCCGGTGTTTGCGGCGCTGGTGCGGGCGCGGCCGGTGCAGGCGCGCGCTGTCCACCCGGTTCTGGTGTTTGCGGCCGGGTGTAGTCGACGCCGCCTGGAGCATTGAGGGTTCGCAACCGCTCGATAAATATCGTGTCTTCCTCCGACATCGGGAACGGCTTGCCGCTGTTCTTCAAATCTTCCGACCAGGCCCTGCGCCGGGAAGCCAGATCGCGAGCCTGGGCCTGCACCGCAGCGGACTGCATCCGGGTGACGTTGGTCAGCCAGTTGGCGTCACGCTGTGCCTGGACGCGGTCGCTGTTGCGCCGGGTGTTTTCGTCTTGCCTGAGACGTTCAATCTGCTCACGCTGCTCCGGTGTCTGCTTGAATCGGTTGCCTTCGCGCGTGACTTCCGCCTTGCGCTCCTGCAGCTCGAGCGCCTGCCGGTACTTCCCGCGCTCCTTGTCCTGGTTGCTGTACGGGAAGGCCTTCCAGGCATGCATGTCCAGTTTCCAGGCGCGTATCTCCGGCGAGTCTTGGGCTGCTGGCTGCAGATTTTGGTTCGTCAGCGCCTGCTGGTCTGAAGCCGGCTGTCCGCCCCGGTGAATAACCCGGCCACGGGAGTCGATGACTTCCGGCAGCACGCCAGGAGACGCGGGTGCAGCTTGGCCGGCGCCGTACTGGTTGTTCGCCCGTCCGCCGATATCCGGCTGCGCTTGCCGTTCTCTGACCGCGTGTTCGGCTGAAATACGTCCGCCGGGTGTCGTCGATGGATACACCGGCTGCTGGCCGCCGGGGTATTTGTAGTTGGGATCCGAGAAAGCCGGATCACCCATTTGCTCCCGAAGCCCAGGGCCATAACCCGGCACGCGCCGGGTGCTGAAGGCCGGAGCACCCGAGGGGTCGTAGCCGGACGGGTGAACCGTGATGCCGCGCCGGTTTGCCTGCTCGCTCGCACCGACGCCCATCACGCGGGGTGGCTGTTGGCCGTTGCCTGGCGCTGCGGTCTGCGGCGCCCCACCGGTTTGCGGTGGCGGCAGCTCCTGCTGGTGATGGTACCCAGTGCGCATCCGCGCGCGTTGGTCTTCGTAGGCCCGGTGCTCCGGCCGGACTTGGGTCGGATCGGCCATCTGCTGGTAACCGGGCACGGACGCTTGCCGGGTCGGCGAGGCGGACGGCGCACCGCTCGTCAAAGGTGCTGCCTGCGCGGTTCGTTCTGGACCAGGCGGACCGCTCATACGCTGGGCGATCGTCGGGTCCGGCGGTGGAGCGTTCGGCGGCGGCGTGCCCGGACCTTCCGGGTTCAGGTACCCGGTGCCGACCGGCGAAGCGTCGTTCATCGTCAGCCGCCCGCTGTCGGACGGCATCGGGCCGTTCGCGCTGGCCATTTGGGTCCGGCCCTGCCGCACCGGTTGCCCCGGCTGCCCGGTCAACATGGTGAAGTTGGTGTCCAGCCCCTGTTCGGCGGTGTGGTCGAACAGCGAGAGCGGCGAATTAGCGTAACGCTTGAATTGCTCCGGCGTCAGGGCGTGCTGGGTCGCTGGCTTGTCATCAGGCTGGATGGTCGCGACGATCCTGCCGTCCGGGCCTTGCGTGAATTTCGTCTCGTCGCCGTTCGGGATCAGGTTGTTCAGCTTCTCGGCCAGCTGCATCGCGCCGGCGAAGTCACCCTGTTCGGTGGCGGCGATCATCAGCGCGCGCACGCTGTCGTACGACGGCCGCAGCGCCTGCACGAACTTGGACGCGGTGTCGATGTCACCTTTGTCGACCAGGTTCTTGAACGCCTGGTGGATGGCGCCGTTCTGGCCGAGGCTCGGGTTGGTCTGGTTGGTGCGGTCGAGCAGCTCCGTCATCTGCTCCGGCGGCATGCCGCCCTTGCCGGACACGTAGTCCTGCACCGCCTGCATGTTGCCGGGACCGCTCTGGGTGCCTGACGGCTGTGTGGACGCAGCGGTCTGGCGCGGCGGTGCCGGCACCTGCGGGGCGGGCGCTTCAGGCGTTGCTGGCGGCTCCGGTAGCGTCGGTTCCGCAACCGCTTCGGTCTGATCACCGCCGGTGGTGCCGGAGACCCCGGACGGCGCGGCTTGTGCAGAGGCCATGCTGGCGTCAGCGAGTTGATCGCGCGCCGGTGCCGGTGCTGCGGCTGCTTGTGCGGGCGCGGGGGCGCCTTGCTGCTCCTGGCCGACGCCCAGCTGCTTGCGGGTGTAGTCGAGCACCTCCGTGAGCGGAGTGGACGGCGTCCGGGGTGCCTGCTGATCGAAGCCGGTGTCGTCCGGCGGGGCCTCTTGCTGCTCGTCTTCGTCTTCAGCCGCCTGCCCATACCCGGTCCGCTGCGCCCGCTCGTCGCCGGCACCGCCCCCGCCTTCTTCGTCTCCCTCTTCCGCTGGTGCTCCCCGGCTGGTTTCCCGCCCCCCTTCACCGGCTTCGTCTTCCTCCAGTTCTTCACCCTCTTCCGCAGCCGGTCCCCTGGCTTGCGTGACGGCCTCATCAGGCGCTTCGGGTTCGTCGGGTTCCTCTGGCAGTTCAGCCTCTTCCGCCTCTACCTGCTCCTCCGGCAGGGCAGGTTCTTCCGCAACCTCGGCGTCATCCTCCCAATCGTCGTCATCGAGCACTTCGCCACCGGCTTCATAGCCGTAGGCGTCGGGCGCCTCGGGGGCGCCCTCCGGCCGTCCGCTTAACGCCTCACGGTCCTCGGCGTAATGCATCGGGTTCTTCGACCGCGAGTCGAGCGACACCGACATCAGCATAGGGTTGACTGATCCCCCCTCGGCGTAGCCGGTTGGACGGCGGCGTTGCCGCATCGGTGGCCGCATCGGCCGTTGCCCCGGCGGCCGTGGCCGCATCGGGCGCGGCCGGCGGCGGCGCATCATGCCGGGGCGCTGCGCCAGCGCGCGGCGCGGCATCCGAAACCGGCGTCGGCGCGGCCTCGGGCGCGGCTTGCGGCGCACTGGACCGCCGCGCGCGTAACCGATGCCGGGGCCAAAGTCACCGCCGCTCGAGCCTTCGATGCCGCTGCCAGGGCTGTTGGCGCCGTCGATCGAGGGGATCCCCGGCGGGGTGCCGGGTCCGGTTGGGCCACCGTAGCCGGTTATCATCACATACCCCCCGGCATGCCGCTCGCGCCGCTGTAGCCGGTTTGGGCCTGTTCAGGTTTCCCGCCCCCCGACCGGTTCTTCCGCGCCTGGGCGATCATTTTGTAGAAGAATTCTTTGCCCTTCCAATGCGCTACGTCCTTCGGGATCACGAACTCGCCGGCGTTCAGCCGCGCGTTGACGTCGTCGACCTTCGATCCGCCGGATGGCGACAGCGAGTGTGACACGAACCCGCCTTGGGTCGGCTCCGGGCGCCGGCCTGCCGATCCGCCTCGGGCCATGCGCTGCGGGCGCTGCATCCCGCCGGTGGTCGGGGCCGGCATGCCGTTGGCCGAGATGAAATTACCGGGCATCTGCGGCCCGCGACCGATCGGAGTGGGGCGCGGTCCACCCCGTGCCGGCATCGGTGCACCGCGCTGTGGGCGCGGCGCCTGCTGCGGCCTTGGCATCCGGCCACCGGGTCGCGGCGGCGGTGGGGTAAGCACCCCGGCACCCGGAGGCGGGGGCGGCATCGAGCCGCCGCGCGCAAAGGCCGGCACGCCTCCTGGCGGGGGCCGGCGCCGCATCGGCGGGCGCGGGCGATAGCCCGTCATCGGGCGGCGTGGGGGGCGCGGGCCACCGGGGCGCTGCATGTTTCGTCTCCTTGCTTTGACCGGGCCACCACGGGCGTAGTCGCCGCCATAGTCGCCGCCAGCGTCCTCGTATTCGGCGCTGCCATCGTCCTGGTAGTCGTAGTCGCCACCGCCACCGCTGGTGTCGCTGTAGTCGGTGTCCTCGTAGTATTCGCTGGTGTCGCTGTAGTCGGTGTCTTCGTAGTCACCGTAGTCTTCGGTGTCCTCGCCGTAGTCGTAGTCTTCTTCGCCGTAGTCGTAGTCTTCTTCGCCGTAGTCGCCGCCTTCGTCGCCGTAGGCGTCTTCGTAGTAGTCGTCCTCGCCCCATTCGGCGTACGGGTCGTCGTAACTCTCGCCGTAGTCCTCGCCGTAGTCGCCCTCGTCGTAGTATTCCTCGTCGCCGCCCCAATCGTCGTAGTAGTCCTCCTCACCCCAGCCGGCGTACGGGTCGTCGTAGCTTTCGTCGGCGCCCCAATCGTCGTAGTCGCCGATGTCACCGTAGAAATCGTCGGTGAAGTCGCCGTACCCAGCATCGATCTCGTCGCCGTAGCCGGTGTCGTCCCACTCACCGGCGCCTTCATCGAGAGGCACGTCCAGGGTGCCGAGGTCGCCGTAGGCGTCGTCGGTGTAGGCGTCGTACGTGGAGTCGAATTCGCCGGTGGTGGCGCCCTGGCCGATGTCCGACCAGGTCTGGTCGCCGCCGAACTGCGGAGCCTCGTAGCTGGCCGGCACGATGTCGCTGCTCCAGCCGCCGTCGTCGCCCAACCCGTACACGGCGCCTGCCGGGTCGGCTTCGGCGACCTGCGCTTCCGGGTCTTCGCCGTACTGGCTGGTCGGTATTCCGGTGCTCGGATCGAACGCCCCTGGGGCCACGTTCTCGTCGCCGCCATACGGATTGTATTCACCAGCGACTTCGTTGGATGGCGGGATACCCGCATTGGGGTCCATGGTGCCGTCGTCAGCAACAGCCTCGCTACCGGGCAGTTCCTGCTCGCTGTCGAACACCTCAGAACCGGGATACTCCTGCGGCAGCTCCTGCTCGCTGTCGAATACCTCCGACCCCGGATACTCCTGCGGCAGCTCCTGCTCGCTGTCGAACACCTCGGAGCCGGGATACCGATCGATAAAGCCTTCCTCGTCGAACGACTGCGCGCCCGCGCCAGTGTCCACGTCGAGCGGCGGCTCCTGCCCCTGTCCTGGCCGCGGTGGCGGTGGTCTTTGACCCGGCGGCTCCTTGCCCTCGCCCCCGCCACGGTCGGCAGCTTGCCGCGGTTGCCCGCCGCCGCCGCCGCCCTGCTTCTCTTGCTGCGGCTTCTCTTCCTTCGGCTGCTGCGATTTGCTGCCGCCGCCACCATCGCCCGACTGGCTCTGGCTGGTGCTCTGCTGATCGCTGGTCGATTCCGAGGTGCGGCCCAGTGGCGGGTACTTCAGCGACGAAGCGGTCTGCAGATAGCGGTTGGCGCTCTCGCCGGCAGCCACACCGAATTGCGCGTTCTGCAGGCCGGCCGAGATCGCCTGGTTGCGCATCGCGTTGCCGGCGGCCTGGGACGCCATGCGCTGCTGGTTGCCGGCACCCGCTGCGGCGGCTGCGGTCATCACGCGGTTGGATGCGTCTTCGTTGTAATATCGCCCGCTTGAGGGATCGATGCCGTAGGATTCCAAATCGCGGATCGCGCTCAAGCGTCCGCGTTCGCCGGCCTGCATCACGCCGGCTTCCGCCATCCCCATGTCGACGGCGATGCGCTGCGGTGAAGCGTAGCTCAACGCATCGCGCATCAAGCTGTCGATGTTGCCCTGGTTCTTGTTGTAGGTGTCCATCCCCCATTGATAGACGACGTCAGACATCCGCCTGGCGTGCTGGGCGATCTCGCGCAGGATCGGACTCTCGGAATATTCCGGGATGTAGGTGTCAGAGCGGCTTTCGCTGTGACCGGTGCTTTGGCTAGAGGATGAACCTGCCATGCTGATAGACCCCGGAAACGGCTGGACCTCTCCAGCCTCGGTCAGGGTGGCAGCAAATTGCTAAGAAATGGTTAAGGGTTAATCGTCCTCTTCTTCGAAAGAGACGATGACCACTCCCCCCTGAGCGCGACCGCTCACAGATATTTCGGTTCTTACTTTTTTGAGGGGTCTGCCTTCCAGCGTGGTTGCCGAAATGCCGCTGGCATCGATGGACACCGTCCCGATCGGCACCCGCACCCAACTTAAGGCTATTTTGCAGAACACATGCCAATACGCCCAAATCCCCTCCGGCGGATAGGGGCCGCTGCCCCAGCATTTGGGTGGTCCCTCAAGAGGGACTGCCGTTACGGGGACCGATATATGTTCTCCAATAACAGTTATTGTATCTGGGTTAAAAATATCACCGTGCGGGTTCAACGACCCTGACGTGTGATTATTAGAAGACCCGCCGCCAGAACCAACCGGCTTACCGATCAAAATAAAATTCGTAGCCTGGCCGAACTGCGTAATTTTTGGGTTGTCCCATTTGGTGAATTCATCAGGTGCAAAAAGTAAATTTCCTGTACCCGGTGGAACCGGCTCCCACGGTGCGCAGCCGCTTTCAATGGGAGTGTTGCTGCCGATGCAGTGTATGTTCCAGAACCAGGTTGCGGAATAAGACTTCTTCGGCTCTTCCTTCTTCCACTTCACCTTGACGAGACGTTCGAAGAAGTCCTCCTTAAACGGTTCGACGCTACTCTCTCCCCTGCCGGTCAGCGGCTTTTTGTAGAGCCACTTGAACAGGTTGTCGTCGTCCCGCTCGTTGTTGCGAAACACCACCTTGTGCAGACGCTCGACGTAGCCGCGCGCCTTCGGATCCTTGCCGACGTAGCCGGCTTCGTTCTCGATCTCGACCTGGTACCAGTCCGGGAACGGCGAGATGGTGTAATTCCTGTCGCCGTAAACTTTGGGCTGCCGTGGCGCCCTCGGCAGGTAGGTGTTGTTGACCGTCAGGCTGGTCGTGATGTTGCGCAGAATGTCGCGCATGATGTTGACGGCACGGATCAGCGACGGCAGGTCGGTCGCGATCGGGATCGCCGGCAGCCTGGTCGGCGCGGTGCCGCGCGGATTGGAAGGATCCTGGCTGTGGCTGATCGGACAGTGCGGCGCAACGCTGCCGTTGCCGTTGCTCATGCCGGTGTGCCTTCACCCTTGTCGCCGTAGCGCCAGACCAGATAGCCCTTCCAGGCCCGGTCGTACCACACCATCACCTCGATACGTTCCATGATGGCGTAGATCTCGTCGTCTTCTTTGCCGTTCTTGTCGGTGCCGATGTATTTGTAATTTCTCTTGACCCGCAGCTCCTTGCGCTCGACCCAGCGCGCCAGCCTGGTCTTGTCGATCGTCTTGTCCTGGTCCGGCTTCGGCTGCTTCGGCGGCGACTTGGTGTAGACGTTGTTGATGGTTCGGTCCGATGTGATCTGGATCACAATGCTGCGCAGAATGTTGACGGCAGCGATCGCCGACGCCAGGTCGTGCGCACGAGGAATGTTGGTGCGCACGCGGATCGACGGCGTCTGCATCGGGCCGACTGGCTGGTCGCGGCTGATCGGACAGTGCGGCGCAACCTCTCCGAAATAGATTGGCATCAGTTCCGGCCTTTGTAGACGAGCTGGTGCCCGCTCATTTCCTCGCGCCACTTCGCTTGCTTGACGACCTTGATCTCGATCGATTGACCCTTGTGGTCCTTGTGCGGGGCGTAGATCACCTCGGTGCCGTACTCCCGGCCCGCCTCTTTCCAGCTGACGTCGTCGTAACCGGGGAATGGCGGCGGCGGTGCCGGATCCGGGATGCCTTTCGCGCCGGTCGGGTAGTAGTTGTTCACCTGCGGCGCACCGCGCGTGATGTTGTTGATCACGCTGCCCATCCGATTGATCGCGGTGATGACCGAACGCAGGTCGTGTGCCGGCGGAATGTTGTTGACGTCTGCGCCGTTCTTCATCTGCGGCTACGTCGAGATCTTATGCTGCGTGTTGCTGATCGGACAGCTGGGGG
>Ga0137432_1000107_pt1 | contig 60943 bp, 49 predicted proteins | sample EasRivERMZT820_2_FD_102337 | JGI IMG/M metagenome (GOLD analysis project Ga0137432, IMG submission 102337) | Soil microbial communities from meander-bound floodplain in the East River, Colorado, USA - East River MetaG ERMZT820_2 | ecosystem: Environmental > Terrestrial > Soil > Floodplain ... | reverse complement strand
CGGTCGTAGCGCTCGGACCACACCTGGGTGTCGTCGGTCACGCGGATGAGACGCGGCGTGACGCGCACCCGGCCGCCGTCCGTCGAGCCCTTGTCCCATTGCACGGTCCCCTCCAGGACATGGCTGACGTCCAGTGCGGCACCGATCTGGGCGATGGTGCTCCCCGTCGCCGCATACCTCTCCGCGGTCGTGGCGGAGATCACGGCCAGCCCGGTCACACTGGCGAGCCGGCTGGTGATCTCCTCAGTCACGCCGGCGGCGAAGTAGGCATCCTCGGCATGGCCCAGGTTCTTGAAGGGAAGAACGACGATCCGGCTCATCGTCGGGCCGGGCGCCGGGAAACCACCCGAAACCCCGGGGGGAAGGGGGGCCTGCGGCACCTCCGGCGGTTCCGGCGCCTCGGCGGAATCGCCCGGCGGGCCGAGCACGACACGGGCCACCGTGACCACGAGAAGGAGCGCGGCGACTCCCAGCGCGATCAGGACGGTGCGCCTGACCCTCGCGCTCGAGCCGGGCGTTGCTTGCGGTCCCTTCTTCGCAGGGCCGCTCCCCGAAAGACTCTCCTGCCGCAGCATCGCCAGCTCGGAGGAAAGCTCCCGCGCGTCATTGAACCTGTCGTCGGGTGCCTTCGCCAGACACCGGCTGATGATCAGTCCGAGGTCCGGCGGAAGCCCCGGGTTGGAATCGGTGATCGGCGTGGGCGTGTCGCGCAGGATCGCCGTGAGGGTCGAGAGCGACGTCTCCCCCGCGAATGGCCTTCTTCCCGTGGCCATCTGGTAGAGGGTGACCCCCAGCGAGAAGACATCCGAGCGCGCGTCGATCGCCTTGCCTTCGGCCTGCTCCGGGGACATGTAGGCGACCGTCCCGACGATGCGCCCCTCGGCCGTCACCAGAGTCGTCGGAGCCGACGTCACATCCTGGGGCGCCTCATCGCGCAGCTTCGCGAGGCCGAAGTCGAGGACCTTGAGGACTCCGCGGTCGCTCAGCACCACGTTCTCGGGCTTGATGTCCCGGTGGACGATGCCGAGCTCGTGGGCCGCCCCCACGGCTTCGGCCAGAGGGATCGCCGCGCCAAGCAGGCTCTGCAAGTCCATTCCTGATGCCGGGATCGCCGCCCCCAGCGTCTTGCCGGCAACCAGCTCCATGGTGATGAAGTGGACCCCTTCGGCCTCCTCCACCGAGTAGATGGTCACGATGTTGGGGTGGTTCAGCGCCGCCACGGCGCGCGCTTCGCGCTCGAACCGGGAGCGTCGTTCCGCGCTTGCCCCGACGGCGGCCGGGAGGACCTTCAGGGCCACCTTGCGATGGAGCTTCGTGTCCTGGGCGAGCCAGACCTGGCCCATCCCGCCGCTTCCGAGCGGCTCGAGGATCCTGTAGTGGTTCAGCGTGCGGCCGATCATTGGCTTCCCAGGGGCCGGAAGGAACCCGCCAAACACGACCCGACGGATGTGACGCGGATTGTACTCCTTGCGGACGCACGGGGCGCGTCATAACTTTGCATCGGCATCGGCCGGAGACGGAATCCAGGCCGCCCAGAGCCGGCTTCCGGAGCATCGCGAAACGCACCCATGAAGATCCTTCATCCGGTCGACGAGGCGTCCTGGCTGGACGTCGCGCGCGCCTGCCACGGCGCAACCTTCTTCCATACGCCGCTCTGGCACCGTCTCACGCTGACGACCTGGCCCACCTTCCGCGATGCGACGGTGGGCGTTCTGCTCCCCGACGGAACGCGCGCCGTGCTGCCGCTGGTGGAGACGGCGCGGCACGTGAGGGGGCTATTCCGGGAGATGGTCTCCACGTTCGCCGGCAACTACGGCGGGCTCATCGCCGACCGCCCTCTCACGGACGAGAAACAGCGTGACATCTACCGCGAGGTGCTCGACTCGATGCGCGTCGGCGAGGCGCACGTCACGGGCAACCCCTACGCTCCCGGCCCCGCCCCCGAGGGGGCGGCCTCCGTGGAGGACTTCACGCACGTCCTGAGGCTGGACGCCGGCTACGACGCGGTGGCGGCCGGGTTCTGGAAGGGGTGCCGCACCAGCACCGCCAAGGCGCGCCGCGCGGGGGTGACGGTGCGCGAGGCGGGGAGCGTCCCGGACTTCCGCGACTATTTCGCCCTCTACGAGGACAGTCTGGCGCGCTGGGGGGATCAGGCGACCAGCAGCCATCCGTGGAAGCTGTTCGAGAACGTCGCCGCATTGCGCGAGAAGCATCCCGCGAACGTGAGACTCTGGCTCGCCGACAAGGACGGCCGCCGGGTGGCCGGCTCCCTCGTCTTCTACTGGAACCGCCACGCGGTCTACTGGCACGGCGCAGCGCTGGCCGAAGCGTTCCAGCACAGCCCGACCAACCTGCTGCTCGCCGAGGTCATCCGCGACGCCTGCGACCGCGGCATCAGTGTCTTCGATTTCAATCCGAGCGGTGGCCATTTCGGGGTGGCCCGCTTCAAGGAGAGTTTCGGCGCGGTGAAGCTCCCCGTTGTGCGCAGCAGCATCTCGCGAGCGCTGTACCGCGGGGCGCGGGCGGCATCGCGCGCGGTGAGAGGCTAGATTGCCGCGCTACGTCCTCTTCTGCAACGAGCGCTACGGACGCCCGTTCGAGCGCGCCTTCCGCCGCTGGTGCGCGGCGAACCGCAGCGACGACTTCCTCGTCGTGCACAGCACGAGAGACGAACCTGCCGATCGGTCGCTCCCCGCGCGCCTGAGACGCCTCGGGCATCGCGCCAGGACCATGGCGTCGGGCCGACGCGACCACGTCGCGCTCGCTTCGGACGTCAACGACGCCGCTTTCCTCAGGAAGTGGCTTGCTGCAGGGGGTGACCTGTTCGGCCTGGTGGCGGGGTTCAACCAGATCTTCCGCGAAGAGACGATCCGCCGCTTCGCCGCTCTGCTGAACTTCCATCCGTCGCTGCTCCCCTACTACCGCGGCCCGGTCCCCTCGTGGTGGTGCATTCACAATGGAGAGACATCCACGGGGGTCACGCTCCACGTCGTCACCCCAGAGATCGACGCGGGGCCGATCCTCTGGCAGACGGCCGTCCCGATCCAGACGCGCGACGACGCGGCGCTGGATCAGGCGCTGGCCCGCGCGGGCGCCGCAGTCCTCCCCGACGTGATGGACTCCCTGCACACCAACACACCGCTCCCCGCCGCCCGGCTCGATGCGGCCCGCGTGTACAGGACGCGCGCCGGCTACCTCTCGTTCCCCGAAACCGATCGCGCTCAGACGCACGCCGGCGGCTCGGGCCGATAACGTCCTTTCGAGCGCGGCGCTTTCCGCCCGTTCCGGAGAGGTGGTAACATCCTGCGCCAGTGTCCTCCTGCGGCACCCTGTGCGGGGCACTCCACAGCCCCGAGTGGATCGCTGGACTCTCTCCGGATGGAGGCTATCGCGATGATGGTCAAGATGCTCCGCGTCCCAGGTATCGCCGCCATACTGCTCGCCGCCGCGACGGGGCTTTGTACCGCCGAGGGAGAGCCGAGCCACCTGCTCACGGGCCGGTGGGGGTTCACCGCCGGGGGATTCGCCGCGGACCTGCGCACCGACGCCCAGTTCTCGTTCGGACCCAGGCTGGGAACTCTCTTCCGGCTCGAGGACGCCACCGACTTCACCGAGTCCGAGAGTGTCATCCGTGCCGATGGATTCGTGCGCTTCGGGAAGCGCCACGCCTTCGAGCTCGAGCTCCTGCAGATCAACCGCGACTCAAGAGGGACTCTGGATGAGAACCTCGAGATCCTCGATCGGGTCTTCAGCGCCGATTTCGAATCGGCCTTCGACATGTCCCTCACCAAGGGCTCCTACAAGTACTCCTTCCAGAACAACGGGACGCTCGACGCGGGTCTCATCTTCGGTTTGAGCGTGTTCGACTTCGGCTTCGAGATGGCGGGAAGCGTGGAGGTCACCGACCCCAACGGGATGACGACCACCGGCTTCGAGCGCGAGGAGAAGAGCGTCCTGGCGCCAGTCCCCTCGGCAGGGATGTTCGTCGACTACGCCATCACCCCCAAGTTCGTGACCCGCGCCCGGGCCGAGTTCTTCAATCTCGAGTCGGGGGACTTCGAGGGGAGATTCATCGAGGTCCGCTGGACCTTCGACTACCTCTTCACAAACGTCTTCGGCGTCGGCGGCGGCTATTCCAGCACGGACATGAGCTTCTCGGATCTCGGCGAGGACCCGCTCAAGGTCGAATACCGCTACAGCGGCCTGCTCTTCTATCTCTCGTTCGTCTTCGGCTCCCACCTTTGAGGTGGTGACCGCCCGCGTGCGCGGGCCGGTGCCGGGTACTATGATTCCCGCCGAGGAGGGCCGAACCATGGCACGCGGCCGCACATTGCGCTCCATCTCCCTGATCACCCTCGCGGCATTCCTCTGCTTCTCCTGCCAGACGACCAAGCTCGCGCCGATCTCGTCGGCGGCTGACAATTTCCAGCCCGAGGAGGACGAGGTGCGACTCTGGGGGATGGCCAGGGAGGAGGAGGTGAAGCTGCGCAAGGAAGCTCCCCTCAAGGACGACCCTCTCCTCGAGGACTACCTGTCAGGCATCGTCGCGCGCCTCAATCCTCAGGGGATGGCGGCGAACCCACACCTGTCCTATCGCGTCAGCGTGGTCAAGGACCCGACCCTCAACGCCTTCGCCTATCCGCACGGCTCGCTCTACGTGCATACGGGGCTGCTCGCGAGGATGGAGAACGAAGATCAGCTCGCCACCGTGCTCGGCCACGAGATGACGCACGTGGAGAACCGGCACATGCTGCGAGCGACGCGCAGCATGCGCAACAAGCAGATCGGCTTCTCCATCGCCGCGCTGGTCGGGGCCGTGGTCGTGGCGGGCGAGGAGGGGAAAGCCGTCAGTGAAGGAAAGTACGGCAAGGCCGCCCGGATCGATGTCCTCTCGGACATTTTGCTGGGCCTGGGGCTCGCCCTGGCCATCATGGCCGCGGTCAACGGGTACGGCCGCGATCTGGAGCGGGAAGCCGACCAGGGGGGATTCGCGAAGATGACGCTCGCGGGCTACGACATCCGCGAGTCGCCGAAGGTCTACACGGCCCTCAAGGATGATCACGGCGAGCGCAGCAAGGCCGAGACCTTCTTCTTCGGCAGCCATCCGCGGCTCGAGGAGCGCATCGCGTCGGCGCACGAGTACGCCACGGCCCATCCCGAGGCCGTCGTGGACAGCCAGTTCGAGGATCAGGCGGCCTTCCGCCGCCGCATGCGCCCGATCATTCGGGAGGACGCGCGCCTGAACATCGGGCTGGGGCGCTACAGCCTCGCCCAGGATCAGCTCGCGCGCGTCCTGAAGGAGATGCCCGAGGACGCCGAGGCGCTCTACCTCATGGGGCTCGCCAAGGTGAAGGTGGCCGACCAGGCGAAGACCGACGCGGAGAGACAGGAGCTGCGTCAGGCGGCGAAGACCTACCTCCAGGCGGCGCTGCGGCGCGACCCCGACATGCCCGGCCCGCACCGCGAGCTGGGGCTGCTCGCCTACCGGGCCGAGGACTTCGGCACGGCGTGCTCCGAGTTCAAGACCTACCTCGCGCACGCGCCCCGTGACGCTGAGGAGAGCCAGCCGATCCGCGACTACATGCTGGAGCTGGAGCAGGACGGACACTGCAGCTAGCTGACGCGATCAGATGATCTCGTCGGGACGCGGCTGCCTCATCAGGCGAGGCAGGAGCAGCGATCCCCAGGCCATCGTCGCCAGCAGGAACGAGGCGGCCGCGGCGCCGAGCCACAGGAAGAACCGCGGCGGATCGAAGTCGCACAAGACGCGCAGCGCCATCGCCGTCGCGAGCAGCCCCGCGAAGACCGGCACCTGCCAGGGCCGCCCCGCGGTGAGACGCGTGTAGCCACCGTGCGCCAGTGTCACGTGCATCCCCACCGACATGGCCATCAGGGCGAATCCACCGATGAAGACGACGTGCAGGCCGGCCTTCATCTGCAGCGGGAAGAACGCAGCCATCGTGTAGCCGGCCGGGATCATCCAGGCAGACAGCCACACGAGCCACCGGTGCCATCCCGGAATGCCGGGAAGGCGATGGATGCCACCCGACAGCAGCAGCACGAGGGTCAGGCTCGCGCGCAGCGCCAGGCCGCCGGGCTGCGACACTCTGCTCTCGATCCAGAAACTGCCGGCCAGAACGAGGGCGGCGAGGAGATGGCCAGCTCGCTCCAGGTGATCGCGGCGCGTCGCCGCCGCATCCGGGGGCGCCTCGCCCCGCGTGATCAGCGGCAGCACCATCCCTCCCACGCCGACCACGAGCCCGAGGAACATCCCCTGAAGCAGGAAGAGCCGGCCGAGATCGTGCAGCCAGAACCATGTCTCCCCGAGAAACGCGCTCCCCGCGATCATCAGCGACCCGGCCAACCCCATCGCAAACGACAAGGGAACCCAGAGAAAGCTGTTGGGCGGACGGCGCACCGCCTTCGCTGACAGGAAGCGCCGGACTACAAAACCAACCAGCACGAGGACCAGAATCATCCACAAGACTTGTGACATCACCCAGCGCTCCAGCCATGCGGCGACGACCGTCGCCGGCGGAACGATGAGAGCGACCGCCATCTGCCACGCCGCAGGCGGGGCGGTCCCCGTGCGCCGCGGGATTGCGGTGAAAAGAAAGCCCACGGCGAAGCACATCATGAAACCCTGGATCTGGGCGATCGCGTGGAACACCGGCTGGTAGTGTGCAAGCGCGCCCACCGCATGAAGCAGCCAGTGCAGCACGCCGGCCCACGCAAGCAGTGCGCCCAGCGGGAAGAGGAGTTTGTACGGTTCCCGCCGCCACGCCGGCGCCGCGGTGTCGCGAACCGCTATTGGAGAGACGGAGTTCATCGGCCCCCTGCAACCGACGTCTTGACAACCTCCACGTTGCACGGGGCGTGCGTCACGAGGGCATGGCAGACGCTCCCCACGAGCAACCTCTTCAGGCCTGACTTGCCCGTCGAGCCCGCCATGACGAGATCCGGCTTCCACGCCTCGATGGCGTCGAGGATGGACTGCTTGGGGCTTCCCTCGCGCAGCTCCGATGTCACATCGAGATCCGCGCGTGAGGACAGATTCTCCTCCGCCTTGGCGAGGGACAGCTTCGCCTTCTCGGTTAGCACCGCGCACACTCCTGCGATGTCCGCCTCGGGACCAGGTGGGAAGGGAAGCTCGAGCGCGACAGGCCAATCGACGACGGACACCAGGCGGACCTGGGTTCGTGCCGGCCAGGGTCTCAACCGCACCTCCTGAAGGGCGGCGGCCGCGGCCGCGGACCCATCGTAGGCTATGAGGATCTTCACTTCTTTTCCTCCTATAAAATCGACCGAAGACGAAAAAGCCTGTCTCGCTTGGGGGGGCCGCGCGAGACAGGCTTCCATTCCGTGGATTGCCGCGTCTTTTACGCGGCCTTCACCCGCTTCCCGACTTCTCCGAGCTCGATGGGAACCTTGCGCGCCTGATCGATCATTCCCGACGGCATCGTCAGTTCGAGAACGCCGTTGTTGAACCACGCCTTGACCTGATCCGTCTTGACCCCTTCCGGCACCGTGAAAGTCCTCTCGAACCGGCCACGGGAGACCTCCTGGAAGAAGAGGTCCTTCTCGTCGACCTTGTGATCCTCTTTCTTCTCGCCGCGGAGGAACAACTGGTTGCCGGTGATCGTCACCTCGATGTCCTTCGGATCCACGCCAGGCAGCTCCGCTCGCAGGACAAGCTGCTTGTCCTTTGTGAAGCACTCCACCGATGGATAGAAGGCGGCCTTCATCGGCGCGACGGGAAGCGCCCGCCGGTAGCTGGACATCTCGCCAGGAAGCTCCCGCGCCTGCCACATCGTGCGACGGAAGAGTCGATCGAAGTCCTGGAAGAGATCGAACAACTCATCGTACTTGCCGAATTTCTGTGTCATAACCAATCCTCCTTTAGTCACTCTTCCACTGCAACATCGATGCCGCCCGGTGATCAGCGGCCAGAAACAGACGGCCCGACGCCGGATGTGCCGGGACCCGGCGCCAGGGCGTCTGGGATAGCGAGGAAGTGGCTTCAGGATGGGCGAGGCCCGACGCTGATTTCATCTCCGAACAGCTCCTTGTAGAAACGGGCGATCGTCTCATCGTCGAAGCCGTCCCATCCCTGGCAGGTGTCTTTCTCGAATGCCTGCGCATCGCACGAGATCGGCACATGCTGGACGACTTGGCGGGCCAGCTCCCACTTGTTCGCCAGATGCTCGAGTTCCGCCCGGCGCATCGCCGGATTGATCTTGAGGAGCCAGGAATAGCGTCGGCGGAGCTGCTCCTCGCTCAGCCGGCTGAATCCGTGGCATATGAGCCCACGCTCGCCGGCAATCTGGCACATGGAGTGGTCTTCATCGACGAAGTCGAGAAGCCGTTTGCGGATCGCGTCCAGCGCCTCGCTCCGGTTCATCGTCACCATGACGCCACCTCCTTCCACTATCCAATGGGACATGGTGCAATCCCCGTACCCGAAGACGTCGGGCGGCGAAGCCACCCGACGGGCGGTTATGGCCCGGGAACAGCCTGTGGCGGGGGTTCCAGGGCCCCCCGGCTGCGCGTGAGCGCGCACCGGTGGGGGAAATGGCTCAAGCCGCCTCACCATGGTTCCTCAGCCGGGTCGCGAATCGTCGCCGGTAGGCCCAGGCCATGGCCCTGAGCTTCATCTCCCGACGCCACCAGCGGCGAGGCCGCTCGCTGAACCCACGGCACTCCTCGGGCAGCAGGACCAGGCTCACGTGGATGTTGGGAGCGACGCCGATCGGCAGCCGCCGCTCCATGCAGGCCTCGTAGAGACGCCGGAAGACCGGCACGAGATCCGCCGCGCGCGGTGGGGGGAGATCTTCGTAATCAGTCCCCTTCAGCGGCCTGAAAACGCACACCGTGGGGATCGCCCCGACGCTCGTGATCCAGTCGATGGCCTTCATCGATGACTCCGGGCTCTCGAGGCCGGCGATGATCTCGCCGTTGCAGATCCAGGGCTCGGCGCCCGGGCCACGCGACAGCCGCGCGCAGTGCTCCACCGCCTCCAGGTAGCGCGGCAGGCCATACTCGCGGTGCTTTCCGGGGCAGACCTCGACGAACCTCTCCGGATCGTAGATCTCGAAGCAGAAGGAGACCCGATTGACGCCAAGCTTCTTCAGCTCCTCGTACCGCGTCAGATTGCGATGCGGCGGGGTCTGGATTCCGACCAGAAGACCGGTCTCGGACTTCACGCGCCTGATGTACGGCGCGAGGATGTCGAGATAGGTGTCTCCCTCGTAATGACCGGTGTTGAAGTCGACGTACGTGATGCCCGACTCGCGGCGGGCGGCGTGGACGACCTCCAGCACCTCGTCGACCGACTTGGAAGGGTCGTCGTCCACGCCCAGATTGAGCCCCACCGAGCAGAACTTGCAGTTCTCCCGCCGGGGCTTGATGAGCCAGTAGTCGCAGACCTTCGCCGGATAGACGCCCAGATAGGTTCCCTGCAACGAGCCGATCCGGCTCATCGGCTTGCCCGTGGAGGTCCGCCGGTCGTACCACTCCGGCCTCGGCGAGAGAGTCACCGGCGCGATGGGCTCCAGCCCCTTGTGGATGGTGTACCGCCCACCCTCGCTGCGCAGCACGTACGGAGACCGCGAAGCGAACGACTCGGTGACCGGGACGTTGGTCCAGAGCCCTCCCGGCAAGATCAGCTCGAGCCCACTTCCCAGTCCGGCCCGCGTCCGCATGATGCCGCGCCCGCCATCCCTCTCGATGTAGCAGCTGTCGTCGAGCTGCATGCCCTGACAGTACAGATCGAGCTTCAGCAGGGCCGGGTTGGTACGGACATCGGTGTCCACTCAGCAGCTCCGCATCATGCGCCGGTCAGGCATTGGCCCTCTCCGAAAACGGGTGCGTCGTCGCGGGCGGCCGACGTGGCCACGGCCCTCGCGGCCACGGACCGGAACTTCGCGGTGAAGTGCCGCAGGTAGGGGGGACACCAGGTCATCTCGAGACCGGTGAGGTCGGCGGAGCGGGCCGCCACGCCGGCGCAGATCTCGAGGATCCGGTCCACGTGGCTCTGGGTGTAGACCCGCCGCGGCAGGGCGAGACGCACCAGCTCGAGACGTGCGGGCCGAAAGCCCCCCTCCTCCTCATGTCTGCCGAACATGACGCTGCCAATCTCGCAGGAGCGGATTCCCCCTTCGAGATACAGCGCGCAGGCGAGCGCCTGCCCCGGGTACTGCTCGGGCGGGATGTGAGGGAGCAGACGCCGCGCGTCGATGAAGACAGCATGGCCGCCGGGCGGCTGCACCGTCGGGATGCCGGCGTCGTTCAGCCCCTGCGCCAGGTACCGGACCGTCGCGAGGCGGTACTCGAGATACCGTTCGTCGAGCACCTCGTGCAGTCCGACGGCCAGCGCCTCCAGGTCGCGCGCGGCGCATCCCCCATAGGTCGGGAATCCCTCCGTGAGGATCAGGAGGTTGCGCGCCTCGACGGCCAGCTTCTGGTCGTCGAGGGCCAGAAAGCCGCCCATGTTGACCAGCCCGTCTTTCTTGCCGCTGAAGGTGCAGCCGTCTGCGAGCCGGAAGATTTCGCGCGCGATCTCCGACACGGGCCGGCCAGCCTGTCCAGGCTCCCGCAGCTTGATGAAGTAGGCGTTCTCTGCAAAGCGGCAGGCGTCCAGGATGAACGGCAGGCCGTACTCGTGCAGGATCCGCGCGCACTGCCGGATGTTCTCGAGGCTCACCGGCTGCCCGCCCCCGGTGTTGTTGGTGATGGTCAGCATGCCGAAGGGGATCCGCTCCCGCTCGAGCCGGCATGTCTGCTCGAGGCGATCCAGGTCGATGTTCCCCTTGAAGGGATGAGTCGAAGCGGTGTCGGCCGCCTCGGCGATCACCAGGTCGCGGGCCTCGCCTCCGTTGTACTCGATGTTGGCGCGCGTCGTGTCGAAATGGCTGTTGCTCGGGACGACGCAACCCGGTTTGACCAGGATCTGGGCCAGGATCCTCTCCGCGGCCCTCCCCTGATGCGTCGGAATGATGTGCCAATACCCCGTCAGATCATACACGGCCTGCTCGAACCGGCGGAAGGAGCGCGAGCCGGCGTACGATTCATCGCCGATCATCATCGCGCCCCACTGGGCCGCGCTCATGGCGGCGCCCCCCGAATCGGTCAGCAGATCGAACGTCACGGCCTCGGCGGGCAGGGCGAACAGGTTGTGATGGGCGTCGGCGAGATGGCGCTCGCGCTCCGCCCGGCTCGGCAAGGCGATCGGCTCGACCACCTTGATCCGGAAGGGCTCGATGATGACGGACATCAGGCGGCCGTTGAGGGAGAGGAAACGGATCGATGCAACCCGGAATCGAAGCGGTGCTCCATGCACTTCGCATCCGGCTCGGTTGCGATGGCCCTCAGGATGTCCATGGTGCTGACGATGCCGACGACCCTCCCCTCCTTCGTGATGACGACGCGATGCACTTCCCGCCGGACCATGAGGGCGGCCAGCGCGCCGAGGCTGCAGGACTCTGCCGCGGTGCAGGGGACCGGGCTCATGAGGTCTCGCGCCAGCGGGGAGTTGTATTCGAAGACGTGCGAGCCCGCTGTCTTCTCGACCCTCAGGGAGCGCTCATCGCCCCCCTCCTCCTCCCCGGAGGCGAAGTGATGGCTCACGATGTCGGTCTTGGAGAGCACGCCGAGAAGGCGCCCTTCTTCGTCCACGACCGGCGCGCCGGAGATCCCCCGGTCGAGCAGGAGCTTCTCGCACTCGTGGAGGTCCGTGTCCTGGTACAGACAGACGATGTCTCGCGTCATGATGTCCCGGGCCTTGATGCCTGAGTCTGGATAACCGCACATGGTGACCTCCTGTGAAATGGCTTCTCAGGAGGTCGAGTGTTCAAGATCCGGGCCAGCGGCGTCCTCCAGGTTTTCGGCCGGGCTGGAGGCGATCACCGGGTGAAGCCAGGCATGGATGGGTTGTTTGACCCAGCGGGGTGCGCTGAATCCCGCAGGTAGAACCTGCCACGGCAGCGGGAAGAGGCCTACCAGTGCTTGATCTTTTCCGACATCGTCTTGAAGTCGAACCCTTTGAAGTGCGGGCTCTTCTCGTTGTGACAACCCTTGCAGGTTGCCTCGGTCGGCACGACGAGCCCGGCTTCCAGCGACTTCTTGTGCATCCCCTCGGGATCCGCCTCGTAGGCCTTCTTGCTCATGATGCTGAGGGCCTTGTAAAGGCTTCCCGCACCATGGCAGTTCTCGCATTGCACCCCTTCTAGCGCGGCTCCCTGGGCCGCCGGCTTGCCGTGGCCGGTCACGTGGCAGGCGACGCACTCCGGCTTCGTGCGATCCTCCGCGGAGAGCTTGTCGAAGGCTTTAGCGTGCAGGGATTCGGACCAGATGGTGAATTCCTTGGCGTGGCAGGTCTTGCACTTGGCGGCGCCGACGTATTGCGCCTCGGCGGCGTGGAGCACGGCGCCCGCCGCGAGGAGTGCGGCAATGCCCAGGACGGCTCTTGTCACGATAGAGATCCTCATCAGGTACGGTACCGCAACATGACGCTCAGGATGTGGTTGGTGTAGTCCTTGAAGTCGAGACCAAGATACAGCGCCTGGGCCATCGACGGATCCTGGTTCGGCGCCCCCATGTATGCACGATTGAAGTCGGCCGAGAAATTGTCCTCGTCCCAGTTCTCGTACCAGTACCGCACGACGTAGTCGAGGTTCTCTTTCACCCGGTGCTGCAGCGCGGCCATCCCGAGGATCAGGGTGGTCTTCAGCTCGGGGAACGAGGTGAGGGTCGTGTTGCCGGAGGCGGCCCCGCCCGGCACGAAGTGGGTGCCGATGTTCCCCGTCCCCTTGGACTGGCTGGCGTCGAGGTTCAGGTGCCACTTCGCGTCCATGGTGAGCCCGATGTCGAGGCCCAGGCTGACGGTCGTGTGGTCGTCGACGATGTCGCTCCCCCAGTTGTCGAGGGGGTCGTCGGTGCCGACGCCCGCCGTCACGTTCCGGTACCGGCTCTCCAGTCCGTACTCCCACTTCTCGTAGGTGTAGTCGGTGTAGACGACGAGCCTGGGCCCCGTGCTGTAGGAGGCGCCGGCGGTCCACGAGGTCATGGTGTCGTCGGTGCGCCCCGCGAGCAGGATGTCGTAGGTCTCCAGCACCGTGTCGAAGTTGCGGTCCTCCATCACCGTGAAGGAATCGCCGATCGGCCGGCCCGTCTCGGGGTCCATGTACTCGTCGTCCGAGTAGGTGTACTCGCCGTAGAAGGTCCAGGCCTGGATCGGCGTCCAGTCCACCAGCAGGGTGGCCGAGTCGCGGTCGCGATCCGTCCAGTAGAAACGCCGCATCCCTTCGTTGAAGGCGGCCTCGGTCGGCTCGCCGATGGGAAAGGACTCCTCGAAGTAATGGGCGTCGTACGCGTCCGCGCGGCGCTCCTGGTGCCTGAAGGTCGTGCGGATCCCCCATGCTTCCCCGATGTCGAAGTCGAGCGAGAGCTTGTAGATGTCCTCGTCGGAATCCTCCACAGCGCTGAACTCCCGCTTCATGCTCTCGCGCTCGTAGCTGAGCGCCCCATCAATCCAGGGGGCGGGAGACCATCCCACGAGCGCCCCGGCGTTGGTCCTCTCGTACCCGTAGGGGAGGCTCCGGCGCGCGATGCGATCGTCGGCGGCGCTTCCGTTGCCGTTGGCGTCGCAGACGTTGATGTTGCCGCACACCGGGATCTGGTAGTCGGTCTGGACGTAGTCGTCGAAGGTCAGGGATGGCGATTGATTGTCCAGCTCGAACTGGCGCACCCAGGCGCTCCATCGGAACTCTGGGATCGGTCGCGAGCTTATCCGGATCTGCCCCTGGGCCGTCTTGTGCTCTCCGTCGAACTGATTCGCCGGCAGCGGCGAGGGGGCCAGCAGGGAGTTGATCGTCATCGGCGTGAGATCCTCGTCCTGGGTCGTCTCGATGAGCGAGACCGAGGCGTCGACGCGCGTGCGGCCGGGAAGGTCGAACCCGCCGAACAGGGCCACGCGGGCCCACTGGCTGTCGGTCCAGAGGCTCATGCGCCCGCGCCCTGGATTGGCGACCAGCGGATTCGCGGTCGGCGTGTCATTGAGGAAGAGCTGATTGTCCCAGGTCAGGGTCGTGTAGTCCGTCTGGAAGTTCGAGGCGGTCGCCTGCACGCCCATGTTGTACTTCTCGCTGGAGTACTCGGCCGTGCCATTGAGCCAGTCGGTGCGCAGATCGTACGGCGAAGCCACCTCCGCCGGCGCGAGGGCGAAGTACATCCCCAGGGTCTGCGGCGTGGTCCCATCGCGGCGCTCGCGGTCCGCCGAGAACGAGAACGTCCACAGGCGGTTCGGCGTAAACTCGAACCCCGCTCCGCCGGTGCTGCGGTGATGCCCCACGAAGACGTCCTGGGCCCCCTGCTCCACGCCGAGCTGGACGACACGTCCCTTGCTGCCCGGGTCCCAGATGTTGTCGAAATCGAGGTCGGCGTTGGCGCCGCCAGCCTGCACGGCCGACTGGAAGCTGTCCTCGAGGGTGAAGACCGCGCCCCCCTGGTGCGAGAAAAGAGTGGCGGACTGGTCGGTCCAGAGGCGCTGGTTCTCCTGCCATCGGATGTTGCCGCGCCAGCGATCGAACTGCCCGAAGACGACGTCGATGCGCTGGTCGTCCTGCGACACGTCGCGCGCCTCCACCAGCAGGGAGAAGTCAGAGCCTGGCGACCATAAAAACGAGAGCCACTCGGCCACGAACCCGTTGGGGACCTCGCGGTACTCCTCGAACTTGGCCGAGCCCTGCTGCGTCTCGTCGAGGAAGTACTGGAGGCCGAACCGGATTTCACCATCGACCGTGTCCGCGCCCTGCTCTTCCTCTTTCTCCTCCTCCTGCGCGGGCGCCGGGGCGCCGGCGGCCAGGGCCATGATGGTTACGAGAATCCAGAGCGTGCGCCGAGCGTCCTTCATGTCTTCATCTCCCTAGCGCAGGAAGCGCATGCCCGCCGGATGGTTCGAGCCGTGGATCTGCGAATGGCAGTTGAGGCATCCGCGATCGAACATCCTGCTGTTGGGGAAGAACTCGGGAGCCACGGAGGCATCGGAGTAAGGTTGCGTGGGGTGCCTCGTCTCATCGTGGCACTGCTGGCACATCCGCGGCTGCTTGGCGATCTGCATGCGCGGATGCAACGATCCGTGCGGGTCGTGGCAGTTCAGGCAGTTCTCGCGCACCGGCGGATGCTCCCATAGAACAGGCGCCCGCTTCTCCGCGTGGCAGGTGTAGCAGTTCTCGTTGACCGAATCCTGCTTGAGCAGCGAAACGCTCGTCGTTCCATGAGGGTTGTGGCAGGACGTGCAGTTCATCGTCCCTTCCCGAAGCGGCATGTGGGCGGATCGCATGAGCGAGGCTTTCCGCTTCAGGTGGCATGTGCCGCACGTCTCGAACTCGGTCCCTTTCGACAGAAGAGCCTCGGGAACGGGCGCGTCGGCCGGGTGGTGGATCTTGTGGCAGGTGAGGCAGGAGAGATTCCGCCCATCGTGCGGGCTCCCCTTCCAGTGCACGCGCTCGCCGCGCTCGTGGCAGGTGAGGCACGCCGCCGATTGCTCCTGCGGCGGCAGCTTCCGCAGCAACCGGATCTTGTCGGGGTCTCCCTGGGATTCGACGTGCGCGCCCCCCGGTCCGTGGCACGTCTCGCAGCCGGCGGCGCCGGCCGCGCTCGTCACCTTCGTTTTTCCATGGGGCGTGCGGGCGTGGGCGGCGGCGACGTCGTCGTGGCATTCGGCGCAAACCTCGGCGCCGACATACGCTCCCTGCGCCGGCGGTGCCTGTTGCTCCTGAGGTTCAGCGCGGGTCACCATGCCGCCGGGGGGGGCGGCGACAAAGCAGGTCATCGCAAGAATCACGACACCCCAGGACGATCTCACGCGTCTTGACCTCACGTCATTTCCTCCGTCGGGTTGACAATGTGTTGGACGGTGGAGACCATCGCGACGCTGAACGCCAGCGTCGCGACACACGCTAACCTTTCATGAAGTCAATTGTCCATTGGCGCCCTTATCCCAGCAATCAGCCCCTTCCGGGCATCTTCCGTTTTCTTCCAATCGCAAATATGGTGCCCGGTCAGTCCAGGCGCGGCGCACCCCGACACGCTTGCTGCGCTGGGTAAAATGACGCAGTATCATTGCGTCATCTGACCCAGCGCCGCGCCAGCACGCCCAATCGCCGGGCGAAGACCTCTGTCGATCCTGGCATCCGCCTTGTAGAGAGCCGGGTGAGGCAACCGTGCATTCGCACAGCGAGCCGATTCGCGGAGGCATTCCATGAGAACGAAGGCAGCTCTGAGAAACCGACCCAAGCCGCGTCTGTCACCGCGGGCAACTCCCACCCGGGCGGCGATCGCGGCACGCGCATATCAGCTCCATCGCGAACGCAGAATCCAGCACAGCCACAAGATCGAGGCCTGGCTCAGCGCAGAGCAGGAGTCGCAACAGGAGCTGGACGGCGAGAGGATGGCGACGGCGCCGTGAAGGGGCCCGATGGCCGCGGAAGCATGCTCCTGCCCCGTCTTCTGGCCGGCAGCGCCTCTGCACTAGAATCAGACGGGATGGAGACAACTTTCGAGGAAATGAAGCGGTTCGTGGGGTTCACGAACGAGGACGCACGAAGCCTCTCCGCTTTCCGCCCCCTCGCGCTGCCGCACCTCCCCTGGATGGTCGAGCGGTTCTACGCGCGGATCTCCGAACACCCTGCGGCGCACAGCGTCTTCACGAGTCCGGAGCAGATCGCGCGTCTGAAGGCGACGCTCCAGCTCTGGGCCGATCGCCTTCTGGCGGGCCCGCACGATGAGGAGTACTACCAGCTCCGGTGCCGTATCGGGCGGGTCCACGTGCAGGTGGGGCTGCAGCAGATGTACATGTTCACGGCCATGAGCGTGATCCGCGATGCGTTCCGCCAGGTCGTCTTTCGCGAGCTGGCGCACGATGACCGCGAGAAGGAGCGGGTCCTCAGCGCACTCCACCGGATCCTGGACCTGGATCTGGCCATCATGCTCGAGACGTACCGTGAGGAGCACGTGGCGCGGCTCTATCGATCCGAGCAACAGGCTGCCCTGAAGAGGTTGGCGGCCATCGGTGAGGTGGCGGCGTCGTTGGCCCACGAGGTCAGGAACCCTCTCGCGGGGATCAGCGGCGCGGTGGAGGTGCTGCGTGACGAGCTGGCTTCGCAGGACCCTCGCCGCGACGTGATCAGGGAGATCCTGGCCCAGATACGGCGTCTGGATGAAAGGGTGCGGGATCTGCTCGTCTACTCCCGCAGCGTTCCCCTGCGGATCGAGACGGTCGAACTCCCTGAACTGCTTCGCGCCACGCAGGCTTTGCTCGCGGAGGAACCCTTGATGCGCGACATTGAAGTACGCCATTCTCTTCCGCCGCGACTGGAAGGCCACCCGATGGATCGGGGACAGATGCAGGAAGTCCTGATCAACCTGCTGCGCAACGCGGCCGAGGCCATGCACGGCAGGGGCGACGTCCTGATCGCCGCCCGCAGACGCGACGGCGGCGCGCTGGAGCTGACGGTGGAGGACAGCGGGCCCGGAGTGCCGACCGAGAGACGGGAGGAGATCTTCACCCCCTTCGTGACGACCCGTCCGCAGGGGACGGGTCTCGGCCTGGCCATCGCGCGCAAGACCCTGGAAGCTCATGGGGGATCGCTCACCTGCGAGACGGGGAGGACCGGCGGCGCCTGCTTCGTCATGGTCCTGCCGCCGGAGGCGGCCTTCCGATGAACGTCGAGCGGATCCTCATCGTCGATGACGAGAAACTCCTGCGCTGGTCGCTGCGCGAGCGGCTTCTCAAGGAGGGATTCGAGGTCCTCGAGGCCGACTGCGGCCGGGCTGCCCGCGACGCCATCGAGGCAGGGGGCGCCGACCTCGTGGTGCTGGACTTTCGCCTCCCCGACGCCACCGGGATCGAGCTGCTCAAGGAGATCACCGCCGCCATTCCCGAGGCGCCCGTCATCATGATGACCGCGTACAGCACGGTCGAGACGGCCGTCGAGGCGATGAAGATCGGCGCCTTCGACTACATCAACAAGCCGTTCGATCAGAACGAGATGGTCCTCACCATCCGCAAGGCGCTGGAGACGAGCCGTCTGCGGCGCGAGGTCCGGGCTTTGCGGCGGCACCAGGAAGAGCGCTACGGCCTGGCGAACATCGTGGGCGACAGCCCCGCCATGAAGGAGGTCTTCCGGCTCATCCAGAAGGTGGGACGTTCCGCCGCTTCCACCGTCCTGATCACGGGCGAGAGCGGAACCGGCAAGGACCTCGTGGCCAAAGCGATCCACTACGCCAGCGATCGCGCCCGCGGCCCGTTCATGAACATCACCTGCTCCGCGCTGCCGGAGAACCTGCTCGAGAGCGAGCTGATGGGGCATGAACGGGGGGCCTTCACCGACGCGAAGAGCGCCAAGCAGGGTCTGTTCGAGATGGCGAACGGCGGGTCGGTGTTCCTGGACGAGATCGGCGACATGGGCGTCCTCCTGCAGGCGAAGCTGCTGCGTCTGCTGGAAGAGAAGACCTTCAAGCGGGTGGGAGGGGTCAGGGACATCAAGGTGGACGTGCGCGTCATCTCCGCGACCAACCGCGATCTCGGCCGGGCCGTCGCCGAGGGGCGATTCCGCGAGGATCTTTACTACCGTCTCAAGGTCATTCCGATCGTCCTGCCGCCGCTCCGCGACAGAGCGGAGGATGTCCCGTTGCTGATTGCCCACTACATCGATCAGTTCAACCGGGAGTTCAAGAAACACTGCCGGGGCGTGACGGAAGAGGCGGCGAGGCTCCTCAAGCGGCATCCCTGGGCAGGCAACGTTCGGGAGCTGAGAAACGTCATCGAACGGGCGATGATCCTGGAGGACAAGGACCTGCTCGACGAGACCGATCTCCCCGAGGAGATCCGATGGACTCCCCCACCCGTCGAGGCCGTCTCCAGGGAGAATGGATTCCGGCTCCCCGAGAAGGGATACCCGCTGGACCTGATGGAGCACGAAATGGTGCGCCAGGCGCTGGAACGGGCGGCCGGCAATCAGAGCCAGGCGGCCCGCCTGCTCTCGATCAGCCGGGATGCCCTGCGCTACAAGATGAAGAAGTTCGGACTCTGAGATCGCGTGAGGAGGTGACTGACTTGCTTCGTCGGCGAGCGGATGCGCTGAGACGTCGCGGGAGGCTCACCCGCCCGGCAGGCGCCTCTTGGTGATCGCGCCGCGCCGATCCCATCGTACGTGAAGGTCCGGGTCGACGCCGCGATGGAAGACGAAGAGGTTCCGGCTCGGCTCGCGCGACAGGACGATATCGACCTGGGTCGTCCGATCCTCGCGGATCACCTCCGTGATGCGCCGTTCCGGCGCCTCCAAGACGAAGGGATCGGGCGCGTAGTGAAAGAGGTCTGAGCTGGAGGATGTGTCGATCTCGATGAAGTAGGCGTACTTCGGCTCCAGGTGCTTCATCTCGAGGAAGGCCGTCAGATGATTGGTTTGCTCCCCGTTGCGGTGCACGTGGGCCACCGTCTTTGACGGCAGGCGCCTGCCGCCCACGACGGCACCGAGCTTGAAGACGAAATCCTCGATGGGACGGGCGTCCTCGTCCCTGATGCGCAGGTCGAGCTGGGCGTAGGCGGGGCGCTTCCGGCGCGTGCGGCGAGTCTCCGCGGCAAGCCTCTCCCGCACGGCCGCGTACTCCGCCTGCGAGCGCACCCTCAGGCACTCCAGGATCAGACGCAGCGCCAAGTGCCGCTGAGGAGTCGCGTCCGCCTCGATGCTGTTCATGATCCCGTGCTCGGGACCCGAGTGCGTGTAGTCCGCGAGCGCCGCGAAAGGGATCCCCTCGATCGCTCCCTTCGGTGTCAGCGTCAGGCCGTTCCCCGCAGCCAGCTCGAAGCGCGCCAGATTGAGGTTTGCTGCCGGCACGCGCACCACCATGTCCGAGCCGGGCTCGTAGGCCGCCGGAAAGATGCGCGACGCGAAGACCGCTCTCTGGACCCGATCGCCGATGAGGCAGTACGGCCGGATCCCCTTGTCCTTCCACGTCGCGGGGTCCAGCCACGCTCCGTTCATCTCCCACGAGAAGGCGCTCCCCAGCTCCAGCGCCGTGAGGATCTCCTTGCCGGTGTCGCCGCGCCACTTCGCCTGCGCCAGCATGGAGCGGCCGTGATGCGCGAGGCGCGATCCGAAGTGAGGCGGCGCGAGGAAGACGACGTTGCGCAACGGGCTCTTCTGCGCGAAACGACCGTTGTAGTGGCGGTGGATCCACTGCTTCGCCACGGAGGCGCCCGTGCTGTGCGTGATGAAGTGGAAGGGCTCCGACCATGTCGGCCCCAGGTGATCCTCGAGAGCGCGGTGCATGGCCCGCGCGATGTCGCGGATCTCGATGGTGCTCTCGAGCGAGACATAGCGGCCGAGGTTGATGGCCTGAAGATCGAAGCCTTGCGCGGCGAGCGCGTGGTGCAGACCCCGGTAGGTTGAGGTCTCCTCGACCGACCAGCCGTGGACCAGGAAGACGCGTTCCATGGTCCGCCATCATACTTGAAGCCGGGAGCGTCCCGGCCGGCTCCCTGGGTACGCGGACCTCTGGTCCGCAGATCACTACTCCCCCGCCGGGGGGGAGGAAAGGCAAGTGCCCAGGGGCGTGGCGTTCATGAGATCAATGCTGCAGTGGCGGCTTCACGACCAGCACGTTGCACGGAGCGTACGTCACGAGAACCACTGGTGAATCGCGGCCTCAGGGTCTGCCGACGAGGCTCCAGAGTTCCTCGAGCCGGGCTTCCTCTTCGGGCGGGACATGGAGCCCCGCAGAGCCGGAATAGATCGTGAGGAGATGCTCCTCGAGGGCGAGATAGGCGCGCAGCGCATCGGGAGAGCCGCTGCAGGTGCGGACGGCTGCCTCGAGGAACTGCTCGGCTTCGGACAGCCATGAGAGCTTCGAGATGCCGAGCTCAGCGGTTCCGAGCAGGTAGTAGGCTTGGCATCGCTGCTCAGAGCTGAGCGATGCCGATTCGAGGTAGCGATGCAGGATACCTGACGCCATCACGTAATGGGCCAGTCCGCGGCGATCTCCCGGGTAAAGCTGCAGGTCGCCTGCCGACTCGACGAGAGAGCGCGCGCGGGTCAGCGCATTATCAGAGGGGGAAGCTGAGGGAAGCGTGTGGAGAGCCTTGATCCAGGTCGCGACGTACTCCTGGAGGTATCGGGGGACATCGGTCCGGCGGCGGAAATCCTCGAGCGTGGCCGTGGCCCTGTCGACGTCGCCTCGCACACGCAGGCAGACCTTGAGATATCCCTCGAAGGCGCCCATGAAATACACCTCGTCAGGCTGAGACGCAGGCGAGGTCAACAGAGACTCATAGCTCTCGAGCGCGCGCTCGAACTGCCTCGACATGACCTCGAGCCTCACGCGCTCCTCGAGCGGAAGAGCCTTGACGCGGTCGTCTGACAGGAAGGCCGTGGCGAGCGGGTAGTTCCCTTCGGCCGGCAGCTTCGAGTGGCAAGCAAGACAGTTCTCGGTGAGCTGCCTCAGAGTGATTCGCGCGCCTTCGTGATCCTTGTTCCTGAACAATCGCAGGGAATCGCGCGCATCACGGGCGAGGCTCGCTCGAAGATAGGTGTAGTCCGGGCCGAGCGCGCCGCCGTGGCTCTCGAGGTGCTCCGCTTCCGAGGCGAGGGTGGAGAGTTGGGAGATCACCTTTCGGCGGCTGGCCTTCGCGGCGAATGCTTCCTCGTCCAGGCCCAGGACGAACGCGCCTGTCAGCGAATCGAAGATGCGCCTCATGGCGGCACGGGTCTCGTCGTCCACAGCAACCGACGACCCCGCGACGGTCAGCAAGGACAGGGTGATGACACATCCGATCTTCTTTCCCGATTTCAGACTGGCCGAGATCATACTGAATACTGCAGCAATCCTCATGCCCTCAACGCTCCGCGGCACGACGCGCTGTTTCGCTCCACCCGAGGTCGGTCAGCCAGAACCATAGTGGGTCCAATAGCGCATAGTGAGTGAAATGGCCCAGGCCGTGGCTCTGGTACGCGGACCTCTGGTCCGCAGATCAAGAAATGCGGGCCGGAGGCCCGCGCACCCAGGTCCGCGTACCCGCATCGCGCAGGCCCCGTGATCTGGTAGGCTCGCCGCAACATGACGCCCGAAACGAAGCAGAGCCCCTTCGCGCATCTCTGGACCCTCGACCCTGACGTCGCCTACCTGAATCACGGCACTTTCGGAGCCTGCCCGCGCCCGGTGCTCGACTACCAGGCCGCGCTGCGCGCCCTGATGGAGCGGGAGCCAATCGACTTCCTCGTGCGGGCGGTTCCGGGTCTCATGGCCGAGACGCGCGCGGCGCTGGGGACGTTCACCGGGGCCGACCCCGAAGGGATCGTCTTCGTCCCCAACGCTACCACCGGAATCAATGCCGCCCTGCGCGCATGGGATTTCTCCGCGGGCGATCAGATCCTGACGACCGATCACACATACGGCGCATGCCGCAAGGCGGCTGAATACGTCGCCGCCCACAGGAAGGTCGAGATCGTCGTGGCGCACGTGCCGTTCCCCCTCACCGGTCCGGATGACGTCCTCGGCCCCGTGATGGCGGCGGTCACGCCACGCACGAGAGTCGCCCTGCTCGACCACGTGACGAGCCCCACCGCCGTCCTCTTCCCTATCGAGAAACTCGTCGCGGCGCTCAAAGAGCGGGGGGTCGAGACGATCGTGGACGGCGCGCACGCGCTCGGCATGCTCCCGCTCGCTCTCGATCGCCTCGGCGCCGCGTGCTACACGGCCAACGCGCACAAGTGGCTCTGCGCCCCCAAGGGGGCGGCGATGCTCCACGTGCGCGCCGATCTGCGCAACCGGATACGGCCCCTCGTCATCAGCCACGGCTACGACCACGGCGCAAGGACGGTCCGCTTCCGCGATGAGTGGGATTGGACGGGGACGATCGATCCCACTCCCTTCCTGTCCATTGACGAGTGCCTGCGCGTGCTCGGCTCCCTGCTCCCCGGCGGATGGCCTGCCCTGATGGAGCGCAACCACGCGCTGGCGATCCGCGCCCGTGAAATCCTCCTCGACGCGTGGGGTCTGCAGTCCCCCTGTCCCGAGACGATGCTGGGATCGATCGCTTCCGTGCCGCTCCCCGCGGCGGAACGCGGCTCGCCGGTGGCGCGGCTCGATCAGGATCAACTTGCGGTGTGGACGCGCGAGCGCGGGATCGAGTCGTGGTTCTTCCCGTGGGACTGCGCCGGAAGGAAGGTGGTGCGGGTCTCCGCCCAGATCTACAACCACGAGGATCAGTACGCGCGGCTCGCCTCCCTGCTGAGGGAAGCCCTTCGTGCCGGCTGAGGGGCCTCGGCCTGCGGCCGAGGGGACGCATCGCGGACCCGACGCGCGGCTCTCCCCCTTCGACGTCTCCATGGTGGTGGTGAGCGTCGTCATCGGGATCGGTATCTTCCGCACGCCGGCGCTCGTCGCCTCTTCCACCGGGACCGGGGGGTTGTTCCTGGCCGCGTGGGGGATCGGCGGAGCCATCAGCCTCATCGGCGCGCTCGTCTTCGCCGAGATCGGCTCGCGCTACCCGCGCGCCGGCGGCTGCTACAGCGTCGTCGCCCATTGCTGGCATCCGATCGTCGCCTTCGTGCTGAACTGGTCGCAGGTGCTCATGCAGGGGGCCGGCGCCGGCGGCGTGGCGCTGATCGGCGCGGAGTACCTGCTGCGCCTGACGAGCGGTGACTCTTCGAGCGGTCGTAGCGCGACGCTCATCGCCGCGGTGCTCCTTTCGGGACTCGTGCTCCTGAACCTCGCCGGGATCCGCGCCGGCTCGAGAGCGCAGAACGTCCTCTCGCTCGCCAAGATCGTGCTGATCGCCGGACTGGCCGCGGCGGGGCTGGCGCTGGCCCCATCGGTGGCGCCGGCGGAGCTGGCGGCGCCCGACGCCGGCGCAGCCGCTGGCGGACTCCTCGGGGCGCTGGTCGCGGTCTTCTACGCCTACGGCGGCTACCAGACCACCATGAACCTCGGCGGCGACGCACGTGACGCGCGCCGGAGCATGGCGTTGAGCATCTGCGGCGGGATGGGGATCGTGACCCTGCTCTATCTCGCGATCAACTTCGCCTACCTGCGCGCCCTCGGCATGGAAACGCTGGCAGGCTCTCCGCTGGTCGCCGCGGATCTGGCGCACGCGGCGCTGGGCCGGTGGGGTGAAGCGTTCGTCTCGCTGTCGATCTTCCTCTCGGCCGCGGGGTTCGTGAACGCCACGATCCTCCAGCTCCCCCGGACCTACGTCGCGATGGCGCAGGACGGGCTGGTCCCGGCCGCGCTGGGACGCATCGACCCGCGCACGCGCGCGCAGCGGGCGGGGCTCATGTTCTTCGCCGCGACGTCCCTCGGGCCGCTCCTTCTGCTCCGCTCGTTCGAGAATCTACTCGGGTACGTCATGTTCACCGACGCGCTGTCGCTCGTGGTCATGGCATCCTGTCTGGCGGTCCTGAGGAAGCGCGGCGAGGGTGATTCCGACCCGCGCACCTTCCGGATGCCCGGCTATCCGTGGCTCCCGGGAATCTTCATGCTCGTGCTCCTGGGCGTCGCGGCGGACATCGCCATCCGCCAGCCCCGCCTCGCGCTGGCCGGGACGGCCATCGCGGCGATCGGCGTCCCGCTCTACACGATCATGAAGCGAACCTGGGGAGCGCGCCTGTAGGCTGGATGCGGGTGCGCGGACCTCTGGTCCGCAATTCAAGAATGCGGGCCGCAGGCCCGCGCACCGGTGTCCAGCGGCAGATGTCGGCGGACGAAGGTGTCGAGCTCGGGCGAGGCGGGGGTGAGGCCCCCACCGAAATGGCGATGGGCGGCGCTTTCGAGCAGGAATACCCAAGCCTCATCGCCCAGAGCCTGCACCGACGTGTGGCCGGCATCGGGGTCGATCAGCAGGACGACGTCCTTGCCATTGCGCTTCGCCTCGCCGGCATAGTGGGCGATGCTCTTGATGGGCGTCCGATCATCCTGAGCGCCGGCCCAGAGATAGATCGGCGCGCGCAGCGCCGACACCGAGGCCAGCGGCGATTCGCGCTGCATCTTCTGCCGCCACGAGGCATCGGCGAACGGCAGGCCGTGCTGCGGGAAGCTCAGCGCCACGGGCGGACCGTCGCCGCGCAGCGACTCGCTCTCGTTGTTGGCCTGCCACTCCTTGGCCCACCCGTAGTCGGTCGGTGCGGCCCCCGCGAAGGCAAAGAGAAAACGCTGCGGATGGTGGCTCACGGCCAGCAGGCTCGTATAACCGCCGAAGGAATGGCCGGCAACGGCCTGCCGGTTGGGATCGCCGATGCCGTTGGCCAGCAGGAAATCCAGACCGTCGATGACGTCCGATAGGACGCGGCCCTTCCCGACATCGCCGTTTGCCGCCCGCTGATAGCGAAGGCCATAGCCTGTCGAGGCGCGAAAATTCGGCAGGAACACTACGTATCCGCGATTCGCCAGCAACTGGATGCGCGGGTCGTAATCGTCGTAGAGACGCGTGAACGGCCCGCCATGCAGCCACGCGATGAGCGGGGCCTTGTCGAGGGCGGTTCCGTGCGGCAGGTAGACGTAGCCGTGCAGCGACATGCCATCGCCCGCGCGCCAGCTCACGGGGTGGGCTGCCGTCAGATGATCCGGTGAAGGCGCCTGGCTCTCGGCATCCTCTTTTACGAACAATGGCTGCAGGCGGTCGCCTCCCGGCTCATAGAGGAAATGACGGACCAGCGGCCTGTTCGATTGCTCCGCCTGCACCAGCCACACGCGATCATCATTCGCCGGCGTCAGCCGCAGATTGGCGCCGGGGAAACGTCGCTGCAATGCGGCCAAACGCGACTTCATCTCTGCGCCGTTTCCATGCCACTGACGCCTGGCGCCGTAGTAGGCCATGGCCCGCCAGTCCACCTGCGCATCATTCAGGATCACGTCCTCGGCATCGGCGATGTCGGACGGATCGCGATGCACTGTCTTCCACCGCGCCGGGCCGACTTGCCAGCGCTGTAACACCATCTTGTCCTCGCCGCGCTGTGCGAGCATCCACAACACCTCGGCTTGACCGCCGTATCCGACGGGATCGCAGACCTCGATCCCGCGACAACGGGCCAGCTCGGTGATGCCCTGCGGGGTGTAACGCCGGATGACGGTGTCGTAATCAGGTCCGTCGAAGGCCGCGGCAAAGGCGAGCGATCCGTCCGCGGTCAGCAACACTTTGCGCAGTGGCAGCGCGGCGTCGTGCAGCAGCCGGGTTTGGCCCGAATCATCGACGAGCAGATAGCGGTGACGCAGCGCGTGATTCTGCTCGACGAGTTCCGACACCAGCGCATAGGCCGGCGCATGCGCGTCGACGCCGAAGAGTCTCTGCCGCCGGGAACCATCCCATTTCAGGATGCGCCTGGCCCGGTGCATCGCGGGATCGATGACGGCGAGCCCCTGCTCGTCGGCCATCCACAACCGGCTTCCGTCGCCGGACCATCTCAGATCCGCGCCGCGCACATCGATGAGCAGACGGCGCTGGCTTCCGTTCGCGACGTCCTGCAGCCACACATCGAGCCCCTCTTCGTTGCGTTTCAGGAAGGAGAGGTAACGGCCATCGGGTGACATGTGGACACCGGCAATTGCTGGCCGGCGCAGGAAGATCCCGCGGTCGATTGCGGGGGCTCTGGATTGACTCAGCGCCCGCTGCGCGGCCTTCGACAATGCCGCTGTCGAGTCTCCGGCATCAGCCGCCAGGCACTGTCCGCTCAGGCACAGGACCAGCAGGATGGCTCTAAGCACGGGTCGCGCGCGGCTCCAGACACACGAGGCTGAGAAACGCAGGCAGGCCGAGGATGGCGCAGCTCGCCAGCCACAACCACCGTCGCCCCGCGCTGATGCGCGCTCCGCGCAGCCACCACCACCCCAGGGCAAAAGAAAGCGTCATCAGCGCGGCCGCCACCGGATAGAAGGCCGGCACGACGGGCAACGGCGCGAGCTGTGGAGGCTGCGTCAGCCCCCTGTCGAGTGCGCTCCCCGGCCACCGGGCCAGTGCGTACAACGGGGGGGAGAGCCACCACGATGCTTTCGGAACCAGTGGTGGACTGCCGAGAGTGACATCGATACCGCGAATGTTCCGGCGCGTTCCGACGACCGTCGCCTGCCCCGTCGCATCGACATACACGACCTGCTGCCATGGCTCGACGAGGCTCTCGAACCCATCCATCTCCTTGGGCGCGAAATAGAAGATCTTGACCAGCCAGCCATCCAGTAGCTCGACAACGCTCACCGCCGGCGGCTGATCCCTTCCTTCGTCCGTAGGAAGCTGCCAATCGAGCTGCAACGGCGCGAACTTCGAGACCGCCTGCCGATCTTCACGATAGGCGAGAACGCGCCGGTTGGTCAGCACCAGGATCCGACCCAGAGCGCGCACCGGACGGCCGGCGAACCACTCACCCGGCGGCAGGTGCATGAGCTCGTGCTGACGCTGCGTTTCGTCGTCGATCGCGAAGAACGCATGGGAGCTCATGCCGAACGCGGGAATCTGCTCGAAGGCGTTCTGATCGCCCGCCCCGGTGACACCCCACCAGCCACGATCGGCGCCGGTCTTCGGATCGCGGCCGTGGAACATCATCCGGTCATGGCTGAACGTCCATTCGATACTGCGCTTGCTGTCCCACCAGCTTGCAGGCAGATTGCCGATCTGATCCCGCACCGGAAATCGCGCGAGGTCGGGTACCAGGTCGACAACGTCCAGCAACGGAATCTGTTCCCGCCATGCCGCCGCCCTCGGATCCTGACTCCCCTCGAGCCCTCTGGTGAACGAGTCCTGGCTCAACGAGCGCAGCGTTGCGACGGCGTTCGGATCAGTCTCCAGCACCGTCTCCGAGGGCTGGGCGTTGCTGGCCATGATTTCCGCGGCGCTGAGGGCCACCTTGCTCAGGTGGAACACCAGCAGGAAGAATCCCATCTGCAGCGGCAGCGCGGTGAGAAGCAGCACGCCCGAGCGAGCGATCGACGCCGATCGATCGGCACGGAAACTGTGCATGGCGATCCAGGTCAGCCATGCCAGGCAGACCAGCACCGGAAGCAGCAGCGCCCAGACCGAGGCGAGATGCATCGCCAGCAGGAACGGCGCGACCAGCACGGCGACCGTGATCCTGTTCCGGCTGCCGATGGCGAGGGCTCCGGCGCACCAGGCCATCATCGTGAACGCCAGGGCATAGAACAGCGCCACGTAGTGACGCATGTCGACCACATGGGTCGTGAACGCGTCGGTGAGGAGCACGAACAGCAGCAGGGGCAGGAACACGACGAGGCTCAGCATGACGAGCGCCGACAAGCTCAATGCGGCGAAAATCCGCGCCGGCGGCAACGGACGATGGATAAGCCACATCCATTGGCTCGGCTTGCGATAGCTCCCCACCTGCACCAGCGCCAGTGTGAGGCCGAGCACCATGTAGAGGATCAGCATCAGCCCCTGACTCTCGTACGAGAGTTGGAGCACATTGGTGGCGCGCGACAGGAACAGCAGCGCAAGGCAATGGCCGCCCCCCGCGATCAGGGCAAGTCGCCGGAAGCGCCGCCACTCCGAGACAAAAAGGTCTTTCATCTCAATTCCCTCTCCTCTTCCGGCGTCGCGTGCCCGCGGGCGAGGAACGCATTCACGGCGCGATCGAGATTCACGGCGCCACGCTGGTGGCGGCGTGCGCCATGCCGCTCGAGCAGCGCGCCAAAACCGTCGTCCTGATCCAGCACGACGAAATGAAACAAGCCATCGATGCGCTGGCACTGCAGAACGCCTGGCAGCGCTTCGAGCTCGGGCGCGAAGAGCGGGAACTCGGCGATCCACAACTGCACCCGCTCGCAGAACTCGTCCGGCGGCGACATGTGCTTGAGCTCGCCGCGCTCGAGGATGATGAGGTTGTCGGCGAGCCGCTCGATCTCCTCCATCTGATGCGAGCAATAGATGATCGTGGTGTCGGACTCCTCCACCGAAGAGAGGACCGTCTCGAGAAAGGCTCGCTTGGCCACGACATCGAGGCCGAGCGTCGGCTCATCGAGGATCAGCAGCTCCGGTTGCTGGGCGAGCGCCATCGCGAGATTCACTCCGGCGCGCTCGCCTCGCGAGAGCTCGGCGATGCGCTGCTCCGGCTGCACATGGAAATGGCCGATGACGCCGCGGTAGCGCGCGTCATTCCACTGCGGGTAGAGGCGGCGTTGCATCGCCACGACTTCGTCGACGCGCAGCCAGGACGGAATGCTGTGCTCCTCATTGACGAAGCCGATGCGTGCGCGCTCGCGTTGCGTGAGTGCGGTGCAATCGTGTCCCAGGATGCTTGCGCGTCCACCGGTCGGTGACTGGAAGCCGAGCAGCACGCGGAACAAGGAGGTCTTGCCGGCACCGTTGGCGCCGACGATGGCATGGATTCGACCGCGCGGGATGCGCAGGCTGAGCTGGTCCAACGCCTTCTTGCGGCCGTAGCTCAGATCGAGCCGGTCGGTCTCGATCACATAGTGCGAAACCTCAGCGGTCGGTTGCGGCTCATTCTTTGGAATCGCGTAGAGGTTGGAGTGAGACATGACGAGTCCTCAGGCCGAGCGTTGGGCAAGGTAGGGGTAAAGGGTGTCGCTGACCTGGCCGAGCACACGCTCGAGCGGGAAGTCGAGCCCGACGACTTCGGAGACGAAAGCCTCCACTGCGAGCGCCAGGCGTCGTTCTCTCTCGCTCTCCGAGAGGCGCTGGCGTGGCGTGGCGACGAAGAGTCCCCTCCCCTGGCGCGAATCCAGCCAACCTTCGGTGGTCAGGTCGGCATAGGCCTTGGCCACGGTCTTCGGATTGATCGTCAGCTGCTCCGCCAGCCCGCGAACGCTGGGCAGTTGCGAGCCGACCGGCAGCTCGCCGCCGGCGATCTGCAGGCGGATGCCGTCGATGATCTGCCGGGTGATAGGCCTGGGATCGGCCGGACTGATCTGCAGGAATACCGGGGTCGTGCTGGACATGGGCGTACCCTCCGTACCTGTTGTGATGGTACGGAGGGTACGCAGAAAGGGTTCCAGGAGTCAAGTCCTGGCCCCCTGTTTCGTCAGGCTGTGAGGGCCGAGGCGGCCGCCCGCGCTCTCTCGAGTCTGCGATTCAACTCATCCCAGTCACTAGAATGGGCACCAGCATCGTTGCCCCGGCCATGAGGAGGTTCCCCGTGAAAAAGAGATTTCTGCCGTCGTCAGCCGCTCTCGTGATCCTCATCGCACTCGCGGCGGTCATCGCCGCAGAAAAGGGAGAAGAAGCCCCGAAGGTGAAAATCCCAGAGCCCGGCGTCCCGCAGATCATGACGATGGAGGGGCGGTTCATCCGGGTCGCCTACAACAACGAGGGGTACGCCATCATCGGATACCGGATGGCCAACCTCTCGGTTGGCGAGAAATGGATGCTCCTCCAGATCGGCCTCACGCTGCGCGATGGCGTGCCGAACTACGACATGCCACGCGAGGCACTCTCGCTGGAGACCCCAGACGGCAAGACCATCCCTCTTGCCACCGTCGTGGAGTTCCGCGAGGCGCCGGTCGATGCGCTGCAGGGCCGATTGAAAGTGCAGAACGACTCGATCAGCTACTTTCCGCCGAATGCCCGCGATGCGTGTCGCGTGGGCTTCTTCTCCGATCTCGACTCCAAGGCGCCGGCCTGGGACAAGGTCGAGTTGAGCAGCCGGGGAGCCTGCATGGGGCTGATCTACTTCCAGGTGCCGGACGGGATCGCGCGCGGCCAGCACTGGCTCAATGTGAAGTTCGCGAAGAGCTTCGTGCGCGTGCCGTTCCGCATCCTCACCGACGAGGAGTACAAGATCCTCGACAAGAACTACAAGGACATCGAGAAGCAGGTGGAGGAGGCTTTCCGGAAGAAGAGCTGACGGCCAGCCTTTGCGCCCAGCCCACAACCGAGGCGTCACGCCGGGAAACGTGCCTTGGGGCGGGCGCATCTCCCGGTGGTGGACGGCTGCCGCTCCCCTCCTCATGTTCCCCTTCCGCGGCGCCCCATGCCGCCGAGGAGGTCCCATGCGCTCCATCAATGCAGCCATCATGATTGTGTCCCTCGCATCGCTCGCGGCCTGCTCCGGCTCGTCGTCGACCGGAAGCGGGTCTGGAGGTTCCGCCCGCGTCTCGCTCGACGGCGCGAGCTACGACGTACGCGACGTCACGATCTGGATCGAGCCGGGAGAGGATGCGTGGTTCCGCATCCAGGGAGAGCCGGCCTCCAACCCGCATGAGGACTGCGTCCCCGGGCTGGGTGGAGGCCTCGGGCTCTACGGCGACCTCCCCGCAACGGTGCAGGAGGCGTCGGATCTGGCGGGCAGGCGCCTCAAGGTCGACTTCTCCGGCGACGGCGACGACGCGAACTTCTGCTTCGTCGGCATGGAGGGGCTCGCGGGGGCCGAGGAGGCCTGGGTCACCATCGACTCGGTGAACGGCGATCGTGTCTCGTTCTCGATGCAGGGGACTTTCAGGGTCTACGACGAGAACGGTGAGGGGCCAATCAAGACGGCCAGCGCGTCAGGAGTGGCCACCGTCTATCGCGAGGAGTCGTGACGCCATCGCGGCGATCGGCGTCCCGCTCTATGCGGCCATGACGCGGGCGTGGGGATCGCGCCTGTAGGCTGGATGCAGGTGCGGGGACCTCACGACTCCAGCGCGCGGCGCAGGATGGCGACGTCGGCGTCGAGCGAGCCAGGGTCGAGCGGGCCGAACGAGAAGCGGAAGAAGCCGGCCAGCGGCGACGCGTCGCCTCGGCGCGCCATGTCGCAGTCGGTCCCCTTGAGGATCGCCGCCCCTTCGCGGAAGAGCCGGCGGTTCAACCCTTCGGCCGTCATGCCCGAAGGGAGCCGGCACCAGTGATAGAAGCCGCCATCCCCTGAGAAAAGAGACAAGCCGAGCCGCGCGAACGCCTCCCCGTAGCGCTGCCGCTGGCTGTCGTAGAAGGCCGGCACCGCCACGCGCGCCTGCGCCACGCGCTCCTGGCGCAGCAGCTCGATCGCGTAGCGCTGCGAAGGATGCGACACGCCCCCCATGCCGAACGACGAGAAGTTCCCCAGGATCTCGACGTTCCGGCGCGACGCCACCACCCAGCCGATCCGGATCCCGGGGGACTGCCAGCCTTTGGTCGCCGCCCCCACGACGAAGAGATTCGACGCGTCGATGTCGCGCACGAAGCGCATGGCGCTGACCGGGGGGGTGTGCATCAGCTCGTAGGCCTCGTCGATCAGCAGCCCGGTGTCGGCGGCCCTTGCCGACTCCACGAGGCGCTGCAGATCGTCGCCGTCGCGCGTGACGCCAGTCGGATTGCACGGGTTGCTCATGAGGACAAGCTGTCGCCCCTCCGCAGGGCGCTTCAGGAGCTCATCGACGGAAGGAGTGAAATTGTTCGCCACATCGCTGGTGACGAGCACCGGGCGCTTCCCGAGCAGGCGGAGCATGTCGTAGTACGGCGTGTACTCCGTGGAAGCGACGCGGATCGCGACATCAGGCTCGAGGAACAGCAGCACGGCGACGATGGCCGGGCGTCCCCCGGCGAAGGTCATGACGTTGTCGGCAGTCACCGCCGCGCCGTAGTGCGTTCTGTAATAGGAGGCGATGCTCTCGCGCAGCGCCGGCAGCCCCCACGCCTTCGGGTACTTCAGGTCGTCTTTGGTGACCTCGACCGACGCCGGCATGGGGGGGCCCCCCGGAAGCTGAACCGTACGCGGGAAGCCCTGGCTCCACGGATGGGTCCCCGGCTCCCCCATCGGCGTGCCGAAGGCGTCGCGGAAGGCGTAGAGGGTTTCGTAGATCCCCATCGGGGGAACGTGGCGGAGCATTGGCGATTCTCTTCCGCGTTACGCGGCCGCGCGACCTGCGCCGCGTTCCCGGCCGCCACTAGAAGTTGAAGTTGAAGCCGACCGTGACATCTTCGACGACCTCGATGTCGTCGAAGTCCTCGGTATCGACCTCGAGGCTGGAGTATTCCACGAAGACGCGGAACATCTCGTTGAACGCGTACCCCACCTGCCCGCCCCACTCGAAGATCTCCTCGGTGTCGCCGAACGAAAAGGCGCTGCCGGCCCAGTAAATCCGGCCCCCCAGGTAGAGCCCTTTCCATCCCCCCGGGTTGACCCCTATGGCGGTGCCGAGGCCCAGCCCTTGCACGTCCTGGTCCGCCGCTTCTCCGTAGTAGAGCTGGACTCCGACGGTGAAGGCGACGTCCTCTTTGGGGGAGGGACGGCTCACGAACCCCGCGAGGACGGCCGGGATCCTGGCGTCATCTGCTCCCTCGAGATCTCCTTCGTCGAAGTCGTGGTAGAGGTAGCGCCCCCCGAGATGGAACTGCATGTCAGGCGACTTGCCGATATGGAATCCGCCACGGAGATCGGCGGTCTCGTCGTTGACCGCCACCTCGACGTACCCCGCGTGGGCCGCGGACGTCCCGAGCACGAGCGCGAGCGCGATCATCCCAATCAAGCACTTCTGTCTCATTGCACCTTTCCGGCGCGGGCCGCTTGTGCGGGCCGCAGACCTGGAACACGAAGCCGAAACCGAACAGCAAGGCGGGGGATTCTATCAACGCGAGCGAACCCCCCGCAACCCCTTATGGTGCGTCACCCCCTCGCTGCCAGCGCACATCCTCGCCTTCGCGACGGTCGACGAACGCGGCCACCTTCCCGGTCGCGTCGCGCAGGAAGATCCGTCGCGTGCGCGGCTGACCCGCGATGAAGAAGACATCGCGCACCTCGGGAAGGTAAGTGGCGGCCGGCCGACCCGTGCGCTCCGAGGTCAACCCATCGTCCGTACAACGGACGATCGTGGTGATATCCGGCGTGAGCCGGTAGAGACCTGCGTAGCCGCAGAGCTCATCACGTGTCAGCCGGATGGCGGGGGGGTCCTTGAGCACGGCTGACGTGTGCTCCGCGATCAGTCGCCACCCCTCTGCCGTCCGGATCCAGGTATCGACGAATCGAAACCGCGTGCGCAGGCTCTGGCCGTGGTAGTCCAGGTATTCCTGCACCTCTCCCGCGGCGACCGCAGTATCTCCGTGGAGCCTGACCTGGTAACGATCGACCTCGATGCGGCCCACGAGACCTGCCGGAAGGGGGGTGATCTCCTGGAGGAATGCCGCCTTGTCCCGCACGACGCCGTTCTCGTCGAGATGCAGGAAGTTCTCGTGCAGATAACGGCGCCAGAGCCCGGCGTTTCCAGGTGCGATGGCGTCGAACAACTCCTGGGTCATTCGACGAAGCTCTGCTTCGGTATCGGACGGCGACGTGGACGGGCCAACCAGCGCCGGGACCGCCAGGATGAAAAGGATGCACACCAGGACGTGACGCGCGATCATTCGCTCCTCCCTCGCTTCAACTCGACCTGCCCCCCTTCACCGGTTCAGGGATGAGTCTGAACCAGGAGTGTGTCACAAGAGAAGGAGGTTCTTCCGGTACAAGACCTGTTGCGCCGCGTTCAAGACCGTGGTGCCGCATCGCTCCACACTCCCGATGCAGCCGAGGCAACTCCGCCTCGCTGTCGGACAGGAGAGAAAACGTGAATGTGAAACGATCGATTCTGGCGGCGGGCGCCGCCATGGTGCTCTGTGGCGGAGCGTTGACGCTGAGGGCCGCCGTGGTGAGCGAACCGGAGGACGAGACCGTCGAGGCGACGGCCGCAGCGGCATCGTCAGCCGGTGGACACACGCTGCTCGCGACGGGCGGCTACCACTTCACGATCCCCGCCGACTTCAATGGCGGGATCTTCGGCACGATGACTCCGATCCTCAACCGCATCACCTTCAACGCCAAGCGCGACGCCGACGGGACCGTGAGCGGCATGTTCCTGTACGAGCAGGAGGCGGACGGCGAGGTCTTCCGTCTCGGTGGCCCGGTGACCTGCTTCAAGGTCTACGACACGCCGGTCCTCGAGCGGATGCCCGACATCCCGGCCCAGTCGCAGAATCGCGCCAAGTGGGGAGGCCGGATCGAGAACACGAACGACCCCTCGCTGCTCGGCCGCTTCGCCTGGTTCAACTCCATCGACAACGGCGAGGGCGCGAACGGCTACTCCGACATCAGCTCGATTGTCGCCCTCGGCACCGAGGCGGCCAACGAGGCCTTCTGCAACTCCCCGAATGTCCCCAACCCGAGGTTCGGTCCGTTCCTCATTGGCGGTGGGAACATCCAGGTCCAGTGAGGATCCCCGGGTCCACGGCGGCCGGTCCAGCCCCGGATCGGCCCGCCGGTGACCCGGCGCTGCGCGGGCTCCGCATCGGGGGGGATGGAGCCCGCGCAGAGGATCCCGCTGGTGGAGCGTCCGGCGCCGTGCCCGGCCCGCGTCTCGATGCGGATCATCACCGGATCGGTCTCGGCTTGCGCTGCCTGATATCGTCGAGGCGTACTTGAACGAATGCGCCGGAACGACCCGGTCGTCGGCTCCTCGATCGCTTACCGCTTCTCAGGTGCCAGGGCGGCGCTCAGCTCGGCCCTGAAGACCTCGGGGTCGTCGCGCCAGACGATGTGACTGGCATTCGGCACGATCACGACGTGGAGCCGCGGCGCCAGCGTCTCGCGAAGGCGCTTCCACAGGGGACTGCCACGCGGACCAACCGTGTAGTCGAACTCCCCGTTGATCACGGTCACCTGAAACGGATGGTTGGCGAGGATGGCGGAGTGATCGTACTCGAAATTCGTGGTTTCCCTGGTTCGTCGCGCGGCCTCGGGATTCACCCGCGTCGGCAGTGCCTCACGCCAGCGTTCGACGTGGACTGTCTCGGATCCCACCTGCCGAATGAGCGCGGCTTGTGATTTCTGTTTTGCCGTCTCCGGCGCCTCCAGGCCGGACCCCCGCAGCTCGGATCGGATCGCGTCGCGGTCCTGGAATTCCTTGGCGTCCCGGGCGAGGTTGCGCCAGAATGACGCATATTCGTCGTCGAAGTACCGGCGACCATTCTTATGGGGTAATGCGCCCACCAGAACAAGCTCGCGCACGCGATCAGGATGCACTCGAAGGTATTCGAAGGCGAGGAGCGTGCCCGCAGAGTGAGAGAGGATTCTGATGCGCTGCGCGCCGAGCGCTTCGCGAAGCGTCTCGAGGTCGTCAACATGATTGGCCATGGAGATGCTGTCGAGAACGACAGGAGACCGCAGGGATCCGCGTTGGTCATAGAAAACGAAGCGAAACTTCTTCTCGAGGCCGCGCGCGACGGGCAGCAGGTCGGTGAAGTCGGCTCCCGGTCCTCCGTGCAGCACTACGACAGGCTCGCCGGTACCCACTTCATAGACAAAAAGCTCCCCCGCCTGATCACGCGTAGGTAAGTACCACCCTTCTGCCCCCTGTTGGGGGCCCGATGCGGCCATCTGAGCTGCCGCGGGCGCGAACACGGTAAGAAGGGCCCAAACGCTCACGGTCCAGGTTCTCAAGGTGGGATTCCTCCATGGGGTCGGTGCCGACGCTACCACAGCGCCGGTTGGAGCATGGCCGCCTTCATGACATCGGGTGTCCCGCGGCGGCGCTCCGGGAGGAACCCCCTGCGCCCGCCCCCTGCGGATCCTGAGCGCGGGCCCATCCCTTCCGGGACGGAGCCCGCGGATCGCCGGATCCCGACGCACCGATACTGGACCGGATCAGCAGCTCCGGGGACCCGGGGATCCCTATCGGGAGTGTGGAGCGATGCGGCACCGTGGTCTTGAACGCCGCGCAACAGGTCTTGTACCGGAAGAACCCCCTCGATCCCGCTGGTGCGCGGGCCGGTGCGCGGGCCTCCGGCCCGCCTTACTTGCGGACCAGAGACTAGCTATCCCTGGCGACTCGCCGGTACCTGTTCGGCGTCGTGCCGGTGCGGCTGCGGAAGGCGCGCGTGAAGTGAGCCTGATCCGTGAACCCGCACTCGAGCGCGATGTCGGAGATGGGGTCTTCGGAATCCGCCAGCCGGGCAGCCGCCCGCTCGAGGCGCAGCTCCCGCATGTAGGTCCCGAGCGACACGCCCGTGTGGCGCCTGAAGACGCGGGCGAGATGCACCGGGTGCACCCCCGCCTCGCGCGCGATCGCCGCGGCGCCCAGCGGCTCCAGAAAATGAGCGTGCATCATCTCCCGGGCCCTCCTCAGCCATGCCGGGGCGCTCCCCTTCGCCGGATCGCCCATGCGACGGCGGGACACCTCGGCGATCATCTCCAGGCCCAGCCCTTCGATGGCGAGACGCGAGACCGCGTCGGCGCGCTTCAGCTCCCCGGCAATCCGCCAGGCGCACGCGAGGATCGCCAGATCGCGTAGCTGACAGGGGCGGTCGAGGGCGCCGCCGGACGCCTCGCGCAGGTCGCTGTCGCGAGGATTGATCTGGAGGGCCAGCACGTGCGCCCCTCCCCTATCCATCTGGTTGGTGTGGCTCTCTCCGGCCGGCTCGATCACGACGACACCGGGAGGGCACGCGAGCGTCCGCCCGTCCATGCCGAGATCGAACGAGCCCTCCAGCATCACCGCGAGGCCATTGAGCGGATGGAAGTGCCGAGGAAGACGGTGCCCGGCGGGAAACCACATCTCGGTCGCGCGGAACAAGCAGGTTTCCGCGCCCAGAGAGCGGGTGCTCCCCAGGGAAATCGGAGCCGAGCCGGCCGGTTGCATCATCATCGGTCCAGAGGGTCGCCAACCATGGCGTTGAGCCAATCCTGAACCCATTGGACCCGCCTGCCGCCGGCAGGGTTGCGTCAATCCGGCCCGTTTACGCTCTCCGCGTGCCTGCCGGGCCGAGGCAATGGGATAAGATCCGCCCCGCGCCGGGGTGGCGGAACTGGCAGACGCAGGGGACTTAAAATCCCCTGGGGCTTAGCCCCGTGAGGGTTCGATCCCCTCCCCTGGCACCACACGACTCTGGGCGAGATCGGACGAACGGACTCCTCGTCATGCGGCACCAGCAGCTCTGTTCGCTCCGGCCGTCTCGCTGCCTTGGACACAGCTTCCGCTGACGCTTGCCCACCGTCCCGCCGAAACTTAGATTGCACGGTAATCCACGCGGAAACCTCGGTGCGGAGTTGCGTGTGGTCATTCTTCGGTCGGTCGTGAAGGTCTCCATTCTTGTTGCCGCAGCAGCGCTCCTTTTCGAGCCGGCAACCGCCCAGGTTTCCTGCGGCGACGTCCTGACGGTGAATACGACTCTCACTCAGGATCTGACGTGCGCCACTGACGGCTTGAGAATCGGGGCCGACGGCGTGACGCTCGACTGTGCAGGCCATGCGATTCGTGGCCCCGGAACGACAGTCGGCACGGGGGTAGCTGCCGTCGGTGTCTCGGACGTGACCGTTACCGGATGCCACATTTCCGGGTTCGGAACAACTATCCGGGCACAAGACTCCCCGGACCTTCGGGTCATCCGCAGTGTCCTGTCCGGCCGGTATGGCGGCATCCGGTGCAGGGGATGCCTTCGAGCCACGATCGAGGAGAACCGGATCGAGGGGAATCTGACGCAGATCGACCTCCAGGAGAGCCCGGGCGCAAGGATCATCGGCAACGAGACGAAGCCCTACTCCAGGGGAGGAGGAGTCTTCTGGCTCAGGCACTCCCCCCGTGCGTTGATACTCGGCAACCGGTCACCCGAGGGGGGTGCGGCGCTGTTTCTCTACCACTGCGACGACTCCATCATCCAGGACAATGACCTCTCCAGGAACGCCAACGTAGAGATCAGGTACAGCGACCGATGCCGAATCGTCCGGAACACTCTGGTACGCGGTCCGGCGCCGCAGCCGAACTTCGGTGGCTTGGTCCGCCTCAGCGGCTCCAGCGACACCCTTGTGGAGCAGAATCGGATCGAGGGGGGCCTAGCGATCTTCCTGTCAGGGGAAGGAGCCGAGACACCGAACAGCGCGGTCCCTTACGTAGGCGCCGATCGGAACATCATCCGGGACAACGTGATCAAGGATTCTGGCTACGGCTTGCTCCTCTTTGGAGCCTCGGAAAACCAGATCGCCGGCAACAGGATCGAGCGGACCGAGCTTGGGCTTCTGATCTATGGCCTCATCGATCCCGAGTCGGATTTGGATGTCCCTTCCGACCACAACGTCGTCGAGGCGAATGTCCTGTCCGGGGGACTCTGGGGAATCACGAACTGGCGAGCGTCGGGGAATATCTTCCAGGACAACGACGTCAGCGACCAGTGGATCGGACTGCTGGAGGGTCCTGTCGGCCCCTTCAGCCCGGCGGTCAACGTGTACCAGGGGAACACCATAGCCAGGAGCCAGTTCTTCGGACTCTTCGTCATCGGCGGCAGGCCCCTTTTGAAGCGGAACGAGTTCCGCGAGAACGGCACCGCGGACCCGCTCCCTGCCGACCTCGAGCCATACGGCTCGCTGCTCGAGGACCTGCGAGGCGGCATGGCCCTGCTGCCTCTGGTTGGAGACGAGTACACGACGCTCGACAACGCGGAGCCAGACGATGATCTGCGCTCCGAGCCGGTCATCGGAGGGCCGGGGGAGAAGAATCTCTTCGTCGAGAATCAGGGTGTCGATATCTACGCGCTGGACACCAGAGCCGCCAACGCTGCGTCGCTCGAGAGGGACAACCAGTTCAAGGGGCACGAATCCGTGCGCATCCGCCAGGATTGGTTCGGCTTGGTCCGGGTTGAGGATTCGGAGGGTCTAACGATGGCCGATGCGGAGGTCACCGTGTGGGATTCCGCTGGAGCGACCCAGGAGACCTTCACGACCGGGGCATCGGGATACGGTCCGGCCACGGCGGATCCCGCGCGATCGCAGGGTCTCGGACATTTGGAGGACGGCGGCCCTGTTCCCTCCTGGCGCCGCTTCACCGAATTCACGGTGGACGGCTGGGGCCGACGTCTCGAATCAACCCCTCATACCGTCCAGGCGGAAGTCGCCGGGCAGGCGGGCTGCGCGGTCTACTCGTGGGACGGGGTCACGGGCAAGACTCTCGGCTCCCAGAGCCCCGACGGACGCTATCAGACCGCCGTGGTCCAACTCGGCGCGACGTGCTCGACAGCAAGCTCCGCGGTTAAGACCTCCTCCCAAGACCTAGATCTGCGCGTCACATCCTCCTGCGCATCGGCCGGCTTGCGTCTTTGGCTCCCTTGGCGTATCGTCTTACCAGTAAGACAAACCAGCGGAGGGTAGTGATGTCGGCTCTTTCAACAACGAAACTGTCATCGAAGGGTCAAGTCGTCATCCCTGAGGATATTCGCAAGGCGCTCGGTCTGGAAGCCGGCGCCAAGTTCGTGGTCATGGGGGACGGTGACGTGGTCATCCTCAAACGGATTACTGCGCCGGCGAGGCGTGAGTTTCAGACGTTGGCGGCGAAGACCAGGGCGCAGGCCCGCCGTGCGGGGCTCAAGCCCACCGACGTCGCAAGGGCCGTCCGACGGGTCCGCCGTCGCGGATGAAGGTCGTCCTCGATACAAACGTCCTGATTTCCGGCATCTTCTTCTCCGGTATCCCTTCCCGGATTCTGGCGGCATGGGCCGACGGTAGCTTCGAACTTCTCGCAACCGTCGAAATCCTCACCGAGTATCACCGCGTTGCTGCACGCCCAGTTCCCCAGCGTCGACATCAAGCGGGTCCTTGATCTGGTGATGAGAGAGATCCGGATCGTGGAGCCTGAACCGGTACCTCTGACCGCCTGCGATGACCCTGATGATCTCAAGTTCCTGGCCTGCGCAGTCTCGGGTGAAGCCGACTGTATCGTCACCGGTGATCGGGCGCTCCTGCGGGCCTCGGGTTTTCAGAGTATCGAGGTGCTGACGCCTCGCGAGTTCTCGCGACGGCACATGGCGGGATAGACCTAATGATGCAGGCCGTGGTGCGAAGAATCAGGTGTCCATCTGGGTGTCCATAACCCTCGTAAAATACGGTCGCTCCCCGTAATCCTCGGAAACGGGAAAGGGCAACGAGTTAGTAACTCACTGATTTCATTGACATCCCCGCGTCGCCTTAAAATCCCCTGGGCCTCAGGCCCATCTGGGTTCGACTCCCAGCCCCGGCACCAGCATTTTCAATCACTTGTGGATGGTGGGATAGTTGAGGTAGGAGGTGTTCGAGGTATGAGTGTCCATCTGGTCTCAACCGTCACTCTCCGGTCTTCCTTGATGCACTGTGGGCTTTCCACGAGTTGAGCTTCTGATCGAGTGCCGTGACCGCTCGCCGCTGATGCTCCGGCTGAAGATGGGCGTACCGCATTGTCATCATGGGCGTCGAGTGTCTCAGGATGTTCCGAGGTGTGCACGCGGGAGTTGAGGGTTCCATGTGTGGCGACGGCGGGAGATGATATCCGGTTGACCGAGTCAGGAAACTCGTCGAGGACCGGGTATACCGTTCAACCCTTGTGGCAGAAGCCGCAGGCTGCCAACGCAAGGAAACGCGATATGCAGGTCTGCATCTACTGCTGCCGTGAGATGGAAAACGCCGCCTTCAATCGGGACCATGTCGTCCCGGAGGGCCTCGGGACCTTCGAGCAGAACTGGGTCCTCCACGCAACGGTCTGCAGGGACTGTAACCAGTACTTCGGCGACAACCTGGAACTCGAACTCAGCAGAGACACCGCTGAGGGCCTGTTCCGTTACAACGCCGGGGTGAAGGCCCCTTATGAGATTGCACAGCCTGATCGACAACATCGTGAGGAGAGCCATAGCCAAGATCGCATTCAACTACACGGCGTACACCGAGGGAGCAGCCTTCGTGCTCCAGGGAGACTTCGACGTGACGAGACGGTTTGTCCGTCACGGCGACTCGCCCGACTACCCCTTGGTGGTCGCTGACTACGAGCCGACCCTGGCGGATGATACTGTTGAATGCCGTCAGACCATCGGGCACTTGATCACCCTGAACTGGACCGACGATCGGAGGAACATCGTGGCCCAAGTCAGCCCCTTCAACATGATCCGCTACAGGATTAGTCTTGCTCGCGAATACCGAGGTGAGAGACGCGACATCCGTCGGGGGCATGTCTTCGATCCCGTCACCCACCGGATTTCGGATCTGTTCCGCACCTCGCTCCATATCCCCAAGATGATCATCCCGGGCGGGAAGCTGTAGGCGCAGCTCGTGCCCGTGAGGGCATCAAACAGGTGTCCATCAACGAGTCAGTAGCTTACTGATTTCATTGCCCTTCCCGTTTCGTTTAAAATCCCCTGACCCTTTGGGTCATCCGGGTTCGAGTCCCGGCCCCGGCACCAGGTCCACAATCCAGGGATTGAGGGAGCCACGGAGCATGAAACGCGGGTTCGACATTCTTCGCGACAAGACGCGCAACCGCTCGATCACCTTCGGGCGCAAGGATCGCGATCGCCTGGGCTTGACCGGCCTGTTGCCGCACCGCGTGGCGACGGAAGCCGAGATGGTTCACCGCGTGATGGAAAACCTCGACCGACTGCCCCGCGACATCGATCGCTACATGCTGCTCTCATCGCTGCAGGAGCGGAACGAGCACCTTTTCTTCAAGACGGTGATCCAGCACATCGATCGCATCATGCCGATCATCTACACGCCGACGGTCGGCGAGGCGTGCAAGGAGTTCTCGCACATCGCACGCGATCCAAAAGGCTTTTTCATCACCCCCGATCATCGGGGCCGGATCCGCCAGATTCTGGGCAACTGGCCGAAGAAGGACATACGGGCGATCGTGGTCACCGATGGTGAGCGCATTCTCGGGCTGGGCGATCTCGGGGCCAACGGCATGGGAATTCCCATAGGAAAGCTGGCGCTGTACACGGCGTGCGCCGGCATCCATCCGGAATCCTGTCTTCCGGTCACGCTCGATGTCGGCACGAACAACGACGATCTGCTGAAGGACAGCCTATATCTCGGCTACGCGCGCAAGCGCGTTGGGGGGAGGGCGTACTTCGAGCTGATCGAGGAGTTCGTTCAGGCGGTGCAGGCGCGGTACCCGAATGCGCTGATTCAGTTCGAAGACTTCCTGACGCCCAACGCTTACGCGCTCTTGAACAAGTACCGGGACCGCGTTCTCTGCTTCAACGACGACATCCAGGGCACGGCCGCGGTGGCGCTGGCAGGCGTGTACTCCTCCACGCGCGCGACCGGCCTGAAGTTTCGCGACCTCACGATCCTGTTCCTGGGCGCCGGATCGGCGGCGACCGGCATCGCGGACCTGATGACGAACGCGTTCGTGGACGAGGGGCTGAGTGTCGAGGAGGCGCGGAAGCGTCTTTGGTTCGTGGACCTGAAGGGGCTGGTCGTGAAGAGTCGCAAGGACTTGATGGAACACAATCTGCCGTACGCGCACGACGCAAAGCCGATGGGCTTGGTCGAAGCCATCAAGGCGCTCCGGCCGCACGTGCTGACCGGCGCCACGGGCGTGGCCGGCACGTTCACCCAGGCCGCCGTCGAGGCCATGAGCGCCGTCAATCCGAGGCCCGTGATCTTCGCGCTGTCGAACCCCACGTCCAAGGCCGAGTGTACGGCGGAACAGGCCTACGCGTGGAGCCAGGGCCGCGCGCTCTTCGCGAGCGGCAGCCCGTTCCCGCCCGTGAGTTATGAAGGCCGGACCTACCGGCCGGCGCAGGGCAACAATGCGTATGTGTTCCCCGGCATCGGCCTTGGCTCAATCGCCTGCCGGGCCCGCAGCCTGCCCGACGAGCTATTTCTCGCTGCGGCGACCGCGCTGGCCGGTCTCGTCCGGCAGCGGGATCTCGACGCGGGGTCGCTCTATCCTCCGCTGCAGGAAATCCGGAAAGTCTCGCTGGCCATCGCAACCGCCGTGGCCACGAAAGCCTACGAGCTGAAGCTGGCCCGCGCGAAGCGGCCCGGCAATCTCCGGCGGAGCATCGCGAGGATGATGTACGTGCCGTGACCGCGTCAGAAGAACAATGCGAGATAGCCCGTGATCAGCACGATGGTGGCGGTGATCGCCTTGGGAACGGGGTAGCCTACGGCCGGGATCGCGCTGCCGGACTCTTCCTGTGCGACCCGCAGGCCCGGCGTGGAGAAGCGGGCGCCGCACACCGCCCCCAGCAGCACGGCCGCATTGAGTTTGAAGAGCTTCAGGCCGACGAACCAGACGACGACGGGCGGGATCAGGCCGGCCGCAATCCCGACCGTCAGGATGCCCGCAACCCCGCCCCGGGCGAATGCCGCGGCGACGCCGGCGGCGGCGTTCAACGCCACGACCGCGATGAAGAGATCCAGCCCGAGGTCCTGCAGCAAGGTCCGCGCGCCTTCGGAAATCGGACCGCCGAACAGGGGATTGCGGGAGCGAAGGGCGCTGAGCGCGATGCCGGCGATCATGACGCCGGCCGGCGTTCCCAGGCCGATCGAAAGAACCCCGATCGGAACGTGGATGTAGCCGACGAGATACCCGATCGTCAAGCCGAGGGCGAGCGTCAGGATGTCCGACGCCGTGCTCTGCCGCACCACGCGACCGACCCTTCCGGCGACGCAGGCGATCCGGGACCTGGGACCCAGAACGCGCAGGATGTCGCCGCGCTCCAACCGCGTCCCCGGATACGCCGGCAGCGGCTCGCCTGCGCGAATTGTCGAGACGGGCTGGAGCAGGCGCCCGACGCGCGCCGCGCCGGGGAAAACGGCGTGCCGCGTTCTCTCCACGGCCTCCTCCAGCGGGAGGCCGATCAGGTCCCGGTTGGTGACGACGAGGTCGACAGCCTCGAGCCCCACGTGGCGGGCCTCCGAATCGGACACTTCCGGCCCGATCCGTTCCTCGGCGCTGGAGACGAGCCGTTCGACGTCGGCGACCAGGGTGACGACGTCGCCCCGTTGGAGCTTCGGATCGGAAGAGAGATCGAGCGACTCGCCTCCCCGCCGCAGCTGCCAGACCGCCACGTCAGCAGCGGCGGATGCTTCGAGGACCGTCCGGCCGATGAGGCTCGGGTTCTCCACGCGGTAGGCGCGCACGTCCACGCCCAGCCTCGGCATCAAATCGATGGCGTCGTGTCCGGTGATCGGCAACTTCGTCGGGCCCGCGCCGAAGCTCGCTTCCGCCTCCCGGGCGGCGACGCGGATGTCGACCCCGGAGAGACGAGGCAACTGACGAACGAGGAGAATCATGCCGATGAGCGAGAAGAGATAGACGATGGTATAGCCTGCGGCCGCGTTGCCGATGACCTCGGCGGGCGTGACGCCTTCGGGTGGCCTGTAAGCTCCGGTCTCGACCGCGCCGCTGGCGGCGCCGATGACGCCCGTGTCGGTCATGCTGCCCGAGATCATTCCGGTCGCCATTCCCGGCGGAAGATCCAGCGCCCGCGCTCCGATGAAAATGATGCCGAAGTTCATCAGCACGACGATCAGCGACATGCCCACGAACTTGCCGCCGTCGCGTCGCATGCCGGCGAAGAACTGCGGACCGACCTGATACCCCACGGCGAACATGAAGAGATTCATCGCCACCGTCGTCAACAGCGTGGGAATCTGATAGCTGATGCCGAAGCCGAGGAAGGCACCGAGGCTGATCACGAGGCCCACCAGCAGCGTGCCGGCGGTGGAACCGAGAGTGAGAGACCCGAGCTTCCACCTGCCGAGAAGCGTGCCCAGCGCCAGCGTCAGGAACAGGAGGACGAAGGGCTGGTCTCCGAGGAACTGGAGGACGTGCCCCATCCATCCACTCACTGGCCGGCTCCCCGAAAGGCGGTCAACCTCGGAAGGATGACGCGTGCTCGCGAACGAATTCTGCGACGGTTCGTGGCGGCCGGCCGGTGAGATCGGCAATCGTACTGGTGATCGTCACCGTCTTGCCGCCGGCACGCTGATAGGCGGCGATCGCGAGGATGCTCTGATGGTGCCATCGCCCGATGGGCGCCCTGGAGTGGTCCGAGGCGGCGAACGCCGAGACCTTCACGACGTGATGAACGCCCGCGGCGCGCGCAGACAGTCCGGCTTGCGAGAGTCGCCGCAGGACCTCGCTGCCAATCAACCCGGTCGATCCCGTCACGAGAATCACGTGGGTGCCAGCCGCGTCTCGATATGAATCTCCGACATGAGCGTGCGGTGCACGGGGCACTTGTTCGCAATGTCCAGCAGGCGGGTGCGCTGAGCGTCACTGAGCGCCCCCGTCAGTTCCACCGTGCGATCGAGGTGGTCGAGGCGGCTTTCCTTGGTCTCGCACGCCTCGCAATCGGCGGCGTGAATCCTCGAATGCCGGAGTCGCACCGTCACGGCCTCGAGCGGCCAGCCCTTGCGCCGCGCGTACATCGCAAGGGTCATCGACGTGCACGATCCGAGCGCCGCGAGAAGGAGGTCGTACGGCGTTGGACCCGTATCGGTGCCACCGACTTCGGCCGGCTCGTCACCGGTGAGCTGATGTCGTCCGGCTGTGATCGCCTGGGCAAGGCCGGCCGCGCTGCCGTGAACGACAACGGTTCCGGGTTCGGCGGCGTCGCGTGTCACGGTCGTGACCCTCATGGGGGCGAACCTCCTCCCTCATGCTGGAATGAAGGACTCTCATTGAGAGCTTACTGCATCAGAGGGATCTCGATCGCGGCCTTCCTCGGACTCCGAGGACACGGGGAAAGGCAACGAATTGGCTAAGTCCTTTCTTCGCTGGCTGTCAGCCCGGTGTCGCCCGCGGGCGGGCGTGGACGGTGCGTCTTTAGCGTGACATCGGGTGTCCTCGACCCAAGCTCTACGGTGCAAGGGGTCTGCACTCCACGAGCCTGGCAGCCCGACTGTGTCAGTTCTGTGCCAGAACCATTTGACATCATAGAAAAACATGGGCATAACCACCTTCCCGAGCCCAGGTGCAAGTCCATTTCACCCTTTGTCACGATAGGGACCGATAGTCTCCGAGCGGAGGAAGAACTTAAAATCCCCTGGGCCTTAGGCCCATCTGGGTTCGAGTCCCAGCCCCGGCACCAATCACCTTAACAGAGCCAGTCCACGATCGTGATCTTCTGGCGGCCATCGCTAGCGTTGACCATCTGGTGCTCGTCGCCCCCAACAAGGCCGGCTTCCCTGGTTTCGAGAATCCTCGAAATCCGGGCGTCGAGCCTCGCCAGCTGCCGAGTCGAGGTGAGGCGCACGCGGCTCGCGTGATACGCTCCACCTCATGTCGGTCTCGAGAAGGTGCCCTCGCTGCTCGAGTCCCCTCGATGCCGAGACCCGCCTCTGCGGATCCTGCGGTCAGCCGGTTTCGCCCTCGTCCGCGTCGCCGACGATGAATCCTCCACTCAGGGCCGAGCCGGCTGCGCGGCACCCGGGCCCTTCCCGTTCGGCGATCGCGGCGGCACAGTTTCTTCCCGGCGCCATCCTCGCCGGCCGCTACCGGATTGTGGGGCTGCTGGGGAAAGGAGGCATGGGTGATGTCTACAGGGCCGACGATCTGAAGCTTGGCCAGCCGGTCGCCCTCAAGTTCCTGCCGCGGCAATTCGACGCGAAGCCCGAGCGGCTCGAACGCTTCCTCGCTGAAGTGCGCATCGCGCGCCAGGTCTCCCACCCCAACGTCTGCCGGATCTACGACGCAGGCGAGACCGATGAACAGCACTTCCTCTCGATGGAGTACATCGATGGCGAGGACTTGGCCTCGCTCCTGCGCCGGATCGGGCACCTCCCTAAGGACAAGGCGATCCAGATCGCGCGACAGCTCTGCGCCGGTCTCGCAGCATCGCACGAGGTCGGCGTGCTGCACCGCGATCTGAAGCCCGCCAACATCATGATCGACGGCCGAGGCCGGGCGCGCATCACTGACTTCGGCCTCGCCGCGTTCGCTCAGGACATTGCGGGCGACGAGGTCCTCTCAGGCACACCAGCCTACATGGCGCCGGAGCAGCTCGCGGGACGGGAAGTCTCCGTCCGCAGCGATCTCTATTCTCTCGGCCTCGCCTTATACGAGCTCTTCACCGGCAAGCCGGCCTTCAAGGCGGCGTCGGTCGACGAACTGCGGCGTCTTCAGTCGGAGACGACGCCGTCAACCCCCTCGAGCCTCATGGAGGGTTTCGACCCGATCGTGGAGCGGATCATCCTCCGCTGCCTGGACGCGAATCCAGAGCGCCGGCCATCCTCGGCCCTTTCGGTCGCCGCTGCGCTCCCCGGAGGCGATCCGTTCGCGGCCGCCCTCGCCGCGGGGGAGACACCGTCTCCGCAGATGGTGGCCGGGGCGGAAGACGAGGGCACGTCGTCCACTCTGGTCGCATGGAGCGCACTCGCGGTCTTCTTCGTGGCTCTTGCCGGGGTCTTCGCGTTGGCGCCCCACACGACGCTGCTGGGGATGGTCCGGCTCGACAAACCGCCCGAGTTCCTGCAGGAGCGCGCGAGGGAAATCCTGGCGCAAGCCGCCTTCGAGCGGAAGTCGGCTGACAGCCTTTTCGCCTTCGCTGCTGATCGCGATTATCTCAAGGACCTGCTGCACCGCGACAGAGCAGACTCCAGTAGGTGGGAGATCCTCCAATCGGCGCCGCCGAGCGGGATCCAGTTCTGGTACCGCGAGAGCTCATGGGCTCTGGCGCCAATCAATGGAGCCACGATTGGAGAGTGGCTGGTGGATCCCCCCGACACGACACCGGGAATGGCACGCGTCGGTCTCGACCCCGACGGACGCCTTAACTCATTTCTGGTCGTCCCGGCAGAGCGCCTCACTCCGTCGCCGGCTTCGGCGGAGCCGGACTGGGCGACCTTGTTGCAGGCCACAGGTGTCGATGCGAAGACCCTAGTCCCGGTGGCGCCGGAGTGGGCTTCCCCCGTGTCCGCGGATCGCCGCGCCGCCTGGACTGGGTCGTGGCCCGGAAACCAGGGGATTCCTCTCCGGATCGAGGCGGCCGCTGTGGGAGGAAGGCCGGTCTGGCTGCGGATCATCCTGCCCTGGACGCGCCCCAAGGAGGAGCCAGCGAAACCAGGAGCCTTCTGGAATCGGGCCTCTCTGCTCGCGCACACTCTGTGGCCCCTCACCGTGATCACCGTCGCCGGAATCGTCGCGCTGCGGAATGTGCGCCGTGGCCGCGGAGACCGCCGTGGCGCCCTCCGCCTAGCGCTGTACCTCGGGGCCGCACGGATGTCATGGTTCCTCGGAGCGCATCACGTGGCGTCGGCCGATGAGCCGGAACTGTTCTTCTCTCACCTCGCCTTCGCAATGCTGCTGGTCGGGCTCGCCTACGTCTTCTATCTGGCCGTCGAGCCGTACCTTCGGCGATTGTGGCCGCGGATGCTGGTCTCGTGGGTGAGAGTCCTGGAGGGACGCTTCCGGGATCCCCTGGTGGGTCGCGACATCTTAATCGGGAGCGCGGCCGGCGCGCTGACCGCGATTATCATTGGTCTGAGCACATGGATCCCCGCGACGCTCGGCGGGGATCCAACGCTGCCGCTCTGGAGTCGGTGGTCCCTCGAGCCGCTTCGGGGGACGGTGCCGACATTGGTGACCTTCGCGGGCATCCACTCCCAGGCACTTTTTGAGATCATCTTCCCCGTGACGTCAATTCTGATCTTCCGGCTGCTGCTACGACGCACATGGGCGTCGCTCATGGCGGCCGGTCTGATGGGAATGGTCTTGTTCTATCCCGACTCGGGAAGCATCCCGGGCTACCTCGTGGGATATCTCCTCTGGCTCACGATCGCCTGGCTCGTTCTGTTCCGAGCCGGTCTGCTGGCCTTCGCCGCCATGTTCACCGTCTACAGGTTGATCGAGGTGATCCCGCTCACGCCGCGCCCGGCCGCCTGGTACCTGGGAGCGACGCTCCTTTCGCTGGCCCTTATCGTTACCCCGCCGCTCTACGGGTTCTGGATCTCCCGGGCAGGAAGGCCGCTGTTCCGGGACGAGCTCTTGGAGCCGTCGGCGCGGCGTTGATCGGGTTCGGAACACTCCAGACGAAATCCTGGTCACCCGCGGTTTGTGATCTGTTCCAGCACAGCATGCCGGCTTGCCGCGGGTGATCAAGACGCTCGCCGGATCGAGAATCTTCGCCGCGATCCAAGTCGGATGCTCGATGCCGCCGCGGTCTCAATAGAGGCGACGATGCTCTCGTCGAAAGCGCGAGGTGTCCATCTGGGTGTCCATAACCCTCGTACTGTACGGTCGCTCCCCGTAACCCTCGGAAACGGGAAAGGGCAACGAGTTAGCAACTTACTGATTTCATTGCCCCTCCCGTTTCGTCTTAAAATCCCCTGGGCCTTAGGCCCATCTGGGTTCGACCCCCAGCCCCGGCACCACAGAAGTCACACTTGACATGATAACAACATTCTATATACTGTTATCATGATTCGAACTCAGATAAGCCTTCCGGAAGAAGAGTACGAGGCAGCCAAGAAGGAGGCGAGCCGACTGGGCATCTCGCTCGCTGAGCTTCTCCGCCGCTCGCTCCGCGTCGTTCTGCGCGTCGATGAGTCGAAGCCGTGGATGCGTTACGCGGGGATGGTCGAGACAGGCGATCCGAACTCAAGCCACGCTATCGACGACGTCGTCTATGGCCAAAAAGACTGAGGCCTACGTCGATACGTCCGCGCTAATCTCCCTCGCTGATCGCTCCGATACGCACCACGCGCTCTTTCGACGCCTTTTTGCTGAGCCCCCTCGCCTGGTGACGACAACGCTAGTCGTCGCAGAAGGGCATGGCTGGTTTCTCAAGCGTTACGATTCAAGTCGAGGACTTCAGTTCCTGGCCATGGTTGAAGCGATGACACCACTGAAGATCTTGCCAGTCGGTGCACGCGAACAGCTCGGCGGGACGAGCATGGTGCGTCGATTCGCCGATCAACGCTTGACATTGACCGATGCAGTGGGTCTGTACCTCATGAAGGACCGCGGACTGGCCAGCTGCTGGTCGACCGATTTCCATCTCGGCCTGACAGGCGTACGTCTCGTGATCCATCAGGAATGAGCCCCGTCAATGAGCCCCGTCCCTCTACCCACCGGAGTTGACTCCCCGAGTAAATACCGACCAGAATCCATCAGCGCGGTAGTAGCGTCCCTAGCACGAAGCCGGCGCCGCACGACGAAGTAAAGCGCTCGGCGCCCCGGAGGCGAATCATCTCCCTGCACGACTCCGCGCGGGCGCACGTGCCGGCGCGCGATGGACCTCCTGCATCTCGCTCGCGGCCAGCATGCGGCGCCTCTCGCGCAGCTCGCCCGCCATGGCCGCGATGCGCGTCGCCATCGCCAGCAGCTCGAGAAGCGCCCGGGGCCGCTCGCGCAGGGCGGCTGCAAAGACCCACGCGAGCGCACGCCGGGCGGGGACGATCCCCGTCGGCCACTGACGCCGATCGAGCGCTTCGACGAGGCGCCTCTTGAGATCCGGATCGGCGTCGAGGCGCATCAGCAGCAATCGGTGGAATTCCGAAAGCGGGCCCGGCGCGCCCGCCTCCTTTCCGAGGAAGTACCAGGGCAGCGCCTCGACGTCCCGCGCGCGCCACCACCGGGCGAGCGCCGCGTCACTTCCCTCTGCGATCGCAGAGGCCAGGGAGCGCGCCTGCCGCAGCGCCTCCGTGATGCCGTCGCCGATGACGAAGTCCTTGTGATGCCCCGCGTCGCCCACGAGGACCCAGCCGGGCCCCGCGCCGGTGCGGAAGAAATACCTCTCCTTCACTGTCCCGATCACCCGGCTCGCCGGAGGACCGCTGCGGATCAGCGGGCCGATCAGCGGCTCTGGCCCCAGCGCGCGATACAGTTCCCGCATCGGAGCGGCGCGCCACGCGGCCGATCGCTCCACTGGCGGCCAGCTCCCCATCAGCAGCTGCCCATGATCGGTGGGGAAGATGACGCCGGTCTCGCCGCCGGCGTGACTGAAGTAGAGGTCGAAGCCGTAGGCCGGGTCGGCACGCCAGAAGGACGGCACGTCCCAGTAGGCCCAGTAGCCGGCGCGCCGCGCGTCGTACCCGAGGTACTCCTCGGCGCCGACCAGCCGCGCCACCGTGGAGTGCCGGCCATCGGCGCCGACCACCAGCCCGGCAGTGAGGGTGGCTTCGCGCCCGCGTCTCTCGGTCCTCGCGCCGACAATCCGGCCGTGCTCGTGAATGAGCCTGATGACGCGGGTCCGATCGCGCAGTGCGGCTCCCGCGCGGACGGCGGCCTGCTGCAGCAGACCATCCAGCCGCTGCCGTCGCGGGCAGTAGTGGGCCCGGCCCGCCGGAAGCTCGGTGTCGATGAAGTTCCCCTCGACGTTCAGACGCAGGATCCGGGCTGGCGGCGCGACGGATCGTACGTCGTCGCCCACGCCGATCGTGTCGAGGACGTCCATCCCGGACGCGCTGATGAAGTGCGTCGAGACGACCTGATCGCCGGGCAGCGCGTCCTTGTCCAGCAGGATCACGCGTGCGCCTGCGCCGGCGAGAAACGTCGCCAGCGTCGCGCCGGCGCATCGCGCGCCGACGATGAGCACGTCGCAGTCGGGCGGGCACCGCCGCGGAGCGTCACTCACGAGTCCGATCCGAGAAACGCCACGGTCACGCTGTGACCGTACCGGAACAGCGCCTGCCTGGCTTCATCCTGGCACCTTTTCGAGAGCGGAGGCCGGTCATGCGGCCAATGAGGCTCGGCGGAGATGATAGTGCTTCACAAACTGGCCTGAAAAGATCGAGACACCGCCGGCCCAACCACAATCCACTTCAGACGCACGGCCAGTCTTGCGTCAACCCCGGCATTGAAAGTTGGCGTAGGAGCCACCACTTCGGTCCCCCCAGACCAGGGTGGGAAGATAGGGCCCTATTGGTGCGTCGGCAAACGAGCATTCTCGGCACGACGATGATGAAATGACCGCGGCCTCGCCAAGTTCAAGGTCGGCGACGTCGCGGCGACCGTGCCGACTGGATGCGTGCGCTGGAGCTACACCCGGGGAATGGGGGAGGCGGCGAAGTACTCGAGATGATCACGCCGGCAGGTACCGCGATGGGGACGATCCTTGTGGAATGCACGAATCGACGCCCGCACGAGTGCGGGATGGTTCACCCGGTCAGCCGCATCTTCCTTAAGAACGGCCGCCAGCGCGGGTCTTTTCTCAGACTCTCCAGGTCCAGGTCGACCTTCATCCAGGTGAGCTCGCGGTCGCGCTCGGCATAGGCCCGGTCCAGCCACACGAACGCCTCGTCCTGCTCGCCGCGGAACGCGTGAAGGGCCGCGACGAAGTACGGGAATCTGTCCAGGTACTTCTCTGAGTACGAAGCAAGTGCCGCGTCAGACTCGGCCCTTCGCCCGAGCGCGTGATAGACCATGACAAGGCCGTACAGACGGTTTTGCTCCGCGGTTTCCTGCAGGATCTCCTGAAGAGCCGCGTCGGGCTTCCCCTGCGCGAGGTATATCCGCCCGACGAGCGCGTGCGCTCCCGGCTGCTGAGTTGTTTCAACGCCGTACTTCGCCAAGAGCGCCTTGAACCTGGGATGCTCGCGGATCGGGTCCCAGCGCGGGTCGAGCCGCAGCGTGTGGACGCTGAGCCAGGACGGCCCCGCCAGCAGTCGCTCGATCTCGTCCAGCGCCGCTCCGGCGTCGCCGGTCTGCGCGAGGATCCCGGCGCGCGCTTCCGCCAATTCGGGGCCAAAGAACGGGTCCTCGCGGTAGATCGTCGACTGCTGGAGCCAACGGGCCTCCCCAAGCGCCTCGTCACGACGCCCGAGCCCGGCCAGCGCTAGGCCGCGGTCCGCATGCACTTGCCAGTCGTCCGGACGTTCTCCGATCGCGGCGTCCATGCGCACGCGCGCCACATCGAACGCCGCCCGCGCCGCCGCCTGCTCGCCGCGCAGCCGGTGCGCCCAGGCGGCGTACAGGGCGCTTGGCGTGGAAGAGCGCTTTCCGACCAGGCCCTGGCTGTCCGCGACCTGGAGCATCTGGAGCAGGCCCGCGGCGTCCCGTTCCAGGAGGAGGAGGTCGGCCTGAAGAACATTCAGGTCAATGCCCATGCCCAAGTCCGCACCCTTTAGGGAGGCGGCTCAGGACCGCGCGCAGCGGATCGAGCTGTCCCTGCCAGAGAAGGTAGGTCCACGCTCCATCAATCGCGGCGTCATGCAAATCCGGCGCGATGTCCAGGGCGTGGTCGAAGGCGCTGACGGCATCGGCGTAACGGTGCAGGATCTGGTAGTTTGCCCCGAAGCCCTGAATGAACAACCGCGCATCGCGCGGATCGAGCTGTGCGGCCTTCTCCAATGTGGCCGACGACTCATCCCACTTGCCAAGATGCCGCTGGGCCATGGCAAGCCAGAATAGGGCAGTGGTGTCATTGGGCGATCCCCTGAGCGCGATCGCGAACTCGTCAAGCGCCCGGCGGTAGTCCCGTCGCTGCTGGAAGAACACCCTCCCCGCGGCGAGGTGAGCCTGCGGCAGGTCGGGCCCGAGGCGCAGCGCGGTCTCCGCTTCCTCGCGCTGACGCACGGCGCGCGCGGTCGAGGGATCGTATCCGAGATAGAAGATCTCGCCATGCACCTGCGAGAGGGTGGCGTGCGCCAGGGCGAAGTCCGGATCCAGTGCCAGGGCGCGCTCGAAAAGTCGCTGGGCGGTCTCCCGGTCCTGAAGCAGCCAGCCCGGACGGGTCCAGTATTCGCGCCCCTGCAGATACAGCCGGTAGGCTTCGGCATTCGCTGTGGGCTCCGCCTGGAGTCTCCCCTGCTCGGCGCTGGTCAACGCCGCGCCGACCGCCGCCACGATCCGCTGCGCCACATCGCTCTCGATCGCGAACGCGTCGTCCAGCGTCCGGTCGTAGCGCTCCGCCCACAGATGCTCGTCCGTCGCCGCATCGATCAACTGCACGTTGACCCGCAGCCGCCCGCCCACGACCTGCACGCTCCCTTCCATGATGCTCCCCACCCCGAGCTCCACCGCGATCGCCTTCAACGGCTTGGTCGTCTCCTGGTATCCCATCACCGAGGTCCGGCTGATCACCTTGAGCGCCGCGATCTTCGCGAGCTGGGTCAGCACCTCGCCGTGCAGTCCACCGGCGAAATACGCGTGCGACGCATCGGCGCTCAGGTTCTGGAACGGCAGGACCGCGATCTCGCTGCGCTCGTGGGCCGGCTGCTCTGGAACGGGTGCCGGCCCTCCGGGGCGCAGCACGAGCAGCGCGCCTGCGACCAGGAACACGGCTGCACCCGCGAGCAAGGCGGGCGGCCACCTGCGGCGTCCCGGCGCGCGCGCTTCGCTAGCCTGCGCGAGGGTCGAGGAGCGCGACTCCAGATCCCGGCACAGTCTCCGGAGGTCCACCACGAGATCGTTGCTGCTCTGGTAGCGGGCACTGGCGTCCTTCTCCAGGCACTTGCCGATGATGTCCTCGAGCCTCGACGGCACCTCGGCCCTCAAGCTCGAAGCCGGTGGTGGCGGCTTGTGAAGGATGGCCGCCAGCGTCTCGACCTGGCTGCGACCCTGAAAGGGCATGCGTCCGGTCACCATCTCGTACAGCATGATGCCGAACGAGAAGATGTCGGAGCGGGGATCGACGACCTCGCCCCGGGCCTGCTCCGGTGACATGTAGGGCACCGTACCGAGAATCTTTCCCTCGCGGGTCATCTCGTCGGTTCGGGTCTTCTGCTGGCTCAGTTGCGAGCGAAGGATCTCTTGCTGCTGCTCGAGGAGCTTGGCAAGCCCGAAGTCGAGGATCCGGGGGTGGCTGTCCTCGCCGAGGATGACGTTGTCCGGTTTGAGATCCCTGTGGACGATGCCTTCCTGATGGGCTCGGGCGAGGCCCTCCGCGATCTCGGCGGCGATGCGCAAGACCTGCGGGATCGGCATCGCGCGCTCTCTGATGACCGAGCGCAGCGGCAGGCCTTCCACCAGCTCCATGCAGATGAACGTGATCCCATCGACGTCGTCAATCTCGTGGATGGTGACGATGTTCGGATGGGTGACGGTGGCGGCCGTGCGCGCCTCGCGAAGGAAACGGCGCCGGCGCTCGGGGTCGGCCGTCAGCTCGGGCGGCAGGAGCTTGAGGGCAATGTGGCGTTCGAGCCTGGTATCGAAGGCCCTCCAGACCACCCCCATCCCGCCTTCTCCGATCTTCTCGACGAGGCGGTAGTGAGACAGCGTCTGACCACGTTGAATGTTCAGGAGAACAACTCCGCATTGCCCTCACTGGGTCTCGGGCTGGTACACCGCTTCCAAGGCGGTCCGCACGAGAGCCTTCGTGACAATTGTACTCGAAGAGTACCGTCGGCAATGCTGTGTCTGTGGCGCGTTGTTCGTCTTGCGGGGAAACGCCCGCGGTGCGCTCGTCGAGGCGCAGGCTGCGCACGGATCCGATCCACCAGACGATCGAGACCTGGCGGGCTCCGTGGGCTCTGCCCGATCCATGGTCGTTCAGCCTAGGCGACTTGGCCCAGGATTGGGACCAGTTATCGGAAGGCTACTGGCTCCCGACAGGGTGGCTCGGCTTTCTCGGACCACGTGTGAATAGCAGAAGTTGAAATCATTCCCCCCGCGGAAAGAATTACCCCGATTGACACAGCTCCCGATATTCACGTCTGCCTCGTTGCCCGCGTGATACGCCCATAGCACGCAAAAGATTGTGCTTCACAGCCCACCGCTGAGCTGCTTCCTCTCCGGGATTCGTCATCGTGGCGTGACTCTTGCACAACGCAGTTACGTCAGGGCGGCGAGACGAGAAGCATCATCGCCCACTGGAGCTTGGGCTCCCTTTGGACCACCGGAAGCTGAGGTCTTGAGCGGCACGGTGTCGGCTTCCACTAACCGCGTCCATGGCGCAAGGAGGATCCCATGCAGTGTCCGCGTGCGCTCTTCGCTGTCGTATTGACAATGGTCGGAAGCGGCCTGCCCGTCAGGGGCGCCGACGTGCTCTTCGTCAACAATGGCAACAACGTCTACGCGCTGGATTCCTCAGGCACCTCGACCCTATTCAGCGCGGAGGGCGGCTGCGCGATGGCATACGGCGATTTCGGATCTGGACCTAGCGTCTACGTCGGCGACGCCAGCACTCACGTCCTCGACACTGCGGGAAACTCGACCCTATTCAGCTCGGCTGGCGGGTGCGCCATGGCTTTCGGGGGATTCGGCTCTGCGTCAAGCCTGTACGTAAACAATGGAAGTGAGGTGCGAGCCCTTGATGCTGGCGGCGCCGCAACGCTCTTCAGCGGTCAAGGCGGGAATTCAATGGTCTTCGGTGACTTCGGTTCGGGTTCCCGGCTGTTCGTCAACAACGGGACCGACATCTACGAGCTGGATTCAACCGGGACCTCGACGCACTTCAGCGGTCAAGGCGGGAACTCAATGGTCTTCGGTGACTTCGGATCGGGTTCCCGGCTGTACGTCAACAACGGGACCGACATCTACGAGCTGGATTCAACCGGGACCTCGACGCACTTCAGCGGTCAAGGCGGGAACTCAATGGTCTTCGGTGACTTCGGTTCGGGTTCCCGGCTGTACGTCAACAACGGGAACGACATCTACGAGCTGGATTCAACCGGTACTTCGACCCACTTCAGCGGTCAGGGCGGGAGCTCCATGGTTTTCGGATCTGAAGGTGTCGGAGCTGTCGGCGAGATCGTCGTGACCCGCGCCGGCACTCAAGACCTGCTCCTTTCCTGGGAAGTCGGCTGCGGCCCCCCTGCGATCGACTATGGGATCTACGAGGGGATTCTCGGCACCTACTACAGCCACACAGCCCTGCGTTGCGGTACAGGCAGCGCCACGAGCGTCACGGTGACGCCTAGTCCCGGCTCGCGATACTACCTCGTCGTGCCCTTGCGCACCGCCGAGGGATCCTATGGAACCGACAGCGCGGGTCGCGAGCGCCCACAGGGAACGGTCGCATGCAAAGTGCTGAAGATCCCCGCGTGTTCCCAGCCGTGAAATGGCTTCTCAGTGTTCCTCGATTAAGCCTTCACTTCCCTGCCTCCGATTAGGACACTGCCCCGACCACCAGCTTGCACTTCCGTGGTCCCGGTGACGTTGAGCGGAGCGTCGACCGTTAGGATGGAGCCATCTTCGCGCTTGCAGGCCGGGCATCCGGGTCCGTGGTGCTCGCTCCTCCGGGTGCACCGCTCGCGCAGTCAGGAGCCGGCCTCTTCATCTCGAACGGATCAGATTGCACGTCGGGGATTCTGCCGCCGTCTCAATACCGCTCCGGGATGAACTTGAATCGGTACCTAGGCTCCTTGTAGCCGCGCGGCTTGTCACGCTTTGGCAGCCTCACCTTCTCGCGCGGCATCTCCTCGTACGGAATCTGCTTCAGCAGGTGGGTGATGATGTTGAGCCTCGCGCAGCGCTTGTTGTTGGAATTGACCACGTACCAGGGCGCCCACCTCGTGTCGGTCGTTCTGAGCATCTCGTCGCGCGCCCGCGAGTAGTCGTACCAGCGGCTGTAGGACTTCAGGTCCATCGGCGAGAGCTTCCAGATCTTGCGACCGTCGTCTATGCGCGCTTCGAGCCGGCGCGTCTGCTCTTCCATGCTCACTTCGAGCCAGTACTTGATCAGGATGATGCCGGAATCGACCATCAGCCTCTCGAACTCGGGAACCTCCTTGAGAAAGCGTCTCGCGTCCTTTTCGGTGCACAAGCCCATCACGCGCTCCACCCCCGCGCGGTTGTACCAGCTGCGGTCCCAGATCACCACTTCTCCGGCCGCCGGCAGATGCGGGATGTAGCGTTGGCCGTACATCTGGCTCTTTTCGCGCTCCGTCGGCGTCGGCAGCGCGACGACGCGGAACACCCTCGGGCTCACCCGCTCGGTGATCGCCTTGATCGTGCCGCCCTTGCCCGCTCCATCACGGCCCTCGAAGACGACGCAGACCTTCAGGCTCTTGAGCCTGATCCACTCCTGAAGCTTGACCAGCTCGGCGTGCAGCCTGGCCAGCGCCTTCTCATACTGCTTCCGCGTCAGCTTGCTGCCACCATCGTGCTTTTGTGTCTTCTCTCTTGGCATACTCGTCTCCGGCGCAGTGGCGCGCTCAATGCGACCGATCGGACATCTGCGACGTGCGGATCCAGTACTCGCGTGCCTGCTTCATCGCGAGAGCAAGCAGGCTGCCCTCCGGGTATATCCCGCTCCGATCGCGCACGCCCGCCGGCATACCGGTGAGGATCTCGAGGGCCTCATGCACCGTTCTCACCGTCCAAATGCGAAGCATTCCCTGCCGTGCGGCTTCCAGAAGATCCGGGCGCAACATCAGGTCCCCGGCGTTTGAGGCGGGGATGATCACCCCGAGTGGTCTGCCGCCGGCGAGGTCGCGGCACGAGTCGAAGAACCCCTCGATCTTCTCGTTCACGGCGCCCACGGCGAGGATGTTGCCCATCTGATCGACGGCGCCCGTCATCGCAACGTCCTGCCGCAGCGGGACGGCCGTCAGCGCGGAGAGCAGGCAGCACACTTCGGCGCCCGATGCCGAGTCCCCGTCGATACCGCCGTAGCTCTGCTCGAAGGCGATCGAGGCGTTGAAGGTGAGGGGGTGATCCGTCTGCAGGAGTGTGCGAAGCACACCGCCCAGCAACAGGAACGCTTTCGTGTGGATCGCGCCCGACAACGCCGCCTCCCTCTCGATGTTGATGATGCCCGACGTTCCGGCACCGATCGTGGCAGTGATGCGGGCCGGGAATCCGTAGGTCAGAGGTCCCGCATGGATGACTGCGAGGCCGTTGATCTGCCCGACCGCACTGCCCGTCGCCAGGACGCGCAGCGTCTGTTCCGTGACCAGCTCGCGGAACCGCAGGGAGGGGAGACTCGCACGACGCTTGCCGGCGCGCAGTGCCTCCAGGACGTGCGCGCCTCTCACGACGTCGGTCGAATCCTGCCGGGTGATCCAGGAGGCCTCGCGCGCGATGTCTGCGAGCCGGCCGAAGCGGGCCGTGAGCTTGCCGCTTTGTGCGGCGATCCGGGCCCCGTGCTCGGCCAGGGTAGCGACGGCATCCCTGTGGAATGGGGGCAAGCCCTCCTGCTTTACAATCCGCGCGAGCACACCCGCGTAGAGAGCGAGCCCCTCTGCGTTCCTCGGAATGGCATGGTCGAAATCGACCAGGATTTTGAAGAGATGAGTGAAGTCCGGGTCGCTCGCGCTAAGGTGATCGAAGACCTCCTGGTCGCCCATGAGGATGACCTTGATGTCCACGTCAATCGGCTGGGGTGCGATCGGCCAGAGCGGATACGGCGCGGGGGGAGTCAGGTCCAGGCGGCCGGTCTTGAGGGTGCGCACGAGAACCTTCCAGGCGCCCTCCTCGGAGAGGATCTCCCGCGCCTCGAGCACGAGAAACCCACCGTCCGCCCGCAGGAGCGAGCCTCCACTGATCGAAAGATGGCTTGCCTCCCCGCCGGGGGCCGCGTCATGGTGGATCGTGCCAAGAAGAGAGTGGAGGGTCGGAGCCGTCTCGATGACGATCGGACCGGTGGTCGTTCCTTCCTCGTGGGCAAGAATGACATTGACCGCGTACAAGCGCGTGGAATCCGCTTCGGTCCCACCGCCGGATCGCGCGCGCTGGTGCTCCAGAACGTGTTGGATGATCTGGCCGAGGAACCGGCGGACGGCCGGCGAATCGAACTCGCTCGCTATCTCGGCGGCCAGCGGCTCGAGCAGCGACCGAACGTTTCGTTCGAGAAGGGCTTGCAGCTTCTCCTCGTAGGCATGCTCCACCTCACGAACGCGCTCACTGACCCGCTGCAGCTCTCCCATCTTCCCGGCGCGTGCCCGCTGAAGGGCCTCCCGTTGTGTCGACGTGACCAGCCCCGCCGCGACCGCATCGTCGAGCGCCTCGGGAGGTAGTGGTTTGCCATTGATGAGAGGCACGATGTCCCGCCTGGCGATGGGACCCATCGAAATCGAGACGAGCCCGAGTTGAGCCGTCCGCAGCGACTCTTCGAAGGGGTTCACAATCGCCTCGATCTGCCGCTGTCTCTGCCGCTCGAGGGCGCTTTTCTCGGCGCGGACGATGTCGGAGTCGAGGACCCGATCCAGCTCCTCGCGGACATAGAGCGCGAAGCGGTCGATCGCCCGCCGGAAGGCGTGGCCGCGGCCTGCCGGCAGCGTGATGAGAGCGGGTCGGTCGCTGACCGTGAAATCGTGGACATAGCAGCGGTCCCGGGTCGGGCCGCACGGCACGTTCACGGCTTCCAGATTCTGGCGGACAAGGCTGGCCCTGCCGGTACCCTCGAGACCGCGCACAAAGATATTGTGTCCCTTGG
>Ga0137432_1000105_pt1 | contig 61581 bp, 52 predicted proteins | sample EasRivERMZT820_2_FD_102337 | JGI IMG/M metagenome (GOLD analysis project Ga0137432, IMG submission 102337) | Soil microbial communities from meander-bound floodplain in the East River, Colorado, USA - East River MetaG ERMZT820_2 | ecosystem: Environmental > Terrestrial > Soil > Floodplain ... | reverse complement strand
GAGCGCGATCTGGGCCGTCCAGGAGTCGAAGTCGGCGTCCGCGAGACGATTCACCGAATCGCCGAAATCCTCGTTGATCGGGAGGACGGTGGGGCCGGTGGCCGTGAAGACGGTGAGATCGTCGCCGGCGAGGCCCTGAAGCCTGTAGGTCCCCCGGAAGTCCAGGTCCCACCGGAGCTGGTTGCGGTCGAGGGCCATCTGGGTGTCGGCGTTCATCAGGTTCAGGCGGGCCCTCTCGAGATCGGGCCGGTTCGCGTAGGCCTCCTCCAGCTCGTGCGGCAAATCCACGGCCCTCGCGACGAACGTCGGCTCGTCGGTCGGCACGATGGGGCGCCCCCATGCGTTGTCTTCCTTGGGCATGTTGAGCGCCTTGCGCAGATCGTCCTCGGCGTCGCCCATGGCGTTCTCCGCGATGATCACCGCCTGCTCGCGGTTGGCCACTTCCGCCTCCGCCTGCGTGATCTCGATGGGAGGAAGTGTGCCGACCTCGACCTTGATCCTGTTGAGCTTGAGCAGCTCGCCGGCCAGCCCGAGGGATTCTCTCTTCACCTCGAGGTCCTGCCGCGCGAAGACGAGGTCCCAGTAGGCGTCCTCGATCTGCTGCAGGGACGTGTAAACCTGGTCGCGGTAGTCGCTCTTGCTGATGTCGTAGTTGTTCTGCGCGATGATGATTTGCGAGCGGTTCGCATCGCGCCCGAAGTTGCGCAGGAATGACTGGTTGTAGGCGAGCTGAAACTGGGAGAAATAGGTCACGGGGACCAGGGCGTTGCGGGAGCTGGTCTGGGCTCTCTGGAGAAACATGCCCGCTTCCCAGCTCGCGCCCCAGGTCAGGGGATCGAACCAGGCGAAGTTGAAATTGTCGAACTCCTGGTCGAGCGCGAACAGCGTCTCCGCGGTCGAGTCGATGTCGAGGAGGTCGTTCGGGTCGATGACCCCGATGTCGGTGATGTTGATGCTGGGGCTGGTCAGGTCCTGCTTTTGGTAGAGGAAGCCGAAGTTGGGATCGAACTCTGCGTCCCGCACCAGGAGGTCCTGCTCGCTGAGCTGCGGGTTGTAGTTCGCAACCCGGATGTCGAGGTTGTTCTGAAGTCCCATCCGGACGGCGTCGCCCAGGGAGAGTTGCAGCGGTGGGGCGCTCGTCTGGTCCAGCGCGCTCGCACCCTGCTGGGCGGCCACCCCAGTCCCCAGGGACAGCGCGGCGAAGCAGAGAATCGCGGCGAGTGTGTATCTCCTCAGGGTCATCATCACACCTCTCGGTCGGGTTGCGTCAGCGTGCTACCAATGGCGCTCTGGGATTACCGCCCGCGGTTGCGCCCACGTCCGCGCCGGCGCGAGCCATGGCGGTTCGCATAGATACGCGCCCGTGCGGAAAAGAGTTTCCCCAGATGATGGGACAGGGGCGGATGGTCTCATTGAGGCCTGTACCGCGTCAACCCCGTGGGGCTCCGGGCGGGGTCTGAAGGGGGCTCTCGCCGGCGCCCTGGGAAGCCACGCGTCCGTTACCGGCATCCGTGAGGCGCGGCGGGGGGCTTCCCGGCCTGACCAGGTGGCAGGCGGCGGAGTGCCCGCCGCCGAGGTCGAGGAGCGGCGGCTCCTGGGTCCGGCAGATCGGCTCTGCCACCGGGCACCGAGGGTGGAAGGCGCAGCCCGGCGGTGGGGACGCGGGGCTGGGGATGTCCCCGGGGACCAGCACCCGGTGACGCCGCGTCTCCGGATCGATCGACGGGATCGAGTCCAGCAGGAGCTGGGTGTAGGGGTGCATCGGCGATGCGAAGAGCCGCGCCGTGGGCGCGGTCTCCACGATGCGTCCGAGGTACATCACCGCCACGCGATCGGTGATGTGCTCGACGATCCTCAGGTCGTGCGCGATGAAGAGGTAGGCCATGCCGCGCTGCTTCTGCAGATCCACGAGAAGGTTGAGGATCTGGGCCTGGATGGACACATCCAGCGCGGAGACCGGCTCGTCGGCGACGATGAAGCGCGGCTTGAGGGCCAGCGCCCTGGCGATGCCGATCCGCTGGCGTTGGCCGCCCGAGAACTCGTGCGGGTACTTCGTCATTGCCGAGGCGTCCATCCCCACAGTAACCAGCAGCTCCGCCACCTGGGCCCGGCGGTCGTCCCCGCGGGCCAGCTTGTGGATGGCGAACGGCTCGCCGACGATCGACCCGATGGTCATGCGCGGGTTGAGCGACGACCAGGGGTCCTGGAAGATGATCTGCATCTCGCGGCGCGCCGCGCGCATCGTGCGCGGGTCGAACGCCAGGACGTCGCGCCCTTCGAAGCGCACCTGACCCGACGTCGGCTCGATCAGGCGGAGGATGCAGCGCCCGAGCGTCGTCTTGCCCGATCCCGACTCGCCGACCAGGCCCAGCGTCTCTCCCTGCGCGAGCGAGAGGTCGACGCCGTCCACGGCGCGCACGCTCCCGGTGACGCGCCCGAACAACCCCGTCCTCACCGGGAAGTGCTTCTTCAGACCGCGGACCTCGAGCAGCTCGGGCATCGTCTCCTCAGCGTTCTATCAACGTCCCACTGCAGGATCCCAGCCGCGTCCATCCAGGGGCGGCGGCGCCTCCGGCTCCGGCGTGTACTTGAAGCACGAAACCCGGCGCCTTCCGGCGGGCGTTCCGGCCGGGAGCGCCGGCCTGAGCAGAGCGGGGTGGCTTTCGTGGCACATGGCCATCACGTCGGGGCAGCGGGGGTTGAAGTGACACCCATGCGGAAGGCTGAGCAGGTCCGGGACCGTTCCTTCGATGGCGTGCAGCCTCCGCCCTCGCATCCCCGGCTCGACCCCCGGAATGGATCGCAGCAACCCCACCGTGTAGGGATGGAGCGGCGCGCGGAAGAGATCCCTCACCGAGGCGTCCTCGACGATGCGCCCCGCGTACATGACCGCCACCCGATCCGCCATCTGCGCGACCACGCCGAGGTCGTGGGTGATCAGCAGGACCGTGAGGTTGTATCGGGATCGGAGCTTTCGCAGCAGATCGAGAATCTGGGCCTGGATGGTCACGTCGAGCGCTGTGGTGGGCTCGTCGGCGATCAGGAGCGCCGGCCGGCAGATCAGGGCCATGGCGATCATGACGCGCTGGCGCATGCCCCCCGAGAGCTGGTGCGGGTAGTCGCGCACGCGTTGCTTCGGGTCGGGGATCGCGACCTCCTCCAGCATCCCCACCGCCTCGCGCACTGCCTCGCGACGGCTCAGACCCCGGTGGATCATCAGCGATTCGCCGACCTGGTATCCGATGGTGAAGACCGGGTTGAGCGCGCTGGCCGGCTCCTGAAAGACCATCCCCATCTCGGAGCCCCTCAGTCTTCGCATCTGGGATTCCGTCAGGGCGAGCAGGTCGCGCCCCTTGAAGAGGATCTCACCGCCAACGATGCGCCCCGGCGGGGGGACGAGCCGCATGAGCGACAGCGCGGTGACGCTCTTGCCGCACCCCGACTCCCCCACGAGGCCGAGGACCTCCCCCGCCTCGATGCGGAACGAGACGTCGTCCACGGCCTTCACTGCACCAGCGCGCGTGAAGAAATAGGTGCGGAGGCCGCGGACGTCGAGGAGTGTGCCGCTCTGATCAGGCCCGCCCGACATGTCCGCGCCACTCTACCATCACCGCGCGCCGGACGATCATTCGGCCCGGTGTCGGCCGAAGACGGCCTTGAGCCGCCCGGCGATCTCGCCGACGGTGGCGCGCGCCTCCACGGCGTCCAGGATGCGCGGGAGCAGGTTCCCGGACCCTCGCGCGGTCTCCACGAGGGCCGCGAGCGCCCCCTCGCAGCGCTGCGCGTCGCGTGTCGCGCGCAGCTGCTCCACGCGCCGGACCTGATCCTGCTCGAGGGAAGGGTCGAGCTGGTGGATGGGGATCGACGTTTTCTGCCCCTCGTTGTGCCGGTTCACGCCCACGATGCCGCGCTCCCCGCTCTCGACCTCCATCTGATAGCGGTAGGCCGCGTCCTGGATGTGCTGCTGGACCCAGCCGCTCTCGATCGCTTTCACGGCGCCACCACGCTCATCGATCGCGACGATGAGGTCGCGGGCCGTCTGCTCGATCTTCGCGGTGAGCGTCTCGATGAAGTACGAGCCGGCGAAAGGATCGATCGTGAAGGCCACTCCCGATTCTTCGGCCAGAACCTGCTGCGTGCGCAGCGCGATCGTGGCCGCCTTCTCGGTGGGGAGGGAGAGCGCCTCGTCCATCGCGTTGGTATGGAGCGACTGCGTCCCACCGAGCACGGCGGCGAGGGCCTGAATCGTCACGCGCACCACGTTGTTCTCCGGCTGCTGCGCGGTCAGCGAGGACCCCGCGGTCTGGGCATGGAAGCGCAGCATCCGCGCGCGCGGATCGGCCAGCGCGTAGCGCTCGGTCATGAGGCGATCCCAGAGGCGGCGCGCGGCGCGGAACTTGGCGACCTCCTCCAGCAGGTTCGAATGCGCGTTGAAGAAGAAGGACACGCGCGGCGCCAGCTCCTCGACGGACACGCCGGAGCGCTTCGCGGCGTCGAGGTAGGCGAGTCCGTTGGCCAGCGTGAACGCGACCTCCTGCGAGGCGGTGCATCCGGCCTCCCGCATGTGATAACCGGAGATCGAGATGGGGTTCCAGCGCGGAAGGTTCCCCGCGCAGTAGGCCATGATGTCGGTCACGAGGCGCATGGACGGCCCCGGCGGATAGATGTAGGTGCCGCGCGCCGCGTACTCCTTGAGGATGTCGTTCTGCACCGTCCCCGCGAGCGCGCTCATCGCAACCCCCTGACGGCGGGCGGTGGCGATGTAGAGGCACAGCAGCGTCGCGGCGGTCGCGTTGATCGTCATTGAGGTGGAGACGCGATCGAGGGGGACTTGGTCGAAGAGGGCCTCCATGTCGTCGAGCGAGTCGATCGCGACTCCGGAGCGCCCCACCTCGCCGCGCGCCATGGGATCGTCCGAGTCGTAACCCATCTGAGTGGGAAGGTCGAAGGCCACGGACAGACCGGTCTGTCCCTGCGCGAGCAGATATCTGAAACGGCTGTTGGTCGCCGCCGCGGTGCCGAAGCCCGCGTACTGGCGCATCGTCCAGAGGCGTCCGCGGTACATCGTCGGCTGGATGCCACGAGTGAAGGGGGGCTCGCCGGGATAACCGATCGCGCTGTCGTACGGAGTCGAGGACAGTCGGTCGGGACCATACTGAGGGTCCGGCTCCAGGGCGGGGTCGGTGGAGAACGGACCGGTCGCTGCGGAGGGGCTCACTGAGCCCGGCGGCCGCTTGTCATTCCGTTTGTGATCCATGATGCGGCGAGTATATCATCAGTGCCATGAACCACTTGCGAGCATCCGCCATCCGGACTGTGGAATGGTCCGAAGAGGGAGTCGTGATGCTGGATCAGCGTCTGCTCCCCGGGCGCGAGATCTACGTGACGCTGAAAACCGCCGAGGAAGTCGCGGCCGCCATCAAGGACATGGTCGTGCGCGGCGCGCCGGCGATCGGCGTCTCCGCGGCGATGGGGGTCGCGCTGGGCGCCATGCAGGCGAAGCATCTCACCCCCGATGCGTTCCGCGCGCGCATGGAGGACGTGTGCACGCTGCTCGCGGCGACGCGCCCGACCGCGGTGAATCTCTTCTGGGCGATCGAGCGCATGAAGGGGCTTTTGGCTTCCTTCGGTCGCCGGTCCGTCGAGGAGATCGCCGCGCGTCTCGTGGCGGAAGCCATCGCGATGCGGCGCGAGGACGAGGCGGCGAACCGCCGCATGGGGCAGCACGGCGCCGGGCTGCTTCCGGATCGGGGAAAGGTCCTCACCCACTGCAACGCCGGCGCGCTGGCGACCGCCGGCTATGGCACCGCGCTGGGAGTGATCAGGGCGGCCGTGGAGCAGGGCAAGGCGATCGAGGTCCTGGCCGACGAGACGCGCCCGTTTCTTCAGGGAGCGCGCCTCACCGCCTGGGAGCTGGCGAAGGACGGCATCCCTGTCACCGTGATCACCGACGGCATGGCGGGGCACTTCCTCAAGTCGGGAGAAATAGGAGCCGTGATCGTGGGCGCGGATCGCATCGCCGCAAACGGCGACACGGCCAACAAGATCGGCACCTATTCCGTCGCCGTCCTGGCACGCGAGAACGATGTCCCCTTCTACGTCGCCGCGCCCCTCTCCACGGTTGACTTCACCCTGAAGACGGGCGAGAAGATTCCGATCGAGGAGCGCAGCGCGAGGGAGGTCACCCACATCGGAGAGCAGGCGATCACTCCGGATGGTGTGCCGGCGGCCCACCCTGCCTTCGACGTCACCCCCTGCCGCTACATCGCGGCCATCATCACCGAGGCTGGCGTCGCGCGTCCTCCTTTCACCGAGAGCCTCGCCCGCCTGCGCGACCTGCCACCAGCGCGCTGAAGCGGAAGCGGCCGGAGGCGGCCGCTTGCCATGATCGGTGTATCCTGCGGGCATGCTGACAGTCCTGCGTTCCGATCTGATCCTGGGGATTGAGACGTCGTGCGACGAGACGGCCGCCGCCGTCCTGCGCGGTCAGCGGACGATCCTCTCCAACGTGGTCGCGTCGCAGGTCCCCGTGCACAGGCGCTACGGCGGCGTCGTTCCCGAGCTTGCATCGCGGCAGCACATTCTTTCCATCGGCACGGTGATCCAGGAAGCCCTGGATGTGGCGGGGGTGACGCCGAGGGATCTCGGCGGGATAGCGGTCACCTACGGGCCGGGGCTGGTGGGGTCGCTGCTCATCGGCATCTCGGCGGCCAAGGCGATGGCCTTCGCCGAGGACCTGCCGCTGGCGGCGGTGAACCATCACGAGGGGCACATCCGCTCCCTCTTCATCGAGCACGAGGCGATCCCGTTTCCGGCCGTCGTCCTGATGGTGTCGGGGGGCGACACGTCCTTGTATCTGCTCCGGAGCGAGGAGGAGATCCGCGCGCTGGCGCACACGCGCGACGATGCGGCCGGCGAGGCCTACGACAAGGTCGCCAAGCTGCTGGGGCTGGGATATCCGGGTGGCCCGATCATCGATCGGCTTGCCCGCGGCGGAAACCCGCGCGCCGTCCCGTTCACGCGTCCCCGCATGAGCGACGGCTCGCTCGACTTCTCGTTTTCAGGATTGAAGACAGCGGTGCTCAGGTACGTGCAGGAGCATCGCCTCAGTGAGACCGGCGGTACCGGGACCGTAGAGTGCCACCACCCTCAGTCCAACCCCGGCACCACCGACCTCACAACGGCGGGCGGTGGGGGTATTGCGGAACCGCCCGTCGAAACGCTCCCCACCAAAGTGCTCGACCTCATCGCGTCTTTTCAGGAAACTCTGGTCCGTTATCTCGTCGACCGGACGCTGAGCGCGGTGCGGCTGCACCAGGCCCGGGCGATCGGCATGAGCGGCGGTGTGGCGTGCAACTCAAGGCTGCGCGAGGCGATGCGGCAGGCGGGGGAAAGCGCGGGTATCCCCGTCTTTCATCCCAGCCCGGTCCTGACCACCGACAACGCCGCCATGATTGCTTCGACGGGGTACCTGCATCTGACCGCAGGACGCATCGCCGACATCTCTCTCAGCGCCGACCCCTCTGCCAGGCTCTGACGCGCCGAACCATGGCAGGCCGGTTACCGGACTTCCATCACCTGGAGAGCAAGCGCCATGCCGCACTCGCGTGACGGCGTGACGGGGCCTTTCGCGCGATCGGGCCCCGGCGGGGATGCAGAATGAGACCTGCTGAGACCTCGTGAGACGCGCGAGCGACCGCAAGCAAGGGCCCTCCCGCGACCCCGGCCCCCGAAGGGCCCGGCTGAGTTGCGATCCGTCGTCCCTAGAGCCGGGCGAGCGACCGCAGGAAGGGCCCGAGCGTCTTGTGAACGTTCGCGAGCGCGCTCTATGCGTGGGTCGCGAACGCGGCGCAGCGGCCGTCAGGCCGCGAAGCCGTAGGCGAGGGGCCTTGCCTGCGGTCGCTCGCCGGGGCGGCGAGTCGGAGATCTCGCGGAAGTGACGAGTCCCGGGAAAGGCCCTGCCAGTCGTAGGCTATACTGACCGGCTCTCTTCCCTGGGTCAGTGTGGCTGGAGACATGCGTCCGGAACGGATCCGCAACTTTTCCATCATCGCCCATATCGACCACGGCAAATCCACGCTTGCCGACCGCATCCTGGAGCGCACCGGCGCTCTCACCGAGCGCGAGATGGAGGACCAGGTGCTCGACGACATGGATCTCGAGCGCGAACGGGGCATCACTATCAAGGCGCATGCCGTGGCCCTCAGCTACACCTCACGAGGGGGTGAGGAGTTCCTCTTCAACCTGATCGACACACCGGGCCACGTGGATTTCTCCTACGAGGTCAGCCGCAGCCTTGCTGCCTGCGAAGGGGCCATCCTGGTCGTGGACGCCACCCAGGGGGTCGAGGCGCAGACCCTGGCCAATGCCTACCTGGCCCTCGAGAGCAACCTCGCCATCGTCCCCGTCATCAACAAGATCGACGTCCAGAGCGCGGAGCCCGAGCGCATCCGCGAGCAGATCGAGGACGTCGTCGGGATCGAAGGGACCGATTGCCTCCTCGCCTCGGCGAAGCAGGGCACCGGCGTGGACGAGATCCTCGAGGCGATCATCGTCAGGATCCCAGCCCCGAAGGGGAACGAGGAGGAGCCCCTCAAGGCGCTCATCTTCGATACATGGTACGACGCGTACCGCGGCACGATCATGCTGGTGCGGGTCATCGATGGGACGCTGGCCGAGAAGACGCGCATCCGGCTCATGGCGACCGGCCGCACCTACGACGCCGAGGAGATCGGCATCTACACCCCCAAGATGAAGCGCACGGGGAGGCTCTCGGTCGGCGAGGTCGGCTACGTCATCGCCGGCATCAAGACCGTCGCCGACTGCAAGATCGGCGACACCATGACCGCAGATCAGCGGCCCGCGGCGGCGCCACTCCCCGGCTTCCACGACATCAAGCCGATGGTCTTCGCGGGCCTTTTCCCGATCGACGACAGCAACTACGAAGGGCTGCGGGACGCTCTCGAGAAGCTGCGCCTCAACGACGCGTCATTCTTCTACGAGCCGGAGTCCTCCATTGCCCTGGGGGTCGGCTTCCGGTGCGGGTTCCTGGGGCTCCTCCATCTGGAGATCATCCAGGCGCGCCTCGAGCGCGAGTTCAACCTGGATCTCCTGACCACGGCGCCGGGGGTGAGCTACCGGGTCATGACCACCGACGGTGAGGTGCACGAGATCTCGAGCCCCACGAAGATGCCGCCCCCACAGGAGATGGCGGCCATCGAGGAGCCGATCATCACGGCCATGATCGTCACCCCCCCCGAGTATCTCGGGGCCATCTTCAAGCTGGCCGAGGAGCGCCGCGGCGTCCAGAAGGAGCTCAAGTACGTCACGCCGGCGCGCGCGCTGCTCACGTACGAGCTGCCGCTCAACGAGATCGTGCTCGACTTCTACGACCGGCTCAAGTCGATCAGCCGCGGCTACGCCAGCCTCGACTACCATCTCTCGGGGTACAAGGAATCGGATCTCGTGAAGCTCGACATTCTCGTCAACGGAGAGCCCGTGGACGCGTTGTCGCTCATCGTGCACCGGGACAAGTCCTACGAGCGGGGGCGCGCACTGGCCGAGAAGATGCGGGAGGTGATCCCCCGGCAGCTCTTCGAGGTGACAATCCAGGCATCCATCGGCTCGCGCATCATCGCGCGCGAGTCGGTCAAGGCGCTTCGCAAGAACGTGCTCGCCAAGTGCTACGGCGGCGACATCACGCGCAAGCGCAAGCTGCTCGAGAAACAGAAGGAAGGCAAGAAGCGGATGAAGCGCGTGGGGCGCGTGGACATCCCGCAGGAAGCCTTCCTCGCGATCCTGAAGATCTGACATGCGACGATCCAGAAGCCTGCCGCGCGACTACTTCGAGGCCGCCATCGTTGCGGTGCTCCTGTCGCTGTTCGTCCGCACCTTCCTGTTCGAGGCCTTCAAGATCCCGACCCCCTCGATGGAGACGAGCCTGTTGGTCGGCGACCACATCATCGTGGACAAGTTCGGCTTCGGCCCCCGGCTTCCTTTCGAAGGAGGGCTCGTCCCCATCCGCGAGATCGGCCGGGGCGATATCGTCATCTTCAGATTCGAGCGCGAGCCCGAGAAAGACTACGTCAAGCGCGTCATCGGTCTGCCGGGGGACGTCGTGAAGGTCGAGCAGAAGCGCGTCTTCGTCAACGACCAGGCGCTCGAGGAGTCCTACGCTCAGCATATCGACGAGACGATCATCCCGGAAAGGGACTACCTCCCGCCGGTGAAGGTCCCCCCCGGCCACTACTTCGTGATGGGTGACAACCGGGACAACTCCGCCGACAGCCGGGAGTGGGGGTTCGTCCCCCGCGAGCAGATCGCCGGCCGGGCCCTCTTCGTCTACTGGTCCCTGCGGCAGCCCTCCGAAGAGGCGAGTGCGACGGCGTCCGGCCTGGGGAGCATCTTCCCGGCCACACGCTGGGACCGCATTCTCCGCGCTATCCGCTAGGGCCCGCGCGGGCTAGCCCCGCGCCCCCCGGGCGGCTTGATCTGACCCCCCTCCAGGCCCATATTCGTCGCGTCATGCGGGAAACCTCGACAGCAGACATCAGGAATCGCCGCGCGTCCGAGAGGGGCGAGCTCAAGGCGCAGGTCATCATGACGCTCGCCTTCTTCGTGCTCGTTCTCTATCTGGGCTTCAAGTTCATCCCCGTCTACATCGCAGCCTACGACTTCGACTCCGCGATGAAGACGCAGGCCCAGTACGCAGGCAGCTCGAAGCCCGACGCCACCATCATGAAGGAACTGCTCCAGCAGGCGGCCGAGCTCGAGCTTCCGATCAAGAAGGAAAACATCAAGATTCAGAGAACCGCCTCGAAGCTGATCATCCGCGCCGACTACACCGTCCCCGTCAAAACCGCCTTCTTCACCTACGACTGGCGCTTCACCGAAGAAGAGTCCGCCGTCCTCTTCTAGCACCTGCACCACAGCAACATCCTTCCGCCGCAATTAACACTCCCGAAAAGTGGCAGTCTCCTTCCACGGGTTGTAGAGTTGGTGTACCCGCCGCTGCCGCCGATTTTTCTCGCGCACCAACGAGGAAAGGAGGCAATCACATGATGCGACGCATAGCGTTCCTCGGACTGGCGGTCGTACTCTCCGCAGCATGTGGACAGCTATCCCGCGAAATGACGGAGATACCCGCCGGCACCGTTCTCGAAGTCCGGTTCGATCAGACTCTCACGTCCGCAAGCAACAGCGCCGGTGATGACTTCAGCGCCCAGACGGTGGACTCCGTGGAGATCGGCGATGCCACCGTGATCCCGGCAGGAAGCACGATCACCGGCAGCGTCACGGACGTGAAGAGGGCCAAGCGCGGCGCTGGCAACGCCCGGCTGACCCTCGCCTTCAAGGAAATCACGCTCCCCGACGGCTACACGGCGCCGCTCGTCGCCACCGTGTCAAGCAGCTCCGCGAGCAAGAAGAAACGCAACGCGGCGATCATCGGCGGCAGCGCAGCCGGCGGCGCGATTCTGGGCAAAGTGCTCGGCAAGGACACCCAGGACGCCGTGGTCGGCGCCGTGGTCGGCGGCGCGATCGGGACGGGAGTCGTCATGTCGAGGGATGGCGCGCAGGTCCAGATACCCGCGGGATCCCAGACCACCATCCGTCTCGATGCACCCTTGAAGGTCCCGGCCTGAGTTAACCCGGCAGTCGCGGTGCGGGGACAGCATCACCAGGAACGGAGGCCGCTCAGCTCCGTTCCTGTCCTCGCGCCGCCTGCCGGCCCACCCGCCTCACGACGATCCGGGCCGTGCGTTCAAGGGATATGGCGGCGGACGCGGTCGATAATCTGAGAGCGGAGCGCTTCGGCGTCGCGCAGCATCTGCTCGGCGCGCTTGCGTGCCGAGGAGACGCCGCCCAGAGTTTCATCCGCGACGGGCGCGAGAGCCGCGCGCGCTGCGAGCACACCCCCCAGCACGCCAGCGTGCGCCAGCGCTGCCGCCGTCCCGATCTCCTCGACTGACTTCACTCCTACACGGGAGAGCGCCCGCAAGGCGAAGTCCAGCAACAGGTGACAGGCACCCGCTGTCCTCAACGGGACCTCGGCGGCGAACAGCCGCGCATGCAGCAGGGGGTCAGGCGACTCGGGGGTCTCGGCGCGCGAGGCGAGCAACGCCTCGCGGGCGCCGCGACTCTGTCCGATGAGGGCCACCAGGTCGCGACGGACCGAAAGAGCGCGATCTCTCATGGACCGGAGCTCGTCTACGCCCTTGGGGGACTGGCTGCGCGCCATCCCCGCCTGGCAGGCCTCGGCCAGGAGCCATGCAGCCATCGACCCCGACACGGCAGCCGCGGCTCCGGCGGGCAGGGGTTGGTCCAGGTCCAGCGGTTTGGGACCTTCCTGATCGGGCGTTCTCGCGAGCATCGAAGACATACGTCCCTCTTGCGGGAAAACTACGGTGACCCGGGAGACCTGTCAACGAAACATCGGCGGGCGGTTTCAGGAGATCAGCTCCTCGCCCGGCTCCTGGTAGACGATGCGCCGCTCGCGCACGACCACCTCCCCCTCCTTCACGACCGTGCCTACCAGGTTGACGCCGGGACGGTAGGGAAGGAAACGGTAGTCGGAAGCCTCCAGCACGATCAGGTCGGCCTGCTTGCCTGGCTCGAGGCTGCCGATCACATCCTGGCGTCCGATTGTTACGGCCGGGTTGATCGTCGCGGCGGCGATGGCCTCTTCCGCCGTGAGCCCCATGCGCAGGCAACCCAGGGCGACCATCAGTCCCATCGACTCGGTGTAGCTCGTGCCGGGGTTCAGATCGGTCGCCAGCACGGGCGCGACCCCCGCCTCCACCATGCGGCGGGCGGGGGCCCAGACCTCCTGCATCATGCAAAGGGACGCCCCGGGGAGGAGCACGGCCGGCACGCCGGCGGCCGCCATCATCTTCAGCCCATCGTCACTGGCGTGCTCGAGATGATCGGCCGAGGCCGCGTGAAGCTCGGCCGCCAGCTCGGCGCCGCCGTTGCCGGTGAGCTGGTCGGCGTGAAGCCGCGGGATCAACCCCGCGGCCGCGCCCGCGGTCAGGACCCGGCGCGACTCGTCGAGGGAGAATGCGCCCTGCTCGCAGAAGACGTCGCAATAACGCGCGAGCCGCTCCTTGGCCACCGCTGGGATCATCGATCCCACCACCAGCTCGATGTAGGCCTCGCGGTTGTCCGCGAACTCGACGGGGACGGTGTGCGCGCCGAGGAAGGTGGCCGTGATCTGCAGCGGGTGCGCCCCCGCCGCGCGCCGCAGCACCTTCAGCAGTCGCAGCTCGTGCTCCAGCGTGAGGCCGTAGCCGCTCTTGGCTTCGCAGGAAGTGACCCCTTCCAGGAGCATCCGGTCCATCCGGCGCAGGACGATGTCGAGCAGCTCCTCGTCGCCGGCGGCGCGGGTGGCGCGGACGGTGGACATGATCCCGCCGCCGGCCGCGGCGATCTCCCGGTACGAGGTTCCGGCGAGACGCTGCGCGAACTCCTTCTCGCGGCTCCCCGCAAACGGCAGGTGCGTGTGCGCGTCGACGAACCCCGGCATCACGACCTGGTCGGAGGCGTCGATGATCTCCGCGGCATCGTCGAGGGACACCTCGGCTTCGAAGGCGTCCCTGGTTCCCACGAAGACGAGCCGCCCTTCACGGGCGGCGAGGCATCCGCCGGGGATGACGGAGAGATCGCGCAGCGCGTCGCGCGTGCGCGGCGCCGGGCCCTTCAGCGTCAGCATCTGGGCGGCGTCGACGACGACGAGGTCCGCCCGGATCATGGGGCACTAACCCCCGGTGTTACCCCCGGCGTTGGAGGTACCGCGCTGGCGCAGGTAGGCGACGCGCGATGCGACGTCCTCGTCGCTGCGGCGCATCTCGATGACCCTGAGGTGCTGTTCGAGCATGTTCCGGAGGTTGTTCTCGAACGCATCACGCTCCACTTTCAGATCGACGATCGAGGCTTCCAGCTCGGAGGCCCGCAGCTGGGCTCGCGCCACGATCTGCTCGGCTCTCAGCTCCCCTTCCTTGATGATCGTCTCCCGGGCCTTGTGCGACTCATCCTTCATCTCCTGGGAGAGCTTCTGCGCCGTGAGCATCGTCTCCTTAAGGATACGCTCTCTTTCCCTCAGCTCGCCGAGTCTCTCACGCAGCTCGGCGACTTCGTCCTGGAGCTTCCCGTTGGCGACGACGAGCTTCTCGAACTCCTCGGCGACAAGGTTGAGGAATGCCTTGACCTCCTCGGGGTCGACCCCCCGGAAGGTCTTCTTGAACTCGTGCCCTTCGATCTCGAGCGGTGTGATGACCATCGGTCTCCTCGTCAGCAGGGTGACGGAGGGCCCGCCCCCTTCGGGCGAAGGCCGGCCCTTTCGGGCCGCATCATATGTATGTCCCGCCCGCCGCCGAGGCAACCGAGGAGCGATTGTAGCAGGGCGCCGGGAAAACCCCGGGCAGGGAAAGCCCCGTGTGCGCCCGCTAACGCGGCGGCGCGCCGCCGTCGGGGCGCTCTCCGAACAGCGCCCGGCCCACGCGGATCATGGTGGCTCCCTCCTCCACGGCCACCTCCAGGTCGAAGCTCATCCCCATCGAGAGCTCCGGGAGCGGCGGGCCCTCTGCCGCCAGGTCGTCTCTCAGCTCCCGCAGCCGCCGGAAGAAGCGGCGCGAACCCTGGGGCGTCTCGGACAGCGGTGGGATCGTCATGAGGCCCTTCAGCCTCAGGTGGGGAAGCGCGGCCGTGGCCCGGGCCAGTGCGGCGACATCGTGCGCCTCCACGCCGTGCTTGGTCGCCTCGTGCCCCAGGTCCACCTGGAGCAGCACGTTGATCGGCACGCCCCGCGCCCCGGCGACCCGGTCCAGACGCCGCGCGAGGTCCTCGCTGTCGATGGAGTGGACCCAATCGAACAGGGCGGCGGCTCTCGTCACCTTGTTGGACTGGAGATGTCCGATGAGATGCCACTGCGGCCGCGGAGACGTTGCCGCGAGGATTTCGCTCTTGGACGCGGCTTCCTGCACCCGGTTCTCACCGATGTGCCGCAGGCCTGCCTCGATCGCCGCGAGAATTCGCTGAGGCTCCACCGTCTTCGTGACGCCGATGAGCGTGATCTCGTCCGGTGAGCGCCCGGCGCGGCGCGCCGCCTCCTCGATCCGCGCCCGCACGCTCGCGAGGGCATCGGAGGGTTTCATGGCAACAGACCGTCGGTGATCCCCTCCGGGGACTCTCCCCGCGTGTCCATGGCCTCGTTCGCGAGGCGGTCCGCATCTTTGTTCTGCTCGCGGCGCACGTGCTCGACGGTGACGCCGCCGATGCGGCTGATCAGTCCGCGCGCCGCGCGATGCAGCTCGATGAGCCGCGGGTTCTTCACCCGGTACTCGCCGTTGATCTGCCGGACAAGAAGCTCCGAATCGGACCTTATCTTCATGCGCCGCGCGCCCCGGCTCGACGCGTAGCGAAGCGCCGCGAGCAACCCCGCGTACTCGGCGACGTTGTTGGTCTGCTCCCCCAGGTAACCGTACAGCGAAGCCACTTCCTCTCCCGATTCGTCCTGCACGAAGACGCCGAACCCCGAAGCGCCTGGATTACCGCGCGCGCCGCCGTCGATGTTGGCAATCAGGAGGGGAGCCGTATCGCGGCCCGCGCCGGAATCATCCCGCGGAGCTGGCTTGCGCGTCACCTTGCTTCGGGTCACGCTTCCGGGACGCGCGTCGGGGAGACATGGGCGTCTTCCGGATTCGCGGCTGGCGCTGCCTCCGGGGGCTGCGGCGCCGCGGCGGCAAGGAAATAGAGGATCCTCTGGCAGGAAGTGCATTGGACGATCCGCTCGTTCCTGCGGATCTCGGCGAACATCTGTGGCCGGAGCCGCACCTTGCACTCCTGACAGCGCTCGTCCACGGCCCGCGCGACCGCCACTCCGTTACGGTATCCCGCGATACGCTGGAACATGTCGAGGGCCTTCGCGTCGATCCCGGATCGCGCCGTCGCGATCTCTTCTTCGACCCGCGCGACGTCCTTCTGGACAACTTCCTGGCGCCGCGTCACATCCCCCCTCTTCGCGTCCGCCTCCTTCTTCTTTCCGGCATGGACGGCTTCGGCTTCGGTGATCTTCGTCTGGAGGTCATCCATCTCCTCCATGAGGAGGAGGACGGTCTCCTCGATGCCGCCGATGGTCTCCTTCACTCCCCCGATCTCGCTCTGCATGGCCTTGTACTCATCGTTGGTCCGGACCTGCATGAGCTGATCGTTGTACTTGCGCAGCTTCACCTCCAGATCCTGCAGCGCCCCTTCCTGCTGCCGGCGGCGCTTGCGGGCCTCCTCGAGCGCGGCGCGGGCGGTTTCGATGGCTCCGGTCTCGGCCTGGAGGGCTCGATCGATTCTCTGGATTTCTTCGGGGAAACCTTGCAGGACCTTCTCGAGGCGGGAGCGCTCGAGCGAGAGCTCCTGATAGCGGATCAGGCGCTCCAGGACTGGGTCCAAAACCTGCCTCTGAGGTGGGAATTCATGGATATCTCATGCTATTCGCAAGGCGGAAGGCTGTCAAGAACTGACGCCCGCTCTCGGGGCCGCGACGTCCATCGCCTTCACCGCCTCGAGGAACTCCGCCGGCGGCGCCACGAACCTGATCCCCATGCCGACCCGCCCCGTCTGGAGGAGCCGCACGTCCCCCTCACGCGCCCAGCGGACTTTCCCTTTGACGCGGTAGGACTTCTCATCGATAAGCACCTCGAGCTCAAGGACAGTCCCGGGCTCGAAGACGCGAAGCGCCCGAAGCATGAGCCCGTTGCTGGAGATGTTTCCGCTGTAGCCGGTGTACTGCAGCACACCGACGCCGTAGCGGACCTGGATCCGGCGCCGCATCCTCGCAGCGCGTGTTTTGTTCTGTCCCATGTGGCATTGAAGATGAGGCTGGCCCACTCCCCGCGCAAGCGACCGCAACGAAGGGGTTAACGAAGGGGGTCAAGGACGGGACGACAGGTACGCGTGCCACAGGATGCGCGCCGCGACAGCCCTCCAGGGGGCCCAGGCCTCGGCCATGGCCGCAAGCTGACGGGCATCGGGGAGGCGTCGCAGGCGCTTGACGCGCTGCGCGGCTTTCGCGAGGGCAAGATCACCGCGTGGCCAGACATCGGGTCTGCGCAACGCCATCAGAAGGTAGATGTCGGTCGTCCAGGGGCCGATACCCGGATACGCCTGGAGCGCGGCCCCGACGCTGTGGTCGTCCTGCCGGGCGAGCGCGGCCAGGTCCAGCCTTCCCTCGACGACCGCGCCGGCAAGGGCACGGCAGTAGGCGGCCTTCTGGCGCGTGAGGCCGCTTCGTCGGAGTCGCTCGGCGGATGCGGATGCGATGGCGTGGGGCGTCACGCGCCCCGTGGCCACGCAGAGCCGGCCGTAGACGGCGCGCGCGGACGCGAGCGACACCTGCTGCTCCAGGATGATGCGAACGAGTGTGGCGAAGCCGGGACGGCGGCCCCAGAGGGGAGGCGGGCCGTGCCGATCGACGACCGAGGCAAGATCCGGATCGCGGGCCGCGAGATCGGAGACGCCGCGCAGCAGCGACCGGGCGGACAGGGGCGCAACGTCTGCCACACGTGATGGGGATTCCACGGCCCAGTATAGGCTCCCGCCGTGACCCATCCTGCCCGGGATCCGCGCCTGGCCCTGGAGGGCCGGGGCGCTGGATCCGGGCCCTCATGGAACGGCCGGGCAGGTGATTCCCCCCTCGGTGGGCCGTGAATCACCCGCTCGACCAGCCAGGGGGAGTGCTGCTATTGTTACCGGCCGTGCCAGCCGGAATCCGCCGAGGCGCGGCCGATTGGCGGATCCCGGAGCCGGAATCATCACGCACGTATGACGGAGGACCCTCCATGAAGTCAATGCAGCACCGCATTGCGATGACCTGCATCGCGCTTCTCGTCGTTCTCACCGCTCCGGCCACCGCCTTCGCCGACGTGGGATTCATGGGATGGGGGCCGAGGTTCGGCATTTCCGATGATCCAGACCAGGGGATCATCGGAGTGCACTTCGACCTCGGAGAGTTCGCGGACAACGTGCGCTTCCGTCCGAGCTTGGAGGTCGGGTTCGGCGACGACGTGAACTCTTTCCTGGCCAACGGGCTCGTTGCCTACTATTTCGACGTGCAGAGCTCCGTCACCCCCTATGTCGGGGGGCAGGCCGTGTTCGCCTTCTTCGATCCGGACGAAGACGACGCGGACAGCGAGACCGAGATCGGCCTGGACGCCGTGGGCGGCATCGAGATCGCGATGAAGGGAGACACGCGGTTCCTCACCGAGCTTCAGATCGGTTTCGGCGACATCCACGACTTCAAGCTGATGGTGGGCTGGACCTTCTGACGGCAGAAGCGATCACCGTTCCAGCCATCCCCGCGATGCCACGAACTCTCTCAGACGGGAGTCGTCCGTCGAGAGAGGAGGGAGCCAGGCGCCCAGCAGCTCGCGTCTCCAATAGGCGCCGTCCGCTTCCCCGGACGGTGCGAACGCGTAGCGATAGAGCTGCGCCCGGATGAACCGGGGAGGCCGCTCGGGGAAGGGGTTGTTCGCGAGCAGGCTTTGCGCGCCCCGGTCACCGTGCAGGAGCTTCCAGACGAGGTGGACGCTCCAGGGATGACGATCCGGGGTGGACATCGCCGCGAACCACATGAGCCAATCCAGCCGATAGTGATACGGCGTGATCAGGCAGGGCCGGCGGCGCGGATCGCCGGGCTTGCACTTGAATTCGTACTCCTTCCACGCCGTGCTCTCCGTGATGACGTCCTCATCGGTCCCTTCGAGGATGACCTCGGGGCGCTCCTCACCCACGCTCCCAAACGCGCCGTACGTATTGACCAGAAAGAAGCGATCGAACGACGTGTTCATCGCCTGGCCCTGTGACATGAGGTTCGCGACGGGATTGATGCTGAGGATCGCCACCAGGGCGAAGAGCAGCCCCACCGCGACCTGCTGCCCGAACGCAGGCTGCGCCGTGGCGGCCGCCCGCGACGCCGCCGCCGACATCCGTTCGGGAAGCACGTTCGTCAGGAGCGCGTCGTCGAAGCATGCGAGCACGGGGACGATCGTCAGCCAGTTCAGGAACGAGAGGTTGCCGCTCAGGATCAGGATGACCTGGAACAGCAGCATCGTGACCCCCGCCGCGATGCGCCCCCACCGAGGCCAGAACAGGAGCCATGGCATCGCCAGCTCGGCGATGTGATTGAACAGCACGCTCCCCTTGTGAAACCAGCCCGGCATGAAGTGCAGCATCCTGCTGAGCGGACCGGGGACCGGCTGCGTCTCGTAGTGATGCGCGAGGCACGTCAGGTCGCGCCAGCAGGCGTCCCCGCGGATCTTGATCAGCCCGGCGCCCAGCATGACCCGGAACGCCAGCCATCGATAGAGCCAGATGACCGCGGTGGGAGGGCGTCGGGGGAAGGGCCTGCCGTCCAGGAACGGCACGAGGAAGATGGACAGGAAACCCGTCTCCAGGAGTTGGATCTCCCATCCGAACGAGTACCAGGTCTGTCCGATCTGCTGGAAGGAGAGATAGAGCGCCCAGAGTGCGGCCATCAGGATGCCGTTCGCGTAGCCCGCCAGCACGACGAGCGCGAGCAGCAGACCAACCCACGACATCGTCGTGAGGAACGGATCCGAGACGTTCAGCCAGAACAGGCTCGGCCCCTGCGCCGCCGCGGCGGCACGGCCCCCGAAGTGGTCGGCCAGCCGATCGAGATGGATATCGGCCGGGAGCAGACCATGGTGGCCGATGAGCGGAAGCCCCTGGTTCACGATCGTCAGGAACGCGACGACGTAGACCAGCCCCAACAGTCTCAAGATCAGGAAGCGAGTGAGCCAGTACGAGCCCCGCCCGATCACGGTTCAATCCCGGCGCGCGGAGCCCAGAAACGGCGGGAACGCCTGGCCGGCGACGACGGGGAGCGCGGGTTGGATGGGGCCCAGCCCGGGCTCACCTGGATAGACGGCGCGCTCGAGGAAGAGCCCCGACGGGGGCGCGGTCCACTCGGCAACCTGTGATTCCATGACGTTCGCACCCGCGGGTCCCGAGGGGTCGATGAGACGCTGAAGATCTTCCTGGGACAGATCTCCCATCCCAAGGCGGACCAGCGCTCCCACCGCGCGGCGCACCATCTTCCACAGAAAGTGCGACGCCTCCATGCGCACGAGCAGGAGATCCCCCGCCTTCTCCACCACGACGCGCTGCACCACGACAATGGTGCTCGACTGGTCCGCGGGGCGCTCGCAGAAATGGCGGAAGTCGTGCCGCCCTTCCATGCGCGCTGCGGCGCGGACCATGGCATCCGCATCCAGAGGGCGCTTCACCCACCAGACGAAGCGCTTCGCGAGGGCCGCGCGACGCCGCGCGATCTGATAGAGGTAGCTGCGGGACACGGCGTCGTGCCGCGCGTGGAACCGGTCGGCTGCCGCCAGAAGCGACAGGACATGGATGTCGTGCGGAAGCGCGTCGTTCAGCTCCGCTCTGAAGCTCTCCACCGTCACGGCCCGCTTGAGCCGCAGGTGGGCCGTCTGCCGCAGGGCGTGCACGCCGGCATCGGTGCGGCCCGAGCCCCCCATGTCCACCATCTCGGCGCCCACCGCCCTGATCGCTCGCTGCAGCTCACCGGCGACTGAGCGCGCGTTCTCCTGCACCTGCCAGCCGCGGTACCGGCTCCCGTCGTACTCGATGTCCATCCGGTAGGTGGTCCCGCGGGGCGCGCGCCCCTCCGGTCGTCCCGATGAGCCATGGGATTGGCGATGGGTCGTGACGGGACGGCCGGAATGAGGTCGTCCGGAAGGAGGGCGCGAGGGTCGTTGCGGGGGCTTTCCCGGGGGACGCCCACGCGGGGGCCTGGCGGGAGGGCGCACGGTGTGACTAGGGCTGGTGGCGCGAAAAGACGAAGTCGGTCGTGGCGGCGCCCTCTTTGTGGCAGCCGAAGCACGATACGCCACCGTCGAACACCAGAGGCTTGCCGTCGCGGCCCCAGGCCTGGAATCCCCAGCCTCCGGTCGCATCGTACTTGTCCTTCTTCTCCATCACCGCCGTGAGCTTGCGCCCGCCGGTGATGTAGGCCCCGTCCTTGTCGGCCACGTCGTAGAGGACGAAGACCAGCATGCTCCCATCGGGATAGGGCTTCATCGTCGTCGTGCTGGGGAACGCCTTCTCGTTGGCGTAGACATGGTGCATCCCGCCGAAGGACTCGAAGAGGGGATGCGTCGGGTCGTGGATGATCATCGTCTTGACGTGCGACCACGACCGGTACTCGGGAAAGTCAATGTCCGGTTTCGGCTTGGGGCCGTCCGCACCGATCAGGAGCGTGGAAACCATGGCCTGGCAGATGGCCACAAGCGATACGGCCGCGCGCATTGCAATCCTCCCGGGCGGCATGATGAGAGCCACCGGGCGCCATCGTATCACGAGCCGGTTGGTGCTCCGGGGCGTCTACCTGCGCTTCGGCACGCGCTGTTTGCCGCCGGACCTGCGGGCCTCGGGGCCATCCGTGTCGCGAGGCTCGCTGTCGGCCCTGTCCCGGTCGACTTCGACGGTTGCGACTTCGCCCTCCCCCTCGTCCGGGTCACGATTCACATCGCCCACGCCTCTGTGGCTGGCCTGAGCGAAGTCGGGCGCGACGCAGTCGCTGCGGTTCTGGGATTGGTCGAACCCGAACGCACACCCCATCATGATCTGCCCGGGGCGCGGGTGGGGGACCTCGACGTAGTACTCGCTCTGGCGTCCCGCTCTGGCGTCGTACGAGACGGTGCAGACGACCGGGAACGCCCCGCTCGCCCCGGGCCGCACGATCATGCTGGCCCGGCAGCCGTAGTCCCTGAAGGTTGGATCGGTAAGGTTTTGCGGGTTGCCGTCGAACAGTAGAAACACCGACACAAGCTGAAGGATGATCCCTGACACGTTCTGCCTCACCATGCGGGGCGAGGTTGTTCTTGCGCGGGGGACGAATTGATGCCTTGTCGTGGGTTTTGCCGGGTACGGCCGTCGTTCGAACTTCGAGCGGCTCGTGCGGGGATGGTTATGCTAGCGGAACATCATGAAAAAGTCTAACCCGGACGGGCATCTTTCGTGACATCGCCGGAAATGCGGCGAGTGACGGCGTCGATGGAGAAGGTGTCTTGATTAAAAAATTTTAAGGACGGAATTGCTCGCGAAGGCGCCGGAATCGGGACGTATAGACCAGGTCGTAGAGGCTCATCTTTTCGGGGAGGAGCCGCAGGCACTCCATCCGCAGCTCCCGCTCGGCCAGGGCGCAGTCCAGATCCGAGTAGGTGGAGGTGACGATCATCGCGGCCACCTTGTCGGCCATCCGCCGCACGACTTCGGACGGTTCAGCGACCTCGAGAAGCCAGGGCGGCTCGAACTCTGCAAATCCCAAGGGTTTCCCCTCCGGTACCTCGATATACGGCTGGCTGAGGGGCGGCGTCAAGGCAGCGCGCATTGCTGCGCTGTGCGCACCCGCTCGGGTAGCATGAACGCCGGGCCGGCGCTCCCCGCAGCCGGGGATCGGTCCCGCTGGGGACGTCATGCTCTGGAAGAACATCCTCACTGCGGTCCTCGCACTGGTGGCCACATTCGCGATCGCCGAGGCGATCCTCTGGGGAGCCGGCGTGCAGCCGCTCATGGCGGAGCGGGACCCGTACGCCGGATTCTCCCGTCGCGTGCGCGTCTTCGAGGATGATCCCGCGCGCGGCGTCATCCAGACGTCGTCCCGGGCCGTCGCGCAGTCGTTCAACGCGCAGGAATTCGCGGCCGACAAGCCGCCGGACGGATTCCGGTTCTTCGTTCTGGGGGGCTCCAGCGCATTCGGCTTCCCCTGGGGCGCCAAGGTGGCCTATGCACAGCCACTCGCCGATGCGCTGGCGGCAACGTGGCCGGAACGGACCATCGAGCCCGTGAACGCCGCGGGGATGTCGTATGGATCGCTCCGGCTGCGCGTCCTGATGCACGAGGTCCTCGCCTACGAACCGAATCTGATCATCATCGATTCCGGCCACAACGAGTTCGTGGAGCGCCAGTTCTACCGCGACGCCCTGGCGCGAGGCGCGGCGGTCGGACGCCTCCGCGGCCTGCTCTACCGTTGGCGTCTCTACGGCCTCATGACACGGCTCATCGCGCGGATCCGGAAGCCGGCGCCCGAGCCGGCGGAGGCGACCACCACCGGGGAGCTGCTCGGTCTGGATGTCGCCCGCGAGGAGGCCAGAAACGTCCGCGACGAGGAGCGCGAGAGCGTGCGCCGGACATTCGAGGAGAACCTTCGCGCCATCGTCGATCTGGCCCGGCAGCGGGGCGTGTCGATCGTTCTCTGCACGGTCGCCTCGAACCTGCGCGACTGGCGGCCCAATCAGGCGGTCTTCTTCGAGAGCACCGAGACCGCCGCGCGCAACAACGTGCTGTCGCTTCTGGGGAAGGCCGTTCCCCTCCTGGCGCAGGGATCCCCTGTCGAGGCGCTCGGTCTTCTCGAGCAGGCGTGCACGCTGGCGCCGGAGCACGCCGGAGTGAACTACCAGCTCGGCCGCGCCTACGAAGCTCTGTCACGCTGGGAGGAGGCGCGCGCATCGTACGAACGCGCGCGCGACCTCGACGCGCAGCCTTCGCGCGCGCCCGCGGCGATCAACGAGACGATACGGCAGGTCGCAGCAGCGACGGAGACGCTGCTGGTGGACGTGGAGCGCGACTTCGCGGCGGCTTCCGAGCACGGCCTGACGGGACTGGACCTCATCGAGGACTACGTCCATCCCACGCCGCGCGGTCACCGTCTCATCGCGCTGTCGATCTGGAAGGCGCTCAACCGCAGCGGCCTGCTGGGCGAGCCGCGGGATCCCGACGAGAAGACTTTCTGGGAGGCGGCCGGGCCGCCCCCCGGGCGCGACGCGGCCGCACACGATGCGCGCGCCGGTTTCCTCTACAACATGGCCCTCGTCCTCTCGCACCAGGGGCTCACCGTGCGCGCCATCGAGACCTATCGCGACTGCCTCGAGATCGAGCCGCGGCACTACGTCGCCGCCTACAACCTCGGGCTCCTTCTGTTCCAGCAGGACGCGTACGCCGAGGCAGCGGAGCAGTTCTCCGCCGCGCTCGCCGTGGAGCCTCGCCACCTCGGCTCGATCCTGGGCCTGGGCATGGCCGAGGCGAAGATGGGGCAGGTGGACGCCGCCGCGGAGACGTTCCGCGAAGCGACGCGCGTGGACCCGGGCTCCGTCGAGGCTTGGAACGGCCTGGGGTACGCGCTGGAGATCTCAGGGAAGCGCGACGAGGCGATGGCGGCGTACGAAGACGCTCTGCTGCGCGACCCGCGCCACGTGCCGGCCCTCACCAATCTCGGCGTGGCGCTCGTGGCAGCGGGGAGCGCGGCGAGGGGGATCCCGCTGCTGCGCGAGAGTCTCGCGCTGAACCACGCTCAGCCGCGCGCGCGCTACGCCCTGGCCGAGGCGCTGGTCGCCGCAGGGGAGCTGGACGAGGCTGAGTCCCACTACCGGACAATCCTCGAGCGGCGGCCCGATGACGACAGGGCCCGCACAGGGCTCGCGTCGATCCAGAAGCTCAGGGGACAGGCGCGTTGACGCAACGGCGCGTGCTGTTAAGATGAAGCATTCCGACGAGAGGGCCCGATGAGCGAAATGCGCGTAGTGGAAAGGCAAGTGAGCACAACCGCGCTCCTGTTGCCGGCAGTTCTCGTCGCGGCAGGCTTCGCTCTCGCCGGCTACTTCATCGGAAACGGATTGCTCGAGGCGCGCTCCGCTTCGCGGCACGTCACGGTCAAGGGGCTCGCGGAGCGCGAGGTGAAGGCCGACCTCGTCCTCTGGCCCATTGCCTTCAACGTGACGGCCAACGATCTGGTGACCCTTCAGAAGAGGGTCGATGAGAGCGCCGCGAAAGTGAGGACGTTCCTGGAGCGGGACTTCGGCGCCGGCGATGACATCGGCCAAAGCGCTCCCCGCGTGAACGACCGCGAGGGACAGATGGTCATGAGCGGCAAGACGCTCGATCGCTACATGGCCGAGGCCGTCGTCACTCTGAGGACCGGCCAGGTCGAGAAGGTCCGCACTGCGATGGCGCGCTCCGGCGAGCTGATCGGCCAGGGGGTCGCCCTGATGCGCAGCTATGAGATGGAGACCCAGTACCTCTTCACCGGGCTGGAGGCGATCAAGCCGGAGATGATCGCCGAGGCGACACGCGACGCCCGCAATGCTGCCGAGCAGTTCGCCCACGACTCCGGCAGCCGCGTCGGCTCCATCCGCACCGCGAGTCAGGGCTACTTCAGCATCGAGGACCGCGACCGCTTCTCTCCCGAGTTCAAGAAGGTCCGTGTCGTCACCACCGTGGAGTATTTCCTCGAGTGACGGGTGACGGTCAGGGAAGGATGGGGCGAAGCGTTCCGGTCATGGCGTCCACCACGGCAATCCGATCCTCCAGGTAGCTGACGACCAGCAGGCGCGAGGGTCCGGGCCATCCGATTGCGATCCAGCCATCGGGGAGATCCGTTGCGCTTCCGCCGGAGCCGACCAGCGATGAGGTCAGTCCCTCGTTCTTTCCGGCAAGCCGCCTGCTGACGAAGGCGCGGTCCATCGAGGGAGAGACCGAGAGGCGGACGATCTTCCCCGCCAGGACGGCCATGTCGCGCTCCGCGCCGATCGCCAAGTCCCTCATTCTGATCCGGGAAGTCTGCGCCCCGCCATCGTCCTCGCGGCAGTCCGCCCAGGCAAGCGTCCCCGGATCCGGCATGTGCACCGATCCACGACAGACTCCTTCGGCGATCTTGATCTCGGAGCCATCCTTCGCGCTCACGAGAAAGAGATCCCACTCCTCCACGTCCTCCTTCTCGAGGACGACCGGAATCATCGCGTAGCCCTCTGGCGGGTCATACCAGCCCGAGAGCCCGAAGTACCGTTCACTCTCCCAGAGAGTGCGCCATGTCTGTGCGTCGGGATCGAAGGTCAGGATAAGGGCGCCTTCACCGTCGCGCCCTCGCGACTGCATGAGCACATGCCGGCTGTCCTGCGTCCAGCCCAGCAGAGCAGCCCCCTTTGAGGGGGTTCGATCCAGATCGACTTCGACGACGCCCGGTCCATCGATGCTGCCGACGATGAGGTGGCCGCCGCTCACGACGGCGACGCGGGCCGAGTCGGGCGAGATGATCGGAAAGGGGGACCAGTATTCCTCCGGCGGGATCCCTTCGGCGATCAGGTGGTCCTCCCGGCCGTCGGGTCGGACCGCGCGCAGCGACAGATCGTTGGCGGCCAGCCCCAGCCACGAGCGGCGCGACACATACGCAATCCACATGCCATCGGGCGAGAACGCGGGGTTCATCGTGAGCCGCGGCGTGAGCTGCCCTTCCTCGGATCCATCGGCGCGCATGAGCAGGACGCGGGGTGAGTTCAAGTCCCGGGACGCCGTCACGGCGATTGCACCTCCGGTGGGAGAGAGAGATGCCGTTTCGAGCTGCGCCGCTTCCGCGGAGAGCTGCGTCAGCCAGCCGACGGCGACGACGGGGCTGAGCGCCAGCGACGCCAGAATCGCGAGGCCGGCGACGATCGGCCCCCGTCGCGTGGCGACGGCCCCCGGGCGACAGAAGAGTGCCAGCGATGCCGCGAGGATGACGAGGCTGATTCCGGCGAGGTGACCGATCAGGAACACGACGACCGACCCGGGGTCGAGATCCAGTCGCGACCAGAAGAAGAAGGTGACAGCCAGGATCATGGCGGATGCCGTCAGACCGGCGCCCGCCGCGGTGATGGGACGCGCGAGGAACGTCGAGAAGAACACCGTCGCGGCGTAGACGACCACCAGAATCAGCGCAATCATGCCGGTGACCAAGCCATCGAACTTCTCGAGCAGATCGAATTCGGACAGGCTCGCGAAGCCGCTCCCTCCGGCGAGTCCGGAGAGAAGCAAGGCCACCATGAAGGAAAGGACCACGGCGGACAGGGACACCGCGGCGCCCATCGAGACCTTCACGAGCCACAGGGTCCGGCGCGACACGGGGCGCGTCAGGAGGAAGTCGAACGTCCCCTGTCCGGCTTCCCCTGCCAGCGTCGCAGCTCCCGTTGCCAGGACGAAGGTCGGCGACACGAGGCAGGCCAGCACCACGAGCTGCACGTCCGCGAGGTCCGAGAGTTCGACCCCGGCGCTCCCCGCGGCCAGAAAGAGTGGAAGCAGCGCCGAAAGCAGAACGCCCATGAGGAGCACCGGCCTCTGCTCCCGCCATTCCTTCCACGCGATCGCGCGGACCGGGCTAGTCGTTGTCGCGGACATGGCTGCCACCTCCCTTGACCGTTTCGATGAAGATCTCCTCGAGCGACAGATCGAGCACCTCGACTGCCTCGGCTCCCGTGCCGCGCACCTCCTGCATCATCGCCGGGCCGCAGCCCGAGAGCGTCAGGACGGCCTGGTGGGGCTCACGCTCCACGCGAAGAAGACCAGGGAGCGTGAAGCGATCAGGGGGCGCCTCCGGATAGACGGCCCGTACCTTTTTCGTCTCCGCTTTCAGCCGATCGAGCGGGGCGCATGCAACGATGCGTCCCCGATCCATGATCGCCACCCGATCGGCGACGCGCTCCATCTCGTGGATCAGGTGGCTCGAGAAGAAGACCGTCCCTCCTTCAGCCTGGACGTTCGCGATGATCGTCTCCAGGAACTCCTGCCTCACGACGGCATCCAGGCCCGAGGTGGGATCATCGAGGATGAGCAGCTCCGGGCGCGCGCCGAGCGCCATCGTAAGGCCCACCTTGGCGCGCGTGCCGAGCGACAGCTCCCGCAGACGCCTGCCTCGCGGCACCTCCAGGCGCTTGACGAGAGTGGCTGCGTGATCAGCATCCCACGATTCGTAGAATGAAGCGTTGAAGGAGAGGATCTCCTCCACCGTCATCCAGTCGTAGTACTTCGGCTCCTCGGGAACGTACGCGACGCGCTGACGGACGCGCAGCGCGTCCTTCACCGAGTCGAGACCCAGCAGGGTCATGCGGCCGGCGCTCGGAGAGATCAGATTCATCAGCGCGCGGATCGTCGTGGACTTGCCGGCGCCGTTGCGCCCGAGCAACCCGAAGATGCTGCCACGCGGGACCTGTAGCGACACGTCGTCCACGGCGATGCGCCGTCCGAACCTGCGGGTGAAGCCCTCGATGAGGATGCCGTGCTCGGATGTCATGCCGTCTCCTTCTCCTGTTGCCCCTGGCGTCCTGCCGCGTGCGATTCGACGCGGTAACGCTGCGTCCGTTCCGCGAGGAGGTTCGCTACCTCCTCGAAGGGAATCCCGAGGTGAAACGCTTCGACGACGGCGCGATCGAGGATTACCTCCAACCGGCGCCTGCGTTCCTCGAGCGTCCAGACGGGGGTGCCCGCGGCGATGAAGCTGCCGTCTCCGCGGCGTGTCTCGATCACCTTCTCGATCTCGAGCATCTGATAGGCGCGCGCGGCGGTGTTGCGATTCACCCTGAGCCCCACCGCCAGGTCCCGCACCGACGGCAGACGGTCCCCGGGGCGAAGCGCGCGCGACGCCACCAGCGCCTTGATCTGGTCCACCACCTGCGAGTAGATGGGAACGTTGCTGGATGGGTCGAGCTTCAGGTGCATGCGCCGCTCCGGGACTGTCCTATTGTCCTAGGACAACGTAGGCCCAGAGGCCTGAGGGTCAAGAAGCGCCGCGTCAGGAATTCGGGGATCGTCGGGTTTTTCTGTCTCGTCGGGATCGAAGCGGCCGCTCCACCGTGGTCGCCCGGCACTGGAGTTTTTCGAGATCTTGGGGCAGGATCAACCTATGAACAGCCAGGCAATGAGCGGCAAGAGACGGGTGGCGATCGTCGCCGGGGCGCGAACTCCCTTCGTGAAGTCCGGCAAGGCCCTCAAGGACCTCGGCCCGCTGCGCCTCGCGGCGCACGCGGTAAGGGGGCTCATCGACCGGCACAAGGTGGACCCCGGAAAGCTCGACGCAATTTCCTTCGGCGTCGTCGTCCCCGAGCGCGGCAAGCCCAACCTCGCGCGCGAAGTGGTCTTCGAGGCCGATCTCTCGCGCAGTATCGAGGCGCAGACCATCTCCTCTTATTGCATCACGGGGCTCAGGACCATCACCGCGGTGGCCGAGGGAATCCTCTCCGGGCGCATCGAGGCCGGGATTGCGGGAGGCACCGAGTCGCTCTCCCACTCCGACCCGTCAACCTTCAAGGAGCCCACCACCGGGCTCACGATGGGGCAGCATCAGGAGCTGACCACCGCCGAGTGGAAACCGCCGCGCCTCAGGCAGGACGAGATCGCGCTGGCCAGCCATCGCAGGGCGATTGCCGCGCGCGAGCGGCTTGCGGCCGAGATCATTCCGCTCGAAGGGGTCACGCAGGATTCAGGTCCGCGCGCGGAGACCTCGATCGAGGCGCTCTCCGCGCTCGCCCCCGTCTTCGACCCCAGCGGCACCATCACCGCGGGCAACGCATCGCCGCTCACGGATGGCGCCGCGGCCGTGCTCCTCATGAGCGAGGAGCGCGCCCGGTCGGAGAAGCGCGAGCCGCTGGCCTACATCCGCGCGATGGACTACGCGGCCCTCGATCCGAAGGAAGGGCTTCTCATGGCCCCGGCGATCACCGTCCCGCGCATCCTCGCGAAGACCGGTCTGACCCTCGCCGACATCGACCTCATCGAGATCCACGAAGCCTTCGCGGCTCAGGTGGTCTGCAACGCCATGGCGTGGGAACGCGGCTGGAAAGGAAAGCCCACGGGCCCGGTCAACTGGGACAAGGTCAACGTCAATGGCAGCTCGATCGCGCTCGGGCATCCTTGGGCGGCGACCGGCGGGAGGATCGTCACTACGCTGGCGGGCGAGATGGCCCGACAGGGCGCCCGGCTGGGCCTCATCAGCATCTGCGCCGCCGGCGCCATGGCCGGCGCCATGATCCTCGAGCGCGACTAGACCCGCTCAATCTGCGCCTTGTTTCACGCTACTTGGAGCCTTCCTGAATGCTCCGAAGAACGGCGTCCAGGTTGAAGGACTCCGACTTCTGCCGCTGCGGATAGTCCTTGAGCGTCATCAGGAACTGACCCACGTAATCCTGCGCGGGCACCAGCAGGAAGACGTGATCGATCAGCCAGTCGTAATAGGTGTTCGAGGTGATATCCGCCCGCTCGTACGGGTCCGTGCGGAGATTGAAGATCTTGGGAACCCGCAAGGTGACGAAGGGCTCAGCCCAGATGCGGAGTGTCCCTTCGACCCGCTGCTCCATGAACACGAACTTCCAGTTGTCGTAGCGCAGGCCGGTCAATTGCTGGTCGTCGTTGATGTAGAGGAACGACTCGCGCGGGCTTTTCTGCGCCTGCCCGGTCAGGTAAGGCACGAGGTTGTAGCCGTCGAGGTGGACCTTGTAGGTCATGCCGCCGACCTTGTAGCCCTTGAGCAGATTGTCCTTCACTCCGGTGTCACCGGCGATGGCCAGCAGCGTCGGCAGCCAGTCGTGGTGGGCGACCATCTCGTTGGACACCTGGCCTGGCTTGATCATCCCCGGCCAGCGGACCATGGCCGGAACCCGGTAGGCCCCTTCCCAGTTCGAGTTCTTCTCGTTGCGGAACGGCGTCATCCCGGCATCCGGCCAGGAGTTCATGTGCGGGCCGTTGTCGGTGGAGTACATGACGAAGGTGTTATCCGCGATGCCCAGATCGTCCAGCGCCTTGAGAACCTGGCCGACGTTCTTGTCGTGGTCGATCATCGCGTCGTGGTACGGGCTCTGGAACCGCCCCGACTGGCCAAGGCTCTCCGGCTTGGGGTGGGTGCGGAAATGCATGTGGGTGAAGTTGACCCAGACGAAGAACGGCTTGCCGGCCTTGTTGTTGCGCTGGATGAAATCCACGGCCCGGTTCGCGGTGTCGTCGTCGATCGTCTCCATCCGCTTCCTGGTCAGCGGACCGGTGTCCCTGCACACCTGCCTGCCGGCCTTGCCTGAGCGCGGGTCCACCGTGGCGTCGTCCTTGTCCGAGGCCTTGCATTCCAGCACCCCGCGGGGGCCGAACTTCGTCCGGAACGCCGCGTCCTTCGGGTAATCCGGATTCTCCGGCTCTTCCTCGGCGTTCAGGTGATAGAGGTTGCCGTAGAACTCATCGAAGCCGTGCACGGTGGGGAGGAATTCGTTCCGGTCGCCCAGGTGGTTCTTGCCGAACTGCCCGGTCGCGTAGCCCAGCGGCTTGAGCAGCTCGGCGATCGTCGGGTCTTCCTTCCGCAGCCCCAGTTGGGCTCCCGGCATGCCGACCTTGGTCAAGCCGGTGCGCAGTCCGGACTGGCCGGTGATGAACGACGCCCGGCCGGCGGTGCAGCTCTGCTCGGCATAGTAGTCGGTGAACATCATGCCTTCCCTGGCAACCCGGTCGATGTTGGGGGTCTTGTAGCCCATCACGCCGTGCGAGTAGGCGCTGATGTTGGATTGGCCGATGTCATCGCCCCAGATGATGACGATGTTGGTCTTCCCGTCCGCCGCCTGCGCGGCCGACGGCACTGCAAGACCGGCCAGCGCCGCGATCGCGATTGCAACCCTCAAGACGACGAGTGTGTGCCCCTGCGTGCTGCGCATCGTTCCTGCCCTCCACAAATCCGTGGCTGATTGAGTGAACGATGCTAACACACGGTCAACGCACCGCAGGCGGTGCGAACCGGCGCGGGTTCAGGCGAACCCACCTCCACGGCCGCCGTCAGTCGGCGGGCTCGACCGTGACCGTCGTGAGCACGGAGTTCGCGATGAAGCAGTCGTGATGCGACTGGTCGTGCAGCTTCATGAGTAGCTCGCCCGACGGGATCTCCGAGCCGCTGAACCGTATCCTCGGCCGCAGCACCACGCGCGTGACCGCGAGCTTGCCCTGGCTGTTCTTCTCCATGAACCCCACGGCGTCATCTTCATACGAATCGACGACCAGACGCTTGCGTGACGCGATCGCCAGAAAGGTCAGCATGTGGCAGCTCGACAACGAGGCCACGAAGGCCTCCTCGGGGTCGACGCAATCGGTTTTCCCCCGGAACGCCGGCGCCGCCGACGCCTGCACCTGGATTCCCGCGTCGAAGGACCACGTGTGCTCGCGGTTGTACTCATCGTAGGTGAAGCCGGCGCTGGTGCGCCTCCAGCTCACTGAGACCCGGTACTCGGACATCGTTGACCCTCCCTTGGAATGCGGGCCTTCACGATCTGCGCCGACCGCGCGGCCTCGTAGTCCGGACTCTCTTGAGGCGCGGAGGTTCCTCGAGAATCTCGAGGATATCGCGGGCGCAGTACACGCGGTTTCGCCTTGCCGCACCGGCGAGCGCCACGATGCCCGCCCCCTCGAGCCGGTGGACTGCGCGCTGAGCGGTCGTGAAGGCCACGTCGAGTCTCGCGGCGAGCTTGTTCACGGTCCAGAACGGGTTCTCGGTGAACAGGTCGAGCGCTCGTTCGGGAAGCCTTGACGGTGCCTTGGCGAGTTTTTCCCGCCACGCCATCAGCAGGTCGTCAATGCGTCTAATGCGATCGAGCGCATCTTCAGCCTGCTGCGCCGCGCCGGTGAGGAAGTAGCCCAGCCATTCCTCCCACTCGCCTCGCTCCGTGACGCCGAGCAGGCGCGCGTAGTACTCCTCGCGTGTGGCTTCGAAGTAGGCGCTCAGATAAAGGAGCGGCGATGGAAGTACCTCCTTGGAAAGGAGCAGCAGCGTGATCATGAGCCGGCCGACGCGCCCGTTGCCGTCCAGGAAGGGATGGATGGCCTCGAACTGCGAGTGCGCCATCGCCGCGTGAACGAGCGGCGGAAGTGTATCGTCGTGCAGGAATCTCTCCCATGCACCGAGGCATTCCATCAGCCGGTCCGGTGGCGGCGGTACGAAAGTGGCTTTCTCGAGCGTGCATCCGGCCGGGCCGATCCAGTTCTGGCTGCGCCGGAACTCGCCTGGCGTGGCGACGTCACCTCGAACACCGCGCAAGAGCCGTTCGTGAAGCTCGCGGACCAGCCGCAGCGAGAGCGGCAACGTGCGCAGTCTCTCGACGCCGTGCTCGAGCGCGACCACGTAATTGGCGACCTCGCGCAGATCGGCCGCACTCCGCTCGACCACAGCGCCCGCCTCGGCCGCCAGCAACTCGCCGAGGGTCGCCTGCGTCCCCTCGATGCGACTCGAGAACGCGGCCTCGCGACGCACGAAGGGACGGATGAGGAGATGCGGATTCGGGAGTCTGCGGCCCTCTCCCGCGAGCCGTCCGACCGCCCGATCCGCCTCCGAGAGCGCCGCGGCAAGCCCGGCGCTCCATTCCAAGCGCGGCGGCAGGGGCTCCGGCACGTAGGCCCGGTAGCCGCCTGGGCAGCTGATGCGGCGACCGTGCGGCTGACGCTTCGGCGAGGCGCTCATGGGCTCCCTTGTTAGCGACGGTGAAAACGGCCCTGAGCATTATTAGCGATCACGGGTGGAAATGAAAAGAGGGGAATCCCCCTCAGTTCACGACCCCGCCGTCTGGCCGAGGTGCTCCATTGCGATGCGGCGCAGGGCGCGCAGGTCGAGCTTGCCGGTGCCCAGCACCGGAAGGGCCTCGACGCGGATGAAGGCGTCGCGGCGGGGGATGAAGAGGTTGGGCAGGCCGCGCGCGGCGAGGGCTTCGGTGAGGCGCGGAATTTCCGCCTCGTCGAACGTGTGGAGCACGGCGAGCCGCTCGCCCTTGCGCTCGTCGGGGATCGAGGTGACGGCGAAAGTCTGCTGCGACAGGCCGGCGGCGGCGTGGAGCTCTTCCTCGATCTTCCCGTGCGGCACCATCTCCCCGCCGATCTTCGAGAAGCGCGAGAGACGATCCGTGATGCGCAGAAAGCCGTCCTCGTCCATCGCTCCGATGTCCCCGGTCACGTACCAGCCGTCGTGCATCACCGCTTCCGTCAGGTCGTCGCGACCGAGGTAACCGGCCATGACGTTGGGGCCCTTCACAATCACCATCCCCTCGGCGCCGATCGGCAGAGGCTCGAACGTGTCGGGGTCCACGATGCGCACGGCGACTCCGGGGAGCGGCTGGCCCACGTAACCGCGGCGCGAGCCGGGCTGGTAGAACCCGGGGGCACGGTAGTCGGGGACGCTCACGGCGATGGCCGGCGCGCACTCCGTGGTGCCGTAGCCCTCCAGCGGCCGGATGCCGAACTGCTGCTCGAAGGCCTGCGAGACCTGGTCGGTCAGCTTCTCGGCCCCGGTCAACACCACGCGCAGCGAGCCGAACTGGGCGGGGGTGCAGCGGCGCGCATAGATCTGCAGGAAGGTCGGCGTGGCGAGCAGGAAGGTGATGCGATGGCGCAGGACCAGCTCGCCGACCGCCGCGCCGTCCATGGGGTTCGGATAGAAGACGATGGCCATGCGCCTTCCGAGGGCGAACCAGAGAGAGAGATAGCCGAAGGAATGAAACAGCGGCAGGATCCCCAGCACCTTGTCGTGCTTGTCCACCTGGAAGACCTGCATGATCGCCTCGAGGTTGGAGCCGACGTTGAAGTGGCTCAAGAGCACCCCCTTGGGCTCCCCCGTGCTGCCGCTGCTGAAGATGATCGTGACGACATCGTCCGCGACGGGGGTCTGTCGCGCGCCGCAGCGCCGTTCGATCCACCGGATGGGCGTCAGGTACCCGAGGCAGAAGGACGCGAAGCGCGCCAGCGGTCCGATGCCCGCGGCCATGTCCTCGATCCAGATGGGCTCGAGCCCGCCGGGAATCGAGAGTCCCGCCTTCTCCACGAACGCGCGGCTCGTGAGCACCGTCTTCAGTCCCGCCTGACGCGCCGCGGATTCCATCCCCTCCCTTCCCGCCGTGTAGTTCAGGTTCACGCTGGCGCGGCCCGACAGAGAGGACGCGAGATTCGCAAGCGCCCCGGCCGCGCTGGGCGGCAGTAGCAACCCCACGCGCGACTGCTCCCCCCACGGCCGCTTCAGCGCGCGCGCCAGGGCGATGGCGCCGGTGAGCGCGGCGGCGCGCGACACGCGGGGGCGCATCGGGTCGGACATGAGCATGCTGAAGGGATGGCGCCGCGCCATCCTGATGAACTCGTGGTGCAGCGGGCGCATGTCGGGCCTGCGGTGGCTCCACGCCTCCTGGGCCAGCTCGTTCACGGCGCGACGCACGTCGCCGATGGGGGTGTGCGGCGGGAGCGGCGCGCCGAAAGACACGGTGATCGGCAGCGGGATGCGCCGCGGCCACTTGAACAGGAACCGCCCGCCGGAGCGGGAAAAGACGCTCCCCCAGACGCGATCGAGGCTCACGGGGATGATGGGCGCCGCCTGGTTCTTCGCGATCCGCTCCAATCCGCGCTGGAACGGCAGGAGCATCCCGGTGCGCGTGATCTGCCCCTCCGCGAAGATGCAGACGAGGCGCCCCTTGCCGAGGTGCTCGCCCGCGTCCCGCAGCGCCCGCAGGATCACGCGCGGGCCTCCCGTGGATGCGATGGGGATCGCGCGCAGCGCCTTCATGAACGGCTTGAGCAGCGGATGATGGAAGTAGCTCGCCTCCACCACGAAGCGGATCCGCCGGTCCAGACTCCCCATGAGAAAGAGGCCATCGGCGAACGAGACATGGTTGGGGACGAGCAGCGCTCCCCCCTTCACGGGGACGTTGGCGAGGCCGTCGACTTTGAGCCGGTAGAAGGTGTGCGTCAAGAGGATGAGCACCAGACGCAGCAGCGCATCGGGGAGAAGCCACAGGGACCACAGCGTCCCGGCGATGGTCGCAACCGCGGCGGCGAAGAGGATCTGCCGCGCGGTCATGCCGGACGATGACAGCGCCTGCACGCCGAGCGACCCGGCCATGATGCCGCTGAACATGAAGACATTCGCGAGCGCGATGACGGCGCCGCGATGCTTCTCGGGAGCGCGCCATTGCAGCAGCGCCATCATCGGCACCAGCAGCAGGCCGCTCGACATTCCCATCAGGGCCATGTGCAGGAGAGTGCCCGCGAATCCGGGCGCCAGCAGCGCCAGCGCGAGGCAGAAGAAGCCGAAGGCCAGCGCTCCAAGCGGGATGAGCCCATACTCGACCTTGGCGCCCGAGAGCCTTCCCGCGATCACGGTGCCGCAGCCAACGCCGAGCCCGAACACGGCGAGCAGGACCCCGGACTGCGTGTCGGTCAGCCCCAGATCGGACTTCGCATACACCAGCACGTCCTGCCCGAGAAGGCTCGACACCCCCCAGAACCAGGTCAGACCGAGGACCGTCATGCCGAGCACGCGCTCCGCGCGCAGCGCCCCCCAGGCGGTGACGAGGGTCTCGACGACGCCCCCCGTGGTTCGTCCCGGAGCGACGGGCGGCACGCGCCAGGAGGCGACCCAGCCGATCGTCGCCAACGCCGTCAGCAGCAGCCCGGCGAGCCACGGCTGTCCCGACGCGACGTCGAGCATGATCGCGCCGGTCGCCGTCCCCGCAATGATGGCCAGGAAGGTCCACATCTCGAGCAGACCGTTGCCCGCGGAGAGACGCTCGTGCGGCAGGATCTCGGGGAGAATGCCGTACTTCGCCGGACTGAAGAGCGCGCTGTGGATCCCCATCAGCGCGAGGATGACCAGCAGCAGCGGCCCGCCCGACGGCTGGACGAAGAGCACGATGGTGCCGGCGGCCATGAGGAGAATCTCGATGGCCTTGAGGGTCACGATGATCGAGCGCTTGCTGACGCGATCCGCGAGCGCACCTGCCGGCAGCGAGACGACGATCAGCGGGATGGTGAAGATGACGAACGCGAGCGTCGTCCGCGATTGCGCCGCCTGCTCGAAGGCTGTCGAGCCGGCGCCCAGCGCGCGCTCGATGGCGCGCATGCCCAGCAGGGCGACGAAGATCTTCCAGGCGTTGTCGTTGAAGGCGCCCGTGAACTGGGCGACGAGCAGCCCCGCGAGGGTTCGCCGGGGAGCAGGAGGCTCGGGTGCCTGGCCCTCATCGGCCATGTCAGACGCGGCCCTCGAGGAAGATGTGCTGGCCGTACACGGTCTGCCGCGCCACCTGGAACTCCTTCGACACCGCCGCGACGATGTCGTCGGACGTCAGGTGCCACAGAAAGTGGTCGTCCGCCCCGCCGCCCGCAGCGCCGCCGGTCATCATCTTCCCCGCGCGCTTGCGCAGCTCGCCGATGCGGGCCGTGCCGAGCAGCTTGGCGGCCGTCCCCGCCCGGTGCAGCATGACGCGCGCGGCGCCGGCCGTCTTCTTCCCGGCTGCCGTCTCGAAGCCCTGGCTCACCAGCAGCACGCCCCCGGTCTCCGTCACCCGGCGCGCCTCCGCGAACACCTTCCCGAGATCCTGGAAGTGGTGCAGGCTGTCCTTGATCACCACCGCACGGAAGATCCCCGATGCAAACGGGAGCCGCTCGCCGATCGCGGCGACGAACCGGAAGTCGTACCGTCCGCCGGGCTCGGGCATCGGGTCGATCCCCCAGTACTCGCCTGGCCGGAAGCCGGCGGCCTGGGTGAGATAGCCGCTGCCGCAACCAACCTCCAGGACGCGGCCGCCCACCGGACCGCAGAACTTCACGAAGGCATCGCGAAGCGTCTCGGCCACCTTGCGGCTCCGCTCCCGTTGCTCGGACTCATCGCCGGTCCAGGTCTTCTCGCGCCACTTGCGGAATCCGGTGAACAGGCGGTCGGCCCACTGCCGGTATTCGTCGGGGAGCTTGTCGGTGGCTCCCTGCCCCGCGGAGCGCAGGGCGATCGGAAGCAGCCAGGGAATGCCCTCGACAAGGGTGAATTCGGTGCGGCAACGCGTACAGGTGAGCGCCGCTTCCATGACCGCATCGCGCGCCTCCCTCTCGATGCGGCTCTCGAGCGGAGCGCCGGGGCACTCGGGACAGGCCAGCAGGTCGAGATCCGCAGTGTGGAGCATCGCAGATGCGACGATAATACCAAGCCCCGCGCGGAACAAGCCATCCGCGGGACTCGATGGACGGTGTCTGAACGTCCGGGGTAGAATGAGCCTTCACGAGCCGGCACGAAGCTTCTTTCCGAACACCGCGACCCTTCGAGGAGTGCATGCGCCCAGCCAGCAAGATCACCGCCTTCCTGTTCCTCCTGCTCGTCATGGCCGTGTCGCAGGCGGCCGCCGTGGACGTTCACGTCGACTACGACAAAGAGGCGGACTTCCCCTCTTTCAAGAGCTACGCCTGGAAGGACATCAAACAAGGGACGCTCGAAGGGAGCAACGACCTCATTCACTCCCGCATCATCAAGGCGATCGAGTACCAGCTCACTCAGGCAGGGCTGGTCGAGACGGACTCCTCGCCGGACCTGTACGTCACATATCACGCGAGCACGAAGGAAGACATGCGGGTCGACACCACGATGTACAACTACGGGTACGGCTCGAGCTGGTATTGGGACCCCTACTGGGGATCGACCTACGGCGCCGGCTTCGCGACCCAGCAGGTCGTGACCTACACGCGGGGAACCCTCGTCGTGGACATCTGGGACGCGAAGACCAACAAGCTCGCCTTCCGCGGCGTCGCCGAAGCCATCGTTCCTGAGAAGCCTTCCAAGGCCGAGAAGCTGATCTACAGCTCCATCGAGAAGATGGCGAAGCAGTTCAGGAATTTCCGCGCCAGGGACCTGAAACAGGCCGAGAAGGAAGCGAAGAAGGCGGCGAAGGACAAGAGCTGATCGCGCTTCGAGACTCTCGACCCGCTGACATCGCGCCTCTGGACTCTGCATCCCGGGTACCTCGATGCCCGCGGCCAGAATCCCCAGGAGCGCCGCGCCGCAAGCGACACGATGAGCCGGTGCGGCACCAACCTTGCGCCGGTTGGGCGTGTCCAATACCCCGTGGCGGACCCGCAGCGCCTGCCGCATCCTCGCGGCGGGGCTCCTGTCCGTCAAGTCCCGGGGGGACCTGATGAGCCGATCAAAGACACTCCTGTTGCTCCTGCCCTGGCTGCTCGCGGTAACGGCATCATCCCCCGCACAGCCCGTCCAGCCCTGTTCCGACTCCGCGTACCGGCAATTCGATTTCTGGCTTGGGGAGTGGTCGGTGCACAAGCCCGATGGCACGGTCGGTGGGACCAACAGCATCAAGAGCGAGTACGGCGGCTGTGTCCTGCACGAGCGCTACACGACGCCCGGCGGCTATCAGGGAGAGAGCCTCAACACGTTCGACGCCGCGCGGAAAGTCTGGCATCAGACCTGGGTCGACAACTCGGGCATGCTGCTGCTGCTCGAAGGCCGGCTCACGGACAGGCACATGGTGCTCGAGGGGCAGACGCAGGGACCTGATGGTGCGACCACGAAGCACCGGATCACGTGGACACCGAACCCGGACGGCACCGTCCGCCAGAAGTGGGAGTCGACGGACGCCAAGGGGCAATGGAACGTGGCTTTCGATGGGCTCTACAAGAAGAAGTTGTGAGCCCCGGAAGCAAGCGTGAATAGTCAGCAGGTATCAGGAGGAAAGAGCCATGAGAGGCAAGCCGAAGGCCGAGTCCATCGACGCCTACCTCGCGGCGCTGAGCACCGACAAGCGCGCGGCGCTCCAGAGACTGCGAAAGACCATCCGCGCCGCAGCGCCCCGCGCGCAGGAGTGCATCAGCTACGGGATCCCCGCCTACCGTCTCAATGGGAAGCTGCTCGTCTTCTTTGGCGCAGGAGCCAATCACTGCTCGTTCTATCCGGGCTCGGTGCTGACACGCTTCAAGAGCGAGCTCAAAGGTTATGAGACGAGCAAGGGAACGATTCGCTTTGCCTCGAGCGAGCCGCTGCCGGCCGCGCTCGTGAGGAAGATAGTGAAGGCCCGCATCGCGCAATACGCCGCCCCGAAACCGATCGCATCGAAAGGTGCCGCGCGCCGCCGCTGATGCCCGGCGTACGAAGCGGCTATACGGCGTCGCTCTTCGAAGCGAAGTTGAAGTCGCGGGCCTTGATGGCGGGGACGACCACGGATCCCGTCGAGACGGCGGCGCTCATCGCCTCGATGTTCTTGAGCAGATTGGCCGGGCTCTCGTTGAAGCGGAAGTTGTTCACCGGGCCGACGATCTTGCCTCCCTCGACGAGCCACACGCCATCGCGCGTCAGGCCGGTGAGCTGGAGCGTCTGCGGGTTGACCGTGCGGATGTACCAGAACCGGGTCACGAGCAGCCCGCGCTCGGTCTTCGCGACGAGGTCGTCCACGCTCCCCGTGCCTCCCTGCATCACGAGGCTCCCCGAGAAGGGCACCGGCTCCTGCGAGGTCTTCTTCGCCCAGTAGCGATCGACGCTGAGGTTCTTCACAACCCCCTTCTCGATCCAGGGCACGCGCCGCGCCGGAAGGCCCCAGATGCTCCCTCCCCCGCCGCCGAACCCGCCGCCGAACCCGCCCCCACCCGTCCACGGGCGGTCCGGGATACGCGCATCGAACGGGTCGGATGCCAAGCTCACCGACTCGGAGAACAGCGTCTCTCCGATGCGGTTTCCGCCGCCGGGCTTCGAGAAATAGCTGCGCCCCTCGTCGGCGGCGCGGGCTGAAAGTGAGAACCCCAGGCCCCCGAGCAGATCCGCTACGGCCTGGGGCTCGAGGATCACGGTGTAGCGTCCGGGCTCCAGCGCGCGCGGGTTGGCGGCGCTTGCGGCCTTCTTCGCAGCCCGCTCCACCAGCTCGGGTGCGACGATATTGCCGAACTTCGGCGAACCGAATCCCGCCCAGCCCGACCCCGTCCCGTCGGCGGTGCGCATCGTGGCGGACCAGGACGCGCGCGTCGATCGGTGGAAGCCGAAGAGCCCCTTCTTGTTCGCGATGGCCGCGCCGACTGTCTCCGTCTCGAAGAAGCCCGAAGCCTCCAGCGACTTGCCGCGTCCGGCCTCCAGCGCCGCGCGCACTCCGGCGGCGCGCTCGGCGGCCCCCGCCTTCGCCGTCTCCTCGTGCCAGGCCGCGTCCACCGCCTGATACTTCTGCGGGCCCAGCCCCTCGACGAACTCAGGGCTGGCGGGCGCGACAGCCATCAGCTCCTCGCTGCGCTCGACGGCCTTCTTCAGCGCTTCGGGATCGGTCTCGTTGGTCGTCGCCGTGCCGCTCTTCGCTCCGCCACGGCTGGTGATGGTGATGGTCACACCGCGGGAGATGCCGGAGGTGGTGACGTCGTTGGCGGCGAAGCGGGTGTGGCTGGACTCGTCATCCAGAAGCGTCACCTCGCACTCGTCGGCCTTCGAGAGCGCGAGGATCCTCCCTGATAGCTCCTTGGCTTGCTCGGGAGTCCAGACCATCGTTCGCTCCGCGCTCCGCTTCAGTCCGTCTTCAGCACGTTGATCCGCCGGAACCTCGCCGGCGGGCAGCCATGGCTCATGGCGTTCACCTGAGAGGGCTGTCCCTTGCCGTCGTTGTTCAGCCCCACGTTCTGCCAGGTGTCTTCCCCTCCGAGGCCGTCGCACGCCTGCCAGAAGTCCGGCGTGCGGCTCTGGTAGGCCACGTCGGCGATCATCTTCCCGACCTTGCCCCCCTTGATCTCCCAGAACGCGTCGCCGCCGAACTGGAAGTTGTAGCGCTGCTGATCGATGGAGTACGAGCCGCGCCCGTCGATCAGCACGCCGTCTTCAACACCGCCGACCAGATCGTCGAGCGTCGTCGTGCCCATGGAGGGCGCGAGCCATACGTTGGGCATCCTCTGGAACGGAATCGAGTCGAAGGAATCCGCGTAGCAGCATCCCATCGACTCTTTTGCTCCTACCAGGTGCGCCTGGTCGCGGATCGTCTGGTAGCCGACGAAGATCCCCTTCTCGATGATCGCGAACTGCCGCGTCTTCACGCCGTCGTCGTCATAGCCGCATGTCGAAAGGCTCTCTTTTCGGACTCGATCGCCGTTGAAGTTCACGATGTCCGACCCGACGCGGAACTTGCCCAGCTTGTCGGTCGTCAGGAACGAGGTTCCCGCGAAGTTGGCCTCCCAGCCCAGCGCCCTGTCGAGCTCCGTGGAATGGCCGATCGACTCGTGGATCGTCAGGCCGAGGTGGGTGGGGAGCAGGACGACGTCCTTGACTCCCGCCTCGACGGAAGGGGCCTTGAGGTGGTTCACGGCCTCCTCGCCGATCCGGCGCGCATTGCCCTTCATGTCGGCCCGGATCACCGCTTCGTAACCGGCCGTCACCGCGTTGGGCCTGTAGGTGCGCGACTTGGATTTCCGTCCGCGCTCCACGGCCGTGGCCGTGACCTCGGGGGCGATCTGGTAGACGTGCTGCTCGATGATGCTCCCTTCCGTGCTGGCGAAGAAGCGATGCTCGACGCGCTGCGCGATCGTCCCGACGGCGGAGAAGACTCCTTCGACCTTCTTCACTTCGTCGTTGACGGAGCGAAGAAGCTCGAGCTTCTCTCCCACGGGAATCGCGAACGGGTCGGTGGCGATGGGAGTGTTGTAGGTGTCGTTGTAGGAAGGCACGGGGGCGAGGGTGACGGGGGTGCGTCGCAGCGAGGCGTTGGTCTTCGCGATCTGCACCGCCTCGTCGGCGGCTTTGGCGATCGTGTCGCGGTTGACCTGGTTCGATGCCGCGAACCCCCAGGCGCCGCCGGCCAGCACGCGCACGCCGAAGCCGAAGGTCTCAGTATCGCTGACCGACGGCACGTGATTCAGCTTGCCGGTCGCGAAGTCGGCCTGGGAACGGAGGTTCAGAACCTGGGTGCGATAGCGGTTGATGCGGACGTCGGCGTAGCTCGCGCCGGCTTTACGCGCCCGCTCGAGGGCGAAAGCGGCCATCTCGCGCATGGCGTCGGGCGGCAGGACGGCCGCCTCGACGCTCGTGACGAGAATCTCTCCCGGCACGAGCTTCATCGCGGCCCAGGCTGCGGCACCCGCGCCGCAGGTGTGCAGGAAATCTCTGCGCGATGGACTCACGGGCCCCTCGGTCCCCCGGTAGTTACGAGGCCGACATCCTACCACGAACTCACAGCGATGGCGCTACATCATCGCCGAAGGAGGCGCCGGCTCGTCGGCGCGCCCGGCGTTAGCCAACGGCACCTTCACCAGGAACCACGCGATGATGCCGAGGACCACCAGACCGACGAGATACGACGGGGCGGAAAAAACCTGCGGGATCGGCCAGTCGCGCCACCGGAACGTGGCCGTGCCCAGCCCCACCAGCGCCTCGCCGGCGATCATCCCGGAGGCCATCAGGATGCCGATGTTCTCGACGCGCGTGCTCTGCGCGGCGTTCAGCCCGCGCTTCTCGCGCATGCGGTCGGTCATCCATCGGATCGACCCGCCGACGAAGATGGCGAAGGTCGTCTCCAGAGGCAGGTACATGCCGACGGCGACCAGCATAGGGCTCTTCACCTTCACGAGGATCATGGCGATCCCCATAAGGATGCCGACGCCGATCAACGGCCAAGGCATGTCGCCGCCGACGATCCCCTGCGCCAGGGTGGCCATGAGTCCCGCCTGCGGTGCGGGGAGATCCTTGTCTCCGAATCCCGTCCCACCGGCATTGATGTTCCCCTGGTGCAGCACCATGAGGGGAAAGTACATGACGACGGCAGCCAGGAGGACGGCGACCAGCTCCACGAGCTGGATCGTGCGCGGCGTCCCGCCCAGGATGTAGCCGACCTTGAAGTCCTGGAGCAGTTCCCCGGCCACTGCCGAGGAGACGCAGACGACCGCCGCCACTCCCAGCACCGCGATCACGCCTCCCGCCCCCGCCACCCCCAGCGACACCATCAGGAGCGCGGCCACGATCAGCGTCGAGAGTGTCAGCCCCGAGATCGGGTTGTTGGAAGAGCCGATCAGCCCCACGAGGTATCCCGAGACGGTGGCGAAGAAGAAACCGACAATCAGCATCACGATGGCTGCCGTGATCCCGGCGATCACCAACCCCGACATCTGGACATAGAGAATCGTCATCAGGACGGCGAAGAGGCCGATCAGACCGAAGATGGTCTTGGAGCTCATGTAACGCTCGGTGCGCCCGGCGACTGCGCCCTTGTCTCCGCCGCGCAACTCGGCGATGGCCTTCGCCAGACCACCGAAGATGCTCTTGCGCCGCTTGATCAGCGTGTAGACGGTGCCGACGAGCATCCCGCCGACAGCGATCGGCCGGACCATGAACTTCCAGACGTTCAAGACGAGACCGCCCCATTCGTGACTCTCGGCCCCTGGCGGCAGCGCACTCGACAGCTCGGGGCCGAGCAGGTAGATGATCAGAGGGACCATCAGTCCCCAGGCAATGACGCCGCCGGAGAAGTTGAGCGCCGCCAGCTCCGGACCGATGATGTAGCCCACGCCGATGTAGGCCGGCGCGATCGCGGGCGCCGCGAAGGTCGTCACGCCGCCGGTGCCGACGGTCTGTGCCCCCTCTGTGGCCCCCAGTTTGATCCGGCTGGTGCCGATTTCTCCCATCCTCAGGAGAATTTCCTTGGACCGCGCGAAGAGGCCGACCTCGCTGAGGGAGAAAGCCAGGGCCCCGAACCCCATGTTCCAGAAGAGGAATTTGGCGGCGGTGCTCCCTCGCTGGCCCGCCTTGTGGATCTCGGCGGCCGCGACCGACTCGGGGAAGGGAAGCTCGCGATCCTCCACCATGACGCGGCGGACGAGAGAGCAGAAGAGCACGCCGAGCACCGCTCCCACGATCATCAGCGCCGTGGACTTCCAGTAGGCGTCTTTCGGATCGAAGGACGGCCACGCCCCCGCGATGACGAAAGCCGGCAGCGTGAAGATCGCGCCGGCCGCCACCGACTCGCCGATCGAGCCGGCGGTGCGAGCGATGTTCTCCTCGAGGATGCTGCCGCGCCACAGCCGCAGCACGGCCATGCTGATGACGGCGGCAGGATAGGTGGCGGCGATGGTCTGCCCCGCCCGCAGCCCGAGGTACGCGTTCGCCGCGCCAAGGATGACGCACATAAACAGGCCGAGGACCAGAGCGCGGATGGTGAACTCCGACATCTGGACCGACTCGGGAACGAAGGGCTGGTGCTTGGTCTGCTGCGGGCCTTCGGAATTCGCCATGAGCGGGTGACCTCCACGGGGATCCGCCAAGGGCGCGACTTTACCCCGACCCTCGCCGCAGTGTCAAACGCCGGCCATGGAACGGATTGACGCGTCCTCGAGCACAATGTATATACATCGGCATGGTGCGGACGCAGCTCTACCTGGATGACGAGATCCACGCTCACCTGCGCCGGCTCGCCCGGCAGCACGGGCGCACCATGTCCGAGTTGGTTCGTGACGCGCTGACGCGGGTCTACGGGGCGGGCCGACCCGACGCGCGGATCAAGTCCCTGAAAGGGATTGCTGGACTGTGGCGAGACAGAAAGGACATCGGCGAGACACGCGCGTACGTGAGGCGGCTCCGGCGCGATACGCACAGGATCGGAAAGAAGCGCAGCTGACGGGGGTCCTGTACGACTCCGACGTGATCATCGAGATCCTGCGGGGTCGCCTGGAAGTCACCCAGGACGCGCGCGCCCTGGAGGCCTCGGGTGTCCCGACGTACTGCACTCCCATCTCGACCGCCGAGATCTACGCGGGAATCCGTCCTGGAGAGGAAGGACTCGCAACGGCTTTCCTCCGATCGCGGGGGGAGCTGATCCTTGACGGCACGGTGGGACGTCGCGCGGGGAACTACCTGGCGAAGTACGCGACTTCCCATGGAGTGCAGATCGCGGACGCGCTGATTGCAGCTGCCGCCAGCACAACGGGGCTAGCCTTGTGGACTCTCAACAAGCGGCACTACCCGATGCCGGATCTGGACTTCTACGAGCCCTGAGAGCACGAGACACGACGGCCTCGCCGATCAGTTGACCGGCTTGAACGCGGGCCGACCGCCGAGCGCGGTCAGGAAGGCGGCGCCCGTCAGCGCGGCGCAGATCGTCACGGCCCACAGCGTGCTCCCTGCGTACCAGGCGGACAGATCGGTGGTGATCGTGTAGACGGTGAGCATGTATTCGAAAAGGAACATCGACATCAGCGCGACGAGGCCGAAGCGTAGAAGAACCATCAGCAGGAGCGCGGCGCCGAGACTGCCGAACAGGAGGTCGAGAAGGAGGTGCTCGCCGCCAAGCACCTTCATCCCTACCTGAAACAGGAAGTAGGCGCCCACCGCGAGCCACTGCCTGCGCAGGATGATCCACAGCAAGAGGATGAGGAACAGCCATGCGACCGGGGCGAAGAAAGCCTTCGACTGGATCTCGAAGAAGCTGCCGAACCAGTCGGCGCCCCCGAGGAATGGCTCCGGCCATCCCATGAGCGGCGTGTCGGCCGGCAGACCGAGGAGCGGGGGGGCGAGGTTCTGTGTCTGGAGGATCAGCACGCGCGCGACGCCGAAGACCCCGCCGATCAGCACGTCGCGCCCCACCAGAGGATCGCGGAGCTTGCCGCTCAGCACGCGGCTCCAGGCGATGATGGTACCCGGCCAGCGGCTGCGGACGTAGGGCTCCACCGCCACGTAGAGCACCCAGAAGAACGCCGCGACAAACAGCGCCATGCCGACGCCGGCCATCATGAGGCGCCATTCGTCTCCCACGGATGGGACGTGCGACGCCTGGAAGATCCAGACCAGCGTCAGGGCCGCGCCGAAGAAGAGCGAAGCCCGCAGCGCCCCGCGGGTGTCGCCGCGGCCGGATATCAGGTTCCGTCGCACCAGAAGGATGCATCCGCCCAGGATTAGGACGTGCGAGATCATCAGGACGACGCGCCCCCACCCCGCGGGCTCTCCGGACTGGAACGACTCGAGTGTCGGGCTCCTGCTCCAGGGTCCGATGATCTTGAACCACACAGGGCGTCCACGAAGAGCGGCCGCTTCGACGCGAATCTGCATCTGCTGACCGGGGTAGGTGCCCACCCATGCAAGCGTCCTGTCGTTCGCCATCGGGGGGACGCGCTCCGGGACCGCGTTCGCGAACTGCACCAGGTCCAGACCCGCCTGCGCGAACAGGGGATTCCAATCAGGTCCGGCCGCCTCATGGGCCTCCTCCAGGACGTACGGGGGCACGACGTGCAATTCGATCAGCCGGCCGCCGGGATCGAGCAGGACGTTCGTCATTCCGGGGGTGAACGGTGGCGGGTCGGACAGCGTGACGCGGCCTCTCATGTCCAGCGCCGCCATGTGACGCGGCGACTGCCGGTACCAGAAGAACACCGCCGGTGGCGATCCGCTCGCGAGCGGGTCCCATCTGCGGGGTGACGTGTCGCTCTCCTTCAGGTAGTTCAGGTAGTCGCGCTCGGATCGGAAACCGTACGCGGTGTCCATCGGCTCGTCGGAATAACCGATGCTCTTCAGCACCTCGCGCGCACGGTCGGCGAGAACCTCGGGAGGCTTGTCGAAGGGGATCCGGCAAACGAGTGACGCGCGCTTCGAGAGCAGCCCGACCGCGCCGATCCCCGCCAGGATCAGCAGCACACAGACCCATCCCGCCGCCAGACTCAGGGTGCCGACCTTCCCCGCGGCGGCCACGACCTCCGGCGACGGCGTCTCCCCCGCCGCGAGCGCGGCGGCCAGCGGATCGCCGCCGGGGAGCGCGGCCGCCACGGCCAGCGCCGACGCCGGCCGCAGGGCGGGATCGGTCTCGAGACAACGCTGGATCACGCGCGCGATCCCCTGGTCCATGTCGGGCGCGACGCTCCTGGGGCTGGCCGCTTCGCCTTTGCCCCGCGCCACGCCGGTCGGGCTCGATTTGCCGCCGCGCGCCGGCTGCCCGGTGAACATCTCGTGCAGGATCAGCCCCAGGGAATAGATGTCGCTCTTCACGGTGACCTCGCCGCGCGCGACCTGCTCGGGGGCCATGTAAGCGGGCGTGCCTACCTTCCGGTCCTCCTCGCCCCCGGCCTGGCCCAGCACCGCGGCCAGACCGAAGTCGGTAATGCGCACGTTGCCGCGCCCGTCGATCATGACGTTGGCGGGCTTGAGGTCCCTGTGGAGGATCCCCCGATCGTGCGCCGCCGCGAGACCGACGCAGAGATGCCTGCCGATCTCCAGAGCCTTGTCCGCCGGCAGCCGTCCGATGCGGCGCAGCAACGACGCGAGATCCTCGCCGTCGATGTATTCCATCGAGAGGAAGTGGAGGCCCTCCGCCTCGCCCACGTCATAGACGCGGCAGACGTCGGGATGCGAGATCTGGCGCGTGAGGCGCACCTCCGAGAGCAGCAGCTCGAGAGCCTTGGGGTGATCGGCGAGCCTCTCGGGGAGGAATTTCAGCGCCACCGTCTGCCCCAGCTTGAGGTCCTCGGCGCGGTAGACCTCGCTCATCCCGCCGCGGCCGACGAGCGCCACGAGGCGATAGCGGCCCGCCAGCAGCGTGCCCGTGACGAAGCGTCCATGCCCGGGGCCGCTCGATGCGTCGGCGCGGGAGGGGCGCGACGTGGCGCGCGGGGAGGAGCCCAGCGAAGAGACCTTCGTCTCCGCCGTGTGAACGTCCGAATCGAGCGAGCAGCCGCACGACATGCACTCGCGCGCCTGAGCGGGGAGCGGCTTGGAGCACGCGGGGCAGACCTGCGCGGACGTCACCACATCATTCTATCGATGTTTCAGGGGACGTAGCAGCCCGAGGTGTTGAAGCCGTTGCACCCGGATTTGCAGATGAGCGTGCCCTCGGGAAAGCCGAAATCGCTGCAGGTCTTTCCATTCAGGTCGGCGCCGTCGCACGCCTCGGAACCCTCCTGGTAACCGTTGCCGCACTTCCCGGAGCAAGGGACGATTCTCTCTTCGCCCGCGGTGCTCTTCCCCCAGCTTCCCGTGAAGGGAAGCTCGGCCCGCACCAGATAGTAGAAGATCCAGCCCGGTTTCGGAGGGATGTCGACGTCGTTCACGCAATTCTCCGCGGCGCCCTCGACCTCGCACAGGGCAATCATCATCGGGCCCCGGGCGCGCGCCACCGTGTACTGCGCGGCGCCAGGCTGGGGAGTCCAGCAGAAAGGAGACGGGTGCGGGCCGGTGAAGGCGACGTCGGTCCCCGCCTCGTCGATGGCGCCTGCCCCCTCGTCACCCGGACACTGATTGTCGATGCCGTCGTTGATCTCGGGGGCTCCAGGATGGACGGATGCCTTGGCGTCGTTGCAGTCTCCCGCGCACTCCGAGAACGCATCGGCGTCGTCATCCGTCTCGTTCGACCCCGCCACCGATGGCCATGACGCCTCGTTGCAGTCGTTGTTGAGGCCATCGCAGATCTGAGGAGCCCCGGGATAGACCGCGCCGGCGCCCTCGTCGCAGTCTCCGGACGGTGCGCAGCCGTCGCCATCGGTGTCCCCTGTCCCGTCAACCACGTCCACGTGCCAAGTGATGACGAACCTGTTGAAAAAGTACTTCTCGGGCTTGACGAAGTTCGTGTCGGCAACCACCTCGCATTGCAGCTCCTGGTCTCCGAGCTCCGTGAAGGTCTGCAGGTGGGTCGTCTCGCCCGAGCCGACCTGCACCGGATCTGACCCTCCCGGCGGATCGAGCGTCCAGATGATGCTGTTGGTGACGGTGCCCTCCGTCGAGAACCGGGTGCCCACGCGGTAGGCGTGCGGGAAGCCGAGACACGCCGTGTTCGCCTGCGTTGGCGGCTTCACGGAGATGACGGGGGCGCGCCCGGCGATCCTGGGGTGGCCGAACGTCGAGATCGTCCAGCGTTGGTTGCACACGGGACAGAACTGCGCGTCCAGAGATCGCATGAGGCAGCTGGCGGCCGGACGGTAGATGCATGCGTTGTAGTACTGCGCCCCCTCCACCGGTGGTCCCAGATCGCCGACCCACTCCGGCCATGCGCCAGTGGCTGGATTGTCCGACGTGTTGATCTCCCCGGCGCTGGAGCCGCAGGCTGGTCGCCCCTGATACTCGTCGGCCAGCTGGGCGAGCGTGTGGCCCAGCTCGTGCGCGGCGGCTTCCATGGCGCTCGGGTTGGCGGCGGCGAAGACGGCACGCGTCCCGCCGCAGCCGCCGTAACGCGACGTGTTGACCATCACGATCGACACATCGTGATAGGGCACCCGCATCTCTGCCATCGTCATGTTGTTGATCCACGGGGTATCGCACCCGCTGCCGAAGTAGAGGCAGCGGTTGGCGTGATCGCCGCACGGTCCGTAGACATAGATGAAGCCCGTCCCCATCGCCGTGTTGCGGACCACGCCGCAGTCGCATTCGTCGGTGCCGCTCTCATTCGAATAGGCGTAGACGAGGTTGTAATTGATGAAGGGGTCGTGCTCCTTGAAGGGGGTCTTGGCGCGCAGGAATGCCACCAGCGCGTCGGCGTGGGAGCGCATCAGTCCCTTCTGATCGTAGGTGTAGCCATCGGGGATGATGGTGATGTTGATCCGCCGGTCCCCTTCGCCTGGATTCCCGTACGTCGTGACCCGATCGGGGTCGCCCAGCGCCTCCGGCCAGGTGACCTGCTGGCCGGCCAGCGGCTGCGCGACAGGACCCGCGGCGGTCCCCGCGGTCGTCCCCGTCGGCACACGCGCCCGGCTGGGCGGGTCGGCGAGGAACCGCTCCGCATCGAGCTTCTCGGTGGCGAGCGTCTCGCGCGACAGGGCCCCGCCATCCCTGCGGACCGCCACCTCGATCCGATCGAATCCTTCGATGTCCGGCATCTCCACCAGGAAGGTCTCCTGATGCGATGTCACGGTGTCCCCCTCCACGTGCGGCTGGTGCTCGGGCCCGTGCAGCAGGCAGATGGGCCCCACGTCCAGGCGCTGCGTGTGGCGCTGGCCTGCCTGGGACAGCAGCACAACCTCCACCTGAAGCCTCCCGCTTCCGCCGAATGGACGCGGCGGCGCGACGCTGAGAATTCTCGTGTGGGGACGGGCTTTGATGGTGTGGGCGAGGAGCCGCGCGCCATCGCGATCGATGGCGAGCGCCACGACCCTGGTCCGGTCGGAGAAGATGCCGTGGGGCAGGTCGCCCGCGAGAGAGGTGGGGTCGATCGCGGTGGGCGCAATCTCAGCCGGCCACGCCGCGCCGCAGGCGAGGGCCAGGACGAGGGCGCACTGCTGAAACCGGGCAGTCAGCCTGGATCGGACCATGGACGCAGGTGTATACGGCCATGATCGGGGGCGCGCCAATGCGTTTACCGCATCCTTGACGGGTCAGTCCACCGACGGAAGGCTCGACGCTTCGCCGACGTCGTCACCCTTTTTCCGACCGCGCGTCAGGCGCGCCCGCGTGACGGCCTCGTCGCCGAACCGCTCGCGCACGAGGTCGGCTGCGCGGGCCAGCCGGCGGGTGCGCTCCGCGTTGATGTCCTCGAAGAGTTGCGGCTGCGCGGGCCCGTCGCCCTGAAGACCGCTCACGCCGACGCCGAGAAGACGCACGCCGCGACGCCCGAGGGGAACTTTCTGCGCGAGCATCTCCCGCGCCGCGGCGACGATCGGTCCGGCGAGGTCGGTTGGCGCGGGGAGCGTCTTTGCGCGCGTCCAGGTCGTGAAGTCTCCGGCGCGGACCTTGAGGTGCACCGTGCGCGCCACGAGCCCCTGCCGCCTCAGCTGCCGGGCCACCCCCACGCCGCGCGCCAGCAGGGCGCGGTCGATCGTTTCCGCATCGGTGAGATCGCGCCCATAAGTGCGCTCCTCGGAGATCGACTTCGCCTCGCGCCCGGCCTCCACCTGCCGATCATCCTCTCCCCGCGCGAGCGAACGCAGGTGCCGCGACAGCCCCTCGCCCAGAAGCTCCGTGAGCTTTCTCTCCGGCATCCTGAGCACGTCTCCCACCGTCTGGATCGCCCTGGATCTCAGATGTGCGGCGGTCTTGGGGCCGACGCCCCAGAGTCTCTCCACCGGAAGCGGCCAGAGACGCAGCGGCACCTCCTCGAGGGGGAAGACGACGAGCCCGTCGGGCTTCTCGAGGTCGGATGCGACCTTGGCGAGGAACTTGTTGGGAGCCACTCCCACCGACGCGGTGAGACGCTCCTCGCTCTTGATGCGCTCCTTGAGACGCGCGCCCGCGGCTCGTCCCTGCGTCAGATCGGCGGCGATTCCCGTCAGGTCGATGAACGCCTCGTCGATGGAGAGCGGCTCGACCGCGGGCGACACGTCGTCGAGCATCTTCATGATGCGGCGCGACACCTCGCTGTAGAGATCCATGCGGCCGGGGAGCCAGGTCGCCGAGGGGCAGAGCCGCATCGCGGTCACCGACGGCATCGCCGACCGGACGCCGAAGCGCCGCGCCTCGTAGGAGCAGGTCGAGACGACGCCCCGCGGGCCGGGGTATCCGATGATCAGGGGTTTCCCCGCGAGGGAGGGGTTTTCGCGGATCTCCACCGCGGCGTAGAAGGCATCCATGTCCATGTGCAGGACGACCCGCGGGAGCTGTGAGGGAGACATCTCACCGACAATGTACCGGGGTCCGGGCTCCCCGGCAACTAGTGCACGGACTCCCGGGCTGCCGTCTCGGCCGCGCTCAGCATTCTGTCGAGGTCGCTTCTACTCAACAGTCTTCCTCGAACGATCACGGCAAAAACCCGCGTTGTGTTCCGAATGTCTTGCAGCGGATCGGCATCCAGAATGACAAGGCTTGCGTACCGTCCTGGCTGGACGGTTCCCATCGATTGCTCCAATCCCAGGAATCTGGCCGGATTGATCGTGGCGGTCTGCAATGCTGCCAGGGGTGTGAGGCCGGCCTCGACGAACAATGCCAGCTCGTCATGCACGCTGAATCCCGGGTAGACGAAGGGGAGAGTCGTGTCGGTCCCGGCAAGGAAGAGCACGCCTGCCTGATGAGCTACCGGGATCTGACTCAGCGTCTTCTCGTACTGCCGCTTCCTGAAAGCGATATAAGCCGGGGTCCGGTAGCGCGTCAGCATCCCTCGCTCGGGATCCCACCATTCCCGCTGGGCTACCGGGATGTACTTCATTCGCGGATCGTCCACCTTGCTGATCTCGTCCACGAACGTGAGGGCTCTGTCGGTGACCAGCGTCGGATCGAGGAAGGTACCGTTGCGGGCGAACGCGCGATAGAGCTTCCGGGCGCGTTTGTCGCTGAAATGATCGAGGATGTAGTTTCCCTTCCTGGCGATCGATTCTGGAATCAGCCGAAAGTTCTTCGTGCGCATGGCCCGGGCGAACGTGTCATCGCTCCTTTCCGATTCCAGCATCTCGGCTTCCACCGTGGACGCACCCCGCAAACCGAGCTGGTGCTCGATGCTGCGTTGCCCTGCATTCGTGGCTTGCCAGGTGCTCAATCTGACCGGAACGTGACCCACGAGCGGGAGCCCGGACTTCCTGGCTTCATCGGCAATCGCAAGGTAGGCGTCGCGTGCAAGGCCGTCATGAACCTTCACACAGTCGGCGCCCATGGCTTTCAAAGCCTGCACGGTGCGTCGCGCCTCCTCGGGATCACCGACGGGGATGGAGATCGGAGGATTGGTGGGTTCCGGGCCATCCACAATCGGGCCGCAGGCAACGATGTGAGGGCCGAGGACCTTCCCGAGCGCGGTCTCCTCGCGCGCGCGGAACACATCCTTGGCGATCCCGCCCATATTGCGGATGCCAAGAACGCCGTTCGCGAGAAGCAGATTGAACTCGCGAATCCCCGGCTCACCATCGAAATGCTGGTGCATGTCCCACAGACCGGGGATTGCGAACTTTCCCGAGCCATCGACGAAGGCCGCGCCACCGGGGAATTCGCCGGGTCCGCGGCCATGCCGGACTTCGCTGACCCTGCCGTCGACGATGACGAGCGTCATGTCGCGCTGAACACCGCCGCGCATGACATCTACGACGTTCAGGTGGCTTATCACGAGAGGTGTCTGTGCAGGCGCCGCGGCAGCAGGAACGATGCACCACACGACCTGAGCGAGCAGAAAGCACGGAAAGCCCGGCCTCACTCGAGCAAACTCCTCCACTCCTGAACCAGCGTGACCGACGCATTCTCCCCGGCGGCTTTCTGGGTCTTCGACAGCACCAGGAAACGCTTGCCGTCCGGCGAGACGTCGTAGCTCGCGCCGTCCTGGGTGTCGTTAATGTCCGCCTTGAACAACGCGACGGGCGTGTCATGCCGGAAGCCGCCTGCGGTCTCCACGGGAACCGCCATCAGGTTGTCGGAGCCGAGATAGAACAGCTCCTTGCCGTCGGGCCGCCACACCGGCAGGCTTCCGCCGCCGGTCGACACTTGCCACTTGCCGCCGGGACCGGGGAAGGCCTGAACATAAATCTCGTAGCGTCCCGACTCGTCCGACGCGTAGGCCAGCCATCGCCCGTCGGGGGAGAACCGCGCGTACGCCTCTTCACTGCCTGTCGCGATGAAGGGTGTGATCGCACCGTCCTTGAACGAATAGATCAGGATGTCGCTGCCTGTCTCGCTTCTCAGCGCGGTCAACACCGCGACGCTCCCGTCGGGCGACCAGTCTTCGGGGAGCAGGAACGGATCGGAACCCTCGCCCGCCAATTGCTCCTCAGGCTCGAGCCCCGAGGCCACCTTCCGGAACAACGTTCCGGGGGCGAAGGGCTTTCCAGGGATCAGGCGGCTCGACTGGAACAGGATGCGATCGTCTCCGGGGGACCAGACCGGAATCTCGTCGTTGCCCGGGTCGAAGCTGAACCGCGTCGAGCTTCCACGCTGGAGATCGTGGATCCACAGGTCGCCGGGGTCACCGATCGAGGTCGCCAGGTGGCGCCCGTCGTGGGAAATCCGCAGGCCGTTGAAGGGCTGAGGCTCGCCGACCTTTCCCAGGTCCACGCCCGCGCGATCGAGCCAGAGCAGCTGCGAGACCGCGCGGCGCTCGGGTGCGCCGCGAACGAAGAGAAGCCCCGCCTCGTCCGAGACCGAGAAGAGCGCCCCGCCCCACAACGCGTCCACGGACTGCGTGACCCCTTCGGCGATCGAGACCGGCTCACCATCAAACGACAGGCTCCCGAGATCGAAAGGCCGCGCCGTCAGGATGCCGTCGTCCACGTACAGCAGCGTGCCGTGCGTGTAGACCGCGCGCGAGCGCGCCGTTTGCAGCAGGCGCGGCTCCTCGCCGTCGAGCGAGCCGATGTAGAGCCCCGATTTGTCCATGGTGGAGGGGCTGTCGGGATTGAGGCCGGGATAGGTGCTGACCACGAAATAGAGGAAGTGCCGGCCGTCCGGGAGCATGTGTGGCCATCGGTGCGACAGCTCGTAGCGTTCCCGGACGAACTTCGTGACCGCCGAGGCCTCACCGCCCGTCGCGGGGACCCTGAACACCGGCTTGCTCCAGTCCGGCACGAACAGGATCGTGCCGTCGGCCCCCCAGGCCCCGCCGCGCGGGGAGTTGCCTGCGTCGGCCAGAGTTTGCGAGACGCCGCCGGCCACGCTCACGCGGCGCAGCTTGCGCTGGGCGAAGTAGCCGATCGCCTGTGAGTCGGGCGACCAGAAAGGCTGCTGGGCTCCCTCGGTGCCGGCGAGCGCGTGCGGTTGCTCGGTGCCCAGGTCGCGGATCCACAGCACCGGCTCGGCACTCCCCTGCGCCGGCGCGACGAACACGACGCGGCGGCCGTCGGGGGAGATCTCGAGGAAACGGGTGAGCTCGAAACGGGAGCCAGCCGGTGGGGACAGGCTCGACCACGTGGGCGGCGGCGCCTCGGCGCGCGGGGTCATGACATCGCGGATGATCCCTGCGGCAACCACTCCGAGGATGAGGCCCGCGGCCCCGACGAGCCACAGGCGCCCGCGGCGCGGTCGCGCGATCGCCGGCGCGGGGCGCACTGCTGAATCGTCCGCCGGGCTCTCGGAAAGCTCCAGGGCCGCGTCGCCGATGTCGCGCAGCCGCTTGCGCGGATCTTTCTGCAGGCATCGTTGCAGTAGGCGGCGCACGGTGACCGGCGTGTCAGCGGGGAGCTTGCTCCAGTCCGGATCGCGCGTCACGAGCGCGGCGATGATGTCGGTCACCGTCTCGCCCGCGTAGAGGCGCTCGCCGGTCAGCATCTCGTACAGGATCACGCCGAACGCCCAGATGTCGGCGCGACGGTCGACGGCCTTGCCGCGCGCCTGCTCCGGCGCCATGTAGCCGGCGGTGCCGAGGATCATGCCGGCCTGCGTGCCTACCGCGGCGGTCATCGTCGGCGACAGTGATATGTCGAGGGCGCTGTTGCTGGCCATCGGATCGGCCGAGAGCGCCTTGGCCAGCCCGAAGTCGAGCACTTTCACCTTCCCATCGGCGGAGATCTTGATGTTGGCAGGCTTGAGGTCGCGGTGGACGATTCCCTTGTCGTGGGCTTCCCCGAGCGCGGCGGCGATCTGCAGGGCGATCTCGATGGCCTCGGCGACGGGAACGCGCCGCCCTTCGATGCGCGCCGAGAGGTCCTCCCCTTCGACCAGCTCCAGGGCCAGGTACGGCGCGCCGGCGGACTCCTCCAGCCCGTAGATGGCCGCGATGTTCGGGTGGCTGAGCGCGGCGAGCATCTGCGCCTCGCGCTTGAACCGCGCGAGACGCTCGGGGTCGGCGGCGACGGACGCGGGGAGCGCTTTGATCGCGGCTGGACGGTTGAGGCGCGTGTCGGTGGCCGCCCAGACCTCGCCCATGCCCCCCTGGCCGATCTTGCGATCGATGCGGTAGTGCGAGAGGGTCTGTCCGGGGGTCAGAGGCATAGCGCGGGAGATGCTATCTCATCGCGCATCGCCTCGCCGGCCCTCAGCGTGCTTGCTTGCGGATGTAAATGCTCCCGTTCCAGGTCTTGAAGTGCATCTCGGCCCCGCCGCCCGCGATGCGGGCGCGCACGTCCTGATCGAGCTCGACGCGGTACTTCTTTCCCGAGCGCTCACTCTTTGTCTCGGTCTCGGTGGGAACCAGGTCGAACTCGAAGTCGGTGTAGATGTCCCCCTGGCCCGCGGTGAGGTGCAGGTCGGCCTTGAGATTCGAGGGGAAGGTGACGTCAACGTCGCCGTTGAACGACACGAACGACATCGACTTGCCGGCCTGAATGGACGTGAAGGACACCTTGACCTCGCCGTTGGTCGTGTGGGCCACCACCGAGCCGGCGACGTCGGTCGCCGTGATCGAGCCGTTGACGCTGTTGAGCTCCAACTCCCCCTCGAGACCACGCACGGAGATGTCGCCATCATTGACGTTGGACGCCGACACCGAAGTCTTTCGCGGCACCTTGATCACGAGCTTGTCGATCCTGCTCGAGTAGTCGCTCCCGATGCTCACCTCGTTGTCCTCCTCCTCCACCGTGAGGCCGAGGCTCCTGTTGGGGATCACCCGCATGCCGCCGGAGCGTTCCTTGGTCTCCCCATCGTCGGTCTCCCCATCGTCCTCGGGAACAACCTCGATCATGACCTGCTTCCCCTCGTGCGCTTCCATGACGATGCCGCCCGACATGAGCGAGACGTGCACGGTGATCGGACGGGCGGGGTCGGTGATCGGCACGGTGAGCCGCTGCACCTTGTCGGTGCCCTGAGCGGCGGCGGGCACGGCAAGGAGCAGCAGGACGAGCATGATGAGGGAGCGTCTGGAGATGCGAGTCATCGTCGGTGTCCTCGTGGGAGAGTTAGGGTGCATGGGCGTCAATTCCGGTGGATCGTGATGTCGCCGTTGATGTTCGTGAAGCGGTGGCGCGGGCCACCGTGGCCGATCCGGATCGCGGAGTCCACTTCGAGGCGGTACGTGGTCCCCGCGTTCTGCGACTCCGTGCGTTTGGCGACCGGTGGCAGAATCTTGTGCTCGAAGTCGGTCAACACCTCGCCGTTCATCGTATCGAAGGAGAGATCGGCCGACATGTCGGGCTGGAAGACCACGTCGATCTCCCCATTGACCGTCCCGAACGTGGAGTCCTCACGCGGATTCTCCGCGAAGCGCACATGCACCGGACCGTTCACGGTGCCGGCCTTGACGGGACCGGCGGCTCCCACAATCTCGACTTTCCCCTGCACGCCCCCCACCTCGAGCCGGCCGCGCACGTCCGACACGTCGAGGTCTCCCTCGATGGTTCTCACCGCCAGGTCGATCGATCGCGGCACCCGCAGCTCGAACTCGTAGACGACGCGGTATTGCCTTCTGGGGCGAAGATTGCGCGTCCAGTCCTCGCAGTCGTTCGGCTCGCGGAACGGGCCATCGACGCACACCAGGATCCTGTCCCCGTCCGTGGAGATCTCGAGGGTGACCTCCCGGCGCGCCTGTTCGAGCGCGGCCCGATCCACCGCCTCGATCCTCTCGGAGACGACCATCCTGATGTCGCTCCCTGAGTCGCCGACCGCCGTGATGGCTCCGTAGAGGTTGTCGACGGCGAAGGACCGCAGCCCTTCCAGGGGGATGATCTCGCGAATCGTGCGCGTCTCGACGATTTCGGCGTGCCAGTTGTCGGCGCTCCACGAACCAGCGAGCAGCGCGAGCGTCAAAAAGAAACTCATGTCCCCGACCCCGTCGCCTTGGCGCTCTCGGCGAGCATTCTCAGCAGGTACTGCCTCACGGAGTCCGGCAGCCGGTCATCGCGAGCGGCGTGGCGGACCGCCTCCGCCGCATCCGAGCCGTCCAGCTCCAGCAGCAGGGCGGCCATCGCGGCCGTCACGGAGGGCGACGCCTGGCGTGGCAACGACTCGAGCAGCCCGGCCAGCACGTCCGGTCGCGCGGGAACAGAGGCGAGAACTTCGAGCGCGGCGAGACGGACGTTGGCGCTCGGATCGTCGTCGACGACGCGCAGCAGCGCCTTGATCAGCTCTTCGTCCGGGGGCGCCGACTCGCAGAGGCCGACGGCGCGCAGCCGCTCGCTGGCCGACTGGTGATTGAGGAGCGACAGGGTCACGGCGCGGTTCATCGTCCGCATCTCGGCGCGCAGCTCCTCGATGCCGTCACTGTTCCCCTGGCGCGAGCCAATCCATGTGCCGAGGAGCACGCCGACGACGAGAGTGGCGGCAAGCATGCCGGCCTGAAGGGCGGGCCGGAGCGTCCAGAAGGAGAGCAGCGCGCCCTCGGCTCGCTTCGCCGCGGAGCCCGCCGACGGGCTGAGAACCCCGGCCGACTCGCGGGCGAGCATCGCGTGGAAGCGCGCGCGCATCATGGCGCTCGAGGGCTCTTCTTCCATCCGGCCGAGCGCCGCCCAGGTGTCATGCATCTCCGCCTGCTCCTCCCTGCACGCCGCGCAACTCTCCAGATGGACGCGCAGATCTTCCGGGAGGGCGTCTTTCGGCTCGCCCAGGAACTCCAGCAGCGACTCGCGTACCTGTTCGCAGCTCATTGCGCCCCCTGCCGCTGGAGACGGGTGTAGATCTTCCTCAGATCGATCATCGCCCGATGGGCACGGGTCCTGGCGGTGCCCACCGAACAGTCGAGGATCTCGGCGATCTCGGTGAACTTCTTGAAGTGGAAGCGGTGCAGCACGAGCACCTCGCGCTTGTCGGGCGACAGCTTCAGAAGGGATCGTTGCAGGAGCTGGGTCGACTGGTCCATTTCAACCCGGTCGAAGGCGGAGGGCTCGTTGCCGGCGAAGGTGTCGTCGAGCTCCGTCGTGCGCCGCAAGGCCGACCGGCGGAAATGATCCACCCCGACGCTGCGGGCCAGGCGATACATCCACATGGCGAACTCCCCCTGGTCGCCGCGGAAGCTGTCGCGGTATCGGAGGATGCGCAGGAACGACTCCTGCAAGAGGTCCTCGCTCACCGCCCGGTCGCCCGTCATCTTCATGAAAAAGTTCAATAGCTTCACGTGATGCCTCTCGAAAAGGACACCCAACTCCTCGGGGTGACCGTCCCGTACGCGCAGCATGATGCTGTTGTCAGAATCGGCCTCCACCGTTCCCCCTGGCGTCCTCTCGACCATTGAATACCGGGCCTCCGGCGGAAAGGTTACAGGGGAGTTGCCCCAATGAGCCATTTGGGAGACCGCCCGGTCGGCCGGCACGGGGGGCAATCGTGAGTGAGGAGAATCTCGCAAACCATTGAAAACACTGATGGCTCCGGCTTGGATGAAAGGCCGGAGCAGCCGGGGGCCGCCGCGCCCGACCCTGTGGGCGGGGCCCTCGGGCCGGCATGGGGCGGCCGACGACTCCGCGCGGGGGGCCCGCCTCAGCGAGCCGCTACCTCAGGACCGGAAATGAACAGCGTCACGATGCTCCGAGGTTCCCTCATCGCGACCGGGCTTCCATGATTCCCTTCAGATCCATGATCGTGCTCTGGTCGGACACGATGACGGAAATCTTGTCGGAGAGCTTGTCCACGTAGAGGTACCGAATGTAGTTCGGGTTCTCGCGCAGCGCCTGGTTGATCACCTGGATCGCTCGCGAACGCCCGTTGGCCTCGATCACCTTTCGTTCCGCCTCCTTTTGCTCCTTCTCGAGGACGTATTTCATCTGCTCGGCCGCCTGCTGCGCGATCTGCTTGGCCTCGATCGCCTCGCCGAACTGTGGCGTGAAACGGACGTCGCGCAGGACGAGCTCGTCGACCACGAAGCCGTCTTTCTCCAGGAGGGCCCTCACCTTCACGTTGATCTCATCCTGGATATTCGCGCGCTTCGCAGAGTAGACGTCCATCACCCCGTACTCCGAGATGACGAGCCGGATCACCGACCTGATGGCGGGCCGGATGATCTTCTCCTCGTAGTCCGGGCCGATCCCCTTGTGGATCTGGATGACATGCTGAGGATCGAGGTGGTGCCAGGTGGTCAGGTCGATCCCGACCTGAAGTCCTTCCTGCGTCGGCGACCAGAGCGAGTCGTCCACGGCGGCGCGGCGCCCTTCTCCGGTTGTGGCGGACATGGTGTACTCGAGACGTCTCAGGTCGTAGAGCTGCGTTGCGCTGATGAGCGGCCAGACAACCGTCACACCCTGTGGTGCGAGACGGAAGCTCCCCGTGACGGTGTTGAAAATGACCAGGCCATGTCCCACCGGGACGACGTGCACCGAGAGGACCAGAAAGAGCAGCAGGAGCACGGCAGGGACGCCAATCACAAGCGCGCGGCGAAACTCCGGAGCAGGCAGCGCGGGCCGCCGGCTCTCGGAATCGGGGACCTCGACCCAGCGCCGCCGCCGCGGCACAATCCTCAGGGCGGCATACGAGACAAAGGCCAGTACGGCGATCAGTAGCAGGACGACAAGCGCGGTGGACATTTCGGTTCCCTCCTGGCGGGCTCCGACACGCAGGTGCAGACAAGTTCCTGCGGAGGAGCCCCACCGTTCGATGTATACGTCAGTCGTCGCCGTGGGTTATGAGCGCTAACCGCGCGGCGGCACGGCGTTTCCGGCCATTGCTGACGCGAGCCGGAGGGCGCGAGGTCATGTGGGCCAGTGGTGAGCTACCCGGGAGATAGGACGTCATTCCGGGGCGGATTCGATGTGGCCGATGAGCCCCGGGGGCCTACTCGGAACCGTGCTGGACGATGCCGTTTGAACAGGCGTAGACTCGACTGAGCGGCGCGTCTCCACTCAGAGGGTTGCCACGGTCGGAGGCACGACGCGCCATTTGCATGCGGCGCGGTTTCGCTGAACAAGCGGGACCGGCATCGATCCCGCGTCGCACGTTCCAGTTCTCGAGCGCGTCTGAGGCGCGCTCCCATTGCACACGCCGACACCGGCGATCACGGCTCGGCGAGGAGGCTCTCATGACATGGACGAAGGCCCCGAGGCGAAGAACGATCCTCTTCTTGTCTGCGTTGCTCGTCGCGGCCGTCACGGCCGCGATGGCTATCGAGGTGAGGCGCACCAATCCGGCGCCGGGCGAGGCCCTGTTTCAGCCTCAGGCTGGGTTCACCTACGCCCTCGAGCGCGATGGAATCCTGGCCGGCTACTTCGCCGAATGTGAGGGACTCGGATCCGAAACCGAGGTCGTCGAATTCCGCGAGGGTGGGGAGATGGACCCCGTCCGGAAGCTTCCCGGACGGCACAAGTACAGTGACG
>Ga0137432_1000100_pt1 | contig 62901 bp, 45 predicted proteins | sample EasRivERMZT820_2_FD_102337 | JGI IMG/M metagenome (GOLD analysis project Ga0137432, IMG submission 102337) | Soil microbial communities from meander-bound floodplain in the East River, Colorado, USA - East River MetaG ERMZT820_2 | ecosystem: Environmental > Terrestrial > Soil > Floodplain ... | reverse complement strand
TAGATGTTCACGGGCGCCGACATCTCGGGCGGGGCGAACGTGATGTCGGCGAACTGCACGATGATGTTCACGTCGAAGGTCATCGGCGGGAAGACGACCGGCACCGGGATCCGGCCCATCGGGTCGAACGGAAGCGGCACGATCGTGAAAAACGGCACGGCGTAGAACGCCGGGAAGCGGAACTGGGGCCCCAGCGCGGCGGAGGGGAAGTTGTCGCCGGCCCCGGTCGGGCCGACCTTCGCGATCAGGAGCGCGACCCCGAACGGCGTCCCGTTGCCGCACCACAGGGTGTCGATCGGATCGACGTTCGACAGTCCTTCACCTTCGAGGTCGACGCACAGCGGATCGTCGCGGTCGGGGATCACGCACATCGAGCCGACGTCGCTGCCCAGCCCGTCGAGGCCGAGCCAGAAGCCCACGGGCACCAGGACGTCGCCGAGCGGCAAGCCGTTGAGCAGCGCGATCGCGCCGATGTTGCTGCCGGTCGTGAGCACGCGCGCACCGATGTCCGATCCGCCGAAGATCAGGTTCGGCCAGAGGTTGCCGCCGACGCCGACGAACAGCCCGCCCGCCGGATCGATGTCGAGCGCCTGGAGGTCGCCGATCGTGGTGGTGAGACCGCCGTCGAGCCCGATCATGGCGACGAGCGCGTCGACGTCGGGCTCGTTCAGTACGACGACCACCGTGTCGTTGCCGAGGCTCGTGATGTTCCCGGCGGCGTCGTAGGTGATGACGGCCGGGGGGAAGGCGACGACCGCGCCGTCGTCCAGCGGCACGAGGTCGCCGTGGATCATCACGAGGTCCCGGAACGAGAGGTACATGGTGCCGGCCGCGTCGAAGGCGAGCGCGTCGGTATCGATGTCGCCGGTCGTGCCGAGGCCCTTCTGCAGCACCTTTTCGTCGAGGAACACCTTGACCACCGGTCCGCCCGCCGGCGTTCCCTTCACCAGCCGCCAGAGCGCGCCGTCCTGGATCGGGACCACCCAGAACGAGCCGAAGTCGAATTCGGAGCTGTAGACGTAGTCGAACAGCTCGGGGCTCCCGAACCCGCTCGGGACGTACTTGGGATGGAGCGCGAGCGCGTCCATCTCCCCCATCGAGTGCTCGAAGAAGTCGGAGTCGCCGTCGTCGTCGCCGAAGAGCGCGTTCCAGTTCCCGACGCTCACGAACTTGTTCGTGAACGGGCGCCCCGTGGCCGACGACGAGAGCTCGCAGATCGTCTCGTTGTTGAGCCAGTCGAGCGGGACGCCGCCGCCGTTCGTCGTGCAAGGCTGCTCCGGCACGAAGTCCAGGGCCAGCTGTGCGGTCGCCTCGTTCGCGAACGCGAGCGCCGCGACGATCCCAACGAAACACTTCATGGTCGGTCTCCTGGTTCCCACGCCCCTGCCCGCCAAGGAGGATCGACGCCGGCGGCGAAGTGTTGCGCGTGCGGCGCGTAAAGTTGCGGGGATGGATCTCCTCCGCCGGTCTCCTGCGGCCGTCCTCCTGCTCGCGCTCGCAGCCGCGTGGATCCAGGCGAAACCCAATCTCCCGCCCGCCGAGGTCGACACGCGGGCGAAACTCGCCCGCACCTGGAGCGACTTCGCGAAGTGGTGCCTCGAGCGCGGGCAGAAGGAGCCGGGGCTCGAGGCGCTGAACGCGGCAGTCGCGGCGGGGCTGCCCGAAAAGACGGCCGCGCCCCTGAAGTCGGGGCTCGAGGCGGCGACGGCGAAGCCGGACGATCCGGCGCTCGCAGCGAGGAAGCGGGATACCGGCGCCGCCGCCGCGAAGCTGCACGCGAAGCTCTTCGAGCTCGCGCTCGCGGCGAAGGCGGCCGACCGCGCCGACGCGGCGCTCGCGGCGGAGCTCGCGCTCGATCCCGAGGGCAAAGTCGCCCGCAAGGATCTCGGCGCGCTCGTGAGGGCCGCGGTCGACCACGGCTGGAACGAAGTCGCGGGGCGCTGGCTCGTGCGGGCGCGCACCCTCGATCCGGCCACGTGGACCGCGGGAAAGTTCCGCGATGCGCAGGTCGCGCTCGGGAAGAAGGACGTGATCCTGCTCGGCGGCGGCGAGCACGCGCTGGTCGCCTACGTCGCGCTGCCGACGGACTGGGCACCCAACAAGAAGGGGCTGCCGATCGTCGTCGCCGTCGAGGGCGCCGGCTGCAATTTCGCCGGCTGCTGCCGCCTCTACCGCGAAGCCCGCGGCGCGCGCGCGGCGATCGTCGTGACACCCTGCTCGCTCTCCAACACGAACGGCCTCGATGGCGCGAAGTACCCGTGGTACGACGCCGCGACGCTCGAGAAGTACAAGGCGCCCGGCGAAGCGCGCGTCGAGTGCGACGCCGCCGGCCTCGCCGCCGTGCTCGCGGAGCTGCGCAAGGACTGGGGCGGCGGAGAGAAGCTCGCGATCACCGGCTTCTCGGGCGGCGGCAACCTCACCTACTTCTGGACGCTGCAGCACCCCGAGACGCTCGCGCTCGCCGTCGGCTGCTGCGCGAACTTCGGCGGACTCGGGCTGCAGGGAGCGAAGCCGGTCACCGGAGGCGGCCCGACCGTCCTCTTGCTCACCGGCGAGAAGGACGACTTCAATCTCGAGGTCTTCGGCCAGAAGCCCGGGATCGTCGGCCAGACCGACTCCATCGAGGGGTTCTTGAAGAAGCTCGGCTTCACCAATGTCAGCCGGCGCGTCGTGCCGGGCGCCGGCCACTCGAACTTCGCCGCCGACGTGTGGAAGGAGTTCGGGATCGAGTAGGCGGCCGAGACCGTGGGAAGGGCGAACCACCGGACGGCGAAGAGTGGGAAGGTTGCCGCAGTCCGCCGCTTCTTGAAGCCGGACTCCCGGCGGATCGTGGCCGGAGCCGCCGGTGGGGAGCGGCACGCGCGATGCAATCCGCGCCCCGGGTGCAGGGGACCCGGGGGACGCGATCGTGCAGAGCCGATGTGATCCGCGAGCGGCGAAGAGCGCGCGCAATGCCGTGCTCCTCCTCCTCGCCCTCGCACTGGTCCTCGCACTCGCCAGCTGCTCGAGGGCGCCCGCCGAAGAGCTGTTCGCGGCGGGCGGGGTGCCGGAGGCGCCGGGCTCGACGCTGCAGGTCAACGTCCCGCCGCCGCCGTTCAGCGACGGCGTCTTCCCCTGCTCGAGCTGCCACGAACCCGAGCTGAAGTTCAACTCGAAGCAGCGCAAGCTGAAGATCGCGCACCAGGAGGTCGAGCTGAAGCACGGCACCGAGGCGCGCTGGTGCCTCGACTGCCACGACGCCGCCGACCGCGATCAGCTCCACTTGGCGAACGGCGAGAAGATCCCGTTCGAGGAGTCCTACCGCCTCTGCGGCCAGTGCCACGGCGAGAAGTTCCGCGACTGGCGCGCGGGCGTGCACGGGCGGCGGACCGGGAATTGGGACGGCGAGAAGCAGTACCTCCTCTGCGTCCACTGCCACAACTCGCACGCGCCGCGCTTCGCCCCGATCAAGCCCGAGTCGGCGCCGGTTCCGCCGCGACGGACCGAACCCACCGGCGGAGGAACCTCGAAATGAACCGCGAAGCGAGCGATGGAACGGCCTGCGCGCCGCCCAGCGTCGGCGAGGGGACCCTCTCGCGCCGCGACTTCCTCTGCGCGGTGGTCGGCTGCGCCGCCGCGGCGACGCTCGCCGGCTGCAGCGAGTTCACCCACACCTCGTTCTTCCGCAAGCACCTGCGCGAGCTCTCGAAGGAGGAGATCGCCCGCATGCTCGCCGAGCTCGAGAAGGAGCTCTCCGAGCAGTACGGCAAGCCGGTGACCGTCGGCATCGACGCGGCGCGACCCGGCGTCCAGTTCGCCTACGCCCTCGACCTCTCGCGCTGCGTCGGCTGCCGCCGCTGCGTGAAAGCGTGCGTGAATGAGAACAACCAGGGGCGCGATCCGGCGATCGAGTGGATTCGCGTGCTCGAGATGGACAAGGACAAGGGAATCGACTTCGAGCACGCCAACCCCTACTACGAGGCGGAGCAGGTGCCGCGGCCCGGCCACTTCTACATGCCGGTCGCCTGCCACCACTGCCGCGACGCCCCCTGCGTCAAGAGTTGCCCGACCGGCGCGACCTGGTCCGACAAGGACGGCATCGTCGTCATCGACTACGACTGGTGCATCGGTTGCCGCTGCTGCATGGCGGCCTGCCCCTACGGCGCGCGCCGCTTCAACTGGACCGAGCCGAAGGTGCCGGCGGAGGAGGTGAACCCGCAGATGCACTACCTCGGCAACCGGCCACGGCCGAAGGGCGTGGTGGAGAAGTGCACCTTCTGCGTCCACCGCGTCCGCGCGGGCCGCTACCCCGCGTGCGTCGAGGTCTGTCCGGTCGGTGCGCGCAAGTTCGGGAACCTGAACGACCCGAACGGCGAGATCCGCTACGTGCTCGAGAACAAGCGCGTCTTCGTGCTCAAGAACGAGCTCAGCACGCGGCCGCGCTTCTACTACTTCTACGGCATCTGAGCCGGGGGGAAGGACGATGCGGTTCGTTCGAGCGTTCCTGCAGTTCGTGGCCGGCAGCACGAGGATCGTGCTGCGCGGGAACGCGCTCTACTGGTCGTGGATCGCGCTGCTGGTCGCGCTCATCGTCGTCGGCGCGCGCGCCTACGCGCACCAGCTCGCGACCGGCCTCGTCGCCACGAGCATGCGCGACCAGGTCTCGTGGGCCTTCTACATCGGCAACTTCACCTTCCTGGTCGGCGTCGCGGCGGCGGCGGTCCTGCTCGTGATCCCCGCCTACGTCTACGAATGGAAGCCGATCAAGGAGGTCGTGATCCTGGGCGAGCTGCTCGCGATCTCGGCGATCGTGATGGCCGCCCTCTTCGTCCTCGTCGACGTCGGCCGTCCCGACCGGCTGTGGCACCTGATCCCGGGGCTCGGGCTGCTGAACGTCCCCGCGTCGATGCTCGCGTGGGACGTCGTCGTCCTGAACGGCTACCTCGTCCTGAACGTCGTCATCGTCACCTGGCTGCTCTTCACGCTGGTGCGCGGCCGCCATCCCGCGAAGGCGATCTTCACGCCGCTCGTCCTCTTCTCGATCCCGGCGGCCATCGGCATCCACACGGTGACGGCCTTCCTCTACTCGGGCCTCTCGGCGCGCCCCTTCTGGCACTCGGCGATCCTCGCGCCGCGCTTCATCGCCTCGGCCTTCTGCTCGGGGCCGGCGGTGTTGCTGGTGCTGATGCAGCTGCTGCGGAAGTACACGCGCTTCGAGATCCAGGATGTCGCGATCTGGAAGGTCGCGGAGCTGATGGCCTACTCGATGGGGTTCAACCTCTTCCTGTTCGGGGCCGAGGTCTTCACCGAGTACTACGCGCACACCGAGCACCTGGTCCACATGCGCTACATGTTCACGGGCGTCGAGGGGCACACGGAGATCGTCCCGTTCATGTGGGCGTCGCTCGGCTGCTCGGTCGTCGCCTTCGTCCTCTTCCTGATCCCGAGGACGCGCCGGCACTGGGTCACGCTCAACCTCGGCTGCCTGCTGATCTACTCCGGCGTCTACCTCGAAAAGGGGATGGGGCTGGTGATCCCCGGCCTCACGCCCGACACGCTCGGCGAGATCTACGAGTACGGTCCGTCGCGCGGCGAGTGGGAGGTCGCCATCGGCGTCTTCGCGATCGGCTTCCTCCTCTTCACGCTGATGGTGAAGGTCGCGACGCCGATCATGCTCGGGGAGTTCCGGGTCGACACGCGGGTCGCGGCCGGCTCTGCGGCCGGCCCTGTGGTCCGCCCGGCGACTGCCCACTGACCGGTGCATGCGGCGATCAGGGACGTGCCTCCTGCGCCGGCGCGCCCGCCGGCACGGACGCGCACGCGACGACGTAGCAGGCGATCGCGAGGAGCGAGTCGACTTTGAAGCCGAGCTCCATCGCGATGACGATGGCGACGATCGAGGCGATGACGCTCGCGGCGCCGTTGACGCCGATGGCCCATGGGATCAGCTCCGGCCGCGCAGCACGCACGCGCGCCAGGCCGCGCGGGAACGGGACGCCCATCAGCAGGTTCATCGGCGCGAGGCAGGCGACGGCGATGGCGATCCGCAGCGGCAGCGGCTGCTGGAGCAGATTCTCCGTGACCAGGTCGATCGCGAGCGTGAAGACGCCGATCAGCGCGGCGAGCACCAACAGGACCGTCCGCGTCGCGCGCACGTCGTCGCGCAGGAACCGGCCCGACGCCCAGCTCCCGATCCCGGCGAAGAAGAGGAAGCTGAAGAGCACGACCGTGAGCGCATAGGTTGGATGGCCGAGGAAGAGCGCGAGGCGCTGGATCGAGCTCATCTCGAGCAGCATGAAGCCGACGCCGAGCGCCGAGAAATAGGCGAGGCTGCGCCCCGCTCCCGCGTTTCGCAGGCCGCCGCGCCGCAGGATCCAGAGTGGCGCGAGCACCAGCACGACGACCAGCGCGCCCGCTTCGAGCAGCAGCGAGCGCAGGATGCTCGGCGCCACCGGGATCGTCGCGTCCATGGCGCGCGCGAACGCCGAGTCCTCGAGCGTCGCGGCGTCCCAGAAGTGGTGGAAGTTGAAATAGAACGGCGAGTCGTCGCCGACCGGGCGCGTGTCGACGTGGTAGCTCGCGTAGAACTCCTCTTCCTTCCCGACGTCGACGGCCGCGGCGAGGCGCGTGAAGGCGTTGTCGCGCTTCTCCGACAGGTCGGGCGAATAGACCAGCGAGTGGGCGCCCGATTTGTCTTCGTCGGCTCGCCCGTAGAAGGCGACGTCCTCCTTCGTGAACGGCGTCCGCGAGAAGACCGTCCCCGCCGACCAGCGCGTGCGCACGACGACGGCGTGGCGCGACGGCTTCTCCACGCCGCGCCGGCGCAGCTCGAGCAGCGCCATCCCGAACAGCCGCACCGTCTCGCGATCGGGCTCGTCGAGGAAGCGGATGATGCCGAGCGTGCCTTCGTCGGTCAGATGGTCGAAGTAGTCGCGCAGCGCCTCGGTCGTATAGAGGTAGGACTCGGAGAGCACGAACGAGCTCACCGCTCCTGCCGTGTACGTGTCGGCGCCCGCGAGCTGGATCAGGTCGAACTTCCGGTCGAGGCGGCGCAGCGTGCTGCGCCCCTCCCCCTCCACCACCGACACGCCCGGCTGCTGCGCAAGATTCCCGCAGAACGTCGCGTAGTCGACTTTGGTCAGGCGCGCGATCTCGGGGTTGATCTCGATCCCGAGCACGCTGCGCGCCTTGTTCGCGAGCGCGACCTGCAGGTCGACCCCGCCGCCGATGCCGATGATGAGCACGTCGGGCCCCGGTCCGCCGGCGCGCAGCCGGCGCAGGTGGGGCACGTACGCGACCTCGTGCGTGTCGAAGGGGGACGCCTTGCGCCAGTTCCCGGCCGCGTTCATGCGCGTCCCCGCGCCGCCGTCCTGCACGATGTGGATCGTGGTCGGCCTCTCGAGCGAGTCGGCGTAGAGGTCGAGGCGGCAGAGCGGCGTCCAGCGCTTCTCGAGCAGGCTCCCCGAAAGATGGCGTCGCTTGTCGATCCCGAGATCGATCGTGATCCAGTCCGGCGCGACAACGTACAGCACCCCCGCCGCGGCGAGCCCGACCACCGCGACGATCCGCGGACGGCGCGACGCGCCGCCGAAGCAGAGCGCCGTCAGCGGCCCCGCCGCCGCGCACAGCACGAGCAGCCGCTCCGCCCCCAGCGGCCGGATCGCGACGATGAACAGCCAGGCGCCGAGCGCGCTCCCGACCAGGTTCGCGAAATACCGCGAATGGAACCGCTCCGCCGTCGACAGCGAGAGCGTCACGACCAGCCCGCCGAAGAAGTACGGCACCAGCAGCAGCACGCACGCGATCAGCAGGAAGCCGCGCTCCCCCGTCCCCTTCACCGCGCTCGGATCATTCGCCATCCGCGACAGGAACGCCTGGCTCATGACGACCGAGAGGCCGAAGAGCAGGCTCGACCACGCCAGCTTCGCGTTCACGTCCCCGCGCGACAGCGCCGGCACGACCGTCGCCACCGTCCCCGCCGCCGCGAATCCCAGCATCGCCATCGTCACGACGACGAACGCGTGGTGGTACCACATCTGCGCCGACAGGATCCGCGTGTGCAGGACCTCGAGCGAGAGGATGGCGCAGGAGAGGAGGAAGAGGCCGAGGCTCGCGGCGCGCGAGGAGCGTGGGGACGAGGCGGCCGCGTGCATCAACTGATCAGAACCGCGGCGGACGAGACCCGCAAGGCGTCAGGATCCCGCCGTTGAGAGAACCGGGAGCTCGCGCTCGTTCCGGCGCGACAGCAGGATCCGCAGCGTCGCGACCGCGAGCGGGGCGACGCCCACGACGAGGAAGACGGTGTCGGCGCCGACGCGGATCCACTCGAGCGTGTGGAACGTCCCGGTCATCGTGAAGGTCAGCTCGCGCGCATGCCAGTAGCCGTGGCGGAACACATCCCACAGTTGAATCACCCCCGCCGGGAAGAGGTCGAGCACGACCATCAGCAGAAGTCCGGCGTTCAGCCCCCAGAAGCCGGTGCTCAGCAGCTTCTCGTTCTTGTTCCAGGCGCGGTCGTCCGACAGCGCGCGCAGGCAGAAGACGAGCACGCCGAGCGCGAGCATCCCGAAGACGCCGAACATCGCGGCGTGGCCGTGGTTGGTCGTGAGCGTCGTGCCGACCTCGAAGTAGGAGACGATGGGCAGGTTGATGAGGAAGCCGAAGACCCCGGCTCCCAGGAAGTTCCAGAAGCCGACCGCCATGAGGAAATAGATCGCCCACTTCTGGCGCGCCGCGAAGCCGCGGCTGCAGTCGGCGCACTGGCGGTCCTTCAGCTTCATGAAGTCCCACGCGTCGAGCGTGAGCAGCGTGAGCGGCACGACCTCCATCGCGGAGAAGCACGACGCGAGCGCCATGTTGAGCGTGCCCTGCCCCGTGAAGTACCAGTGGTGGCCGGTGCCGATCACGCCGGCGCCGAGGTAGAGGATCGCGTCGAGGTAGACGACGCGCGTCGCGGTCTTCGCGGTGACCAGCCCCATCTGGAAGAACATCACCGCGACGAGCACCGTCGCGAACAGCTCGAAGAACCCCTCGACCCAGAGGTGGATGATCCAGAAGCGCCAGTTGTCGATGACCGCGAAGTTGTCGTGCGCGCCGTAGAAGAGCGCCGGCACGTAGAAGACGGGGATCGCCGCCGCCACGTAGAGGAACAGCGGCACGAGGTCGCCCTGCCCCGGCTTGCGCAGCGCCGGCCGCAACGCGCGGAACATCAGGAAGAGCCACAGCACCAGGCCGACCGCGAGGAGCAGCTGCCAGAAGCGGCCGAGATCGAGGTACTCGGAGCCCTGGTGCCCGAACCAGAACCAGAGCTTGCCGAGGCGATCGTTGATGCCGAGGTATTCGCCGAAGAGGCTGCCGAACACGACGACCGCGAGCGCCGCCAGCAGCACGAGCGCGCCGGCCCGCTGCCCGCGCGGCTCGCTGCCCCCCATCAGCGGCGCCAGGAAGAGCCCGCCCGCGACCCACGCCGTCGCGATCCAGAAGATCGCGAGCTGCAGGTGCCAGGTGCGCAGCAGGTTGTAGGGGAGCCAGCGGGCGAGGTCGAAGCCGTAGAACGAGCCCGCCTCCACGCGGTAGTGGGCCAGCGCCCCACCGCACAGGCTCTGGGCGAGGAAGAGCAGCGCGACGACGGCGAGGAACAGTCCGCTTGCCTTCTGGCTCGGCGTCGGCTTCCAGGAGAGCAGGCGGTTGTCGTGGGCGTGGCCGTCCGAGTCCGCGCCGTGCCAGCCGAGGAACGTGAAGCGGCCGAAGAGCGACAGCACCACGCCGATTCCGCCGAGGAGCGTGATGAGCGACATCGCGCTCCAGAGATAGGCGGACGCCGTCGGGACGTTGCCCGCGTCGGGCTCGTACGGCCAGTTGTTGGTGTAGGAGTAATCCTCGCCGGGACGGTTCGCGACGGTCGCCCACGCCGCCCACGCGAAGTAGGCGGTCAGCGCATCGGTCTTCGCGCGCTCGTCGATGTAGTGCGGCGGCAATCCGGGCGGCGCGGCATCGCTGCCGAAATAGGCGCGCCACTCCTCTTTCTGCGCGACGAAGGAGGCGACCTCCTCGGCCGACAGGGTCAGCGTGTCGCGCACCGCGTCGAATCGATTGACCTTGAGGCCGGCGCGCACGGCGTCGGCGACGGCGGGCGCCTGGCTCGCATCGAGCTCGGCGTAGCTCCGGCCGTGGCGCGCCCGGGCCAGGTGGTCGCGCGCGATCTCCGTCGTGCGGTGCAGGTAGGTCGCGCTGTAGTCGGGGCCGAGATAGGCGCCGTGGCCCCAGAGCGAGCCGTGCTCCATCAGGGCGTACTGGAGGAAGACCTCCTGTCCGCGCAGCACGTCGTCGCGCGTGAAGAGCGGCGCGTGCGCGGCGTCCTCGACGCGGCCGGGGATCGGCGGCGCGTCGCGATAGGTCCGGACCGTCACGTACGACAGCACCGCGAAACCCGCGATCGTGACCAGGATCGCGGCGTGGCGCCACCACTTGGAGAGAGGTCGACTGTCCTCGGTCGGCTCGCTCATCGTGTCCCCCTTCGCCCGCAGCGTAACCGACCCGCTTGCGACGGAATCGGATCTGAGCCGACGCGTTCTGCCGACGCGCGCCGGCCCAGGACTTGATTCCACGCCTGCACTCGCGACCTGGAACGGTTGCGAGGCGATCGACGCGAGGGAGGCGGCGAAGCAGGCTGGGAATTCCTGCGCGCAACCACGGGAGCGGATGAGAAACCGTTCCCGCAGCGATGGAGCGGGAATGCGGCTCTATCTGATCAATCCGTCGAACCCCCTGGTCAGCATGGCCTCCTGCCGTCGATGGCGGAAGTATCGGATCTGGAAGCCGCTGGGATTGATGACCGTCGCGGCACTGACGCCTCCTGAATGGGAGGTCACGCTGATCGACGAGAATCGCGGCATTCCGGACTACGCGAGCATGCCGCGGCCGGACCTCGTCGGTCTCACGGCGTTCACTGCACAGGCCCCCCGCGCCTACCGCATTGCGAACTGGTTTCGCGGCGTCGGCGTTCCGGTGGTCATGGGTGGCATCCACGCCTCCATGAGGACGGAAGAGTCTTTGCGCGAGGTCGACAGCGTCGTGCGAGGTGAGGCCGAGAGTGCCTGGCCCGTGGTCCTGACGGAACTCTCGAAAGGAGTGCTCCGTCGCGTGTACGAGGGAGGCCTCTCCGATTCGGCGGCAATCCCGCCGGCGCGACAGGACCTCTTGCCGCACGGCTACATCTTCGGTGCGGTGCAGACGAGTCGGGGATGTCCGTTGAGCTGCGACTTCTGCAGTGTTTCCGAGTTCAGCGGACGACGTCATCGCCACCGCCCCATCGACGCCGTGGTCGAGGAACTGCGGTCGATCCCCGAGCGGCTGGTGTTGTTCGTGGACGACAACCTGATCGGAACCCGGCTCGAGCACCTGGACCGCGCCAAGGAACTGTTCCGCGCGATGATCGCAGCGAAGGTCCGGAAGGCGTGGATCTGCCAGGCCACGATCAACTTCGCCGACGACGAAGAACTGCTCGAACTGGCGCACCAGGCGGGCTGCTTCGGTGCATTCATCGGGTTCGAGTCGCCCACCGACGCGGGGCTGGCCGAGGTCGGCAAGCGATACAACATCCTGAAAGGCGCCGATCTGCGGGCCAGTGTCGACCGGATCCATGGCCACGGCATTTCCGTGGTGGGTTCGTTCATCATGGGACTCGACTGCGACGTCCCCGGCATCGGGGGCCGCATCGCCGATGCCGCAATCGAGTACGGCATCGATCTCCTGAACGTCCTCTACCTGACGCCGTTGCCGGGGACGCGCCTATGGCAGCGCATGGAATCCGAGGGACGCATCGCCGCCAACCACTACCCCCGCGACTGGGAGCATTACACGCTCAGTTTCCCGGTGGCCGAGTATCAGCATCTTTCGTGGAGCCAGCTTCGTGGCGAGATGAATGATTGCTGGCGCCGCTTCTATTCCGTCCGCGGAGTCCTGGGCCGCGTCTGGAGGAGTCTGCTTCAGCGCCGGAAGCCGCTCGCCGTGCTCATCAGCAGCCTGTCCTATCGGCGCAATTACAAAGCCGACGATCGAACCATCGCCACTCTGGACTTGTCCCGCGGCGAGTCGCGCGATCGCGTCGACGCGAATGCGCCGTTCGCCTGCAGCCGTTGACCGGGGCGGCGGGACGGATGAGACCTGGCGTGAAGCGTCGGCCGGCCGGCATCGTCACGAAGCGCGCGGTCCCGCGCCGTACTGCTCGTCGCTGACCTTCTCCAGCCAGTCGACGGCCTTGCCGTCCAGCCTCTCCACGACGGCGTAGTGCGTCATTGCCGTCGTCGGCGTCGCGCCGTGCCAGTGCTTCTCACCGGGTGGACAGCAGATCACGTCGCCGGGACCGATCACTTCGATCGGCCCGCCCCAACACTGCATCCAGCCGCAGCCCGCCGTCACGACCAGGATCTGGCCGAGCGGATGCGTGTGCCACGCAGTGCGAGCGCCCGGCTCGAACGAGATGCTGCCCGCAAGAATCCGGCTGGGCTCGGGGGCGTCGACGACCTGGTCGATCCGGACGGTGCCCGTGTAGTACTCCGCCGGCCCGATGCCGGCGAGTTGCGAGCCGCTTCGCTTGAGTTCCAAGGGTCGCCGCCTCCGCGAGTGACCATGCCTTCGACAGGTTCGACTTCAGACGCTTCGCCAGAGCGTAGCCCGCGAGCCCGCTTGCGTTCTCGCGGGCTACGATCGACGCTCATTCGGGGTCACGAAAAGTGCGGCTCGCACCACGGGAGGCCGGTCATGAGCTCCATCCTGGCGACGCTGCTCCTCTCGTCCTCGACGCTCGGGGGCTACCAGGGTGGCGACGGCGATGAAGCGAAAGAGCTCGTCGAAGCCGTCGCCGCCGCCATGTCGGAGGCGCCGGCCGTCGCATTCGAATGCGAGGTCCGCCTCAAGATCGGGGAGCTCGAGGTGCCGCAGACCGCGAAGACGCGGTTGCGCCGTCCCAACCTCGCTCGCCTCGAGCTCTCCGGCGCCGGCCAGGATGCACTCATCGTGCTCGACGGGACGTCGACCTGGCACTACGCCAAGGCCAGCAAGGGGTACTTCCAGTCGAAGCAGCGCAGCACGACGAAGCTCGAGCAGTACGGCGCCGGGCCCGCGGCCTCGCTGTTCTTCGAGAAGGGGGCGCGCTCGCTCCTCCCCTACCTGTCCGACGCGACCGTGACGACGGAACGGCTGGGCGACGAGGAATGCTCCGTCGTGACGTGGAAGGTGGGCGCGGAGGTGACGAGCCTCTGGATCCACGGGGACCGGCTGCGGCGGTATCGAACCACGCGCTCGATCGCCCAGCAGAAGTTCGAGCAGACGTTCAAGTACGGAAAGTTCGATCTCGCGCCGACGCTCGCCGACGACTCCTTCACCTTCACGCCGCCGAAGGGAGCGCACCCCATCGAGCAGGGCGGCGACGACGAGCTGCTCGCGCTCGGGGCCCCCGCGCCCGACTTCTCGGCGACCGCTCCCGACGGAAAGGTCCGCAAACTCTCCGAATCCAGCGGCCGCCCCGTGCTCCTCACCTTCTGGTTCTATGGCTGAGCGACCTGTCGTGAGGAGTTGCCTCACTTCCAGAAGATGCATCAGGAACTCGCGAAGCGCGGGGTCGAGATGCTGGCGGTCGACTTCGGAGACAAGGCGGAGACCATCGCCGCGTACTTCAAGAAGGAACGCTTCGAGATGACGCCCCTGCAGCAGGAGGGCGACGAAGTGAGCCGCGCGTTCGGCGTGCAGACCTACCCGACGAACTACCTCCTCGATGCCAGCGGCAAGGTCGCATGGCGCATGGTCGGGTTCGACGAGGCGGCGTTTCGGGCGGTCCTCGACAAGGTCGCGCCAGAGCGGTGACCTCCACCGGGACCGTCAAGGGACGACGTCTCTGGAGAGGCAATTCTTCGACCCACCAAACGGAGGGCCTGGCCTCGCCTAATCCATCCTGTCGGTCGCCGCGGTAGGATGCCCGCCGGCGGCTTCGCGAGGGCTTCGCGATGAAGTTCGACCACCCGATCGAGCTGATCCTCAGGGAGAAGGGGAGGGTCGTCTACACCGTCTCCCCGGACGCAACGGTCTACGAAGCGCTCGTAATCATGGCCGACAAGGGGATCGGCGCGCTGGTCGTCACGGACGGGGAGCAGCTCGTCGGAATGTTCTCCGAGCGTGACTACGCTCGAAAAGTCGTCCTCGCGGGACGCTCCTCGAAAGAGATGAAGGTCCGCGAGATCATGTCCAGCAAGGTCGTGACCGCTGGACTGCGCAGCACTGTCGACGAGTGCATGCAGCACATGACGGACAAGCGCCACCGTCACCTCCCGATCGTCGATGGCGGGAAAGTCGTCGCGATCGTGTCGATCGGCGACCTCGTCAACTGGGTCATCAGGATCCAGGACTTCACGATCCACGAACTCGAAGACTACATCTCGGGGAAATACCCCCGTTGACGAGCCTCCACGCGGCGCAAGCCACCTTCTACTACCTGGCGGCAGCGAGCATCGCGAGCGCCCTCCTGGCCGTGACGCGAAGGAACCCCGTCCACAGCATGCTCTGGTTGCTGTCCCTCTTCATGCACGTCGCTGGCATCTTCCTCCTGCTCGGCGCGGAGTTCTTGGCCGCGGTGCAGGTCATCGTGTACGCGGGCGCGATCCTGATCTTCTATCTCTTCGTGCTGATGCTGCTCGACCTGCCGGGCGAGGTGGCGCGGCCTCGGTTCGGCAGGCACTGGCCGCTCGCCGCGGCCGCGGGGCTCTCGTTCGCGGCCCTGGCCTGGCTCGCGCGTGTCGGAGCGAGCGTGGCTCCGGCGGCGGGGCGCACGACGGAACCAGCTGCTGCTCGAGGGAGCCTTTCGCAGATGGGCAAGGAGCTCTTCGGTCCGTTCGCGCTGCCGTTCGAGATCGCCTCCCTCGTACTCGTGGCGGCCATCATCGGCGCCGTCGTTCTCGCCGGGAGGAGGTCACCGAGACCATGATCGCGCCGGTGGGTGTGGTTCTGGGGTTGAGCGCCGTCCTCTTCGGGATCGGAGTCTTCGGCTTCCTTGCCCGGCGCAACATCATCCTGATGCTCGTCTCGGTGGAGCTGATGCTCAATGCGGTCAACGTGAGCCTCGTCGGCTTCAGCGCGCACATGGAAGACACGCGTGGCCAGGTCCTGGCCCTGTTCGTGATCGCCGTGGCCGCCGCGGAGGCCGGGGTCGGCCTGGGTCTCGTGATCGCCTTGAACCGGAACAAGCCAGGAGCCGGAGTCGGGGACCTCACGGATCTCAAATGGTGACGTCCTCGCTCTTGGCCCCGCTCGCGGTGCTGGCCTCCGCCGTGGGCGCTCTCCTGATCGCGTGCACGGGCGAGCGCCGGCGCAACTTGAGGGAGTTCTGGTCCGTTGCGGCCGGGGTCGTGATGTTCGCGCTGGTCGCTTCGATGGTCCCGGATGTCCTGGACGGCCGCACGCCGGAGTGTTTGCTGTTGCGGGTCCTGCCCGGCATCGAGCTGGGCTTCCGCGTGGATGCCCTGGGTCTCCTGTTCGCACTCGGGGCCGCGCTGCTGTGGATCATCACGACATTCCATTCGATCGGCTACATGCGCGCGCTCGACGAGCATGCGCAGACGCGCTACTTCGCCTGCTTCGCCCTCGCGCTCTCCGCCACGATCGGGGTCGCCTTCGCCGCGAACCTCTTCACTTTGTTCTTGTTCTATGAAGGCCTGACGCTGGTCACCTACCCCCTCGTGGGTCACAAGGAAACGGCCGAGGCCAGGGCGGGCGCCCGCAAGTACGTCATCTATCTCCTGGGCGCGGCCAAAGTGCTCCTGATGGCGGCCATCATCCTGACCTACCAGGTGTCAGGAACCCTCGATTTCCGCGCGGGCGGCATCCTGCCGGCCGAGAAGATCGCGGAAGAGCCCGGGCTGCTCTTCGTGATCTTCGCCCTCTTCCTGTTCGGATTCGCCAAGAACGCGCTGGTGCCCCTGCACAGCTGGCTGCCGGCCGCCATGGTGGCTCCGACGCCGGTCAGCGCGCTGTTGCATGCAGTGGCGGTCGTCAAGACCGGCGTGTTCTCCACGCTTCGAGTCTTCCTCTTCGTCTTTGGTCCGCGCGCGATGCAGGAAATCGGCGCGGACCAGCTGGCCCTTGCAGCTGCCTCGGTGACGATCCTGGTCGGATCGCTCCTCGCGCTGGGTCAGGACAACCTCAAGGCGAGGCTCGCCTTCTCCACCGTGAGCCAGCTCTCCTACATCCTTCTCGGAAGGGCGCTCCTGAACGCCAACGGTGTGCTCAGTGGAACGGCCCACATCACCAACCACGCCGTTTCGAAGATCACGCTCTTCCTGTGCGCCGGATCGATCTATGTCTCCACGCACAAGACCGAGATTCATCAGATGTCCGGACTGGCGCGGCGCATGCCGTGGACCATGGCCGCGTTCGCGGTCGCCTCGCTCAGCATCATCGGGATTCCACTCACCAGCGGATTCGTCTCCAAGTGGAACCTGGCCCTCGGCACGGTGGACGGCCACAGCCTCGTCCTGCTGGGAGTGCTCCTCGCCGGTTCGCTCCTCAGCGCGGCCTACCTCGGACCGATCGTGTACAAGGCCTACTTCGAGAAGGAGACCCCGCTCGAAACCGCGGGCGCAGAGATCCGCGAAGTGCCCTGGTTGGTCGTGCCCCTGACCATCAGCGCCGCAGCGAGCCTGCTCCTCGGTCTCTTCCCCGGCCCCGTGCTGGAATTGGCAAAGAGGGTCGTGCCGTGAGCTTCCTGGAGCGGTTGCTCAAGGATCCCGTGCGCTTCGCGCGGCTCAAGCGCTGGTTCTATGTCGGCCTGGCCGTCGTGGCCGTCGCCGAGATCGCGCTGCCGCTCGTCTTCGACGCCGGTCACCCGCATTTCTCGTTCGAGCGCTTCCCGGCCTGGGGCTCGATCTACGGGCTCGTCTCCTGCGTCGCGATCATCGTCGTGTCGAAGCTGATCGGGAAGGCGTGGCTCATGCGACGCGAGGACCACTATGACTCCTGAGCGGGCGCGCCGATGACTCCCGGTTGGATCCACCCGGGGCTCGTGCTCATCCTCGGCGCCTGGCTCCTGCCGCTGCTGCGCGGCCGGATCAAGCGCGCGGCGATGATCCTCCTGCCCGTGGCGGCGCTGGTCCTCTGCCTGGTGTCGACGCCGGGAACGCACGGCGTGGTGCACGTGCTGGGACTGGATCTCGTGTTCGGCCGGGTCGACGCGACGAGCCTGGTCTTCGCCTGCGTCTTCGCGCTCATCGCTTGCGTCGGAATGGTCTTCGCGCTGCACGTCGAGGACGATTCTCAACACATCGCTGCCCTGACCTATGCGGGGAGCGCGCTCGGCGTGACGTTCGCCGGCGACCTCCTCACCCTCTATGTGTTCTGGGAGGTGATGGCGATCGCGTCGACGCTGATCATCTGGCAGCGCCGCCAGCCGTCCGCCATCGCGGCGGGGTTTCGCTACTTGCTGGTCCACGTGGTCGGGGGGCTCGCGCTCCTGGCGGGAATCGTGATCCACTGGACCCAGACCGGGTCGCTCGCCTTCGGGGACATGGGCGCCTTCTCCGGCGGTCTCGCCTGGAGCCTGATCCTGGTCGCGTTCCTCCTCAACGCGGCGGTTCCCCCGCTCGGGGCGTGGCTCCCGGACGCCTACGCCGAGGCCCCGGTCACGGGCGCGGTCTTCATGACCGCCTTCACCACCAAGTCCGCGGTGTACGCGCTCATTCGCGGCTTCCCTGGTACGGAGCTGCTCGTGTGGTTGGGAGCATTCATGGCCGTGTACGGCGTGGTCTACGCCGTGCTGGAGAACGACGCGCGGCGGCTGCTCGCCTACCACATCATCAGCCAGGTCGGTTACATGGTCTGCGGCGTGGGGATCGGGACCCAGCTCGCCATCAACGGCGCAACGGCCCACGCCTTCGCGCACATCCTCTACAAGGCGCTCCTCTTCATGGGCGCCGGGGCCGTCCTGCAGACGACCGGCCTGCGCAAGCTGAGCGAGATGGGCGGTCTCTACAAGACGATGCCGAAGACCCTCGGCCTCTACATGGTCGGCGCCTTCGCCATCTCCGCCGTACCGCTCTTCAGCGGCTTCGTGAGCAAGTCCATGGTGGTCTCCGCTGCGGGCGAGACGCACCGCGCAGGGGTGTTCCTCATGCTCACCCTGGCCTCGGCCGGCACGTTCCTGCACACGGGCCTGAAGCTTCCTTATTACATGTTCTTCGGCAAGGAGTCGGACCGCCCGCAGGATCGTCGAGGCAAGGAGCCGCCCGCGAACATGCTCGTGGCCATGGCCCTCGCCGCGGTGGCCTGCATCCTGATCGGAGTCTTCCCAGGACTCCTGTACCGCCACCTGCCGAACCCGGTGGACTACGTGCCCTACACCTTGCAGCACGTGACGGGCACGGTGGGACTGCTGGGCTTCACGGCGCTGGGCTTCTTCCTGCTCCTCAAGCACCTCGACCCCGCGCCCACGATCAGCCTCGACACGGACTGGTTCTACCGCCGGGGCGCGGCCGTCTTCGTGAAGTGGATCCAGACGCCCCTGGCGCGTCTCGAGTCCGGCACCGTGGGAGAGGTCTGTGAATTCGTGATCCGGCGGCCCGTTCTGGGCACGGCGCATCTCCTGCGCAGATTCGACAGCTTCGTCGTCGATTCCCTGCTCGTGGGCATCGGCCGCTCGATCCAGTCCTCGAGCCAGGTGTTGAAGACCGCGGCGAGCGGACACGCCCAGCACTACGGGTTGCTCATGGCGGCCGGGTTCCTGGCACTCCTGGTCCTGGCGTTGCTCGCGTGATGACCGACTATCCGGTACTGACGGTCACGACCTTCCTGCCCGTCGTGGGCGCTGTATTGGTCTTCCTCCTGCGCAGCGAGCGGCTCGCACGCTGGATCACCCTGGTCACGATGCTCGCGACCCTGATCGTTGCGGCTCCGCTCTATTCGCGCTTCGACAAGAGTTCGAGCGCTCTGCAATTCGTCGAGTCCGCGGACTGGATTCCGAACTGGGGCGTTTCCTACAGCATGGGCGTCGACGGGATCAGCCTGCCGTTCATCTTTCTCGCCGCGGTCCTGAGCGTTCTGTGCGTCGGCGCCTCGTGGAGTTCCGTTCGAACCCGGGTGCGAGAGTTCCACGCCGCGCTCCTCGTCGCGGAGACGGCGATGATCGGGCTCTTCGCCGCGTCGAACCTCTTCCTGTTCTTCGTCTTCTGGGAATTGATGGTCATTCCGCTCTTTCTCTTGATCGGCGTCTGGGGGGGGCCGGGACGCATCTACGCCTCGGTCAAGTTCCTGCTCTTCACGCTCGCCGGAAGCGTCTTGATGCTCGTGGGCATCATCGCCCTCCAGAACCTCTGCGGCACGCTGGACTTCAAGGCGCTGGCCAAGGCGAGCATCGCGCGCGGGCACCAGTACTGGCTGTTCGCGGCGTTCCTGGCCGCCTTCGCGGTCAAGGTGCCCATGTTCCCGGTGCACACGTGGCTCCCCAACGCCCACACCGAGGCACCGACGGCGGGGAGCGTGATCCTCGCCGCGATCCTGCTGAAGATGGGCGCCTACGGTTTCCTGCGCGTCTCGCTGCCCATCCTTCCCGACGCGGTCCAGCGCTTCCTCCTGCCCATGCTGGTCGTCTCCGCGATCGCCATCGTCTACGGCGCGTACGTGACCCTGGTCCAGACCGACGTCAAGCGGCTGATCGCCTACTCCAGCATCAGCCACATGGGCTTCGTCACGCTCGGCATCTTCACGCTCCATCGGAGCGGGGTCGAGGGCGCGATCCTGCAGATGATCAACCACGGGATCCTCTCCGCGGCGCTCTTCCTCTGCATCGGCATGATCTACGAGCGCACGCACACGCGCGAGATCGCGGACTACGGCGGGATTGGAAAGCCCGCGCCGGTCTACTCCATCCTGCTCGCGCTCTTCTGTCTGGCCGCGGCGGGTTTCCCCGGCCTCAACTCGTTCGTGGGTGAGTTCCTGATCATCGGCGGCGCCTTCGAGACGCGGTCCTGGCTGGGCGCCATGGCGATCTGGGGCGTTGCGCTCGGCACGATCTACCTGCTGTGGCTCTACTACCGGGTGGCCATGGGCAGGACGAACCCGGGTCTCGCCGGGCTTGCGCTCGAGCTCAACGCCCGTGAAGTGGCGACGCTGGCGCCTCTGGCTCTGCTCGCCGTGGGTCTGGGCCTCTACCCCGAGTGCGTCCTCTCCTATCTGCGCGCTCCCGTGGCCGAACTGCTCTCGAACGCGGGCGCGCCATGAACCGCGCGACGACGGCGGATCTGGCGCTGCTCGTCCCGGAGCTGATCCTGGTCGGCATGGCCCTGGCCCTCATCCTCGCAGCGCGACGGATCCAGAGAACGCCGCTCGCGCTGATCGGGACGATCCTCGCCGCGCTGGCCGCCGCCCTGGCCTCGACCTGCGTCGTGCCCTCGGACGACGCGACTGGATTCGGCGGAATGATCACCGTGGATCACTATTCCCGGTTCTTCAAGGTGCTCATCGCCGCCGCGCTGGCTCTTGCCGCGCTCCTGTCCGTGAGAAGCCTCGACGAGGAGTGGGCTCCGCGCGCCGAATACCACGCCCTGCTCCTGCTCGCGTCGACGGGGATGATGCTCGCGGTCTCGTCCCTCGATCTCCTGACCCTCTACCTCGGCGTGGAACTCATGACGCTCTGCTCCATCGTGCTGGTCGGAATCAGGGTGGACCGGCCGGCGTCGAATGAGGCCGCGATCAAGTACTTCCTGATCGCTTCCTTCGCCTCGGCCCTGCTCCTCTTCGGGATCAGCCTGACGTACGGAGTGACGGGCACCACGAACTTCGCGGCCATCGCCACGTCGCTGCGCGATCTCGGAAGCAACCCGCTCCTGCTCGTGGCCATGGGGCTCGTGGCCGCGGGGCTCGCCTTCAAGATCGCAGCGGTGCCGTTCCACGCCTGGGCTCCGGACGCCTACCAGGGTGCGACCGCGCCGGTCGCGGCATTCCTCGCGGCCGGCTCCAAGGCGGCGGGTCTGGCGGCGCTGGGACGCGTCTGCCTGGTCGCGTTCGGCTCGGAAGCGCGGACGCTCACTTGGATCCTGACGGGTCTCGCCGCCCTCTCCATCATCGTCGGCAGTATCATCGCTCTCGCGCAGACCGACATGAAACGGCTGCTGGCCTACTCCTCCATCACGCATGCGGGCTACGCTCTCCTAGGACTCATCGCCGGCACTTCCGAGGGGGCCTCGGCGACCATGACTTACGCCTGCTTCTATGTCTTCATGACGCTGGGGGCATTCGGCGTGGTGATCGCGCTCGGCGAGCGCGGCGAAAAGCTGGACGGCTTCCAGGGCCTGGCGGCGCAGCGGCCCGGAACGGCTGCGCTCATGCTCCTCTTCCTCCTGTCTCTGACCGGCGTCCCCCCGACGGCCGGGTTCGTGGCCAAGTTCGGCGTGATCCTGAACGCCGTGCGTGCGGACCAGGTGCCCCTGGCAGTCCTGGCCGTGATCTGCAGTGTGGTGTCGGCCTTCGTCTACCTGCGCATTGCCGTCCTCATGTACATGAAGGAGCCGCAGGAGCCGGCACCGTCGCGCTTCCCCGTGACCGTGACCGCCGCTCTCGCGGTGACTGCGCTGGTCACCCTGGTCGGCGGAATCTCACCCAACAGCCTCACGCCCTGGGCGGTGCCACCGTGATCCTGCTCATCCCCTGCGTTTCCGGCGAGGTCGACGGGTCATGACCGAATACATCGGGATCGCGGTCACTTTCGTCCTGGCCGGAGGAATCGCGGCCGCGATGGTGATCTTGAGCTCGATGCTCGGAAAGAAGAATCCCACCGCCATCAAGCTGGCGCCGTTCGAGTGTGGAAAGGATCCCTTCTCCCTCCCCATGGGGAGATTGGCGGTCAAGTTCTACATGTCCGCGATCCTCTTCATCCTTTTCGACGTCGAGCTCGTCTTCCTGTACCCCTGGGCCGTGGAGTTCCGTGACCTCGGGCTCCTGGGTCTGGCCGAGATGGGCGTCTTCCTGGCAATCGTATTGGTGGGCTTCGTCTACGCCTGGGACAACGGCGCCTTGGAGTGGAAGTGACATGCCGAAAGAACCGTCGTTTCTCACCAGCCGGCTCAGCGAGGCCATCGGCTGGGCGCGCAAGTTCTCGATCTTCCAATACCCGTTCGTGACCGCGTGCTGCGGGATGGAGTACATGGCGACCGCCTGCTCCCACTACGACGTGGACCGCTTCGGAGCGGGCTTCCCCCGCTTCTCTCCGCGCCAGGCCGACGTGCTCTTCGTCGTCGGCACGATCAGCCACAAGATGGCGCCGGTCCTGAAGCGCATCTACGACCAGATGGCCGAGCCCAAGTGGGTGGTGGCCTTCGGCGTCTGCACCTGCACGGGCGGGTTCTATGACAATTACGCGACCGTGATGGGGATCGACACGATCATGCCGGTGGACGTCTACATCCCGGGATGCCCGCCGCGGCCGGAGATGGTCCTCGACGGTCTGATGAAACTCCAGGACAAGATCCAGCTCCAGCACGCCACCGGCACGCGGCCCGGACCCGAAGCCCGCCCGGACGTCCTCGAGCCATGAACACGTCCTCCTTGATCCAGTCCGTCACGGACCGGTTCCGCGATGCGGTGTTGTCTTCCCACGGTTGGCGGGGTGACGCCACCGTGCTCGTGCGTCGGGAGTTCCTGGTCGAGGTGGCGCGCCATCTCAAGGAGGACCCGGCCCTGCAGATGAACTATTTGATGGACCTGACCGCCGTGGACTATTCCAGCTTCGGCAAGAAGCCGGCTCCGGCCTTCTTCTCTTCGGCCGGCGTGGCGGTGAGGCCCTCTTCGCAGATCCCGGACGAGGCCCCCTGGCCGGGACCGCCGGAGCGATCGCGCTACGCAGTCGTGTACCACTTCTACTCCATGGCCCACAAACACCGCCTGCGGCTGGTGGTTCCCGTGGAAGAGGCCGCCGATGGGACGGTGGCCCCGGTGGATTCCCTGACCGGTCTTTGGCCCGGCGCCAACTGGCTCGAACGCGAGATCTGGGACATGTTCGGGATCGGATTCCGTGGGCATCCGAATCTGAAGCGCATCCTCATGTACGAAGGATTCGAGGGCCACCCGCTGCGCAAGGACTATCCCGTCAACAAACGCCAGCCCCTCATCGGTCCCGTGAACTAGCGTCCATGGAAACGCCCCCGACGTCGAAGACGACTGCGGCGGCTCGGACCGACCCCGCGGAGATCGAGACGCGGGACATGCTCCTCAACATCGGGCCCGCGCACCCGGCGATGCACGGGATCATCCGGATCGTGGCGAAGCTCGACGGGGAGCAGATCAAGGACGCCGAAGTGGAGATCGGCTACCTCCACCGCGGCTTCGAGAAGATGGCGGAAGTCGTCGACTACAACGGTGTCATCCCCTACACCGACCGGCTCAACTACGTCTCCCCGCTCATCAACAACATGGGTTATTGCATGGCGGTGGAGAAGCTGCTCGGGATCTCGGTCCCGGAGCGCTGCCACTACGTGCGGGTGATCCTCTCGGAGATCTCGAGGATCTCGGACCACCTCACCTGCGTGGGTGCGACGGCCATGGAGCTCGGGAGCTTCACCGTCTTCCTCTATTTGATCAAGGCGCGCGAGTTCCTCTGGGAGCTCGTGGAGAAGGTGACCGGTGCGCGCCTGACCGTCACCTACTGCCGCGTGGGAGGAGTGAAGGCCGACCTCCCCGACGATTTCGAAGGGCCCTGTCGCAAGGCCTTCGCGGAGACCCGCAAGGTCCTCGTCGAGGCGGACGGGCTCCTCACACGCAACCGCATCTTCACGGACCGCATGAACGGGACCGGCGTGATCTCCGCGGAAGACGCCATCTCCTACGGGATCACGGGTCCTTTCCTCCGCGCCACCGGCGCGGAGTACGACGTGCGCAAGGACTGCCCGTACGCCGTCTACGACCGGCTGCCCTTCGACGTGCCGGTGGGAACCCGCGGCGACAACATGGACCGTTTCCTCGTGCGCATGGAGGAGATGGAACAATCCATGCGCATCGTGGAAGCGGCCCTGCGCGACCTCCCGCCCGGCCCGGTCCTGGTGAACCCGGAGACCGGGCGTCCGATCCCGGCCGCCGAGATGGTCGACCTCGCCAAGATGGGGAAGATCGAGGCCATCACGGGCGGTTGTGCTGTTGCCTGTCCGACGCTCGGAGGTTCAGGACGCGACCGGCATCCCTCCATTGCCACGGACGAGAAGCGGGTCTTCCTGCCTCCCAAGGAGGACGGCTACGGCAACATCGAGGGGCTCATGCAACAGTTCAAGCTCGTCATGCACGGCCACGGAGTCCGGCCGCCCAAGGGCGAGGTCTACTTCCCGGTGGAAGGAGCCAATGGGGAACTCGGGTTCTACGTGGTGAGTGACGGATCGGGGAGCGCGTACCGCGTGCGCGTCCGCCCGCCCTGCTTCGCCATCATGTCGGCCCTGCACACTCTGCTCGTCGGGGACATGATGGCCGACATGGTCCCCACCTTCGGGTCGGTCAACATGATCGGCGGGGAGCTCGATCGGTGAATCTCGCGGAGCTCGAAGGCAGGGCCGAGGAGATCCTGCGACGCTACGAGTCCCGCAGGGCGGCCATGCTGCCTCTGCTCTGGCTCGTCCAGGAGAATCAAGGTCACGTCTCGCAAGAGGCGGAGGCCTGGGTGGGACGCATCCTCGGCGTGGCCCGCTCGCACGTGCGCGAGGTCGTCTCCTTCTATCACATGTTCCACATCGAGCCGGTGGGCCGGCGCGAGCTGCGTGTGTGCACGAGCCTCCCCTGCAGGTTGCGCGGCTCCGGAGAGGTGTTGGCAAGGATCCAGGAGAAGCTGAAGGTCCGTCCCGGCGAGACCACGCCGGATCAGAAGGTCACCGTCACGGAGGTCGAGTGCCTGTGCGCCTGTGAGATGTCCCCCATGGCCCAGCTCGACGAGACGTTCGTGGGACCGCTCGACGCACCGACTCTCGACGCCGTTCTCCGAGCCGCGCTCGAGGAGCCCGAGAGCTCGACTCCGTTGCCGGAGCCGGACGTCTTCATCTCCACGGAAGGGCCGGTGCTCTCCACACACTTCGGGAACAAGGAGGGGACCTGGTTCGAGCGCTACGTCGCCGACGGCGGTTATCTCGCGGCCCGGAAGGCACTCACGTCGATGACGCCGGAGCAGGTGATCCAGGAGGTTTCACGAGCCAACTTGCGCGGTCTGGGCGGCGCGGGCTTTCCGACGGGCAAGAAGTGGTCTTTCGTCCCCAAGGAGACCACCCGGCCGAAATACCTCGTGGTCAACGCGGACGAGGGCGAGCCCGGGACCTTCAAGGATCGCTACATCCTGGAACGCGATCCGCACGCCCTCCTCGAGGGCATGCTCATCGCGGCCCATGCCATCGGCAGTCACAAGGCCTACGTCTACATCCGCGGCGAGTACTTCCGGCCGGCCAGGCGTTTCCAATGCGCCGTGGACGAAGCCTATGCCCAGGGGTGGCTGGGCAAGAACATCCAGGGGAGTGGCTTCGATCTGGATGTGGTCGTCCACCGCGGCGCGGGCGCCTACATCTGCGGCGAGGAGACCGCGCTCCTGACGTCGATCGAGGGTGGAAAGGGCTTTCCCAAACTCAAGCCGCCGTTCCCCGCGGTCTCGGGCCTCTTCGCGTGCCCGACCATCGTCAACAACGTGGAGACGCTGGCCTGCGTCCCGTTCATCCTGCGCAATGGAGCCGAGCGCTTCGCCGGACTCGGCACGACCAAGCAGGGCGGCACACGACTCTTCTGCGTGTGCGGACACGTGGTCAGGCCCGGCGTCTACGAGGCGTCGGTGCACGTGACGCTGCGCGACCTGATCGAGGTCGCCGGTGGCGGCATCCGCGATGGCAAGAAGCTCAAAGCCGTCATTCCCGGCGGCATCTCTGCCAAGATCCTGACCGCCGACGAGATCGACGTCGCGATGGACTTCGACTCGCTCCTGGCCGCCGGCACCATGGCGGGCTCGGGCGGAGTGATCGTGATGGACGAGACCACCTGCATGGTGGAGGCGCTCGACTCGGCGTCGCGGTTCTTCGCGCACGAGTCGTGCGGCCAATGCTCGCCCTGCCGCGAGGGGACCGGCTGGGTCCATCGCATCGTGCGCCGGATCGTCGAGGGGCGCGGAAGCCTCCGGGACCTCGACGACCTCCTCGGCATCGCCCGCGACATGGAAGGCAAGACCATCTGCGTGTTCGCGGACGCGGCCGCCTGGCCCGTCCAGTCCTACATCACGAAGTTCCGCGCGGAGTTCGAGGAGTACATCCGTTCCGGCCGCAGCTCCGCGAGGAGGGACGCCGCCGCATGCCCCGCCTGACCATCGACGGCCGCGAGGTCAGCGTCCGCGACGGCACCACGGTCATCCGGGCCGCGGAGCAGCTCGGCATCTTCGTTCCGCGCTACTGCTACCACCCCGGACTCTCCATCGCAGGCAACTGCCGCATCTGCCTGGTGGACGTGGAGAAGTCCCCCAAGCTGCAGATCGCCTGCAATATCCCCGTCGCCGAGGGCATGGTCGTACACACCAAGAGCGAGAAGGCCGAGGCCGGCCGGCGCGCCGTGCTCGAGTTCCTCCTCGCCAACCATCCGCTCGACTGCCCGGTGTGCGACCAGTCCGGCGAGTGCGATCTGCAGAACTTCTACATGAGCTTCGGGCTCTACGACCCGAGGTTCCGTGAGCAGAAGGTCAAGAAGAAGAAGGCCGTGACGCTCGGGCCGCACGTGATGCTGGACCAGGAGCGCTGCATCCTCTGCTCCCGCTGCGTGCGCTTCACGGACGAGATCACCAAGACCGGTGAGTTCGGCATCTTCGATCGCGGGGACCGGGCCGAGCTGGGGATCTACCCCGGCGAAGTCCTCGACAATTCCTACTCCGCCAACGTCGTGGACATCTGTCCCGTGGGCGCCCTGACCGAGCGGGATTTCCGTTTCAAGGCCAGGGTCTGGTACCTCTCGAGCGCCCCCACGGTCTGCAATGGCTGCAGTCAGGGCTGCAACATCGACCTGCATTTCGTGCTCGATCGGCCCCACTTGAACGACGGCGCCCGTGTCGCCCGCGTCAAGCCCCGCACCAATCCGAACGTCAACCAATGGTGGATGTGCGACGAAGGCCGCTACGGCTTCGGATGGCTCGATCGCGGACGGATCCAGAGTGTGCGCGGTCCGTCGGCGCAGGCTCCGGAGGCGACCTGGGAGCAGGCCCTGGCCGCGATCTCCGCGGCGCTCGCAGGGGCGCGCGTCGGCGTCATTGCATCCGCCCAGCTCACGAACGAGGAGCTCTTCCTGATCCGGACGATCTTCGAGCGTGCACTCGGCGCCAAGGTCAGCGCTGCCGTCCCGGAGCCGCCCGGGTCGTGCGACGACTTCCTGATCAAGGCGGACAAGAATCCCAACACGATGGGCGCGCTCTTGGTGGGCCTGGCCGGCCCGGAAACGCCCCCCGCCGAGCAGATCGTGGACGAGGCGCTCGCCGGCAAGCTCGACGTCCTGTGGGTCTTCGCGCACGATCTGGTGCGACTCTTCGGGGAGGACAAGGTCCGACGGCTCCCGAAGAGCGTGCCGCTGTTCATCTACTCGGGCACGAACGAGAACGCGACCGCGCCGCTGGCTCATTGGGTCCTGCCGAGCGCGGCGTACGTCGAGAAGGACGGGACCTTCGTGAACTGCCACGGCCGCGTCCAGCGCATCGGCCGGGCGTTTCCAACGCTCGCGGATTCCCGCGAGGACTGGCGCGTCCTCCTCGACGTGGCCCGCAGGCTCCGACTGCCGCTCGACTGGAGGGGACCGGAGGAGATCTTCCAGGCGCTGGCGGGCGCGGTCCGGCCGTTCGCGGGGCTCAGTTACCCGACGATCGGGGAGCTCGGAGCCGACCTGACGACCGTGGAGCGTGCGACGGGGACGACGGCACCATGCTCGAAGTCCTGATCATCAAGACCGTCCTGGCCGCGATGGTGTTGTTCGCGGTCTTGAACCTCGCGGGCTTCCACACCTGGGTCGAGCGGAAGCAGTCCGCCCTCATCCAGGACCGGATCGGCGCCAATCGCGCCAGCATCTTCGGCTTCCGGATGCTGGGGATGTTCCACGGCGTCGCCGACGTGATCAAGATGTTCACCAAGGAGGACATCGTTCCACAGGGCGCGGACCGGCGGCTCCACGCACTGGCCCCGTTCTTCTCGGTCTTCTTCGCCCTGGTGACGGTGGCCGCGATCCCCTTTGGAGACCAGCTCATCCTGGGGGATCGCGTCATCGATCTCCAGGTCGCCAACATCGACGCCGCGCTGCTCTACGTCTTCGCGATGCTCTCGCTCGGGGTCTACGGCGTGATCCTCGGCGGCTTCGCCTCGCGCAACAACTACGCGATCCTCGGGGGATTGCGGGCCACGGCCCAGATGATCTCCTACGAGATCGCGCTCGGCATCGCGATCATCGGGGTGATCATGGTCTATCGGACCATGAACCTCTCGGAGCTGGTCCGGGCGCAAGGCCAATTGATCGGCGGTTGGATTCCCATGTGGGGCATCGTCACCCAGCCCGTGGCCTTCGTCGTCTTCGTGACCGCGGCCCTGGCTGAGACCAAGCGGATTCCCTTCGACCTGCCGGAGGGCGAATCGGAGATCGTCGGGTACTTCGTCGAATACAGCGGGATGAAGTTCGGGATGTTCTTCCTCGCCGACTTCCTCGAGACGATCGTGGTGGCGAGCCTCGCGACCACGCTGTTCTTCGGCGGGTGGCAGGTGCCGTACCTCATGCCCGACGGATTCCACTTCCCGTGGGGCACGGTCCTGTCCGTCCCCCATTGGCTCTACGCCGGGCTCGGCGTCGCGAGTTTCTCGGTCAAGAGCCTCGCCTTCTGCTTCTTCTTCATGCAACTGCGCTGGACCCTGCCGCGTTTCCGCTACGACCAGCTCATGAGCCTGGGCTGGAAGGGACTCTTCCCGATCGCGGTCGCCAACGTCGTGGTCACGGCCGTGGTGCTGATCTTCCTCGGCGAGGCGCCCCGATGACGGAGAGATCAGCGGCGAGGTCCGTGAAGGTCGTCCGCAGGCCGGAGCTGACCTTTTGGGAGAAGCTCTACGTCCCTCAGATCATCTGCGGCCTCAAGATCACGACGACCCACTTCTTCCGAAACCTCTTCATCCACATCGCTCACCGCCTGCGCCTGCTCCAGCGCCTCCGCGCCGGCGTCACGATCCAGTATCCCGAGGAGCTGCGGCCCCTCATGTCGCGCTACCGGAGCCGCCATCGGCTCACCGTCCGCGAAGACGGTACGCCCCGCTGCGTGGGTTGCATGCTGTGCGAAACGGTCTGTCCGGCCCGGTGCATCACCATCGTCCCCGGCGAGCACCCCGACCCCAACGTGGAGAAGTACCCGGTCCGCTTCGACATCGACCTCGGGGTCTGTGTCTATTGCGGGTACTGCGTCGAAGTGTGCCCCGAAGACGCGATCCGGATGGACACGGGGATCCTCGATCTGTCGGCCTACTCGCGGGAGGCCATGCGCCTCGACATCCACGAGCTGATGAATCCCAAGCTCCGCAAGCCCCTCGCCGCCTGCAGCCTGGACTTCCCCCACGAGTGCGCCCAGCACGGGGGAACCATGAAAGGAAGCTGGAAGCCGGCCCAGTAGGAAGCACGGCCGCAGACAACGCGAGACCATGGTCGGGCCGAGGAGATTTGAACTCCCGACTTTTTGCACTCCAGAGGCTTCCATCGAGGCGAAGTGGCTGATCGAGCGATGCCGTCGCGCGTACAGCGAGGAGCGGCGCCTGGAGGTATCAGGATCGCTGGACTGAAACTCGATGCAGGGTCACGTCGTCGTCGCCGGCAGCCCAGCCTCCGCCTTCCCGGACCCGTGTTCCTGAAGCGGGTCCGGTTCCGTCTCCCTCCGCACGAGATGCAGGTCTTCGACGAAGATCACATACAACACCGGCACGACCACCAGGGTGACCAGGGTGGCGACCAGCATCCCCACGATCTGGACATAGCACATCGGCTCCCACAGGGGGCCCCCCGAGAGCGCCAGCGGGATCAGGCCTCCGACACAGGCGAGCACCGTCACGACGACCGGGCGCAGACGCGCCAATCCGGCATCGACGACGGCTTTGCGGAGGGGCTCGCCCTTGCGGCGCATCTCGTCGATGAAGTCGAAGAGGACGATCACGTGGGAGATGATCAGGCCCGCCAGCGACGCCACGCCGAGGAACGCCATGAAGCCGAACGTCGAGCCGAAGATGAGCAGGCCGATCAGCCCGCCCACGACCCCGAAGGGGACGGCGGCATAGATGAGGATCGGCTGCGTCGCCGAGTTGAACTGGAGCACCAGCGCCAGGTAGATCGCGACGAAGGAGACGATCAACGCGATCGTCAGCGACTTGAAGCCCTTGTCCTGCTCGAACTTCTCGCCCCCGAACTCCCAGCGGTAGCCGGTCGGGAATGCGATCGTTTTCCCGTCGGAACCGCCAGCTGAAGTCGCCGCGGGCAGCACCCGCTGGAGATCGGCGACGATCGCGCTGGGCAGCACGCCCGGCATCGTGTCGCAGCGGACGGTGATGCAACGCTCGTGGTCACGCCTGCGGATCTTCGGGGTCACGACTTCCCGCTCGAACGCCGCGAGTTGCCGCACCGGCAGTCCCTCGCCCGTGGCGGCATTCACGACGTTGAGGCTGCACAGGTCGTCGAGCCGGCTCCGCTCCGAGGGCCGCAGTCGCAGCACGATGTCGATGAGCTTGTCGCGTTCGCGGACATGGCTGACCGACAGCCCGGAGAGCCCGGTGCCGACGGCGGAAGCGACGTCCTGGTGCGTCAGACCACTCATCGCGGACCGGTCCGAGTCGATCTTCAGGGTCATCTGGAACACTGGGTCGCCCCAGTCGTCATGGACCTCGATGGTCCCGGGGATCGACCGCAACGTGGTCTTGACCTGCGCGGCCAGCTCACGGAGCGTTTCGACGTCGGCTCCGTAGATGCGCAGTTGGACCGGGATGCCGATCGGCGGGCCCGTCTCGAGCATCTGGGTGCGCACGCGCGCGTCGGAGATCCGGGCGGGGAGCTCCTTCTTCAGCCGGTCGACGACCGAGGCGGTGTCGTGCTTGTCGACCGTCTGCACCAGGATCTGGGCGTAGTTGTCGGCGCGCTGCTCGGGTTCGATCGAGAGCCAGAACCGCGGCCCTCCGGCTCCGACGAACGTCGTGTAACTGCGGACGTGCCTCCCCTCGAGGGCGTCGATCTGGTGAACCGCGTCCAGCGCCGTCGCGCGGGTCTGGCGGACGGTCGAGCCCTCCGGCAGGTCCAGGTTCACGACGAAGACGTCGTGCAGGTCCTTGGGGAAGAAGGAATTCCCGATCGACCGGACGAGCAAGGCACCCGCGACGAGGATGAATACAGCGACCCCCGCCGACGCGAACCGATGCGCGATGCAACGTTCGACGAACGTCTTGTAGAGCCGTGGGAATCCGGAGACGGGCTTGCCGTCGGAGGCCTCGAATCCCTTCTGCCCCTTGAGCACGTAGAAGCCCAGCAACGGGGCGAAGGTCCACGCGACGAGCATCGCCGCGACCAGCGACAACGACACGACGATCGGGAGCGCGTAGATGAAGTCGCCCGTCTTGCCCTTGACCAGCAACAGCGGCAGGAAGGCCACGATGTTGGTGAGCGTCGCGTAGAACACCGCTCGGGCCAGCCGTTTGGGGCCGAGCCAGGACGCGATCGATCGCGGCTGGCCGTGCGCGAGCTCGCGGTTGATGGCGTCGGCCGCGACGACGGGGGCGTCCACGAGCATTCCCAGGGCGATGATCAGCGCCGCGATCGAGACCTGCTGGAGGTCGATCCCGACGAGCTGCGCCATCCCCAGGGTCATCGCGACCGTGATCGGGATGCAGACCGCGACCAGCAGCGCGCTCCGCCACTCCATGAAAAGGACCGAAACCAACACCACGATGACGATCGCCTCGATCAGGCAGCGGTTGAAGGAGCTGATCCTGTGGTGGACCTCCGCCGGTTCGTTGCTCGTGCGCTCGAGCCGCAGGTCCTGCGGAAGCTGCAGCTCCATCTCCTCGACGGCGGCGGTGACGTCGCGGTCGTAGTCGGCGATGTGGGTGCCTTTGACCTGGCGCACCGAGATCGTGATCGCGCGCCCCGTCTGCAGCTCGTACTCCCCCGGCAATTCGTGCTCGTGTCGGCTCGCGTGCTCGGCGGTTCCCTTGTCCTCGCCGGACGCGTGACCCGGCGCCACCTTGACCGTGCGGAAATTCAGGACGTCGGGCGGGTCCACGTAGCCGCGGGTGATCTCCACGAGGTCGCGGAGGTAGAGCGGGTACCCGTCCTTGGAGAGGCCCAGCACCGTCTGGCCGATCTCGGCGGCGGAGGTGTACTCGCCCGTCGGTCGGACGACGACGTTCTGATCGGGAAGCTCGACCTGGCCGCCGGGGATGTTGATGTTCCGCTGCCGGATCCGATCGACGAGCGAAAGCGGCGTGATCCCGAACTGGTTGAGTCGCTGCCCCGAGTACGACAGCCACACCCGCTCGTCCTGCACCCCGACCAGGTCGATCTGCGCGACGAACGGCGACTGCTTCAGACGGTCGCGAATGCGGTCGGCGAAGTGCTTGAGCTCCCGGTACGTGTATTTGTCCTGGGCGTTCCGGCGCAGCTCGTCCTCCAGGTCATCGAGGTCCCGGATCCAGAACGGCTTCCATACGTCTGGCTGGTACTCGGTGGCCCCGACGGCCTCGCGTTCCCAACGGTCGGTGGCTTTCTGGAGGTCGCCGCGGGTCTTGCCGGGGTCGAGCGTGACGTCGAGCATCCCCGCGCTGGGCGCTTCCACGATGGCCGCATCGCGTGCGATGCCGGCCTCGATCAGATGCTCGGCCAGCATGCGGCCCATGCGCAACACGTGGGAGCGCGAAACGATGCTCGGATAGACCAGCACGCCGGCCCACCGCTCGGCCGAAGACGGGGCCGGCATCTGCCGCCGGTGCCCCTGGATCGCGTCGCGGATGCTCCTCGCCCGCAAGGCGATCTCGAGGTCGGTGACCGGAGGCGAACTGATGGTGAGCATGACCGCCACCGAGTCGCCGAAGTCCTTGTTCAGGAATGACTGCGTCGGCTTGCCGGCGGCCTGCGGCAGGTCCGGAATCTCTCCCAGCTTGCCGCGGATGTCCTGCCACACGAGCTCGGCGTTCCGCTCCGTCTCGAACAGCTCCACGTAGACGATCGAGATCCCGGGGCGGCTGATCGACTTGACGTGCTCGACGGCCGGATTCTCCGCCACCCTGCGCTCGATCTTGCGGGTGACCTCCTGCTCGACCTTCTCGGCCTCTGCGCCCGGGTAGGGCGTGAGGATGACGCCCGTGACGACCGGGATGATCGGGTCCTGTCGCTGCGGCATCTTGAGGTAGGCGAAGACGCCCCACGCCAGCACCGAGATCATCGCGGTCCACGCGATGGGCCTCTTGTTCACGAAGAACTGGGAGATGTTCATTTTGCCTCCGACAATGTTGCCGGTGAGAGGTTGCTTTCCCGCAGCACGCGGACATGCGCGCCGTCGGTCAGTCGCTCGGCGGTCGTCACCACCACCCGGGAACCTTGCCGCAGCTCGCTGCCGGCAAGCACGACCTCGACCTGGTTGTCGTAGACGCCGCCCAGCGCGACCTTCCGTGCCCTCACGACTTCGTGGCCGTCCTCGGTGACCGCTTCGTAGACGATCAGCTCGTCGGCGGACCGGCCGCGGTGGATGGCCGCCATCGGCAGCAACATGACGCGCCGGTCGTTTTCGGTCCCGATGTGGACCGTCACGATCATGCCGGGCCGCAGCAGGCGCTGGCCGTCCGAGAGCGCTGGGTTGGTCAGGGTCAGCTCGGTCAGGAACGTGCGGGTCTGCGCGTCCGCCTGCGGGGCGATCTTCGTCACCACCGCTTCCAGCGCGCGACCCTCGAACGCGTCCGCGGTGATTCTGATTCTCTGCCCGAGGTGGATGCGATCCGCGGCCGACCAGCCGAAGGCAGGATCGCCGATCATCGTGTCGGTCACGCCGAAGGTGACGTGGACCTTGGAGATGTCGATGAGCCGGAAGGCCACCTCATGGGCTGCCTTGCGCTCCCCGGACTCGATGCGCTTCTCGGCGACCGTCGCGTTGTCGAACGGCACGATGAGCTGGCGGTTGACGTAGTCGTCGCTCGCCTGGTCGAGCTGCACCCTCGCGTCCGCCAGAGCATGCTCCGCCGATGCCAGCTCGCCGGCCGCGGCGACGCGTTTCGCGGCCGCGTCGTCGCGGGCGACCTCGGAGACGGACCCCGACGTCTCTTCGAACCGCACGAGGACTCGCGTCGCGATCTCGAGGCTGTCCCTCGCCGTCGCGACGCGCGCATCCAGTTGCGCGACCCGGGCCTCCGCGCCGGCCTTGGCGCGCCGGAGGTCGCCTTCGTCGAGCTCGGCGATGACCGTCCCCTTCGCCAGCACGTCGCCGACCTGGACGTCCCTGTCCAGCCCGGAAGGCCGGTGGAGTCTCTGGACGGTGCCATGCAGCTTGAACGCCAGATCCGTGGTCTGCAGGGGTTCGACCGAGGCGCTGAAGCGGCTGGAAACGACGGCGTCCTCCGGGGTCAGGACCTTGGCCCGGACCGGGACGGGAGCGCGCTCCACCCGCGGTTCGTCGCAGCCGGACACGGCCGCCCCGAGGAACAGGCAGCCGAGCGAACAGGACAGGTACACCGGCGTTCCGAGCCGCGAAGGCGCACGGAACGGCTCGACATCACTCGTTTTCACGGACCTCTCCTTCGTTTCGCGCGACCGATTGCGGATCCGGCGAGGGCTCGGCGATTTCCCAACCGCCGCCCAGCGCCTTGTGGAGCGTGACGACGTTCACCACGGCGGTGACCTCTCCGTTCGAGAGCAGCAGGTCGGCGCGGTTCGATTGGCGCTGCGCGTCGAGGACCGTCAGTTGGTCCAGGATCCCTCGCTCGTAGTCGCGCCGCGCGATCTCGGCGCTCTGTCGCGCGCTGGCCGACAGCCGCTTCAGGTCACCGACTCGCGCCCGCGCACGGTCGACGGCGACGAGCGAGCTCTCGACTTCGCGGAACGCGCGGAGGACGGCGTCCTGATACGCCGCTTTCGCGGCATCGACCTGCGCTTCGGCGAACTCGATCCCCGCCTTGCGGCGTCCGGCGTCGAACAAGTTCCAGTTGATGGCCGGGCCAGCGAGGTAGTAGGTACTCGAAGGGTTCGACGCGTTGCCATTGAAGAGGTCGCCGGTGTCCCGGCTTTGCAGGCCCGCCGACCCGCCCAGGACCACCTGTGGGAACAACTGCGCCGTCGCCGCGCCGACTTGGGCCGACGCCGCCGCCAACTGTCGCTCGGCGCCCTGGATGTCCGGACGGCGGCGCAGCAGGTCGGAAGGGATTCCGACCGCGAACTGCTCGGGGACCGCAGGGATCGGGGCCGGCTGCTCGAGCTCGGCGCTCAATGCGGTGGGCTCCAGGCCCAGGAGCGTGGAGACGAGGTGGATGTACTGCCGGCTCGCCTGTTGGAGCGGCGGGATCTCCGCCGCGGTGGCCTCCACCTCGGTCCTCGCCCGCAGTACCTCCAGTTCCGACGCGAGTCCGCTGCGGCGCCTGTCCTCGGTGATCGTGAGCGTCCTTCGCTGCTGCTCCAGGATCTCCATGTTGATCTGGAGTTGACGCTGGACTCCGCGGAGCTCGAGGTATGCGCGTGCCGTCTCGGCGGCCACCATGAGGACGACGGCGCGCCGGTCCGCCGCGACGGCCTGCTCATTCGCCCTTGCCGATTCCACCCCGCGGCGGGTCCCCCCGAACACGTCCGCGACCCAGGAGGCATCGAAGCCGATCTGGAACAGGTTGTCCTCGAGGTCCAGGCCCGGCAGTTGGATCGCCGCCTCGCTGCCGCGGAACCGAAGGGCCGAGGCGCCGATGCCCACTTGCGGATAGAGGAGGGACTGCGCTACCTGCCGCGCCGCCCGGGCCTCACGCAGGCGCGCTTCGGCGACTGCGACGCCGTAGTTCGCGGCGACCGATTTCTCCACGAGGTCCGTGAGTTCGGGGTCGCCCAGCTGGCGCCACCACCTGATTTCGGTCGGACCGGTGATGGCGAAGGTCGTCGGCGGGGCCGTCTCGTTGGCGGCCTCGCGGTACGCCTCCGGCAGTTCGGTTCGCGGGGGCTCGTAGTCCGGGCCCACCATGCAACCGACCACGGCGATCGGCGCGGCGCTCAGAGTCGCCCGGCGCACCCATCGTGGGGCTCTGAATCTGATCCGTTTGGTTTTCATTCCTTCCGTCTCACAATCGCACCTCGACGGAGCACCATGACGACTCGTCTTCGCCACTCCATTGGGTCACTCGCCGTCCTCGATCCGGGAGTTCGCGCCTCCCGTGCGGTCCTCGACGATCTCGGACACGATCGCCTTCGTCAGGCAGTCGTCGGCCGTGAACTCCGCGCCTTTTCGGTGCATGGCCGTCAACTGCGCCTTGCCCGCGGCGTCGACGAACGTGACGCCCGTCAGGTCCACGCGAAGTGCCAGCGGGCCCGCGCGCGCCGCCATGTCGCGCCAGCACTTCTCCAACTCCCTCACCCAGGGTCCTTCCAACCTGCCTTCGAGGCGGAAGCAGAGGACTCGCGGTTTGTCGTCGGCCGTGATGCGCAACATCGCCCGACTCGTGCGTCGACGCCTCCGACGAGAACGGAAGGGGCCCGCGTCTCAGGCCGCCTTGCGCTTGGAACCACCCGTTGTGGTTCCGGGCGGCCTAGGACAAGGACCGCGCCGGCGCAGAAGCAGCGGAGTGGGAATCTGGCAACTGATGGGGATGAAAGGACTTACGGATCGAGCAGCCGCGAGATCGCAACGCGCGGCAGGTCGGGACGCGCCACCCCATGGGCGCGACTGCCACCAGGGTGGCGCGCGGCACCTCGAGCGAGTGGCACTCGCCAGCCCAGGTTCCGCAGTTCAGAGCGAGTCGTGATGGCGGTTTGCACCTGACTCGAGGTCAGCGAGCGACGGGCGTGCAAGGTCCTGGACCAGGTCCGGGCCGTTCAGCGATGTCGGGCCGTGGTGCGCTGCAACGACAGATCACCGGCAAGCCGTGTGCAGAGACAAGCGGCAGCACGGCTCGAATCGGGGTCTTGCCCGGACCTCTCGCAGAACGCTGCGGAGGAGGAATCAGGATCTAACTATGGCATCCCTGGCCAAGTGGGTTCCCATCGTCGGCGCGCTCCGCGGCTATCGCGGCGCCTGGCTTCGTGCCGATCTCATCGCCGGCATCAGCGTCTGCGTCGTGATGATCCCGTCGGTTCTGGCCTACGCGGAACTCGCCGGCCTCCCGCCCCGGTACGGGCTGTACGCCCCCCTCGCCGGCATGATCGGCTACGCCATCTTCGCCAGCTCGCGCCAGGTCATCGCGGGCCCCGACGCCGCCCTCTCGCTGCTCTTGGCCAGCGCCATCGGCCCGCTGGCCGCAGGCGACGTCTCGCGCGCGGCGAGCCTGGCCGCACTCGTGGCGCTGCTCGGTGGCACGATCATGCTCCTGGCCGCCCTGTTCCGCGTCGGAGTCATCGCCGAACTCTTCTCCAAATCCGTCCTCGTCGGATACATGAGCGGCGCCGCCCTGATCCTCGCCTCCACGCAACTCGGGAAGCTCTTCGGCATCCGTCTCGTCGCTCGAGATTTCTTCCCGATCCTGCGGGAACTGTTCGGCAGGCTCGGCGAGGCGCACTGGCTCACGTTCTTCCTCGGCGCCGGATTCATCGCGATCCTCGAACTGCTCCGGCGCATCTCGCCGAAGGCTCCGGGCGCGCTCGTCGTCTGCGTCCTGGCGGCGGGCATCTCCCTCGTGTTCGACCTGCCAGCGCGCGGCGTGAAGGTCATCGGCGAGGTGACGCAAGGGCTCCCGCACCTGGGGTTGCCCGCGGCTTCGCTGGACGACATCCGGACCCTGCTTCCCGGCGCGCTGGCCATCGCACTGCTGACGTTCCCCGACGCCATCCTGATCGCCCGCGCTTTCGGCGCCAAGAACCGTTACGAGATCAGGCCCAACCAGGAACTCGTCGCGCTCGCCGCCGCCAACATCTCTGCCGGTCTGTTCTCGGGATTCCCGGTCGGCGCCAGCCAATCGCGCACGGTCATCAACGATGCAAGCGGCGGCAGGACCCAGATGGTCAGTCTGGTCGCCAGCGGGCTGCTCATCGCGTTCCTTCTGGTGCTCACACCTGCCCTCGAGCCGCTCCCCACGGTGGCGCTGGCCGCGATCCTCATCAACGCCGGCATCCACCTCGTCGAAGCGAACGCCTATCGCACGTTCTTCCGCATCAGCCCGCGCGCAGGATGGCTGGCACTCATCGTCGCCCTGGGCATCCTCATCGTCGGCGTCATCCCCGGCATCCTTGTCGGCGTCGGCCTCTCGCTGGTCTATCTGCTGGCGCGCCTCGCCCGTCCCACCGACGCCGTGCTCCAGGAGATTCCGGGCACGGGCAGTTTCCACGACGTCGGCACCGACACCCATACGCACACCGTCCCGGGCCTGATCGCCTACCGCTTCTACGCCCCGCTCTTCTTCGCCAACGCCGAGCACTTTGCGCGAAGGGTCCGGTCGCTCGTGGCCGAGAGTCCGCAACCGGTCAAGTGGGTGCTCGTGGACGTGCAGGCGGTGACCGAGATCGACGTCAACGGCGCTGAGGTGGTCCAGCAATTGGTCGAAGACCTCGCGGCCCAGGGCGTGTCCGTGAAATTCGCGCGCGCCAATCGCCCGCTTCGCGAGACCGTCGAGCGCATCGGCCTCGCCGAGCACCTGCGCAAGGAGTGGCTCTTCCCCTCCGTCCACGCCGCCGTCGAAGCGTATCGGCGCCAGGAATCAGCCGGCGCGAACGAACCGAGGAGAGAACCATGAGCAAGAGCGACGATCGCACCGACAAACTCAAGCGCAAGGTCTACGAAGCCAAACTGGAGCGTCTGCAGGAGGAACTCTGCCATCTGCAGGACTGGGTGATACAAAAGGGCGAACGCGTCATCGTCGTCTTCGAGGGGCGCGATGCTGCGGGCAAAGGCGGGCTGATCCGCCGCCTCACGGAGCGCGTCAGCCCCCGCGTCTTCCGTACCGTCGCCCTGCCCGCTCCGAGCAACCGTGAAAAGACACAGTTGCACATCCAGCGCTACATCCCGCACTTCCCCGCTGCAGGCGAGATCGTCATCTTCGACCGCTCCTGGTACAACCGCGCCGGCATCGAATACGTCATGGGATTCTGCACCAAGGAGGAGCAGCGTCGCTTCCTGGAACTCTGCCCTCTATTCGAGAAGTTCATCGTCGAGTTTGGCATCCGCCTCATCAAATACTGGCTCGAAGTGGGCGACGAAGAACAGAAGCGACGATTCGAGGCCCGCATCGAAGACCCCTCGCGCCAATGGAAACTGAGTCCGATGGACCTGCCCTCGCGCGAGAAGTGGTACGAGTACTCGCGGGCCCGCGACATGATGCTCGAGGCCACGGACACCGGGTGGGCCCCGTGGCACATCGTCCCCTCCGACGACAAACGCCGCGCCCACCTCAACTGCATCGCGCATCTGCTGAGCGTCATCCCCTACAAGAAGGTCAAGCGCGAAAAGGTCGAGCTGCCCAAGCGATCCAAGAAGGGCAGGTACGACGACGTCACTTCCATGAAGAACCGGCGATTCATCCCGCAGGACTACTGATCCGCGCGAACTTCAATGAACCGCAAGAGGAGCGAGTCGCATGAGCAGCGAGACGATCTCAGGGAAACGAACCGTGCAAGCGAGCAAGCTCTCGCAAGTCGAGCTGAGTCGGCTGGACGCGATCTGGCGCGCCTCGAACTACCTCTCGGTCGGCCAGATCTACCTGCTGGACAACCCCCTCCTGCGCAAGCCCCTCGCCCGCGAGCACATCAAGCCACGGCTGCTCGGTCACTGGGGCACGACGCCCGGACTGAACTTCCTCTACACCCACCTCAACCGGGCCATCAAGAGCCACGACCTGAGCATGATCTACGTGATCGGACCCGGGCACGGCGGCCCGGCGCTGGTCGCGAACGCCTACCTCGAGGGGACCTACAGCGAGGTCTACCCGATCGTCGGACTCGACGAAGAGGGCATGAAGCGGCTCTTCAAGCAGTTCAGCTTCCCGGGCGGGATCCCGAGCCACGTGGCGCCCGAGACTCCGGGCTCGATCCACGAAGGCGGCGAGCTCGGCTACTCGCTGTCCCACGCCTTCGGGGCCGCGTTCGACAACCCGGACCTGATCGTGGCCTGCGTCGTCGGCGATGGCGAGGCCGAGACGGGCCCGCTGGCGACGGGCTGGCACGGCAACAAGTTCCTGAACGCCGCGCGCGACGGCGCCGTGCTGCCGATCCTGCATCTGAACGGCTACAAGATCGCCAATCCCTGCTTCCTGGCGCGCATCCCGAAGGACGAGCTCACGAAGCTGCTCGAGGGCTACGGCTACCAGCCGTACTTCGTCGAGGGTCACGAGCCCGAGTCGATGCACCAGCTGATGGCCGCGACGATGGACCAGGTCGTCGCCGACATCCAGCGAATCTGGCGCGATGCGCGTGAGCACGACGTCCGCTCCCGGCCGACCTGGCCGATGATCGTGCTGCGCACGCCGAAGGGCTGGACCTGCCCGCGCGAGATCGACGGCAAGCTGTGCGAGGGCTACTGGCGCAGCCATCAGGTCCCGATGAGCGAGATGGACCAGCCCGAGCACATCGCGGTGCTCGAGCAGTGGCTGCGGAGCTATCGACCCGAAGAGCTCTTCGACGCCGGCGGGAAGCTCGTACCGGAGCTCGCCGAGCTCGCCCCGAAGGGCGAGCGCAGGATGAGCGCCAGCCCGCACGTGAACGGCGGCCTGCGCCTGCGAGACCTGCGCCTGCCCGACTTTCGCGATCACGCGGTCGCCGTCGAGGCACCGGGAGCCGTGACGGCGGAAGCGACGCGCGTGCAGGGGAAGTACCTGCGCGACGTGATGAAGCTCAACCTCGAGCACAAGAACTTCCGCCTGTTCAGCCCCGACGAGAACAACTCCAACCGCTGGCAGGACGTGCTCGACGTGACGAATCGCTGCTACGTCGCGGAGATCCTGCCGGAGGACGACCACCTCTCTCCCGACGGTCGCGTGATGGAGGTGCTCTCCGAGCATCAGTGCCAGGGCTGGCTGGAGGGGTATCTGCTGACGGGCCGTCACGGCTTCTTCAGCTGCTACGAGGCGTTCATCCACATCATCGACTCGATGTTCAATCAACACGCCAAGTGGCTGAAGATCTGCAATCACATCCCGTGGAGGCGACCGATCGCGTCGCTCAACTACCTGCTCTCCTCGCACGTCTGGCGGCAGGACCACAACGGCTTCAGTCACCAGGATCCCGGATTCATCGACCACGTCGTCAACAAGAAGGCGGAGGTGATTCGCGTCTACCTTCCGCCCGACGGCAACTCCCTGCTCTGGGTCACCGACCAGTGTCTGCGCAGCCGCAACTGCGTCAACGTCGTCGTCTCGGGCAAGCAACCCGCGCCGCAGTGGCTCAGCATGGACCAGGCGATCAAGCACTGCACCGCCGGCATCGGGATCTGGGACTGGGCCAGCAACGACCAGGGCGGCGAGCCGGACGTGGTGATGGCGTGCTGCGGCGACGTGCCGACGCTCGAAACGCTCGCCGCCGTGCAGTTGATGTGGCGGCATGCGCCGGAGCTCAGGATCCGCGTGATCAACGTGGTGGACCTGATGCGGCTGCAGCCCGCGGAGGAACACCCGCACGGGCTCTCGGACAAGGAGTTCGACATCCTGTTCACGCGGGACAAGCCGATCATCTTCGCCTTCCACGGATATCCGTGGCTCATCCACCGCCTGACCTATCGGCGCACCAACCACAAGAACCTGCACGTGCGCGGCTACAAGGAGGAAGGCACGACGACGACGCCCTTCGACATGGTCGTGCTGAACGACCTCGATCGCTTCCATCTGGTGTCGGACGTGATCGACCGGGTGCCGCAGCTCGGCGCCCGTGCCGCGTACTTCAAGCAGGCGATCCGCGACAAGCTGATCGAGCACAAGCAGTACATCGAACAGCACGGCGAGGACATGCCCGAGATCACCGACTGGCGCTGGGACGGGCGCGCAGCGCGGGCGCGCGTCTCCTCGACCGAATCCGACAACGTCTGACGGTTCGGAGCGCGTGAGGAAGTGACGATGCTCGAAGAGGTCCTGCAGGTCGACGCCCGATGAACGCGGCCGCCATCGGCCGCGGCAGCAGCGCTCCTCTCGGCGCGTCGATCGGACCCGAGGGCGTCAACTTCAGCGTCTACTCCCGCGGCGCGAGCCAGGTGGAGCTCGTGCTGTTCGATCGCGAGGACGCGGCGTGCCCGTCGCGCGTCATCGCGCTCGATCGCTCGCGCCACCGTACGTATCACTACTGGCACGTGAGCGTCCCAGGAGTCGGCCCGGGACAGCTCTACTGCTTTCGCGCGCACGGGCCGTTCGAGCCGGAGCGCGGGCTGCGCTTCGACGGCTCGAAGCTCCTGCTCGATCCCTACGGCCTCGCCGTCGCAGTGCCGGCGCAGTACGACCGAAACGCGGCGCGGCAGCCGGGCGCCTGCACCGCCGCTGCCATGAAGAGCGTGGTCGCGGATCCGCGGCGCTACGACTGGGAGGGCGACGTTCCGCTGCGACGCCCGTACACCGAGACGGTGATCTACGAGCTCCATGTGCGCGGCTTCACCCGGCACCCGAGCTCGGGCGTGGCTCCCGCGAAAGCCGGCACCTACGCCGGCCTGATCGAGAAGATCCCCTATCTGCGGGATCTGGGAGTCTCGGCGGTGGAGCTCATGCCGGTGTTCCAGTTCGATGCGCAGGATGCGCCGGCCGGGCTGCCCAACTACTGGGGCTACTCGCCCGTGGCGATGTTCGCGCCGCACGGCGGCTACAGCTCGCGCCGCGATCTGCTCGGCCCGCTCGACGAGTTCCGCGACATGGTGAAGGCGCTGCACCGGGCGGGGATCGAGGTGATCCTGGACGTCGTGTTCAACCACACCGCCGAGGGCGACCACCTCGGGCCGACGCTCTCGTTCCGCGGACTCGAGAACGAGGCGTACTACCTGCTGGAGAACGACCGCAGCCGCTACGCGAACTTCGCCGGCTGCGGCAACACGCTGAACGCCAATCACCCGATCGTGCGCAGGCTGATCCGGGACTGCCTGCGCTACTGGGTCGAGCACATGCACGTCGACGGGTTCCGCTTCGACCTGGCCTCGATCCTGGCGCGCGACGAATCGGGCCGCCCGGTGCCGCGCCCGCCGGTGCTGTGGGACATCGAGTCGGATCCGGTGCTTGCCGGCACCAAGCTGATCGCCGAGGCGTGGGACGCGGCCGGGCTCTACCAGGTCGGCAGCTTCGTCGGCGACTCCTGGCAGGAGTGGAACGGCCGCTTTCGGGACGACGCGCGGCGCTTCTGGAGGGGCGACCGGGGAACCGCGTCGAACCTGGCCTCGCGGCTGCTGGGAAGCCCCGATCTCTACGGCCACGAGGAGCGCGAACCGGAGCAGAGCGTCAACTTCGTGACCTGCCACGACGGATTCACGCTGGTAGATCTCGTATCCCACGACCGCAAGCACAACGAGGCCAATGGCGAGGGCAACCGGGACGGAGCCGACGACAACGCCAGCTGGAACTGCGGCATGGAGGGCCTCTCCGACGATCCCGCCGTCGCGGCGCTGCGCGCGCGACAGATCCGCAATCTCCTGGCGACCCTGCTCCTCTCCGTGGGCACTCCGATGCTCTCGATGGGCGACGAGGTGAGCCGCACGCAGCGCGGCAACAACAACTGCTATTGCCAGGACAACGAGACGAGCTGGATGGACTGGTCGCTGCTCGAGCGCAACCACGACGTCCACCGCTTCGTGCGGACGCTCATCGCGTTCCGCACGCGCCGCGGCGTGGTGTTCGACCCCTTGCCGCGAACCCTCAACGAGCTCCTCCGCCGCGCCCGCCTCGAGTGGCACGGCGTCGCGCTCGGTCGCCCCGATTGGAGCGATGACTCCCACTCGCTTGCCTTCACTCTCGGGAGCACGGGTGGGCGCTTCCGCCTGCACGGGATGTTGAACGCGTACCGCGAGCCGCTCCGCTTCGAGCTGCCCGCCACCGCGGCGGGACCGTGGCGGCGCTGGCTCGATACGTCGCTCGAGTCCCCCGAGGACGTCCGCGATTGGGAGGAAGCCCCGGAGGTCACCGACGCGAACTATCTGGTGCAGCCGCACTCGCTGGCGCTGCTCGTGATCCTGCGCGCAGCCGCTGCGTGAGAACCCCCTGACGGACCGGAGCTTCGAGGGAGAGACTTCATGGCGACCGCGCGGAAGAAGAAGGCAGGCCCGGCAGCTGCCGGTCCCTACGAGCTGTCGAAGCTCATCGAGCAGTACGGCTGCGGGCCGATCCAGTTCACCGGCGGCGACAACGCTCTCTACGAGCGCCACCTCACCTTCGACGACGTCGTAGCGCTGTCCGATGCGGGGCCGCGCGAGCGGTTCGAGGCCCTGGCACGCTCGATCCGCGACGTGATCTCGCAGCGCTGGATCAACACGGAGAAGACCTACGAGCGCAAGAATCCCAAGCGTGTCTACTACCTCTCGCTCGAGTTCCTGATCGGACGCTCCCTCGCCAACAACGTCACGAACCTCTTGTTCGCCCCGCACGTGGCACGCGTCGCCGAGGAGAAGCAGATCGACTGGCTCGGCCTGGTCGAGCAGGAGCCCGATGCCGGGCTCGGCAACGGCGGTCTCGGTCGCCTGGCGGCCTGCTTCCTGGATTCGATGGCCACGCTCGCGCTTCCCGCCATGGGCTACGGGCTCCGTTACGAGTACGGCATCTTCCGCCAGTCGATCAAGAAGGGGTGGCAGGACGAGCAGCCGGATCACTGGCTGCAGCGCCAGGATCCGTGGGAGGTCGCGCGCCCGAACGAGCAGGTCGAGGTCAAGCTCGGCTGCTCGTTCGCGCTGCGCGAGGGTCGGCTCGAGCTCGTGCCCGGCATTCCCTGCTCCCTGCGCGGCATTCCGTTCGATCGGCCGGTCATCGGCTACGGCGGAAAGACGGTGAACACGCTGCGCCTCTGGACGGCGTCTGCGCCGGACTACTTCGATTTCCAGCGCTTCAGCCGGGGCGAGTTCGTCGAGGCGATCCAGGAGACGCTCGTCGCCGAGTCACTCACGCGGGTGCTGTATCCGGACGACTCGACGGTCCGCGGCCAGGTGCTCCGGTTCCTCCAGGAGTACTTCCTCGTGGCGTGCTCGCTCGCCGATCTGGTGCGGCGCTTCCGCCGGAGCAACGCCGACTGGAGCGCGCTTCCGGACAAAGTCGCGATCCAGCTCAACGACACCCACCCGGCGCTCGCGGTCCCCGAGCTGCTGCGGATCCTGCTGGACGAAGCCGGGCTCGGCTGGGACCAGGCCTGGGACCTCACGTGCCGAACGCTCGCCTACACCAACCACACGCTCTTGCCCGAGGCGCTGGAGAAGTGGCCGCTCGCCTGGTTCGAGCTGCTCTTGCCGCGGCACCTCGAGCTCGTCGTCGAAATCAACCGCCGCCTGCTCGACGACCTCCGCGCGCGTTTCCCGGGGGATGAGCATCGCGTCGCCAGCGTGAGCCTGATCGAGGAAGGCGCGCACCGGCAGGTGCGCATGGCCAACCTCGCCGTCGTCGGCTCGCACAGCACGAACGGCGTCGCCGCGATCCACTCCGAGCTGCTGCGCGCCACGACGCTTCGCGACCTGGCGGAGACCTTCCCGGAGCGTTTCAACAACAAGACCAACGGCATTACCCCGCGCCGCTGGCTCCTGCTCGCGAACCCGCCGCTCGCGCGCATCGTGAGCGAGGCGATCGGCGAGGGCTGGATCACCGATCTCGACCAGCTCTCCAGGCTGGCGCCGCTCGCCCGCGACGAGGCGTTCCGCGCCGCGTTTCGCGCGGCCAAGCGCGAAGCGAAGACGCGCCTCGCGCGCTGGCTGCAGGCGACCTCGGGCCTGGTGCTGGACCCGGACACGATCATCGACTGTCAGGTCAAGCGCATTCACGAGTACAAGCGGCAGCTCTTGAACGCGTTGCGGATCGTCGTGCTCTATCAGAGGCTGCGCGAGAACCCGCGGCTCGACGTGCTGCCGCGCACCTTCGTGTTCGCGGGCAAGGCCGCGCCCGCCTACCAGATGGCCAAGCTGATCATCAAGTTCGTCAACAATGTGGCCGCGACCCTCGACGCCGACCCGGCGGTGGAGGGCCGGCTGAAGCTGCTGTTCCTGCCCGACTACCGCGTCTCGCTGGCGGAACAGCTGATCCCCGCGAGCGACGTCTCCAACCAGATCTCGACGGCCGGCTACGAAGCCAGCGGCACCAGCAACATGAAGTTCATGTTGAACGGCGCGCTGACGCTCGGCACGCGCGACGGCGCCACCATCGAGATGGCGCAGCAGGCGGGCGAGGAGAACTTCTTCCTGTTCGGGCTGAGCGCGCAACAGGTCGCGGAGAGCCGCAGCTGGTACAGCCCGCACTGGCATTACGAGAACGAGCCCGAGACCCGGGCGGCCATCGACCTGATCGCGTCGGATCACTTCAGTCCGAACGAACGCGGTGTGTTCGCCCCGCTGCGCGACCTGCTGCTCACGCACGGCGACCACTACATGCACCTGGCGGACCTGCGCTCCTATCTCGAAGCGGATCAGCGGCTCGTCGCCCTGTACGCCGATCCGCAGGCCTGGGCGGCCAAGGCGATCCTGAACGTGGCCGCGTCCGGGAAGTTCTCGAGCGACCGCACCATCGCCGAGTACGCGGCAGACATCTGGCACGCGCAGCCGTGCCCCGTCGCGTAGGACACGACGATCATGCGGGTCCGGGCTCCCGTCCTCACGCCACGTCGAGCAGGCGCCAGGTGTGACGGGCGATCATCAGCTCTTCGTTCGTCGGGATGACCCACGCGGACGGCGTGCCGCCGCCACGCGAGATGCGCGGACCCTTGCGGGCGTTCGCGTCCGGATCGAGTCGAATGCCGAGCCAGCCCGATGCGCGGCAGATGCGCGCCCGGATCTCGGGCGAGTTCTCCCCGATTCCAGCGGTGAAGACGAGCGCGTCGAGCCCGCCGAGCACCGCCGCGAGGGCGCCGATCTCCTTCGCCGCGCGATACACGAAATACTCGACCGCCAGCGCCGCGTCGGCCTCGCGACTCTCGAGCAGCACGCGCATGTCGTTGCTCACGCCGGAGATGCCGAGGAGTCCGGACTTCTTGTAGAGGATCGCCTCGACCTCGGACGGCGAGAGCTTCAGCGTCTGGAACAGATGCAGCACCACGCCGGGATCGACGGATCCCGGTCGCGTGCCCATGCAGAGGCCGTCGAGGGCCGTGAACCCGAGCGTGCTGTCGACGCTCTTGCCATCGCGCATCGCGCAGAGGCTCGCCCCGCTTCCCAGATGCGCGACGATGACGCGTCCGCCCGCCACGTCCGGCGCCACCGCCGGCAGCGCCGAGGCGACGTACTCGTACGACAAGCCGTGGAAACCGTAGCGCTGCACGCCCGACCTGCGGATGTCGGCCGGCAGCGGCACGAGCTCGGCGACGCGCGGCTGCCCGCGATGGAACGCGGTGTCGAAGCAGGCGACCTGCGGCACCTCGGGAAGCTGGCGCGACACCGCCTCGATCGCCGCCAGGTTGTGCGGCTGATGCAGCGGCGCAAGCACCTCGAGCTCACGCAGATCGGCGAGCACGGCGGGCGTGACGAGCACCGGCGCGCCGTGCTTGGGACCGCCGTGGACGACGCGATGACCGACGCCGAGGATGCGTGCACCGCCGTACCGGGAGCGCAGCCAGACCGAGAGCGGCTGCAGTGCGCCGGCGGCGTCGCGCAGGTCGACGCCGAACGTCTCGTCGGCCAGCTTCTCACCGCTGCCGTCCTTGGCCGTGAAGCGCGGCGAAGTGCCGATGCCCTCGACCTGGCCGCTCGCCTCGAGCCGCCAGTCCATGCCGCCTTCGCGCCGGTAGACGCAAAACTTGAGACTCGAGGAGCCGGCGTTCAGGACGAGCGTGAATTCGGTCATGCGGACTGCCGCCGCCGTCGGGCGTACGCCGCAAGCACCGCGACCCCGCAGCTCGCGATGCGCGAACGGACGCTGTCCGCACGGCTCGTCAGGATGATGGGCACCGTCGCGCCGAGCACGAGGCCCGCGCAGTCCGCCTTGGCGAGGAAGGTGAGCTGCTTGGCGAGCATGTTGCCGGCCTCGAGATCCGGCACGAGCAGGATGTCGGGATCGCCGGCCACCTCGGAGCGGATGTTCTTGGTCTCCGCCGCCTCCCTGCTGATGGCGTTGTCGAAGGCGAGCGGGCCGTCGAGGATGCCGCCCTCGATCTGGCCGCGCTCGGCCATCTTGCAGAGCGCCGCGGCGTCGATGGTCGAGGGCATCTTCGAGTTGACCGTCTCGACGGCCGCGAGGATCGCCACCTTCGGCTTCCCGACCCCGAGCGAGATCACGAGGTCGATCGCGTTCCGGCAGATGTCGGCCTTGTCTTCCAGGCTGGGCGCGATGTTGATCGCACCGTCGGTGACGATCAGCACCTTGTGGTACGTCGGAATGTCCATGATGAACACGTGGCTGATGCGCCGCGCGGTGCGCAGGCCCGTGTCGCGAGCGACGACCTCCGCCAGCAGCTCGTCGGTGTGCAGGCTGCCCTTCATGAGCAGCTCCGCAGCGCCCTTGCGCACGAGCTCGACCGCCTTTGCGGCCGCCGCGTGGCTGTGCGGGACGTCGACGATCTCCGTCTTGCCGAGATCGATCGACGACTTCTTCGCGATCTCGCGGATCCTCGCGGCCGGGCCGACCAGGATCGGCGTGATCAGGCGCTTCCGCGCCGCCTCGATCGCGCCGGCGAGCGCCGTCTCCTCGCAGGGATGCGCCACCGCCGTCGGAACCGACTCCAGCTCGCTGCACCGCGCGAGGAGCTGCTCGTACTTTCCCGTGCCCGTCTCTCGGCTCATGCACACACGCCTCTGCCGCCGTCGGAGCCCGCGCTCGAGCCGCGGGATCGTATCGGGGGGCGGCGCGACGGTCGACGCGGGTCGGTGCGGACGGCTACGATCCGCGCCACATGCGCCGAGACACGGTCGCGCGCTCTCCCTCATTGTGCGCCGGGCTCGCGCTCGCGTCCGCGTGCGGCCTCCTCGGGTGCACCACGCCGCGACCTGCCGGGCCTCGATCGGAGCCCGCGGAGCACGACGGCGCGCTGACGCTGACCATCGAGAACGACTCGTTCACCGGCTCCGACAACAACTACACGAACGGCATCGGGCTCGGGTGGTCGACGGACGAGGTCGGGACCTACGGCGAGGGGAGCTTCGTCGGCGGCTGGGCCGATTTCTGGAGCTTCCTCCCCTTCGTGCTGGACGAGGGCTACCGCACGTACGCGTCGTGGACCATCGGCCAGGAGATGCACACGCCCAACGACATCACGATTCCCGACCCGCCCTTGACGGATCAACCGTATGCCGGAGTGCTCTACCTCGACAACGTCCTCACCGCGCGCGGCAATCAATGGGAGCACCGGTGGAGCCTGCGCCTCGGCGTCGTCGGCCCGGCGTCACAAGCGGACGACACGCAGACCTGGTTCCACGACGTGGTCGGCGCGGACGAGCCGATGGGCTGGGACCACCAGCTCCCGAACGAACCGCTCCTCAACGTCGGTTACGACGCGTCGTACCTGCTCGTGGAGCGCGACCTCGGTTCCTCGGCGAAGTTCCGGCTCGTGCCCGTCGGCGGCGCGGCGGTGGGAAACTACTTCACCGGCGCCGGAGTCGGCCTCTACAGCGAGGTCGGCTGGAACCTGGTCGACGCCTACGGCATCAGCTCGCTGCGCGGCGGGTTCGACACGGCGACGACGGTCGGCGCCGGGCCGGTCGAGGACTGGGCGCTCTCGTTCTTCGCAGGCGTCGGCGGTTTTGGCGTCGCGCACTACCTGCCTCTCGACGGCACCGTCTTCCATGACAGCCGCTCCGTCGACTCGAAACCCCTCGTCGGGTCGGCGACCGCCGGCGTGACGCTGCGCCACGGCAGGTTCGTCCTCGGCCTGGCGACGACGTACTCCACGAAGGCGTTCGAGACCCAGAAAAAGGACGCCGAGTACGGCACGTTGAGCCTGTCCTGGTATTTCTGACCCGCGCGCGATCGTCTCGCCGTTGCTGGTGGCACGCGGAGCGCGATCCGCGTGGCGTCCGTCAGGAGGGGCGGGCGATCCCGAGCCGCTGCATCTTCTTCTGCAGCGTGGAGCGCTTCATCCCGAGGCGCACCGCGGCGCCCTTCGGTCCGCCCACGACCCATCCGGTGGCGCCCAACGCGTCGACGATGTGCTCGCGCTCGGCGTCGACGAGCGTGATCGGTGTTGCGATCGGCGCAGTCCCCGGCGGGGTCGGCGCGGGCACGGCCTGCAGGTCGGCCAGGGGGACCTGGAGCGTCGGGCCGGGCGAGAGGATGACCGCCCGTTCGATGATGTTCTGGAGCTCGCGCACGTTGCCGGGCCAGGGGTAACGCACCAGGGCATCCATCGTGGCGGACGGGATGCTCTCGATCCGGCGACTCATGCGGCGTGCGAAGCGCTGGGTGAAATGACGCACGAGGCGCGGGATGTCTTCCGGCCGCTCCCGCAAGGGCGGCAGCGCGATCGGGAAGACGTTCAGGCGGTAGTACAGGTCGCTGCGGAAGCGACCCCCCGCGACCATCCGCGTCAGGTCGCAGTTGGTGGCGGCCACCAGCCGCACGTTCACGCGGATCGTCCGCGTGCCGCCCAGCCGTTCGAACTCCTGTTCCTGGAGGACCCGGAGCAGCTTGGGCTGGAGCTCCAGCGGGATGTCCCCGATCTCGTCGAGGAACAGCGTCCCCTGGTTCGCCAGCTCGAAACGTCCGACCTTCTGCGCGATCGCGCCGGTGAAGGCGCCCCTCTCGTGGCCGAACAGCTCGCTCTCCAGCAGTCCCGTGGGAATGGCGGCGCAGTTCAGCTTGACGAACGTGCGTCCCTTGCGCGGGCTCAGGTCATGGACGGCGCGGGCGATCAGTTCCTTGCCGGTGCCGGTGGCCCCGCAGACCAGGACCGTCGAGTCGGTCGGCGCGACGGTTCCAACCGCCTTCAGTGCCGCTCGCAGGGCCGGGCTCTCTCCGACGATGTCGCCGAACTCGTGCTCGGTGCGGACCTCCTCCTCGAGGTACGCCTTCTCCTCGGCGAGCTTGTCCTTCAGCGCCTCGATCTCCTGGAACGCCAGCGCGTTCTCGACGGCGACGGCGACCTGGTTGGCGACCTGATGCAGGAAGTCGAGGTCCGCCGCGTCGTAGGCGGACGGCTGCTTGGAGACGAACACCAACGCGCCGAGCCGTCGCCGGGACGTGGTCAGCGGCAGCCAGCAGAAGCTCTTGCCGCCATGAGGACGCACCCGTTCCAGCAACCGCGGCCACCGGCTCAGTTCCGCGAGGTCCGAGGTGATCAGCGGCTGCTGCGTCTGCCAGACCCATCCCGCGGGGTCGTCGTCCGGACTCAGCACGATCTCGAGCGGTGATCCGACGGGTTCGCGAGCTTCGAGGACGTGCAGACGCATCGTGTCGGTCGCCGCATCGTGGAGCACCAATGAGAGTGCGTCGAATCGCACCACCAGGCCGAGCCACCCCGCCAGCTCGTGGAACAACGCGGGCAAGTCGCGTTGCGAAGCGATCGCGTCCGACACGGCGAACAGGGCCCGGAATTGGTCGCGCGTGCTCGTGACCTCTCCGTCCTGCGGAGCACCCGACATGGCGAGATCCCTCGGAATCGATCGACCAGAATCTCGCACACGGATACCGTCCGTGGAAGCGGCAGCGCAAGGACCGGGACACCGCCGATCCAAGCCCGCCCCGCACCGACCGTCAAGGGACGACCACTCACGCGAACTCACCGTCCCAAAGAGCGTTCAGGAACTGCTCCACCGGCATGATCGTGATGCCGTCGATCACGCGGCGACGCGGCTCGAGGCTGACGCAGACGTAGCGCGCGAGCTTCTTCTCCTCGGCGAGAGCGCGCAGGGAGCGGAGATCCTGCGAGCCGACGGTGCGCGTCGACTTGACCTCGACGGCGGTGTGGTCGCCGAGGATGAAGTCGACCTCGAATCCCGAGGTCGAACGCCAGTAGTGGATCGGCACGTTGGAGACGTAGTCCCGCCAGGCGACGAGCTCGTGAAACACGTAGGTTTCGAGCGCGAGACCGAATTCGGGCGTGCCGGGCTCGACGAGACGACCTTGGAGGACGTTCGCGACGCCGACGTCGAAGAAGCAGTACTTCGAGGCCTGGATCGGCTTGCGCTTCCGCGTGCGCGTCCACGCGGGGAGCTCGTGCAGGATCAGCGTGTCCTTCAGGATCTCGAAGTACTCGTAGACGGTCGTGCGCGGTACCTGGGCGTCGTTCGACACTTTGGTGAAGTTCACCAGCGTCGCATTGCACAGCGCCGCGACGCGCAGGAAGCGGCTGAACGCCGGGACGTCACGCGTCACGGCTTCGGCGACGATCTCCTGCTGCAGGTAGGTGCCCGCATACGCTTCCAGGTCGGCACGCGGATCGTCGGAGAAATAGATCGACGGCAAGGTGCCCCGTTGCACGGCCCGGCCGAGGTCGAAGTGCGAGCCGAGCTCGTGACGCGTCAGCGGATGGAGGTAGCGGATGCGTGCCCGGCCGCCGAGCAGGTTGATGCCGCCGGAGCGGAGCTTGCGCGCGCTCGATCCGGTCAGGAGGAAGCGCGTGCCGCGTTCCTCGATCAGGCGGTGCACTTCGTTCAGCAGGATCGGAAGGCGCTGGACTTCGTCGATCACCACGAGCTTGTCTTCGCGTCCGAGCTCCTGAGCCAGACGCCCAGGGTCATGGCTCAGTGCGAGATAGACCGAGGTGTCGAGCAGGTCGTAGACGCGCGCGCCCGGCAGCGCCTGATGCACGAGGAACGTCTTCCCCGTCTGCCGCGGTCCGAGCAGGAAGTGGGACTTCTTCGCGAGCCACGCAGGCAGGTCGGCCGCTCGCCGGATGCGAGGAGGATCCGAGGTGTCGCTGGATGACGCCATGGTCGTCGATAATCATGATAATCGACGACTCGTCCGTCAATCATCACCGTGGCCGAGAGGGTCGGGCCGGCGAGAAGAAGCGGACGGTGTCGTGCGCCTCGAGCCTCCGCATGCGCCGGCAACACCGTACTCTCCCAGGAATGACGACCCTCCGATCGGCATGCGTGCTGGTGCTCGCGAGCACGACGGTGATCGCTTCCGCATGCGCTGGATCGAGCGATCGGGTCGCTTCGCCGTCCCCGGATCGGGCGGTGAAGATCACCGTGCTCACGTCCGCCGGATGCGGAAACACCGAACCTGCCGTCGCGCAGGTGAAAGCCGTAGCCGCGCGACTCGGGATCGATCCCAGCATCGACCGCGTCGTCGTCGAGACGGTCGAGGACGCCAGGCGCCTGCACTCGCTCGGCAGCCCGACGTTGCTGGTGAACGGCCGCGATCTCGATCCGTCGGCGCGCGATCGCACGGACTACGGATTGGGCTGACGGCTCTACGGAACCTCGGCCGTGCCGCCGGAGGAGATGATCGAGCGTGCGCTGCGAGAGGTTCTTCGTCCGGCCGCCAGGACCCTCGCGGTGCGTGCACCGGGGTTTGGTTGAAACGCCGTCGCGGGCCTCGGCTGAGGTTCGCGACTTGCGCCCGTGTTGGCGCAGCTCGAAGGCATCCAGGGCGTCCGCGAAGCCCGTGTCGATTGGACCGGACAGAAGTTCCTCCTGACGGTCGACGGTTCCATCGAACCGGAACGCATCCTCGCCGCCACGAGCAAACTCCTCGGCCCCACCGTCGAACGCCTGTCCCCTGCCGAAGAGCAAGAGCAGATCGCGACGTACAAGGCGGGCGCGCCCTGGCTCCGGTCCGGCGAGACGGCTCGCATGTCGGCCCATGAGGCCCGCGTGCTCGCCGAACGGTACGCAACGGATGCCGCGCGACAGGCCGGTCTCGATGACGAGCGTTCCAATCGCCTCACCGCATTGGTGCAGGACGAGCTCGAGAAGCTGTTCGCGAAGTTCGAACGAACCGGCCTGCCTTCGCGCGACGTCATGTCGGCGGAATGGAAGTCGCTGGCGGATCGGGTTGCGGATCGGAGCCGTGCGTTCCTGACGAACACCGAGCTCGCTCGAGTCACCGAGTATCTGCGCGACTGTTGTTCGAAGTAGCGGAAGGCCCGTAGGAAGCGCGGCCGCGACCTCGCGCTTCAGCGCACGACGTTCCGCGGATCGAGCGCGCGCAGCTCGGAGAGCCAGTCGAGGACGATGTGGAACTCGACGCTCTCGGGACCGGCACGTTGCCGGACCATCGCGAAGCGGCTGCCGTCGGGACTGACGTCGAAGCTCGCGATGCTCGATCCCCAGCTCTGGACGAAATCGGCCTCGAAGAGCGGCTGGGGACGGCCGGCCGAGAACGCGGGCGAGAGAACGACGGCGGCGACCATCATCGACCGTCCCGACAGGAAGAAGAGCTCGCGGCCGTCGCGCGACCAGACCGGATCCCTGCCGCCGCCGACGGAGATCTTGGTGCGGGCGTCGAGCGCGGGGAACGGCTGCACGAAGACTTCTTCGCGCCCCTCTTCGTTGGTGACGTACGCGACGTGCTTCCCGTCGGGCGCGAAGACCGCGGCGCGCTCGATGAAGCGCGTGTGGAACAGCCAGCGCGAGCTCTTCGCCGCGACGTCGCCCAACGCCACGTTGTGGTCGGCTCCGTCCATGGTCCCGACCAGAGCCCAGAGCCCGTCCGGCGACCAGGACGAGACGAACGCGCGCTCGATGCTCGGGATCGACAGCAGCTCGACGGGCTCTCCCGACCCACCCGGGTCGAGCGCGAGCACGCTGCCTTCGGGCGGCCGCACGATCCGGAGGGTGGCGACGCGGGCGTCGTCGGAGAGCCAGGCGTTGCCGTGATTGTCACCGTCGCGCGTGATCCGGGTCGTCACGCCGCGCTCGAGGTCGTGCACCCAGACGTTGCAGTCGGGTCCCGACGTGCGGAACGCGATGCGGTGTCCGTCGCGCGAGTAGCGCGGGTTGTCGGTGATGCGGCCGACCTCGATCAGCGTTTCCGCCTTTCCGGTACGGTCGACGACGAGGATCGCGCCGCGCTCGCGGAATGCGGCCTTCGGCACGTAGCCGAGCGTGCCGTCGCGCGCGAGCGCGAACATGCTGATCTGCGTGCTGATGCGCGGCCCGAGGTCGGGGACGACGGGGAACGGCCGGCCTGCTGCGCTCAGGCTCGAGAGATCGAAGGGGACCGCCATCAGCGGACCGTCGACGCCCTGGTAGAGCACGTAGCCGCCCGGGGCCCAGATCGGCAGGAAGCCCTCGCCGAGAACGGAGAGCGACCGCTTCGCGAGATCGCAGACGGCGATGTGGAACGCCGGCGCGGAACGGACACTGAGCAGCATTGCCCTGCCGCCCGGCAGCGCGCTCGGTCCGCTGAGCTCCTCGCCCGCCTTCGTGCCGGCGATCTCGAAGAACTCGGCCTCGCCGCCAACGGCCGGGATCGAGCCGAGCCGGCGACCGAGCGACTCCGTCCAGACGATCGTCCCGTCCTCGAGCCACGTTCCGCCGGAGTAGCCGCCCGGGATCGTCGCGAGCGTCCGCACAACGCCGCCGCGCAACGCGACGACCTTCAGTTGACCCTGCGCGCAGAAGCCGAGCTCCTCGCCGTTCGGCGAAAAGAACGGCAGGCAGCCGCGCTCGGTGCCCGCGATCGGTCCGGATGCCATCGTGTCGAGCTCGTGCTGGACGAGCATCTCCCGCTCGGTCGCGTCGACCGCGCGATAGACGAGGCGGCGGCCGTCGGGAGAGAGCGCGAGCCCCCCGCGCGAATCGATCGACAGATCCGAGCCGTGGAGCGCGAAGCGGCGGATCCGCGGCGGATCGGTCGTCGACGAACCGTGGAGCGACCACGCCGCCGCAGCCGCGAGCAGGGCGCCCGCGACGAAGGCGCCTGCGGCGATCGGTGCGATCGAGGTCGCGCGGCGACGGGCACGTACGTCGCGCGGCGCGGCGAGGATGCGCTCGAGCTCGAGGCGCGCGTCGCCGGCGTCGCGCAGGCGCTCGCGCGGCTCCTTGGCGAGGCAACGCTCGATCAACTCGCGAAGTCGCGGCGGCGTCGCGGCCGGGAGCGCGCTCCAGTCGACCTCCTTCTCGAGCACCGCGGCGAGCACGTCGGACAGCGACTCGCCCGTGAACGCGCGCCGCCCCGCGAGGCATTCGTAGAGCACGCAGCCGAACGCCCACAGGTCGACGCGGCGGTCGATCGGCCGACCGCGCGCCTGCTCCGGAGCCATGTAAGTCGGCGTCCCGATCAGCCGGCCCGCCTCCGTCGAGAGTGCGCTGTCGTGCGAGGAGGCACCGGCATCGTGGGCCGGCATCGGCTTGGCGAGCCCGAAGTCGAGCAGCTTCACCTTGCCGTCGACCGTCAGGCGGACGTTGGCGGGCTTCAGGTCGCGGTGGATCACTCCTGCGTCGTGCGCCGCCTCGAGACCCTCGGCGATCTGGCGCGCGATCGCGAGCGTCTCCGCGACTGGCAGCGCGCCGCGCCGCAGAAGCTCTTCCAGCGTCTCGCCAGGCACGAGCTCGAGCGCGAGGAAGTGGATCCCCTGCGCGCGGTCGACGCCGTAGATGTGCGCGACGTTCGGATGGTTGAGCGACGCGAGCGAGCGCGCCTCGCGCTCGAACCGTGCGAGCCGCTCCGGATCCTCCGCGAAGCGCTCCGGCAGGATCTTGATCGCCACCTCGCGCCCGAGCCGAGTGTCGCGCGCGCGGTAGACCTCGCCCATCGCGCCGGAGCCGAGCACCTGCACGAGCTCGTAGTGCGCCAGGGCCGTACCGGATGGGAGCGGCATGGGGTCGGGAGTCTACGTCGAGGTCGACGGACCCGCGTCAGGCGAGCAGATCGAACAGCCGCCGGCACTCGTCGTCGAGCTGGGCCTCGGTGCGCACGCAATGGAAGGCGACGACGGTCCGCAGGCACGACCGGAACTCCTCTCGGGCACGTGCATACTGGCGGTGCAGCGCGGCGAGATCGATGTCGAGTCGAGCGGCGATCTCGGTCATGTCGAGGTCGCGGCCGAAGCGCAGGCGCAGCAGTTCGACGCGCAGGCGGGATTTGTCGTCCGTCGATCGCAGGAGCATCAGCTGCCCGGCCTCGCGCATCAGCATGCGCGCCCATTCGCGATCGAAGACCCGCGAGACGCTGGGGTCGTCGGCGGCGACATCGACCGGCGACGGCGGGGCCTCCAGCATCGGGCGGCGCCGAGCCTGGGCCTCGGCGCGCAGCGCGACGTTGCGGGCGACGCCGAACAGGTAGCCCCGGAAGTCGCCTTTGGCGGCGTCCGCGTGCTTCAAAGGGCCGTCGGGGCGGAAGCACTCGACGAAGACGTCCTGCGTCGAGTCGTCGATCTCCTCGACCAGCTTCGTGCCGCGCCACCGGAGCGCCAGGAAGCCGCGAATCAGCGGCAGATACGTGCGACCGAAACGCGAGCAAGCAGGGGGATCGCCGGCGGCAGCTCGTGCGACCAGGCTCCAGCACGTCTCGCCGTCGGCTTCGGAAATCACGGGCCGGGAAAGTAGCCCCAGGGCTGGACCTCGCCTAGGCGGGCGCGTTGGTGAATCCCCTAGTGCGCGTGCAGGTTTCTCGAAATGGTCGCGAGAGGTTTCGTCGGGAACGAGAAGTACGCGGCGTGGAGACGAACCGTGACCGAGCCTTCCCGACCCGAGCCTCCTTCCCTTCCCGAGCATGACGGCCACGACGACATGGCCGAGGGCCTGAGGGCCGCGTTCGGCGGCGAGCTTCCGCCGCAGCGGTCGAGCGTGCATCGGGTGCTGCAGGAGAAGACCGGCTCGCGGCTCGACCTGCACCTGCACGACCGCGACGAGGAGTCGGACGTCCCGGTCAAGATCGACGACGAGGCGAAGGCCCTGCGCGACCCCTCCGGCCGCTACCAGGTCTTGGGCGAGATCGGCCGCGGCGGCGTCGGCGTGGTCTACAAGGGCCGGGATCAGGACTTGGGCCGGGATGTCGCGATCAAAGTCCTGCGGCCGGAGCACGTGAGCCGGCCCGAGATCCTCGAGCGTTTCGTCGAAGAGGCCCAGATCGGCGGCCAGCTGCAGCATCCGGGCATCGTGCCGGTCTACGAGATCGGCCTGCAGGCGGGCGAGCGGCCCTACTTCGCGATGAAGCTGGTGAAGGGTCAGACGCTCGCGCAACTGCTCGCGCAGAGAAAGAGCCCGGACGACGACCGCCGCCGCTTCCTCGGCATCTTCGAGCAGGTCTGCCAGACGATCGCCTATGCGCACGCGCGGCGCGTCGTGCATCGCGACATCAAGCCTCACAACGTGATGCTCGGCAGCTTCGGCGAGGTGCAGGTCGTCGACTGGGGTTTCGCCAAGGTGCTGCCGTTGGCAAGCGTGGAGGGACCGGCGCTGCCGAAGGCGTCGGCGACCGCGAGCGTGATCCTGACCGTGCGCTCGGACCCGAAGAAGGGCTCGCACTCCGTGGCGGGTTCGATGATGGGAACGCCGGCGTACATGCCGCCGGAGCAGGCGCTCGGCGACGTCGAGCACATGGACCAGCGCAGCGACGTGTTCGGACTGGGGGCGATGCTGTGCGAGATCCTGACCGGGCAGCCGCCGTACCTCGCGGCCGATGACGACCTCGTCTTGCAGGCAGCGCGGGCCGACCTGCAGGGTGCGTACACGAGGCTGGAGAAATGCGGCGCCGACGCGGTGCTCATCGCGCTGTGCCGGCAGTGCCTGTCGCCGGCGCGCCAGAAGCGGCCGGATTCGGCGAAGCAGGTCGCGGAGGCGATCGCGCAGTACCTGACGTCGGTCGAGGAGCGGGCGCGGCAGGCGCAGATCCACGCCGCCGAATCAAAAGTCAGAGCGCGTTCGACGGTGATGTTGTCGGCGGCGGCGGTGGTGGTGCTGGTGCTCGGCGGCGGCGGGTATCTCTATTTGCAGCGCGAGGCGCAGACCCGCCGGGACCAGGCGAACCAGCGCGTCGCCACGGCGCTGAACGAGGCGAACGTCCGCCTCGGCGAGGCGCGCGCCAAGGAACCCCCGGACCTCGCCCTGTGGGCGCGCGCCGCGGACGCGGCAGACCAGGCAAGGCAGCTCGCCAGCGACTCCGACGTCGGTGGCGAGGAGCGCTCCCACGCCGGCATCTTGGTGGCCGCGGTGCACGACGAACAGGCGGGGGCCGTCGCCGCAGCGGCGCGACTCGACAAAGACGCAGCGATGCAACAGCGCCTGCTCGACGTGCGCACGCAGCGGCTGGACGAGCAGCGGAAGGACTACATGCTCCAGGAGAACCGGCGTCGCGAGCGGGGTTATGCCGCGGCGTTCGGGAACTACCTGGACGGCCGCGACCTGACGACGATTCGCCCGGAAGAGTCCGCGCAGCTCCTCTCCGGACGCATCGCCGTCGACCTGGCGACCGGCATGGACGGTTGGTGCAGCAGCCCGCGCTACCTCGTCCTCAACGATCCAAAGTCGCCGCCGGATCCGGGGATCACCTCGCGACTGGGCGACGTGGCTTGCGCGATCGACCCCGACCCGTGGCGCATCCGCCTGCGTGCCGCGCTGGCCGCCAAGGACCGCGACCACAATGCAATCGTCGCGCTGCATCGAGAGGCCGATCTCGATTCCTTGCCGGCCACCAGCCTGCAGCTTCTGGCCGGGGCGCTGTACGACGTCGGGGACTCGGCCGCCGCGCAGGCCGTCTACGAACGCGCCTGCGAGCGCTTCCCCACCGACTTCTCCTGCGTCTTCCAGCTCGGTCTGCTGCTCGCGAATGCCGAACGCTTCGCGGAGGCGGAGCCCTGCTTCCGCATCGCGCACTCGCTGCGCCCCGACATGCACGAGACCATGCATCTGCTCGGGAAGGTGTTGCGCGGACTGGGGGATCATCACGCGGTCGAACGGATCTTCCGTCAGCTCGTCGAGATTCAGCCCAAGGAAGCTCATTGGCCTTTCGAAGTGGGTCTGACGCTGAGGTCTCTTGGACGACTCAGCGAAGCGATCGCCTGCTTTCAGCGCGCGGTCGAACTCGATCCGAAGGACGGGTTGCTCTACGTCAACCTGGGTCTCTGCCTCGACCAGCTGGGCAGGACCGACGACGCGATCGCGGCCTACCGGCGCGCGATCGAAGTCGATCCGCAAAACGCGGATCCCCACACCAACCTGGCAGGCCTCCTCGCGTCACAGGGCAAGCTCGACGAGGCGATCGCGAGCATGCAGCGCGCGATCGAACTGGCGCCGAAGGACCCGCACGTCCACTACAACCTGGGCAACTTCCTGAAGAACCAGGGCAGGTTCGACGCCGCCGTCGCGCCGCTGCAACGCGCGCTCGAGCTCGGTCCCAAGGACGCCTGGTCCCTCGACTGCCTCGGCAGCGTCCTCGTGGCGCAGGGCCGGCTCGACGACGCGGTCGCGAGCTACCGGCGCGCGATCGAGGCCGATCCGAAGGCGCCGGGCCCCCACTACAACCTGGGCATCGCGCTCGGGCTGCAAAACAAGGTGGACGACTCCGTCGCGAGCTACCGGCGCGCGATCGAGCTCGATCCGCAGGACGCGCGCTTCCACATGAACCTGGGCAACCTCCTGAAGATTCGCGGCGAACTCGACGAGGCGACGGCGAGCTTCCGTCGCGCCGCGTCGATCTGGTCCGGGAAGCACGACGCCGAATCGGTCGAGTGGAACGCGAAGGCCGTGCGGGCGGCCGCCGGCCACGAACCGTGGATCCAGCGCCGGGATCGGCTGCTCGCCGTGCTGCGCGGCGAGATCCTCTCCACGAACACCACGGAGCTGTCCGACGCCGCGCACCTGGGTTACGAACGCGGCGACTACCAGCTGTCGATCTGCGCCTATCAGCGCGCGATCGAGCTCGCTCCGGAGGAGGCGCCCTCCCGCTACAACCTGGGCGTCGACTTCGAACGGCTCGGCCGGGTCAAGGACGCCATCGCGAACTACGAACGCGCGATCCAGCTCGATCCGAACCAGGCGCCCTTCCACGTCAGCCTCGCCAGCATGCTGCTGAAGCAGGGCGAGCTCGACGACGCGATCGGCTGCCTCCGGACGTCGCTCGACCTCGATCCGACGAACGTCGCGGGGTGGTCGCTCCTGTGCAAGGCGCTCACCCAGCAGGGCGAGACGGACGAGGCGATCGCCTGCGCGCGGAAGGCCGTCGAGCTCGCGCCGACGCAGTGGCAGCCGATGGATCAGCTCGGCGTCGTATTGCATGCGGCCGGCCGGGTGGACGACGCCATCACGTGCTTCCGCAAGGTCGTCGAGCTCGACCCGGGCTCCGCCAATGCGCATCACAATCTCGGCGCCGCGCTCGTTCGGAGCGGCCGTCCCGCCAATGCGGTCCCCAGCTACCGGAAGGCGGTCGAGCTCGCCCCGGACAACGCCCAGTTCCATCTCGATCTCGCCCTGGCGCTGCAGAACGTGGGCAAGCATGACGAGGCGATCGAGTGCTTCCGCAAGACCGTCGCGCTCGATCCGACGAAGTTCATCGCCCACTACAACCTGGGCTGGGAGCACCAGGACAAGCACCGCTGGGACGAGGCCATCGCGAGCTACCGCAAGACCATCGAGCTCGACCCGACCCATGCCGAGGCCCACTGCAACCTGGCGATGTGTCTCCAGAACAAGGGTCGGCTCGCCGAAGCCCTGCAGATCATGCGGTGCGGTCATGAGCTCGGTTCGAAGCGCGCCGGCTGGGCCTACCCTTCCGCGGAGTGGGTCCGCACCGCCGAGATGCGGGCCGAGCTCGAGGCCAAACTTCCCGAGCTCTTCGCCGGCAAGATCCAGCCCGTCGACAACGCGGAGCGTCTCGAGTACGTGACACTGTGTGGAGTCAAAGGCCTCCACCACGCGGCGGCGCGTCTGAGCTCGGAAGCCTTCGCCGCCGACCCCCGGCTCGCCGACGATCTCGACGCCCGCCATCGCTACGACGCCGCGATCAGCGCGGCCCAGGCCGGCACCGGTCGCAGCGAGGATTCCAAGCCACTCGACGAACCCGAGCGCGCGCGCCTGCGCAAGCAGTCCCTCGACTGGCTGCGCGCCGACCTGGCTCAGCACGCCAGGAAGCTGGAGACCGGCAAGCCCCAGGACCGCGCCGCCGCCCAGGCCGCGCTGCGCGAATGGCAGGAGGAACCCGATCTCGCCTGCATCCGCGACCCCGCGACCCTGGCCTCGCTCCCACCGGAGGAACGGGACGCGTTCGGCCGACTGTGGGCCGACGTGGCGGAGCTCCTGCGGAGCCGGTGAATGGTCGGCCCGAGGAGATTTGACCTCCCGACCTCTTGCACCCTCGACCCGCGACGACCTGTCCAGCGATTGGTAGCGTCCGTCGGTCCGCGGTCGATCTCCGCGACTGGCGCCAAGGTTTCACAGCATCACTCCAACCCGGCCGATTCGTGGACAACTCCATGAGAACTACTCAATCGGTCCTTCGACTCCTCGCAGCGGCGTGGTGCATTGAAGGCCTGGGATCACCTTGTCCTGCACAAGACACCATTCGAGTCAGTGTTGATTCAAGCGGAGTGCAGGCAGACGATGAAAGCCTCTTCCCTTCATTGTCGTCGGATGGTCGCTTCGTTGTCTTCGAAAGTGCTGCCACGAATCTCGTCCCTGGGGACGCGAACCAGACGTACGACGTTTTCCGACTTGACCGGGCAACTGTGACCTGCCCCCGCTCTTTGGTCCACCTCGTATGAGAGTTTGGTCTTCGTCTGGGTCTTCGTCTTCTCAGGCAAGTTGAAGCCGTCTGCGTGCGTCAGCACCGTTGGGTCTGCATTCCACCG
>Ga0137432_1000096_pt1 | contig 63811 bp, 50 predicted proteins | sample EasRivERMZT820_2_FD_102337 | JGI IMG/M metagenome (GOLD analysis project Ga0137432, IMG submission 102337) | Soil microbial communities from meander-bound floodplain in the East River, Colorado, USA - East River MetaG ERMZT820_2 | ecosystem: Environmental > Terrestrial > Soil > Floodplain ... | reverse complement strand
GTGCCCGAATGCGCCGAGCGCAGCGAGCCCCCCGTTCAACTTTTGGTTTGGGGCGAGCGTGTCCCGTCCATCGAGCCTTTTTCCCCTCCGCCCTCTCGACCCGCTCCCGCCCGTCGCGCGTTCAACCACGCCCCCTTCTCCCCGCGGCCTCTTCACCCCCGTTCTCGACGTCCGCTCCAGTCCCAGCCCTCACGTACGCACGCCGTCGAAGAGGGTGATCCCGAGCGCCCCGAAGAAGAGCGGCGCGAACCACGCGGCCAGGATCGGGTGGAGCGTCTTCTCGCCCATGCCCCGCAGCGCCGCGTCGACGGCGAAGTAGGCCACACAGAGGAAGAAGGCGACCGCGAGCCCCGACATGACGCGCTGCCGGTCGTAGCGCAGGACGAACGGGACGGCGAGCAGCAGGAGCAGCAGGTTCGCCGCCGGGAAGGTCACGTGGTAGTGCATCAGCACCTGGAAGCGCGCCTGCTTCGAGCTGGCGAAGAGCTGCCCGAGCTCGGCGAAGGAGAGGTCGAACGGCTCCTTCTCCTGCGCGACCATCTGCCGCATCGAGAGGCTCGAGACCAGGAGTGGGACGACCTGCGGCCGGCTCACCGCGTCGTCGGTGACGATCTTCACGCCGTCCGCCATGGTCCAGCCGCCGCGCGCCGCGTCGTAGCGCGCGTCGACCAGCTCGGCCCGGTGCACGCGCGTCACCCCGTCCGCGACCTCGATGCGGCGGACGGTCGCGTGCGCGAGCACACCGTCGATCGGGTTCACCTCGAGCCGCGTCCAGAGGTTCCCCTGCTCGTCGCTCGGGGGTTTGCGGATGCGGACGTTCACGCGCCCGTCGTGCAGGAAGGAGTACTTGGCGAGACGGTGGTCGGAGGCGGCCGGCGCCACGAACTCCTGCACGAAGAGCATGAACGCGGCGAGCAGCGCCGCCGCCAGGTAGAGCGGCCGCAGCATGCGGAAGATGCTGCGCCCCGCCATCAGCACCGGGATCAGCTCGTTGTTGCGGTTCATGCGCGCGACGGCGACCAGCGCGCCGATGACCGTCACGAACGGCGCCACCTGCAGGAAGACCGACGGCGCCTTGTAGAGGTAGTAGCCCGCCACCCAGGCGGCCATGGTGCGCGCCGGGATCGCCTGCTTGCGCGCGGTGTCGATGAAGTCCTCCGCGTTCGCGAAGAGGTCGATCACCATGAAGAAGCCGAAGAAGAACAGGAACGTGACGACCAGCGACGACCAGAAGTAGCGCAGCACGTAGCGGTCGATGCGGTCGAACTGCGAGAGCCCGTGGAACGCGTCGAGCATCCCCTCGCCGAACCTGCGCTTGGGATGGGTGGCGGTCCGCGTCGGCATGGCGAGCGTCACCGGCGGACCACGAAGCCGAGCAGCAGCAGGCCGATCGCGGCGATCAGCGCGTTCCCGCTCCAGCACGCGGCGATCGGCCCGACCAGCTGCTGCTTCAACAGCGTGTCGGAGAGCAGGCAGGTCGGGTAGTACACGAAGAGCCCGATCAGCGTGACGATCAGGAACGCGACCATCCGGTTGCCGCTCTTGAAGACGAGCGCGAGCGGGAAGCCGAGCAGCAGGAAGGCGAGCGGCGAGGCGGCGCGGGCGAACCGCTCGTGGATGCGCCCCTCGACGTCCTCGGGCGCGAAGGCGCGCAGCAGCGGCTGGCTCTCGCCGTCGATCTCGACGGTGGTCTGCGCGCGCGCGCGCAGCGCGAAGAGCTCGCCCAGCGAGAGGAAGAGCAGGCGCGAGCGCTCGATCGCGTCGCCGACCGGGATGGTCAGCTCGATCACCTCGCGCTCGCTGCCGCGCAGCTTGCCCGACAGCCCCTTCGCGTCGGTGAGCACCAGGGTCACTTCATGGTGGCGCTCGTCGACGCGCACGCGCGCCTCCCGGGCCGAGATCATGATGCGCTCGTCGTCCGGCGCCGTGCCGTCCTGCTTCGCGGCCGCGGGGCCGCGCTTGGGCTCCTGCTCGAAGAGGATCCCCTTCAGGACGGCTCCTCCCGTGTCGGGCACGTCGGCGGCGACCCACGAGATCGTGATCGAGCTCTCGCGGTCGTCGAAGCTCAGGCTCTTGTGGCTCTCCGCGATGGCGCGCTCGATCAGCGGCTGCAGCGTCGCCTGCGACGCCGGCATGGCGCGCAGCTGGTAGATCGCGCTCGGGCCGAGCGACGACTCGACCTCGAGACACCCGAGCCCGATCAGCAGCGCGAGCAGCAGCCCCGGCACCAGCACGCGGAACGGATGGATGCCGCTCGCCTTGAGCGTCGTCACCTCGTGGTCCGCGGCGGCGCGGCCGTACACGAAGACGACCGCGATCAGCATCGTGAGCGGCAGCAGGTAGCTCAGCGCCTGCACCAGCAGGTAGCTCACGTAGTGGAGGTAGAGGCCGAAGCCCAGCCCCGGCAGGCGGTACAGCGCGATCGGCGCGATGCCGAGCAGCGCGACCGTCGTGATCACCACGAAGATGAACACGGCGTTCAGCAGCAGTTCGACGAAGTACTTGCGGTCGAGGACGGCGATCACGCGCTCTCCGCCGGGCGGGAAGCCGACGCACCCCACGATCACCGGAGACGTCCCCGGGGGTCCGGTATTCTGGTCGTGCCGCGCCGCGCAAGCAAAAGGGCGCCGCGGCGATTCCGGCGGAGGGTTCCGTGCGCCGCATCCTGCTCCTGTCCGCGCCGCTCGCGCTGCGAGGCACGAGCCTCTACACGGTGAGCCTGGCGCGCGAGCTCAAGCTCCTCGGCCACAAGGTCGCGGTGCTCTGCCCGGGCGGCACGCTCGAGGGCTCGCTCACGGAGCAGGACATCGAGCCGATCCGCGCGCCGGTGAGCGGCGTCGGCTGGCGCGACCTGCTCTACCTCAACGTCTTCGTCGACAAGGCGCGCGACTTCGAGCCCGAGGTGGTCCACGTGCAGAGCCACGCGCTGGCGCGCATCGGGATGCACCTCGCCAGCGCGCTCGGCGCGGCGCCGGTGGTGACGGTCCACTCGTCGCTCCGCTCGCAGCTCCCCCTCGCGGGCGGCCCGCCGCCCCTCGCGATCGCGGTGAGCGAGGACGTCCGGCAGGCGCTGGTGACCGCGGGTCGCTTCCCCCGCGACCGGATCGAGGTGATCCCCAACGGAGTGTCGGCCAGCCTCTCCTCGCTCGAGCTCGACGACCGCGTCGGCGCCGAGGACGAGGTGCCGGTGGTCGGCACGGTGAGCCGGCTCGCGCGCGGGCGCGGCGTCGAGCACTTCCTCGACGCGGCGCGCGCGGTCGTCGATTCCGGCGCGAAGGCGCAATTCCTCGTGATCGGCGAAGGGCCCGCCGAGCGCGAGCTGCGTGCGCAGGCGCGGCGGCTCGAGCTCACGCCGCACATCACCTTCGCGCTGCCGCGCGCGCGCATCGGCGACCTGATCCGGCCGCTCGACGTCTTCGTGTCGGCGGGCGAGAGCGAGGGGCACGGGATGTTCATCCTGTGCGCGATGGCGGAGGCGCGAGCGGTCATCTGCACCGGCGTCGGCGGCGTGCTCTCCTTCGTGCGCGACGGGTCGAACGGGCTGCTGGTCGGGCGCGGCGACGTGGCGGCGCTCACGCAGCGGATCCTCGGGCTGCTCGGCGCCCCCGAGGAGCGGCGCCGGCTGGGGCGCCAGGCGCTGAAGGACGTGCGCGAAGAGTTTTCGCTCCACCCGATGATCGAGCGCACCGTCGAGGTCTACGATCGCGCCGTCGCCGAGACGGCGGCGAGCTTCACGAAGGCCTGACGCTTCCCGAGGGCGGCCGGCCCGTCTCGTCGCGGCGCGAGCGGGCTATAGTCTCCGCCCCTCGCGGCCGGCCCTTCGGGCCCCGCAGGCACGGAGTCCGTGGTGACCGCGACCGATATCCTGCCCGCGCCGCCCGTCGAACCGACGGCGCCTCCCGAAAAGCTGTCCCCGAAGCGGCAGTTCGCGCGCTTCACGGAACGGTTCGGCCACCTCATGTCGAGGATCGTCCTCACGGTCCTCTACGTCGTGCTGGTGGCGCCGGCAGGGCTGGTCGTCGCGCTGCTCGCCGATCCGCTGCGCATCAAGCGCTGGCGCGGCAGCTCGTGGGTGCCGTGGACGCAGGACAACGACTCGCTCGCGCGCGCGCGGAGGCAGGACTGACATGTTCGTGCTCGGGCTCAGCTTCTATTACCACGACTCCTCCGCCGCCCTGATCCGCGACGGCGTCATCGTCGCCGCCGCCGAGGAGGAGCGCTTCAGCCGGATCAAGCACGACGCGGGCTTCCCGCGCCTCGCGATCGACTTCTGCCTGGAGCGCGCCGGCATCTCGATGCAGGACGTCGACCTGGTCGTCTTCTACGAGAAGCCGGCGATCAAGTTCGAGCGCATCCTGAAGACGGCGTTCTCCACCTTCCCGCGCAGCTGGGCCGTCTTCCGCGAGTCGATGCACACCTGGCTCACGAAGAAGCTGTGGGTGAAGGACCTGCTGAAGAAGCAGCTCCGGATCCCCGCCGAGAAGATCGTCTTCGCCGACCACCACATGTCGCACGCGGCGGCGAGCTACTTCACGAGCCCCTTCGACCACGCCGCCATCCTCACCGTCGACGGCGCGGGCGAGTGGACCACCGGCACGCTCGGCGTCGGCAAGGGCAACCGCATCAAGATCGTGAAGGAGATGCGCTTCCCCCACTCCGTGGGCCTCCTCTACTCGGCGTTCACCGCCTACTGCGGCTTCGAGGTGAACGAGGGCGAGTACAAGCTGATGGGGATGGCTCCCTACGGCGAGCCCAAGTACGTCGACCGCATCAAGAAGATGATCAAGATCGGCGACGACGGCTCGCTGTGGCACGACATGAGCCACTTCAGCTACCACTGGTCGCCCAGCTCGACGCTGTCGGAGAAGTTCAGCACCGTGATGGGCGCGCCGCCGCGCAACCGCAAGCACGAGGACAAGACGCTCGACCCGTTCTACTGCGACGTCGCCGCGAGCATCCAGGAGGTGACCGAGGAGATCCTCCTCAAGATGGCCACCTACCTGCAGAAGGAGACCGGCCTCAAGAAGCTCTGCATCGCGGGCGGCGTGGGACTCAACTGCGTCGCGAACCACATCGTGCTGCGCAACACGCCGTTCGAGGAGATCTACATCCATCCGGCGGCGGGCGACGACGGCGGCGCGGTCGGCGCCGCCATGTGGGGCTACCACGAGCTGCTGAACAAGGACAAGACCGCCCCCGTCCTCGACCACGCCTACCTCGGCAGCGAGTACTCGAACGACGAGATCGAGAAGTTCCTCCGCGACAACGACATCGACTACGAGCACATCGAGGACGACGACCGCTTCTTCACGCGCGTGGCGGAGGAGCTCGCGGAGGGCAAGGTCGGCGGCTGGTACCGCGGCCGCTTCGAGTGGGGCCCGCGCGCGCTCGGCGCGCGCTCGATCATCGCCGACCCCGGCCGCAAGGACATGAAGGAGATCGTCAACGCGAAGATCAAGTTCCGCGAGGCGTTCCGCCCCTTCGCGCCCTCGGTGATCCACGACCGCGCCGCCGACTTCTTCGACATCGAGGACCCGGCGAAGCACCACCCCTACCGCTTCATGCTCTACGTGGCGCAGGTGCACGAGGACAAGAAGAAGTACCTCGACGCGGTCACCCACGTGGACGGGACGGCGCGGCTGCAGACGGTCTACGAGGAGACCAACCCGGCCTACTACCGGATGATCCGGCGCTTCGGCGAGGGCTCGGGCTACCCGGTCGTCCTCAACACGAGCTTCAACCTGAAGGGCGAGCCGATCGTCGAGCACCCCGCGCACGCCTTCAACACCTTCTCGCTCTCCGGCATGGACTCGCTCTACCTCGAGAACTTCGTGGTCGGCAAGAAGGCGAAGCGCGTCCTGCAGCGGACGAAGTTCGCGCTGCGCCACGGGGGCGACACCGTGGTCGGGATGCTCTCGTGACGGCGCGCGGCGGAGTTCTCGGCGCGCTGCTCGGCTGGATCGTCTCGCTCGCGCTCTTCCTCCTGTTCGTCGAGCTCGGGCTGCGCCTTCTCTCGCTCGACTTCGCGCGGCCGGCGACGGTGATCACGCGCGCCGACCCCGAGTGCGGCTGGGTCAAGGTCCCCGACACGACCACCACGCGGAAGACCGGCGAGTTCAAGGCGACGTACGCGGTCAACTCGCTCGGGCTGCGCGACGACGAGTCGCTGACGAAGGCGAAGCCGGCCGGGACGCAGCGCGTCCTCTTCGTCGGCGACTCCTTCGTCCAGGGCTACACGGTCGAGCGCGACGACCTCTTCGTCGACCTCGTCGAGCGCGCTTTCGCGGCCGACGGCCGCAAGATCGAGGCGGTGAACGGCGGGACCGAGGGGTGGTCGACCGACCAGGAGGTCGTCTGGCTGCAGAAGGAGGGGCTCTCCTACGCGCCCGACGCCGTCGTCCTCTGCTTCTTCCAGAACGACGTCTGGGGCGACCACCTCGCGAGCTACACCGGGCTCCCCAAGCCGCGCTTCCCGGCGCAGGGCGACGGCTCGACGTGGGAGCACCCGACCGGCGCCCCGCCGGAACGCTCGAGTTGGTTCGCGACGCACACTTGCCTCGGCGGCTTCTTCCACATCTTCGAGACGAGCACGAAGTACCGCGCCGATCTCAGCTTCGGGAACATGGGCGCCGACGAATCCGTCGTGCTGAAGAGCGCTCCCGCGCCGATCGCCGACGGCTGGGCGCGCACGACCACCGCGCTGCGCGCGCTGAAGGCGGCGTGCGAGAAGGCGCAGACGAAGCTCCTCTTCGTCGCGATCCCCTCGCGCGAGCAGGTCGAGCCCGGCGCGAAGGAGCGCTGGGGAACGGCGCGCGGCCTCGCCGACACGGAGTTCGACCCCGACCAGCCGACCACGCTCGTGCTGGCGGCCGCGACGAGCGCCGGCATCCCGGCGGCGGCGCAGCTCGACCCGCGTCCGTCGATGAAGGCGGCCGCCGAGTCCCTCGCGAAGAAGGGCGAACACCTCTACTTCGCCAAGGACTTCCACGTGAACCCCGAAGGCAACCGCGTCCTCGCGCGCGCCATCTTCGAGCGGCTGAACGGCCCGGACTACTTCGGACCGGCGGCCGGCACCGCCGTCGGCTCCGTCTCGCCGGACGCCGCCGCCGTGCTCGCCGACACCGCGACGGGAGGCACCCCGCTCTGGCCGTTCGTGGTAGGCGGCATCTGGCTGCTGCTCTCCACGCTCTACGGGCTCTCCTATCGCGACGAGCCGTTCGCCGCCGCGTTCGTGAAGGTCGCGCTGATGGTCGGCGCGGTGGTGGCGATCGTCTTCGTGTTCAGCCACCTCGTCGGCTGGCTCGGCCCGGTCTGGGGCAAGTACGTCGGGATCGCGGTCGTGGTCGGCGTGCTCGGCTACCTGCTGTTCAAGATGTCCGCGAAGCTCGGGATCATGAAGGAGATCTACGGCTCCTTCGTGCGGCGCGGCGACTGGTACATGCTCCCGCTGCTGGTCGCGATGCTCTCCATCGGCGGCCTCCTGGTCGTCGCGAGCAGCTCGCCGTTCCTCGCCCCGTTCATCTACACGCTCTTCTGATCCCCGCGCCGCGCGCGCCGGAGCTGACCGGGGCGTGATGCCGGGCGCCGGCGGCGAAGTTGGTGGTGGCCCCGGGCGCCGGGGGCGGCAAGATGTGGGGCCCCGACTGGATCCCCGCGTGGAACCGAAGAAGCTCGTCCTCTACCACGGCCAATGCCTCGACGGCTTCGCGGCGGCGTGGGTCGCGTTCCGGCGCTTCGGCGGCGCGGCGGAGTACCACGCGGTCCAGTTCGGGGACGCGCTGCAGTACCCGGTCGCGGGGCGCGACGTGCTGATCCTCGATTTCAGCTACCCGCGCGAGCAGCTGCTCGAGATGAAGAAGCAGGCGGCGACGCTGCTCGTGCTCGACCACCACCTCACCGCGCAGCAGGACCTCGCCGGCCTCGACTTCGCGATCTTCGACCTCGAGCGCAGCGGCGCGACGCTCTCCTGGGACTACTTCTTCCCCGGCGAGGGGCGGCCGTGGCTGGTCTCCTACGTCGAGGACAAGGACCTCTGGCGCTGGAAGCTGCCCGACTCCGAGGAGGTGTCGGCCGCGCTGCAGAGCTACTCGCGGTCGTTCAAGATGTGGGAGAAGATCTCGCGCAAGGGCGTCGACGCGCTGGTCGCCGAAGGGCGGCCGATCCTGCGCTACAAGAACCGCCTCATCGAGACCGCCGCGAGCCGGACCAAGATGATCGAGCTCGACGGCCACCGCATCCCGGTGGTGACGAGCTGCGTGCTGCAGAGCGAGATCGGCGGCCGCCTCGCCAAGGACTACCCGTTCGTCGCGATCGTCTTCGAGACGGAGGGGCGGCGCGTCTGGAGCCTGCGCAGCCACGAGAAGGGCGGCGTCAACGTCGCCGAGATCGCCAAGCGCCACGGCGGCGGCGGCCACCCCAACGCGGCCGGCTTCATCGAGAAGATCGCCGGTGTCGGCGGGCAGGGCGCTCCGGTGGAAGGCCCGGCACCGCTCGCGCCGCCCCCCGAGCTCGAGGCCCCCGCTCCGTGAGCGGCGCCGCGCCGACCGGCGTCGAACGCCCGCCGGACGCCGCGCCGCGCCTCGCCCCCGCGCTGCTGGTGACGGGCGTCGCGCTCGTCGCGTTCATGGGGGCGTGGCCGCTGCAGGATCCCGACGAGGGACGCTACACCGTCATCGCGCACGCGATGGCGACGAGCGGCGACTGGCTCTGCTCGCGCCTGAACGGGCTGCGCTACCAGGAGAAGCCGCCCTTCTTCTTCTGGCTGGTCGCCGCGAGCCTGAAAACCTTCGGGACGTCGGAGCTGGCGGCGCGCCTTCCCTCGACGCTCGCGTCGATCGCGACGCTCGTCCTGGTCGGCCGCTTCGCGGCGAAGCGCCTGGGTGCACGCACGGCCGCGCCGGCGGTGCTGCTGCTCGCGACCATGCCGCTCTGCGCGCTGCTCTTCCGGTTCGTCCTGGTCGACCTCACGCTGACCTTCTTCGTGACGGCGGCGGTCGTGCTCGCCCACGAGGCGATGCGCGTCGGCGAGGCGCCCGGCCCGCTGCGGCGCGGGCCCTTCCTCGGCGCCTGGGCGTGCGCGGCGGCGGCGTGCCTGATCAAGGGGCCGATCGGGCTCGCGCTGCCGCTCGCGGGGATCGTGCCGTTCCTCCTGCTCGAGCGGCGCTTCGCGCAGCTCCTGGGCTGGCTGCGGCCCGACGGGCTCCTGCTCTTCGCGGCGATCGTCGTCCTGCCCTTCTGGCTGGTCGAGCGCGCCAACCCCGGCTTCCTGCACGAATTCGTGGTCGCACAGAACTTCGGCCGGCTCACCGGCAGCACCGACTTCGGCCGCGACCACCCCTACTGGTTCTACGTGCCGGTCTTCGCCGTCGCGTTCCTGCCGGGCTCGCTGCGCGTCGTCGACGTCGCGCGCAGCTGCTTCACCGCTGACCATGACGGCCGGCGCGCGACGCGCCGCCTGCTCGCGTGCGCCGTGGCGGGGCCGTTCCTCCTGCTCTCGTCGGCGCACTCCTCGCTCATCTACTACATCCTTCCGCTCGCGCCGCCGTTCGCGCTGCTCTGCGCCGACTCGCTGCTGCGCGCGGAGGAGGACGCGCGCGAGCGGCGCGCGCCGCGCCGCGCGGCGGCCATCGCCTACGCCTTCGCCGGGAGCCTCTTCGCGCTGCTCGCGGTCGTCGCGCTGGCGATGCCGTGGGCGTGGTCGGCGGAGCAGCTCCTCGCCGCGCTGCCCGACGCGCTGGCGCGGCGGCGCGACCCCGTCGAGCTCGCGCTGCGCGTCTCGACGATCCACGCCGAGCTGCCGTGGTTCGCGAGCATCTCCGCGCCGATCGCCGCCGGCCTCCTGGTCGCGGCGTGGCGAGCGTCGCGCGGCGAGCCGCTGCGCGCCGGCCTCGCGGTCGCGCGCGGCGGGCTCGTGCTCGTGCTGCTCGCCCCGTTCGTGCTGCGCGGCGCCGACCGCCTCTTCACGTCGGGCCCCGTCGCAGAGCTGATCGCCGAGCACGAGCGGCCGGGCGAGCGGCTGTTCCAGTTCGACGTGCACGTGCGCGGGCTGCCCTTCTACCTCGGACGGTACTCGACGCTCTGGATCGCGAGCTACCACGAGTTCGGCCACGCGCTGCCGCTCTCCGAGACGTGGCCGGAGGGCTCGCCGCCGCTCGCGCTGCAGAAGGACCGCGTCGCGCTGGAGCGCTTCTTCTCGGAGAACGCGAGCCTGCTCGTGCTGATGAACGGCGAGGACTACCTCGACGAGCTGCACGCGTCGCAGGCGATGCGCTTCCGCGAGCTCACGCGCGACGGCAACCTGATCCTGCTGCGCGGGGAGCGGAACTGAGTCAGCTTCCCCATCTCGCGGCGGAGACGACCGCGAGAACGCTGCAGACGACCAGCAGCGCGAGGCATCCGAGCGCGACGAAGCGCACGCCATCCGGCTCGCGCCCCGATCGCTCGTTCATCATCGGCAGCAGCCAGACCAGGACGAAGCCCGCCGCGAAGCCGCCCGCGTGCGCCGCGAAGCTGACGCCCGGCATGAAGCTGATCACCGCGTTGATGAGCAGCGACTGCAGCAGCTGACGGCGGAGCTCCTTCCCGAACGTGCCGCCGCGCCGGATGGTCCACCCGAGCAGCGCGCCGAACAGCCCGAAGATCCCGCCCGACGCGCCGATCGTGAGGCCGTATCGGGAGAATTCGATCACGGCGAGGTTGCCCAGGACGCCGGTCAGCGTGAACAGGATCCAGAACATCGCCGGTCCGAACAGCGACTCGATGAACATCCCGAGCGAGAGCAGCGCGAGGCCGTTCATCAGCAGGTGGAACACGCCGCCGTGGAGGAGCATCGCCGTCACGAGGCGCCACGGCTCGCTCCGGATCAATTCGTTGGGGCCGCCGTGGCGGCCCATCGAGAAAATCGCCCCGGAGCGCAGCATCCCGGGGCCGCTCGGGTCGAGCGAGAAGTGCGGCCGCTCGCCCGGCTCCGGCGTGAACTGCGAGACGAACAGCTCGAGCAGGAAGCAGCCGATCAGCACGTAGATCAGCGTGCGTGCCTGCGACCTCGACCTCGAGAAGATCGTGTCGAGCCAGCGGCGCTGCCCGAACAGGCCGGGCAGCAGTTTGCCGCAGCTGCGGCAGCGCCACTCGCGATCGTTGATCCAGGCCTTGCACCGGCTGCAGATCGTCGTCCCCATCCGCCCGTTCTCCCCCTTCAGTCCGGGATCGGATCGCCGTCGCGGGCGGTGCGCTCCGCGAAGAGCTGCTGCAGGCTCGCGGTGAGCGGTCCGCGGCGACCGGCGCCGATGCGGCGGCCGTCGCATTCCAGGACGGGCGTGAGCTCGCCCATCGTCCCGGTCGCGAACATCTCGTCGGCGGTGTACACGTCGGTGAGGCTCAAGTCCCTCTCCGCGGCCGCGATCCCCGCGTCCCGCGCGAGCTCGAGCACGAGGCCGCGCGTGATCCCGGGCAGGCAGGCGCGCGGGTACGGCGTCGCGAGCTCGCCGCGCCGTACCAGGAAGACGTTGGTGGCGTTCGTCTCGGCCACGAAACCGTCGACGTCGAGCATCAGCGCGTCGTCGGCGCCCGCCGCGTTCGCCTCGATCTTGGCGAGGATGTTGTTGATCAGGTTGTTGTGGTGGATCTTCGAGTCGACGCACTGCGGCGGGTTGCGCCGGGTCGCCGCGGTCTTGAGCCGGATCCCCCACGCGTCGCCGCGCGCCGTCGCGTCGGCCCCGCGCGCCGGCTTCCACTCGGGCAGCACGATGAGGCACGGCCCCGCGCGGTTGTTGCGCGGGTCCATTCCCGACGTGACCTTCGGGCCGCGCGTGAGCGTGAGGCGGACGTGGACGCCGTCGGACATCCCGTTCTTCTTCAAGCACGCAAAGATCGCGGCGCGGACGGCGTCGCGCGCCGGGATCGGGGCGAACGCCATGGCGTGCGCCGACGCGAGCAGGCGGTCGAGGTGGCGGTCGAGCGCGAAGACGCGCCCGCCGTAGACGCGCAGCCCCTCCCACACCGCGTCGCCGCCCTGCACCACGCTGTCGAAGACGGAGACCTTCGCCTGCGCGCGCGGCAGCAGTTCGCCGCCGACGTGGACCCAGATCGAGTCGTTGCGCGGGTCGGGGGACGCGACCAGTCCGGGCTCGCTCGGCGTCATGGGCGGGTGCGCGATCCTGTCGGGAGACGGCGGGGGCGCGCGCCGGCCGTCAGCGGGAGCCGGCCCGCAGCGCGAGACTGTAGAGCTTCGCATACCAGGGCCGGCATTCCTCGACGAGCGGCCGCAGCCGCTCGGGAATCGGCCCCGTCTTCGGGCGCCAGGGCTCGAAGCCGGTCGACCGCTCGACGTTCTGGTACCAGTGCGGCGCCCAGACCCCGAAGTAGGCCGGCCGGCCGGCGGGCCACGCGAGCATCGCGGCGTCGAAGGCGAGGCCGACGCGGCGGCAGAGCTCGCGCAGGACGCCCGGCGGGTCGAGCAGGGTCTCCTTGGCGTCGAGGACCGGCGGCTCCTGCCCGAGCGCACGCAGCAAGTCGAGCAGCTCGCACTGCGCCTTCACCCCGACGTCGCGCAGCGTCGGCTCCGCGATCTGGCGCGCGAGCGTCACCGCGACCTCGGCCGGATCGCGCACCAGGAGGACGTTCACGGTGCGGCGCAGGAAGCCCCGATCGAGCTCGACGAGGTGATGCGCCATGTGCTTCTGGAAGAGGACCGGCCGGTCGCACGGCCCGAGCACGACGTCGCGCACGACCTTCTCGCCGTCGGCCTCCTGGGCGCGCAGCACCTCGTCGCGGCCGGGGTGGTCGGCGCCGCTGACGCGCAGGTAGTGGGCGTAGAGCGGCTCGTCGACGACGCGCGTGTCGGCGCGCTGCGCGAACGAGACCATCAGCGCGGTGGAGACGTTGCGCGGGCCCGACCAGAGGCAGAGGCGCAGGACGTCGTCGCGCGCGGCGCTCAGGGAAGCGCCGACGCGGCGGCGCGCGCTCCGTAGCAGGCGGCGCGCGAGCGGCGGTGGAAGAGGCCGCGCGCCGGCGTGAGGCAGCGGCGGCAGCGCAGGCCGCCCGCCATCAGGTTGCGCGGCTGGCCGAGGAAGCGCTCGATCAGGACCTCGTCGCGGCAGACGTGGCAGAAGGTGACCTCGCGGTCGGCGCCCGCCGACTCCTGCGTGTAGACGTACTCGAGCCCGGCGCGCGCGCCGGCGTCGAGCGCGCGCTCGACGGCGCGGTCGGCCCAGCCGGTGCCGCGCTGCTCGCCGCCCGGGGCGCAGCGCACGTGCCACGGGATGGTCGGGTCGATCGAGCGCAGCGAGAGCGCGACCTCGAGCAGCTCGCTCTCCTGGTCGTTCAGTCCGGGGACGAGGAGCGTCGTCACCTCGACCCACACGCCGCGCGCGCGCAGCGTGGCCAGCGACGCGCGAACGACGTGCGAGGGGACGCCCTCGATGCGGCGCACCGTCGCGTCGTTCAGCGTCGGGACCTCGAGGCTCACCGCGTCGATCAGCGACGCGAGACGCGCATACGTGGCGAAGGTCGCCCCGCCGCGCGCGCGCACCACCGTGACGAAGCCGCGATCGCGCGCGAGCTGGAGCGCCGGCGCGAGCGCCTCGTAGTGCAGCGTCGGATCGCGGAAACCCGAGGCGCTGGCCGTGCCGGGCGCGCCGAACGCGCCGAACGCGATGGTCGCTGCCGACGCGGCGCGCGCGAGCTCGGGGAGTTCCCCGATCGAGGCGGTGGCGGCGGGCGGCGGCGCGGATGCGTCGTCGGGCCCGCCGAGGAACGTGGCGACGAGCACGCGGCTGCCCGGCAGGACGTGGTAGAGGCCGAGCGACTCGATGGAGCGCGGCACCACCTGCACGAAGCGGCCGTCGGCGCGCGTCCAGAGGACGCCGTCGTGGAATTCCCGCAGGCCGCACGGACCGCTGGCCGACTCCTCGAGCACGCACTGGCGCTCGCAGAGGTGGCACAGTCCAGCATGCGGCAGAGCTGTCCAGAGCTCCGCCTTGCGCATCACCGAGATTCCCATCACCAGGCTTTCTTCGGTCGGGGCAGCCCGGGATATAGCCCGAGCCTTCCCCGGTAACACCGGGGCGCCGCGCCGCCGCCTCATGCCGGTTTCCCCGGGGAGGACGGCGACGGCGGCGCGCTCCGTTCGACTCTGCCGCGCACTCCTTCGCGCGTGACGTTGGAATGTCACGCGGTGCGACGGCGCGGTGCGGCAATCAGTGCACGAGGTTCCCGCGGTACTCGCGTGCGCCGCCGAAGTCGCCGCTGCGCGGCGACACTTCGTCAGTGCACGAGGTTCCCGCGGTACTCGCGTGCACCGCCGAAGTTCTCGGTCCAGTAGGGGCCGACCTCCGCGCCGCCCATCTCGGTGTGGCTCTCGAACAGCAGGTTGCGGTGGTGTCCCGACGACTGACACCAGCCGTGCAGCGCGCCGGCCGAGCCGCCCGCGCCGACCGAGCAGTTCTCGCCAGCGCCGCCTCGGTAGCCCTCGAGCGTCATGCGCTGGTAGGGGTTCGCGCGCTTGGGGTCGTCCTCGTCGTGCGTGAGCTTGCCGTTGCGCGACATCCAGTCGCTGTGGCCGCGCGCCGCGCGCCAGAGCTTCTCGTTGTAGGCGAGCGCGCGCCGGCCCAGCATCGCGCGGTAGTCGTTGGTGATCGCGACGAGCGCGAGCTCGTCACGCGTCGGCCCCGAGACCGGCCCCTTGTCGCCGATCGCGATCGTCGCGTTGAAGGCGCGGACGTTGTCGTCCTCGTCGAGGCGCACGCGCTCGCGGTAATCGAGGGCGAAGTTGCGCACGTGCACGACCGCTCCGGACGGCAAGCACCACGCGATCATCAGCGCCTGCTCGGGCGCGTCGGCGTCGGAGCCGACGTCGTGCAGCATCTGCCGGTTCGCGCGCAGCTCGCGGACGACCGCCGAGAACGACGGCGACAGCGTCACGAACGGCTGCGGCGGCTCCTCCTCCTCGCGCCCCCAGTTCGCGCGCACAATTGCGACGCGCCGGTCGACCTCGAGCTGCACGGCGCGGTACTCGGTCTCGTTGGCGGCGGTGTGGGGATAGAAGTACTTCCCCTCGTCGAAGATGAGGGTGAGCGCCTCCTTGCGCGTGGTCTGCAGCTCGAGCAGGCGCTCGCGCAGCTTCTTCAGCTTCTCCTGCTCCGGCGCCGCGAAGAACTCCTTGGAGAGCTCGGCGCGCCGCGCCTTGAGCTCCTCGAGCACGAGCGCCGGCGACGTGGCGGCGAGCTCGGTCACGCGCTCCCGCGCCTTCTCCCCCGCCGCGGCCGCTCCCGGCGCAGCGGTCGACGCGGCCGACGCGGCGAACGCGGTGACCGCGGCGCGCACCTCCTGCTTGAGATCCTCGTCGGCCTTCTCGGCCCACGTGAGCCAGCGCTCGCCGACGCGCACGAAGCCGCGCGGCGGGACGGCGTCGAGCCCGCGCTGCAGCGCGAGCGCGCGGTCGCGCGCGTCCCGCAGCGAGTCGTCGGCGGCGACGCGGTCGAGGCAGAGGAGGAACGCCTTCTCGTCGGCGGCGGCCAGCGCGACGAGGGCGCGGCCGAGCACATGGTCCGGCTCCAGCGGAACGTGGCCCGAGAGCTCGAGCAGCGAGCGCGCGGCGAGGTCGTTGGGGGCGACGCTCTCCTCGGCGCCGTCGCCGGCGAGCAGCAGCCGGCTCCCGTCGCTGCCCTTCACCTTCGCGCCGCGGCCGTCGCGCAGCGTCACCGCGAGCGGCGCGCTCGGCGGCCGCTGCGCGAGCAGTTCGGCCACGCGCACGCCGAGCCGCAGCGGCCGGACCGCGCGTTCCTGCGCGAGCGCGACGCGGGCGCGCTCGTTCTCGTCGGCCGCCGCCGCGAGCGCCTGCTCGAAGAGCTGCGCCGCGCCGGCGAAGTCGCCCTGCGCGAGCAGCGCCTCGGCCTGCTGGCGCAGCGGGCTCGACGGGGAAGCGCCGTCCGCCTTCGCGGCGCCGCCGCCGTCCTTCGGTTTCTCGCCGTCCTTCGGCTTCTCTCCGTCACCCGGCTTCCCGTCGTCCTTCGGGGCGCCGTCCGGCTTCGGGAAGGGGGCCTCGTCCTTCGGCGGGACGGTCGGCGGGACGGCGGGCGCCGGCGCGGGCGGCGTCGGCTTGGGCCGCGGCGGAGCGTGGCGGCGGCGCTGCGTGATGCGCGCGTGCATCGGGATCTTCTGGTCGACGAGCTCCTCGACGCGATCGGCCTCCTCGACGCAGTCCCACCACGCCTCCGTCGTCTTGAGCGGAGCGAGGCGCTCGTCGTTCTCCCCGAACTCGCCCAACGCCTCGAGCACCCGCTCTTGAGCGCAGAGATCCTTCACCCGCGCGAGGATCTCGTCGGCCTTCGCGCGCGCGCCCGACTCGATCGCGCGCAGCATCTCGTCCTGCTTCGGCTTCTCGGCGTCCGACGGCTTCAAGCTCGTCACCACGAACTTCGCCTTCGCGAAGTCGCCCTGGTCGCAGAACTTCTTCGCCTCGTCGAGGCACCACTGGAACGTGCGGTCGTTCGGCAGCGACACGCCGCCGACGTCGATCGTCGGCCTGCCGACCGCGCTGCGGCGCGTGAGGTCGGAGCGCAGCTTCTCGGCGCGCACGCGCAGCGGCTCGACGTCGCGGTAGCTCGAAAGGAAGTTCTCGATGTCGGGCTGCGTGCGCCCGGTGAAGTCGGTGGCGACCAGCTTCTCGAGCTCGTCGCAGGCGCGCCGGCCCGCCTCGAAGCGCTTGCGCTGCGCGGAGAGGTCGGTGCGCAGCCGGTCGAGCTTGGGCTGCATCGACGCGGTGGCGAGCCGCTCGGCGGAGGTGACGCTCTCGGTCGCGTCGGCGAAGCGGCACTCCGCCGCCGCGACGCGCGCCTCGGCGACCAGGTCGTCGACGCGCTTGACGAGCTCGGGGTCGACGGGCGGCGGTCCGCTGTTCAGGAGGAATGCGACGATCGCGATGACGACGAGGAAGCCGACGCCGACCCAGACGAGGCCGGGCGAGAGCCCGCTCTTGGGCGCGCCGACGCGGGCGACGCGCGCCGCCGACGGGCGCGCACCCGCGCTGTGCGTCGCGGCGTGCGGCCGCGTCGGAGGCGGCGGTGCCGCCGTGCGCCCGACCGCCGGCGGCGCCTCGGGCTCGAGTTCCGGCGGCACCGGCGGCGGCGGCGCCCTGCGCGCCGGCGCGGCCGCGCTCAGCACGGTGAGCTGGAACGGTCCGACGCGAAGCACGTCGCCCGCCTGGAGCGGCGCCTTCTCGATCGCCGCGTCGTTCACCTGGACCGGCGTCTTCGACCCCTGCCGCACCACCTGCCAGCCGAACGGCGTCGCCTCGATGCGGGCGTGGGTCTTCGCCACCTCGGGCGCCGCGAGGACGAGGTCGCAGCCGAGGTCGCTGCCGATCGTCGCGACCGGTCCCGCGAGCGGGACGCGGCGGCGCGCGCCGCTGCGCGGGTCGACGAGCAGGAGTTCGAGCACGGGCGCTCCTTGGCGGAGCCGCGGGGCGGACGACCCGCGCCGCGGCACGTCGGGGGACGGCCGGCACAAACTAACGGGAACGAGACGCCTCAGCGCGCCGCGGCCTGGATCTCGGGAGAGAGGTCGCGCGGCTCGATCGGCCGGCCCGGGTCGGTCAGCGCGATCACCCGCTGGACCTCGTTCTGCAGTTCGCGCACGTTGCCCGGCCAGCGGTAGCGGCGGAGGGCCTCGAGGGTTTCCGGGGTGATGTCCGGCGCCCGGGCGCGACCGCAGCGCTGCGCCGCCTCCGCGATCAGCCGCTCGAGGAGCAGGAAGAGGTCGCCGGCGCGGTCGCGCAGCGGGGGCAACTCGACCTTGATGGGCGCGAGGCGGAAGTAGAGGTCCTCCCGGAAGAGGCCCTTCTTGATCAGGGCGGCGAGGTCCTTGTTCGACGCGGAGATGAAGCGCACGTCGACCTTGATCGAGACCGAGGAGCCGACCGGCCGCACCTCGCCCTCCTGCAGCGCGCGCAGCAGCTTCTTCTGCAGCGCGACGCTCATGTCGCCGACCTCGTCGAGGAAGAGCGTCCCCTTGTGCGCCATCTGGAAGCGCCCTTTGCGGGTCCGGTCGGCGCCGGTGAACGCCCCCTTCGCGTGGCCGAAGAGCTCGCTCTCCAGCAGCGTCTCGGGGAACGCGGCGCAGTTCTCGGCGACGTAGGGGCCGGTACGCCGCGGCGAGAGGTCGTGCAGCGCGCGGGCGATCAGCTCCTTGCCCGTCCCGCTCTCCCCGTGGATCAGCACCGTCGCGTTGGTCGGCGCGATCTTGAGCAGCAGCCGGAACACGTCGAGCATCTTCGGCGAGCGGCCGATGATCCGCGGGAAGTGCGCGATGATCGAGTCGACGTCGTCGCGGTCCGGGTCGATCGCCTTGGGCGGCGGGGACGAAGAGGCGGTCGAGGACGACGATGCGGCCGCGGCCGGGCGCTGCGCCGCGAACTCGACGAGGTCGGCCTTCAGGGCGTCGAACCCGGCCTCGCCGAGTACCTCGCGATAGCGGCCGACGAGTTCCGCCAGCGCGCGCTTGAGCGTGCGCCGGAGCAGGGCGTCGTCGGACTCACGAGTCATGCAGTCGGACCCTCTTCAAGCCCCCGTAGGCGAGGTGGAACTCGCGCTCGCCGGAGCGGAAGCGGACGAGCACGCGCGCGCGTGCGCCGTGGCCCATCACCAGGACGATCTCGCCGTTGCCGTAGTTCTCGTGGTTCACGAGGTCGCCGATCGCGAAGCCGCCGCCCTCCCCTTCGTCGTCGTCGAGGACGACCTGCACGACGCCGGGCCCGTCGGCGTTCCGCGCGCCGCCGCCGTCCTCCGTCTCGTCGTCGTCGGGACCGCCGCGCACGAGCTCCGGCGGGATCTCGTGCAGGAAGCGCGACGGGATCGCCGGCTCCATGCGGCCGAAGGTGAAGCGCTGCCCCGCGTGCGTGAGCCAGAGGAACTCGCGCGCGCGCGTGATCCCGACGTAGAGCAGACGGCGCTCCTCCTCCAGGTCGGTCTCCGACTGCGAGCGCCGGTGCGGCAGGCGTTCCTCCTCGAGCCCGGCGACGAACACGGCCCGGAACTCGAGCCCCTTCGCGCTGTGCAGCGTCATGAGACGGACCGCGTCGGCCGACTCGAGCCCGGCGTCGTCCGCGTCCTGCACCAGCGCCCGCTCCTCGAGGAAGCGGTCGAGCCCCGCGTCGGGGCGCGTCCGGTCGAAGTCGTCGGCGTCGGCGACGAGCTCGCGCACGTTGTCGATCCGATCCTCCCCGTCGGCCCCGTACGCCTCCTCGAGGTGGCGCTCGAAGCCGGTCATCGCCACGAGCTCTTGCAAGAGCGCGGCCACCGGACGGTCGGGTGCCTGGCGCAGCCAGGAGAGGACGTGGATGAGCTCTTGCGCACCTTTCGCGGCCGCGCCCCGGAGCTTCGGGCGGCGCTCCGCGTCGAGCACGAGCTCGAAGAGGGGAAGTCCGGTCGTGCGCGCCGCCTCGAGCAGCTGCGACTGCGCGACTTCGCCGATCCCCCGCGCGGGAGTGTTCACCACGCGCAGGAACGACTCGGCGTCGCGCGGATTGACCTTGAGGCGCAGCCACGCGAGCAGGTCCTTCACCTCTTTCCTCGCGTAGAACTCCAGCGCTCCGACGACCCGGTAGGCGATCCCGCGCTCGCGCAGCTTCGCCTCGAACGGGCGCGACAGCGCGTTCGTGCGGTAGAGCACGGCGATGTCGCGGGCGCGCAGCCCCTCGTCGGCGATCAGCCGGAAGATCTCGCGCGCGACGAGCTCGGCCTCGTCGCCGTCGCTCCGGCCCGAGACGATGCGCGGCCGCTTCCCGAATTCCCGTGCGCTCTCGAGGCCGCGTTCGACGCGGTGGCGGTTGCGGGCGATCAGGGCGGAGGCGACGGCGAGGATCGCCCCGACCGAGCGGTAGTTCTTCTCGAGCCGGACCAGCACGGCGTCGGCGTGGCGTTGCGCGAACTCGAGGATGTTGGAGAGGTCGGCGCCGCGCCACGCGTAGATGCTCTGGTCGGGGTCGCCGCAGACGGTCAGGTTGCCGTGGCCGGAGGCGAGCGCGTCGGCGATCTCGCTCTGCAGCCGGTTGGTGTCCTGGTACTCGTCGACCAGGACGTGCTCGAAGCGGCGGCGCCACGGCTCGCCCGCGATCGGGTCGGTGACGAGGCGCCGGCACTGGATCAGCAGGTCGTCGAAGTCGAGCAGGCGCGAGTCGGAGAGCGCCTTCGCGAGGTCGGGCCACACCTCCGCCGCGACGCGGTCGAACGGCTCGTGCGGCAGGGCGGCGACGTCGGCCGGCGCGAGGCCGTGGTTCTTCCAGAGCGAGATCGCCTCGACCACCGCCTCGGGCCGGATCTCCTTGGGGTCGTGGCCGCGCGCGCGCAGCAGGCGGCGCGCGAGCGCGACGAGGTCGTCGCGGTCGCAGATGGTGAAGTCCTTGGGCAGCCCGATCGCCTCGCCCCCCATCCGGAGCATGCGCGCCGCGGCGGAGTGGAAGGTCGCGACCCAGACGCGCGCGCCGGGGAGCAGCTTCTCGACGCGCTCGGCGAGCTCGCGCGCCGCCTTGTTGGTGAAGGTGATCGCGAGGATGCGGTGCGCCGCGACGCCGCGCGCGACGAGCGCCGCCACGCGCCGCGTGATCACGCGCGTCTTGCCGGAGCCGGCGCCGGCGACGATCAGGAGCGGGCCGCCGCCGTGCAGCACGGCGGCGCGCTGCGCGTCGTTCAGGTCGTCGAGGAGCGGCGAAGGGACGTCCAAGCCGCGCCACATAAGCGGAGCGCCCGACGCGGTTCCAGCGTCACTCCCGCTTCGGCGCGGGGCGCCGCCACTGCTCGCGCAGCTTCGCGGCGGCCTCCTCGCTGAAGCCGACGCCGCCGCGGCGCCAATCGGCGATCACCTGCTCCTCGAGCTCGGCGGGGGCGCCGGGATCGAGGCGCAGCGCCAGCGCGCGCGCCTTTCCGGCGGCGGCGAGGTCGCCGCTCCCTGCGTGCGCGCGCGCGAGCAGCCACGCGAGCGGCGCTGACGGTCCCGCGCTCTCGAGCAGCGCCGCGGCGTCGGCCTGCGCCGGCGCGAAGCGGCCGGCCTCGATCAGGAAGCGGATCCGCGCGAGCCGCAGGACCTCGCACTCGGGCCACGCGGCGATCAGGTCGGCGCGCAGCCGCAGGACCTCCTCGACGTCGAGCGGCGTGCGGCGACTCGCCTCCTCGAGCGACGCGAGCAGCGAGTGGAGCCGCAGCTCGTGCTCGGCCTCGGCGGTCGCGCCGCGCCGGCGCAGCAGCGTCGAGCGGACGTAGTGGGCCTGCTCGTTCTCGGGCGAGGCGGCGAGCGCCTCGTCGAGCGCGCGCCCGGCGTCGTCGAGCCGGCCGCCGTCGAGCGCGATGCGGGCGACCGGCACCAGCGCGGCGCTGCGCCCGGCGCCGGTGGTCGCGGCGGCGGCGGCGGAACGAAAGAGCGGCTCCGCGTCGGCGCCGCGGCCCGCGTCGAAGAGGAGGTTCGCGAGCGCGTAACGCGTGAGCGCGAGGCGGTGGCGCGGCGCGAGGCGCTCCTCGTGCGCGAGCGCGGCGCGCAGGAGCGGCTCGCCGCCGGCGGCGTCGCCCCCCATCGTGCGCGCGATCCCTTCGCCGGCGAGCGCGAGCGGGTCGTCGGGCGCGACGGCGCGCGCCGCGACGAAGAGCGCGAGCGCGGGCCCGCCCGCGCGATCGCCGTGGCCTTCGAGGAGCTTCCAGCCCTCGGCGACCTGCGCCGCCGCGGCGGCCGGCGCCGCGCCGCTCTGCGCCTCCCGGCCGCAGCCGGCGAGCGCGCCCAGCAGCGCGGCGCGAAGCGGGATCCGGAGGCGCTCGAGCATCGCGGCGGGAAGCTCCGTGCGAGGGCTCGACTAAGCTAACCCGCCATGATCGTCGGCATCGGCATCGACCTCGTCGACGTCGCGCGCGTCCGCCGGCTCCTCGACGAGGAACACGCGGAACGGGCGCGCGAGCGCCTCTTCTCCCCGCGCGAGCTCGAGCTCGCCGGCGCCGGGACGGGCGCGATCGAGTCGCTCGCCGCGCGCTTCGCCGCCAAGGAGGCGGCGATGAAGGCGCTCGGCACCGGCTGGAGCGGCGGCCTCGGCTTCCGCGACATCGAGGTCGGACGCGATCCCGCCGGCGCCCCCACGCTCGCCCTGTCGGGAGCCGCGGCGGAGCGCGCGCGCTCTCTCGGCGTCGCGCGCTGCCACGTCTCGCTCACCCACACGCGGGAGCTCGCGCAGGCGATCGTCGTCCTCGAGTCGTGAGCGCTCCGTCCGGAAACGAAGCCGCCCCGGCACAGGCCGGGGCGGCGGGAGTCTTCCGGGAAGTCCGAGGCTCGGGCGCGACTCCACGCGCCCTATCGGGCGCGACTCCCACGCGCCCTATCGGGCGCGACTCTCAATGACCCTTGGCGTCGATGTCGTACACGGCCGACGCGTCGTCGACGTTGAACGCGGCCCACGACTGGACGAGTTTCGTCGCGTTGCCGACGAGCAGCCCGACCGCGACGTCGCGGCCGGTGCCGGCGCCTTGCGCGATCGCCTGCGCACGCACCAGGCGGAGGTCGACGAAGCCGGTGTAGTTCACCGACATCATGACCTTGTCGACGCTGGTGAAAGACGCCGGGATGGCGCCGACATGGGTGCCGCGCACGCCGATCATCACGACCACGATCGCCTTCTCGTGCCAATGGCCGATCAGGGCCAACGGCTGGGTGTCGTTCGGCTTGTAGTCGGTCATCTCGAAGCGGCCGTCGACGTGGACGAGCCCGCCGGGACGCGCGAAGGAGAGGTGGCGCCCGCCCTTGGCCAGCACCTCGACGGTCGGCTGGCCGGTGAGCATCGCGGAGCCGCCGAAGAGCGTCGTCCCGCCGGTGCCGGCGCCCGCTCCGCCGAGGGACCCCGGGCCGACCAGCACGCCCGAGTGGCGCGGATTGCCGAGGTCGTCCATCGTGAGGCCGGAGACGAGGTCGACGCGCACGCACCCGACGTCGACCGTGGCGCCGTTGCCCGGCGCTCCGCTCGAGCCGAAGTTCCTCGTCTGGAGCGTCATCTCCCCCTTGAGCGGGAGGATGTCGACGCCTTCATCGCCACCGCCGCCGAAGAGGCGCGGGGCCGCGGCGATCGCGAGCGTGCCGATCAACGTCGCGGAGAGCCAGCTTGCGAAGCGTTTGCGGCTGTTCATGGCGGTGACTCGAATGCCCCGACCTAGCTGAGGAACAGCAAGGGGTAACGCCCTCGCAGCCGAGTGAGGAAGCTGCGGTGGCGGAGGAGAGCCTGCTTGAATTCGCGCGCCCTCCGGAATGCGGGGACCGTGACGGTCTCGAGGTGCTGGGAGAAGCGATTGGCCAGGCGGTCGATCGCCGATTCGGCCTCGTCCAGTCGACCGAGCTTCACGCAGTAGATCGAGAGATTCGTGAGGGCGGCCGCCTGGTAGAGGTCGTTCTGATCCCGCTCGGCCTGCAGGAGGACCTCCCGCTCCAGGGCGACCGCGCGCTCGAACTGGCGGGTGGCCGAGTAGACGCGGGAGAGCTGCTGCAGGGCGAAGAACTTCGTCTTCGCGTCGGCGCGGGAGTGCAGGACCGTGCGGAGGAGCTGGCGGGCGCGGTCGTAGCGGCCCGCCACGCTGAAGTACTTCGCGAGGTAGATGCGCGCCTCGTGGCGATCGGCGTCGAGCCGCAGGCACTGCTCGAGGCAGGCGCGGCCGGTCTCGAACGCCTCGCCGGCCTCGATCGCGTCGCTCTCCGGGAAGAGCTCGCTGCGCGAGTCGAGCAGCGCTCCGCGCCGCGTCCGCTGCTGGGCCGCGATCGAGCGCTGCTCGCGCGAGAGCGCCTCGCCCTTGTGGGCGAGCTGCCGGATCGAGCCGGGCTTGCGCGCGTAGACCTGCACGCCGCGCTGCTCGGAGCTGGTCTTCAGGCCGGCGGCGACGAGCGCCTTGCCGAGCTCGTAGAGCACGGCGGCGAGCTTCTGCGTGTTGTCCTGGAGCAGGCGGCGCGTGAAGTCGCCGAACAGCTCGGCGCCGTCGGGCAGCTCGAGCTGCCCGGTGTGCTCGACCTGGCCGAACAGGTGCAGCCGCGACATCCCCGCCAGCGTGTTCACGAACGCGCGGCAGCCGTGGCACTCGTCGACATGGCGCGCGATCTCTCCGCCGTCGAGGGCGGTGCGCTCGCCGTCGACGAACGCGTTCAGATCGGCCTCGAAGCGGGCGCAAGCGTCGCGCGCGCGGAGCGCCTCGTCGCGGATCGACGTCGGCTCACTCATGGCGCGGTGCCTCCAGCATCTCCCCCATCGCGCGCAACAGCTTCTTGCGCGCCCGGCAGACGATCATCTTGAGATTCTCGAGCCGGACCCCCATTTTCTCGGCGGCGCGCCGGTATTTGAGGCCCTTCACTTCGATGAGCTGGAGGGATCGCTTCTCCCGCTCCTTCAGTCGCGTCTCGAAGACGCTGCGGTAGGCGAGCAGGCACAGGGCGTACATCTGGGAAGCGCGCCCCGACTCCTCGTCGTTCGCCAGCATGACGTCGGGCGCCTGGACCCGATCGTCCTGGACGACCTCCGCCAACGGGTCGAGATCGACCTCGCTGTGGCGGACGCCGCGCAGGTGCTTCAGCAGGGTGTTGCGGACGATGGAGAACGACCAGTTCCGGAACGAGCACTCCTTCTCGTTCCGGAAGCGATGCGGATAGCGGTAGATCGAGAGGAAGACGTCCTGCATGACGTCTTTCGCGTCGATGCCCGGATGGGCGAAGCGCAGTCGCTTCAGGATCACGAGCAGGATCTGGCGGTGCGACAATTCGTAGAGCAGAGAGAAGCAGTCGATGCTGCGCGTGCGGGCGAATGCCTCCATCAGGAGGCTCGAGAGCGCTTCCTGGAAGAGCTGCCCCGAGGTGATGCGCGCCGCGACGCGCTCCCGGAACTCCTCGCGCATTCCGACGGGGAGCGACTGGAGCGTGCGCGCGAGCTTGGCGGCGAAGGGCGCGGGCAGGAGGTGTGCCGAGTCCGGCAGCGCCTCCGGCGCCTCTTCCGATCGACTGATCGCCGACCGCCTCATCGCCGAGATCCAGTGCGGGACCGAGGGTCCGACCCGCCCTCCGCTCGCCCCGAGCGAAAGGTCCCTGCAGGTCAAACGCCTCCCGTGGCTCGGGTCGGGCTGCAGCACTCCCTCAGGCGGCGGGATGGCGGCTGCCCGACTTCACGATCGTCGTGCGCGCTTCGAATCCTGGCGGAAGTTTGGCACGGCGCGACGGCGCGAACGGGCGAAGGAATAACGCCACTAATGACCGTGCGGAAGTAGAGAAATTCACTGAGGCTTTCGAAATGGGTCGCGCGCACGTCGCGTGGCGTCGTCGGACTCGACCCGGCCGAACGGATCGACGCGGCCGAAACGAGCCGCGTCCTCGCCCGGCCCCGCGCCGCCCGCCGCCCCGCGCCCCTCCATGAACATCGGTAGACCCTCGTCGACCGCCTCCCGGAGGACCGGCAGAGGATCGCCCGGCCGCGGCGGAGCCGCACCCCATGAGTAGCTGCGCAGCTCCTCCTCGAAATCGACTCGGCGCATCGGGAGCAGGCGGTCGTACTCGCCGAGGTCGGGGGGCTCGGCGATCGCGAAGCGGCGCGTCCACGATTCGGCGTCGGTGAGCCCCGCCTCCGGCGCGTGGGCCAGCGCCTCCGCGAGCGGCGTCCCGCTCCAAGGCCAATGGCCGCGCTCCACCTTCTTCATGAGCCGCCGGGCGAGCAGTTCCTGCAACCGCTCGAGGCCGAGCTCCGGCGCCGCCCCGATGTCGATGGTGCGACCCGCCATCATGTGGTGGTCGAGCGCGGAGGCGAGCGCGATCGCGGCGTCGCCCGCCGAGAGCGGCAGGAGCCGGCCGCCGCGCAGCAGCGGGAGGCGCAGCTTCACGTCCGCCACGAGCAGCCGCCGCCACGCCTCGAGCGGCCGCGAAATCGCGGAGTAGAGGAGGCCGGCGCGCAGGATCGTGAAGGGCAGTCCGCTCGCGCGCAGCCGCTCCTCCGCCTCGCCCTTCGCGCGCGACCACGCGTGGGTCGAGCGGACGTCGGCGCCGCTCGCCGAGAGGAAGACGAAGCGCTCGATCGACGCGTCGCGCGCCGCCGCGAGCAGCGCGTCGATTGCCGCCACTTCGTGGTCGGGACGCTGCGGCTTCATTCCAGGAGAGACGCCCGCGAGGTGGATGATCGCGGTCGCGCCGGCGAGCGCGCGCCCGGCCGTCGCGCGCTCCGTCACGTCGCCGACCACGCGCTCGGCGGCGCCCCCGATCGCGGGCGCCTCGCGATGGAGCAGCTCGCGCCACGGCCGTCGCCCCTGCGCGAGGACGTCGCGCAGCGCGCTGCCGACCATCCCGTCCGCGCCAATGACGACGATCAAGAGGTCGGCACCCTCGCCTGGACCGGGTGGGCCGGGAAGCCGCGCGCACGCAGGTGTTCGCGGAAGTCGTCGAACCCGTGCATCGTGTAGACCTCGCGCGGCCGCGCGAGCTCGACGTAGCGCAGCAGCTCGTCGAAGTCGGCGTGGTCGGACAGAGGATAGCTGCGGTCGCACGGGTAGGGCGGCTTGCCGTCGCGCGCCCAGCCGGTCGCCGCGATGCGGACGGCTCCGCGCGCCTCCTTCACGATCTTCCCGTTCGCGAGGTGCGGCGGGACCAGCACGACCTGCCCGTCGGTCGCGCCCGCGTGCGCCGGCGCATGAGGCGGGAAGACGACGCCGAGCGACTCGTAGACCTTGACCATCGCGTAGATCGGCGGCGCGAGCGCGTACGAGAAGCCGTGCGGCTCGAGCAGCTTCAGCAGTTCCTGCGCGCGGCCGACGGAGTAGGCGAGCAGCACGGGCGTCCCGCCCCCCGCGAGCACCTTGCGCAGGTCCAGGACGAGCTCGGCCACGACCGTCGCGCGCGGCGGGAAGCGGTAGTGCGGCCGTCCGAACGTGCACTCCATCACCAGGATCTCGCACGGCACGATCGCGCACTGCTCCGCCGTCTCGGAGCGCTCGAGCCGGAAGTCGCCGGTGTAGACCATCCGTTCGCCGTGGCGCTCGATCTCGACCTGCGCCGCGCCGATCACGTGGCCGGCCGGGTGCATCCGCATGCGGAATTCGCGGCCGAGGTCGACCCAGTCGCCGAAGCGCGTCTCCTGGACCGTGACGTCGCCGAGCCGCGCGCGCATCAGCGCCGCCGTCTCGCGCGTCGCCCACGAGATCTTGTGGCGCCCGATGTGGTCGCCGTGGGCGTGCGAGACGAAGGCGCGCGGCTTGTGCCGATGTGGGTCGAGCCAGAGGTCGGCGCCCGGCACGTAGAGGTCTTCGCGCCAGACGAACATGCGCGCGTCAGCGCTCCGGCGCGCAGAAGGTGAGCTCGAGCCCCGACCCGACGCGCGCGACCACGAGGTCGCCGGCGAGGAATTCGGCAGCGGGCGCGCGCACGACCAGGAAGCCCGTCTCGGGCCCGGCCTCCGGCGGCAGGCGCACGGCGTCCATCTTCATGCGCGTCTCGCGGACCATCGCGTCGGGCGTGCCGGAGACCACCTCGAGGAGCCCGCGCTCGACCGCGATCGGCCGGTAGACGAGGAACGACGCCAGCTTGAGCGGCGCGCGCCACGGCTTCGGCACGAGCGTGTCGACCAGCGTCGGCACGAAGCCCGTCACTTCGCCGTCGCCCTCGCGTTCGAAGAGGAAGGCGATCTGCGTCTGCCCGACCGCGTCGGCCTGGAAGTCGAAGACCTCCTTGCGGCGCGGCGCGGAGACCTGCGAGTCGTCGAGCGCGCCGGCGCACCAGAAGCGGCCCGTCCAGCCCGAGAAGAAGGCGTCGACGCGCGCCGCCTCCTCGGCCGCCTCGTCGACCAAATCGACAATCGGCGTGCGGCCGCGCCGGCGCGGCCGCGGTCCGTCCTCGACGTCCATGCGGCGCAGGAATCCGTCGCGCGACCGCGCGAGCCGCTCCGGCAGCTCGGCCACGACCGCGGCGTCGAAGCTCCCCGCCACGAAGGCGACGTCCTGCGGCACGTCGGCGAGCAGCTCCGCGAGCGGCCGGTTCGCGGCGACGTCGAGGAGGCTCTCCCCGAACGAGCCGGGCCGCATGCGCAGGAAGATGCGCCAGTGCCCCTCCGCGCGGCAGGCGAAGAGCTCCTCGACCGAGCTCATCGCCTCGATGGCGCCGGCGACCGTGCGGAAGAGCCGGTCGCGCGTCCGCATCGTCGATTCGTCCCAGCGGTTCCAGTCGACCGGCACGGCCTGGTCGATGCCCATCTGGAACACGTCGGAGATGATGTCGCGGAAGCGCTTGAGCACGCGCCCCGACGCGAGGCGCAGGCACGGCAGGTTCTCCGCGTCCGCGTCGAGCAGGCCGGTCGCCGCGAGCGTCGAATAGACGTTGCGTGCGCCGTCCCGCGCCGGCAGCACCGCGACGACGCCGTCGCGCTCGACCACGGCGTAGGGAAGGAGCGGCCGCTCCTTGGCGGAGAAGGGCGCCTCCGTCCCCTCCTCGTCGCCGCCCCGGCCGCGCCGCCGCAACGCTCCCGTGGCGACCTCGATCTCGAAGCTGCGCCCGCGCCCCGGCAGCAGCAGGCGGCCGTCGCCGTCGAAGCGCAGCCCCCCGGCGCGCGCCGCCGTACCGAACGCCTCCGCGCTGCCGCGCCACGCGAACGCGGCGATCGCGCCGTGGACGTCGGGATCGAGGAAGAGGACGGCGAGCGGCGCGCCGGGCGCGACGAAGGGGTGGTCGACCGCGAGCTTCGCCATCGCGGCGAGCGGCGCGGCCACGGTGCCCACCGCGAGATCGAGGCCGATCGGGAGCGAGGGGCGCGCGAGCCACGCGGCGTCGCGCGACGGGACGACGCCGACGAAACCGAGCACGTCGGCATGCGGCAGAGGCGCCGCGAGCTCCCCGCCGAACGGCGCCGCGCGCACCACCGCCTCGCGCCGGCAGCCGCCGAGCGCGACGATCGCGCCCAGCGCCAGGGCCAGCGCTACACGACTAAGATCGGTCGATCGTCCTCTCACCGTCCTCGATGGCTCCGCGAGATCGCGTGGAACGCGCAGAAGACACGATCGACTCCGGCCACGCAACCGGTCCGCCGCCCATGTCGTTCACGTCCCCGCTGAAGGACCACCTGCGCCGCCGCGCGCGCGAGCTCGGGCTCGACGCGATCGGATTCACGACGGCCGACGACCTGCCGCGCGCCGACTACGTCGAGCGCTGGCTCGAGGAGGGGCGCGCCGGCGCCATGAGCTACCTCGCGCGCGGCGGGCCGCGCCACCGGCCGGGGCTGCTGCTCGAGGGCGCGCGCACCATCGTGGTCGGCGCCGCGCGCTACCAGCGTCCGCGCCGCGAGCCGTCGCACGTCGCCGCCTACGCGCAGCGCGGCGACTACCACCCCGGCCTGCGCAAGGCGCTGCGTCCGCTGGCCGCCGAGCTGCGCGCCGCCGTCGCCGGCAGCGCGACGAAGATCTGCATCGACGCCGCTCCGATCCTCGAACGTGAAGCCGCGGCGCGCGCCGGCGTCGGCTGGATCGGCAAGAACACGCTCGTCGTCCACCCCGAGCACGGCTGCTACACGCTCCTCGGCCTGATCCTCTGGACCGGCGAGCTCCCGCCCGACCCGCCTGCGGTCGACCACTGCGGCGGCTGCCGCCGCTGCCTCGACGCCTGCCCGACGCAGGCCCTGACCGCGCCCTACCAGATGGACGCGCGGCGCTGCATCTCCTACCTCACGATCGAGCAGCGCGACGCGATTCCTGTCGAGTACCGCGCGGCGCTCGACGTGCGTGCCTTCGGCTGCGACGCCTGCCTCGCCGCCTGCCCGTACGGCGGCGCGGCGCTCTTCGAGGACGCGCCGCTGCTGCCGACCGACGCGGCGCTCGCCGGCGCGTCGCTGCGCGACCTGCTGGAGCGGGCGCGCGACCGCTTCTGGAAGAGCTTCCGCGCCACGCCGGTCGAGCGCGCGCGCCGGCGCGGCTTCCTCCGGAACCTCCTGGTCGCCGCCGGGAACTCGCGCGACGCGTCGCTGCGCGAAGTCCTCCTGCCGTTTCGCGAGGACGGCGATACCCTCGTCGCCGAGCACGCCGACTGGGCGCTGCGGCGCCTGGACGAAGGAAGGGAATCGGCGGGGGCGTCCACCCCCACTGCGAAGGGGACGCGACCATGACGGTCCAGGGCCTCGACCTGCGCCATCTCGAGATCTTCGCGCGCGTCGTCCGCGAAGGCGGCATCACGCCGGCGGCGCGCTCGCTCGGTCTCACGCAGCCGACGGTGAGCGGCCACATCCAGTCGCTCGAGAAGGACGCGGGCGTCATCCTCCTCCATCGCGGCGGCGGGCGGGCGCGACCGACCGCGGCGGGCGAGCTGCTCTACGGCTTCGCGAAGGCGATCTGCGACCGCAAGCAGGAGGCGCAGGCGGCGCTCGAGCAACTCCTGGGGCTGCGCACCGGCGAGCTGGTGATCGGCGCTTCGACCACGCCCGCGACCTACTTCCTGCCGGATCGTCTGGTCCGCTTCCGCGAGCAGCACCCGGCGCTCCACGTCGACCTCGTGATCGGCGACACGCGCGCGATCCTCGAGAAGCTCGACGCCGGCGCGATCGAGATCGCGATCGTCGGCGAAGCGATCGACCCCGAGCGCTACCGGACGCGCAAGCTCGCCGACGACGAGGTGATGTTCGTGGTGGGCCGCGCGCACCCGTGGTTCTCGCGCAGCGACGTCGACGTGAAGGAGCTCGCGGGCCAGCGCATCGTCGCGCGCGAGCGCGGCTCGGCGACGCTCGGCTCGGCCGAGGAGCGGCTCGCGGAGTCGGGCCTCCACCTCGGCACCGAGATCCCGATCGTGCTGCGTCTGCCGACCAACGAGGCGATCCGGGAGGCGGTCGCGCGCGGCGACATCGGCGCCTTCCTGCCCGCCGCCTGCATCGTCGGCCGCGATCGGGAGCTGCGCGCGATCGCGCTGCGCGGCGTCGCCATCCGCCGCCCGTTCACCGCGGTGCAGAGCCTCTCGCGCGAGCCGTCCCCTGCGGCCAACGCCTTCCTCGCGCTCCTCGGCCCGCCAAAGTAGGGCGGACGCCGCACGAGTTTCCTTCAAGCGCGCCGCACGGCCGGCTCGATGGAAGCGCAGGGATTCCGCGAATCGGCCGAGCGAGACCACGACGTTGACGCAGGATCTGCTCCAGAACCTGAGCCGGCGCACCGCGCAGCGCATCTGCCTGCGCGTCGACGTCGGCATCCTCGACGAGAAGTCGGGCGAGCGGGCGCTCGGCCAGCTCTGCGACCTCTCGGCGACCGGCGCCTGCACGCGCTCGCCGAAGCCGCTGACGATCGGCGAGGAGCTGCGGCTCGCCTTCGAGTACGAGCCGGGCAGCGAACCGGTCCGCCTGCACGCCGAGGTGGTCTGGTGCACGCGCGACGCGCGCGCGAACGCGAGTCTCTACCTCGCGGGCGTCCGCTTCACCGACCTCGCCGCGCCCGACGCGGTGCGCCTGCGCGAGTTCATCGAGCGCAAGCTGCGGACGGTGCGGCAGTTCCTGAACAGCTTCGAGCTCCTGAGCGGGCTCGGCGAGGTCGAGAAGGTCCTGATCTCGTCGGTGAGCTTCGACCGCGACCTCCTCGAGAACGAGTCGCTCGAGTTCAAGGCGTGCGACGACACGCTCGTGCTGGTGCGCAGCGGCAAGCTCCATGTGATCGAGACCGACCGCGCGGGGCGCGAGCTCGCGCCGCGCTCGATCGGGCCGGGCGAGTTCTGCGGCACGCTGCCCGTCGACCCGCGCGGCGCGACGTCGCTCCGGCTGCGCGCGAACGAGCCGTCGGGCGTGCTCTGCATCCCGAGCGACGGCTTCTGGTACCTCTGGTCGACGCACGCCGAGACGGCGCTCAAGATCGTGTCGTGCTGGGCGCGGTCGCTGCGCGAGCGCCTGCTCACGCTCGAATCGAGAGACTGAGCGGGACGGATCTCAGGCGAGGACGTCGAGCAGCGCGCCCTTCACGTCCCACGCGCGCCGCAGCGCCGCCGCGTCGACGTTCACGTCCGTCTGCGCGCGCAGCAACTCCCCCACCGCCTCGACCATCTCGTCCGTCGAGCCCTTCGTCGTCATGCGGCCGCGCGCGTCGTAGACGGCGAGCGCGCCCTCCGGCGCGCCGCCGGCGGGGTCCGCCGCGGGGACCGCCGCCGCAGTGATCCGCTGGCCCGCCCGCTCGAAGCGGAGCATCCCAGCGGCGAGGGCGGACGTGGTGGTGGCGACGACGTTCAAGGACATCTCGGCTCCTCATCGACCCGCGGCCCCCCCGGGGTGAAGCGCGCCCGGTCGTCGTGCCGAAACAGTGCGGGCAGGAGGACGCGCCGCTTGACGCTCCGTCGCGAGATCACGCTCTACATCGTGCTGCCGCTCGCCGCGCTGGTGCTCCTCCTGCACGGCGCCTTCTCGGCGATCGTGCTGCGCGACTTCGCGCGCATCGAGGACGCCGCGGTCGAGGACGACGTGAAGCGCGTCCACGACGCCATCGAGCAGACGACCGGGTGGCTCGTCGACAAGAGCAAGGACTGGGCGTGGTGGGACGACGTCTGGCACTACGTCCAGGAGCCCAACGACGCCTTCGTCGCCTCGAACCTGAATGCGAGCTCGCTCGCGGCGCTGCGCGTCGACGCCATCCTCTTCTTCGACGAGCAGCGCCGGCTCGTGCGCGACGCCGGTGCGGCCGAGGACGTCGACGGCACCGTCCCCGGACCGCCCGAGGTGGTCGCCGCCTTCCCCGCCAACCACCCGGCGCTGCGCTTCCGCGACGCGACCGACGTCCACTCCGGGCTCTTCCGCGCCGGCGGCTCCACCTGGATCTTCGCGTCGATCGGCGTGCTGACCAGCAGGCGCGAGGGGCTGCCCAAGGGCGCGCTCGTCTGGGTGAAGGAGCTCGACGACGCGGAAACAAGGCGGCTCGCCGACGTCACCCACCTCGAGCTCAGGATCTGGAACGCCGACGACCCGGGCCTCCCCGCCGCCGCGCGGGCCGGGGCCGGCGGGCTCGCGCGCGACGGCGACGCGACGGTCGCCGTGGTCGACGACCAGCGCATCCGCGGCTTCGCGCGGGTCGACGACTTCTTCGGCCGGCCGGCCGTCGTGATCGAGATCGAGGAGGCGCGCGCCGTCCACGCGCAGGCGCGCTCGACGCAGCGCTCGCTGCTCGCCGGGCTCGCCCTCGCCGGCGTCCTCCTCGGCGCGGCGATCCTGCTCGTGCTCGAGCGGCGCGCGTCGCGGCCGCTCGCCCGCCTCTCGACCGACGTGCGCCACATCGCCCACCGCGGCGACCCGTCGCGGCGCGTCCGCAGCAGCGGCGCGCTCGAGCTCGAGCAGCTGGGCGACGGCATCAACCGCATGCTCGCGGCGCTGGAGAGCGCGCAGAACAACGAGCGGCGCATGAGCCACGAGCTCGAGGTCGCGCGCGACGACGCGCTGGCGGCGGCCAAGGCGAAGGCCGACTTCCTCGCCAACATGAGCCACGAGATCCGGACGCCGATGAACGGCGTGATCGGCATGACCGGGCTCTTGCTCGACACGTCGCTCGACGACGAGCAGCGCGACTACGCCGAGACGATCCGCGGCTGCGGCGAGGCGCTGCTCGAGCTGATCAACGACATCCTCGACTTCAGCAAGATCGAGGCGGGCAAGCTGCAGCTCGAGAAGGTCGACTTCGATCCGGGCGCGAACCTCGAGGAGTGCGTCGCGCTGCTCGCCGCGAAGGCGGACGACAAGGGGATCGAGCTGTGCTGCCAGATCGACCCGTCGGTGCCGCCGCGCGTCGCCGGCGACCCGGGTCGCATGCGCCAGGTCGTCCTGAACCTGCTCGGGAACGCCATCAAGTTCACCGACCAGGGCGAGGTGGTCGTGAGCGCGGCGGCCACGAAGGCGGCGGACGGCCGCTTCGAGCTGCGGGTCGCCGTGCGCGACTCGGGCATCGGCATCGGGCCCGAGACGCGCGCGCGGCTGTTCCAGTCGTTCACGCAGGCCGACGCCTCGACCACGCGCAAGTACGGCGGGACGGGGCTCGGGCTGGCGATCAGCCGCAGGCTCTGCGAGCTGCTCGGCGGGTCGATCGGCGTCGAGAGCGAGCTCGGCAAGGGCTCGACCTTCTGGTTCACGGCGCAGCTGCACGAGCGGCCCGACCCGCCGCGTGACGAGGCGCCGCGCGTCGAGCTCGCGGGCCGCCGCGCGCTCGTCGTCGACGACAACGCCACCAACCGGCGCATCCTCGAGCACCAGGTCGCGGGGCTCGGCCTCTCGGTCGAGCTCGCCGACGGCGGGACCGCCGCGCTCGCGGCGGTGCGCCGCGCCGTCGCCGCCGGGAAGCCGTTCGACGTGGGCGTGCTCGATTTCATGATGCCGGGCATGGACGGGCTGGAGCTCGCGCGCGCGCTGCACGAGGTCGCGGGCGCCGAGGCGCTGCCGCTGGTCCTGCTCTCGTCGGCCGCCGCGCACGGTCCGGGGCGCGCCACGCTGGAGAAGCAGTTCCGCGGCTGGCTCCACAAGCCGGCGCGCGCGCACGCGCTGCGCGACGCGCTGCGCCACGCGCTGCGCGCGGACGTGCCGCATGCGGCCGAGCCGGCGCGCCCGACGCCGGAGCGCGCGAAGGTCCGCTTCCGCGGCCGCGTGCTGGTCGCCGAGGACAACCCGGTCAACCAGAAGCTCGCGACCCGGCTGCTGCAGCAGCTCGGGCTCGAGGTCGAGGTCGCGAACCACGGGATCGAGGCGGTCGCGCGCGCGCTCGCGACGCGCTACGACGCGATCTTCATGGATTGCCAGATGCCCGAGATGGACGGCTTCGACGCGACGCGCGAGCTGCGCCGGCGCGAGCCGGCCGGGCGGCGCACGCCGATCGTCGCCATGACCGCCAACGTGATGGACGGCGACCGCGAGAGCTGCCTCGAGGCCGGCATGGACGACCACGTCGCCAAGCCGATCACGCGCCAGGCGCTCGTCACGGCGCTGGAGCGCTGGGTCGGTCCGTCGGACCGCGCAATGGGTCCGGTAGAGACGGAGCCGGCGTCGCTCCGCTGATCGGGACGGCGCGCTCGGCCAGGACGTAGACCGCGAGCGTCATCGCCCACGCCCCCACCACGTCGACCGTGTAGTGGAGGTGGGCGAGGAAGACGGTCGCCGTGACGAAGAGGTGGGCCGCCAGCGCGATCGGCGCGAGTGCGCCGCGGCCGCGGCAGTAGAGCCAGAGCAGGAACGTGCTCGCCACGTGGCCCGAGAAGAAGAGGTCCTTGGTGAGCCCGACCTGCGCCGCGTCGGTGGTGAGCGCGGTGACGGGGTTCACGATCGCGAGCCACGCCTGGCGCAGCGTCTCGAAGCTCGCGCCCGCGTTCACGTCGGGCCGCTCGACCGGGCCGAGCCCGGTGAGCGGGATGGTGAGCCCGCGCAGCAGGCTCAGCCACCCGCCGACCCACAGCATCCGGATCCCGGCGGCGCGGTCGCGCAGGAGCAGCGCGATGCCGACCGGCACGTAGGCGACGAGCCAGAGCTGGTAGTTGTGCCGCTCGATCCAGTCGACGCGCGGCACCCAGCCGAGGACGAGGTCGGGGAGCGGCGGCGCCGCGCGCTGCTCGTTCCAGAGCGCGAGCGCGACCATGGCGGCGTGCGCCGCGTAGCGCCACGCGAGCGCGACCCAGAACGATTCGCGCCAGCGGAACCTCATCTCGCTCCGCCGCCGGCCGAGCGCGAGCGCGCGGTCGGGAAGCGGACCGGGCTCTCGCGCCCGTCGCGCCCCACCGTCGACACCGCGAACTGCCAGTCGTCGACCGAGATGCCGGGCAGGACGAGCTTGCGCGCGCCCTTCGCGACGAACACATCGTCGTGCCAGGTCGCGGCGGCGGACGCGCGGCGCCAGACGCGGTAGCCGGCGACCCCCTCGCCCGCGACCTCGCTCCAATCGACCGTCGTGTCGGGCTTGACTGCGCCGTCGAGGTGGACGGCGGCCGGCGGCGGCGGCGCGCCGGCGCCTTCGGAGACGAGCGCCAGATTGAGCCGCGCGACGTTCGCGAGGTAGTCGAAGTCGACGAACTCGGGCAGGTCGCCGTACTGCACGCCGCCGTCGACGCGCACGTCCTCGTGCTGGTGGTGGTAGTCCTCGCTCTTCTCGGTGAAGCGGATCGCCGGGAAGCCGCGCTTGTTGAACGAGGCGTGGTCGCCGCCGCGCCCGAAGCGGTCGGAGCGCGCCATCACCTCGACGTCGAAGCCGGTCAGGTGGCGCTGCGCGACGAGCTGCGCGTAGCGCGCGAGCTGGCGCGACGGCCCGTCGCTCTCGCCGCTGACGATGCGGAAGAAGGGGTCGTCCTCGGCGCCGGCGGCGAACGCCTCGGAAAAGCAGCGCAGCGAGCGCGCCGGCGGCGCGGAGCGGTCGGGACCGCGGCTCGCGCCGACGATGTCGTCGGCGACCATCCCCTCGACGACGCGTCCCTCGCGCTTCAGGAGTCCGGCGAGCTCGTCGCTGCCGAAGAGGCCGCGCTCCTCGCCGTCGAAGGCGCACAGCAGGATCGTCGCCGCCGGCTTCTCGCCGGCGAGGCAGCGCGCGAGCTCGAGCGCGACGGCGGTCCCGCTCGCGTCGTCGTCGGCGCCCGGCGCGTCCTGCACGCCGTCGTTCTCGTCCTTGCAGCGCGAGTCGTAGTGGCCGCCCACGATCCAGAGGCCGCGCGCGGGATCGCTGCCGGTGAATTCGAAGATGAAGTTCTCGAAGTGGGCGACCGTCGTGTTGCCGCGCGCCATGCGCTGGTCGAACGCCTGCACGCGCACGCTCGCGGGCGTCTTCCCCTTCTCGGCCGCGGCGTTCGCGGCGTTCGCCGCCGCCGTGAACTCCTGCAGCAGCCAGCGGCGCGCCGCCCCGACGCCGCGCGCCGGGTCGTCGCGCGACGACAGCGGGTGGCGCGTGCCGAAGCCGGCGAGCGTGCGCACGTCGCGTTCGAGGCGCGCGCGATCGACGCGCGCGAGCAGGGCGGAGACGTCGGCGGGCTCCGGCCCGTCCGGCGTCGCTCGCGCGAGCGCGAGCAGGAGGAGCGGCGCGGCATGGAGGCTCATGCCGGAACCTTAGTCGATCTCGCTAGCGTGCGATCCGGGAGACCCCTCCGCGATGGCACGACCCCGGGACCGCTTCGTCACCCTCACCGACCTGCACGAGGAGCTCCTCGCCGAGTTCGAGCGCCACCAGTTCGCGCTGCTCCACCGCGACTTCCCGGGCGCCCGCGCACAGCTCGCCGCCTTCACCGCGCGCCTCGAGCGCCACATCGCCGTCGAGGAGGAGCTCTTCGACACCGTGTTCGCCCACTCCACCGACGTGACGCGCAACGACCCGACCATGGGCCGCGCGCCGGTCGACCTCTTCACCGGCGAGCACAAGCACTTCCGTGCCATGCTGCGCGAGTTCGAGCGCGACGCCGCCCGGCTCGACGCGTCCGACCCCGAGGTCGACGCGCGCGTGCTGCAGCTGCTCGACGCGCAGACGATCTTCAAGGAGTTCTTCCGCCACCACGACGAGCGCGAGAGGAACCTGCTCTATCCCGCCCTCGACGAGCGCGTCCCGGCCGCGCAGCGCGACGAGCTGCTGCGCCGTCTGAACGAGGCCGACCGCGGCTGAGTGACGCGGTTGGCGCCGCTCGCGAGCTTCGCTAGGAGCGGGCCCCTTCCGTCCCGCCCGGGGACGGGGAATGCGAGGAGCGCCATGACTTCCGGACCGGATCAGGACGACGCCCCGCTGCTCGACGCCTACTCGCGCGCGGTCGCCGGCGTGGTCGCGCGCGTGAGCCCGTCGGTGCTGAAGCTGCAGGTGCGCCACGCGGGCGGCCGGCGCGGCGAGGCGGTCGGCTCGGGCTCGTGCTTCGTATTCACGCCCGACGGTTTCGTGCTCACCAACAGCCACGTCGTGCACGGCGCGAGCGCGCTCGCGGCGGTGGCCGACGACGGCGAGCCGATCCCGTGCGAGCTCGTGGGCGAGGACCCGGCGACCGACCTCGCGGTGGTCCGACTTGCGCGGCCCACGGCGGCGCCGGTCGAGCTCGGCGACGCGAGCCGGCTCGTGGTCGGGCAGCTCGTGGTCGCGATCGGCAACCCGCTCGGCTTCCAGTGCACCGTGACGGCCGGAGTGGTGAGCGCGCTCGGGCGGAGCCTGCGCTCGCAGTCGGGGCGGCTGATCGACAGCGTGATCCAGACCGACGCGGCGCTCAACCCCGGCAACTCGGGCGGGCCGCTCGTCGCGAGCGACGGCCGCGTGATCGGCGTGAACACGGCGGTCATCCAGCCGGCGCAGGGGATCGCCTTCGCGATCTCGGTCGACACGGCGAAGCTCGTGGCCGGGCTCCTGATCAAGGACGGCCGCGTGCGGCGCGGCTTCCTCGGCATCGCCGGCCAGGACGTCGTGCTGCGGCCGGCCATCGTCGAGTCGCTGCAGCTCCCGGTGAAGAGCGGCCTCCTGGTCCTGGGCGTCGAGCCGGGCAGCCCGGCGTCCCGCGCCTCCCTGCAAGAAGGCGACGTCGTGGTCGGCCTCGACGGCCGCCCGATCCGCGGCATCGACGACCTCCATCGCGAGCTCACGCTGGCTCGTGTCGGCGCGCGCTCGACGTTCACGCTGCTGCGGCGCGGAGAGAGGCTCGACGTCGAGATCTGGCCGATCGAGGCGGCGGCGCGCGCCGCGGCTTGAAACTGGAGCGGACGTCGAGAACGGGGGTGAAGAGGCCGCGGGGAGCAGGGCTCCGTGGTCGAACGCGCGACGGGCGAGGGCGGGTGGAGGGGCGGAGGAGAAAAAGGCTCGATGTACGGGACACGCTCGCCCCAAGCCACAGATGAACGGCGGGCTCGCTCGGCATTCGGCGGGGACGGACACGACTCGCAGCACCACCGTGGTCGGCCGCCTCATGCACGGTCCCGTCCCTCGACCTTTTTCTCCTCCGCCCTTTCACAACCGTTCGAGACCGTCGCGCGACGCCACGAAACATTGCTCCCCGCGGCCTCTTCGCACGGTCCTCGAACGACGTCCGACATCGTTGCTGCGCCACGGGAGATTGACGGTGCGCGCACGATCGGCGTCGGGTTGAATCTGGATGCTTGGAGCGACGGCACGGTCTTGAACGAGAGGTCGCGCCTCTTGCCTTCTTCGCTTTCAAATGACGATGCACCGTGGTCGGGCATCGAATCGCCACGAGCGGTGTCGGCATGCGAGATGCCAGGTCCAGTCCGCGCGCGAACGGCCCAGCTCTCGACTCGATGAAGCCGGGTCGAGTCCCGTGACGCAAACGACGTCGATCCCGGAGCGCGTCTCCGATCCGGTTCATCGCCCGCAGCGCAGAAACAATGTCGGACGTCGTTCGAGGACCGTGGGAAGAGGCCGCCCTCGACGTCCGCTCATTTCTTCCTTCACTCGCGCCACGGCAGCCGGATGCCGCGCTCTTGAGCGATCTCGAGCGCGCGTTCGTAGCCGGCGTCGGCGTGGCGGACGATGCCCATGCCGGGGTCGGTGGTGAGGACGCGCTGGAGGCGGGCGGCGGCGGCGGGCGTGCCGTCGGCGACGATCACCTGGCCGGCGTGGATCGAGTTGCCGATGCCGACGCCGCCTCCGTGATGGATCGAGACCCAGGTCGCGCCAGCCGCGCAATTCAGCAGCGCATTCAGCAGCGGCCAGTCGGCGACCGCGTCGCTGCCGTCCTTCATCCCCTCCGTCTCGCGGAAGGGCGACGCGACCGAGCCGCAGTCGAGGTGGTCGCGGCCGATCACGATCGGCGCCGAGATCCTGCCGCTCGCGACCAGCTCGTTGATGCGCACGCCGAACTTCGCGCGCTCGCCGTAGCCGAGCCAGCAGATGCGGGCGGGCAGCCCCTGGAAGGCGATCCGCTCGCGCGCGAGCGTGATCCAGCGCCGCAGCGCGCGGTCCTGCGGGAAGAGCTCGAGCACCGTTTCGTCCGTGACCGCGATGTCCTTCGGATCGCCCGAGAGCGCGACCCAGCGGAACGGCCCCTTCCCCTCGCAGAAGAGCGGGCGGACGTACTCGGGCACGAAGCCCGGGATCTCGAAGGCGTCGGAGAGGCCGGCCTTCACCGCCTCGCCGCGCAGGTTGTTGCCGTAGTCGAAGGTGACCGCGCCCTTGCGCTTCAGCGCGAGCATCGCGGCGCAGTGTTCGCGGACCGTCGCGCTCGCGCGCCGCTGGTACTCCCTGGGGTCGCGCACGCGCAGCTCGAGCGCCGCCGCGAGCGGCAGCCCGCGCGGCACGTAGCCGTTCAGGAGGTCGTGCGCGGAGGTCTGGTCCGTGAGCAGGTCGGGGACGATGCCGCGCGCGAGCAGCCGCTCGAGCAGGTCGGCGGCGTTGCCGGGCCAGCCGACCGAGACCGCCTTCTTCTGGCGCTTCAATTCGAGCGCACGATCGATCGCGGCGTCGAGGTCGGCGACCTGCTCGTCGAGGTAACGCGTCTTCAGGCGTTTCGCGATGCGCGCCGGATCGACCTCGGCCGCGAGGAAGGTCGCGCCGGTCATCACCGCCGCGAGCGGCTGCGCGCCGCCCATCCCGCCGAGCCCCGCGCTCACCGCGAGTCGCCCCGCCGCTTCACCGCCGAAATGGCGGTCGACCGCCGCGTGGAACGTCTCGTAGGTCCCCTGCACGATCCCCTGTGAACCGATGTAGATCCACGAGCCCGCGGTCATCTGCCCGAACATCATGAGTCCGCGCCGCTCGAGCTCGCGGAAGTGGTCCCACGTCCCCCACGCTGGAACGAGATTGCTGTTGGCGAGGAGCACGCGCGGCGCGTCGGCGTGCGTCCGGAACACGCCGACCGGCTTGCCCGACTGGATCAGAAGCGTTTCGTCGTCGCCGAGCTTCCGGAGCGCGCGCAGGATCGCGTCGAAAGCGTCCCAGTCGCGCGCCGCCTTGCCGCTGCCGCCGTAGACGACGAGGCGATCGGGATCCTCGGCGACCTCGGGGTCGAGATTGTTCTGGAGCATCCGGAACGGCGCTTCGGTGAGCCACGACCGGCAGGTGAGCTGGGTGCCGCGCGGCGCGCGGACCGGACGGGGCTGGCTGGCTTCACGCGGATCCACCGGGGTCGCGCCTCCTCGGGTCGTCGTCCTGCGCGCGGTCGCGAAGCGCGGCATCGTAGCCGCGGTCCGTTACTCTCCCCGCCCTTCGGGAGAAGACGGGCCGTGATGATCGAGTTCCAGCGCCTGATCCTCGGCGACCGCGTCCGCAACGACGCCTTCGCGAAGGCGCTCGCGCGCACGATCGTCCGCGGCCGCTCGACCGTCGCCGACCTCGGGTCGGGCACCGGCTTCCTCGCGTTCCTGGCGCGGCGGCTCGGCGCGAAGCGCTGCTGGCTCTACGAAGTGAGCGAACTGCTCGACCTCTCCAAGGAACTCGCGAAGCGCAACGGCATCGACGGGCTCACCTTCGTGCGCTCGCACTCGACCGAGGTCGAAAAGCCGCCGAAGGTCGACGTCGTGGTCTCCGAGACGCTCGGCAACTTCGCGCTCGAGGAAAACGTGCTCGAGACGCTGCAGGACGCGCGGCGCTTCCTCAAGCCGGGCGGCGTCGTGATCCCGCAGCGGCTGCGGCAGTTCGTGGCGCCGGTCGTCGATCCGCGCCTTGCCGCCTCGATCGACGTCTGGGGCGCGATCGGCCACGGGCTCGACTTCACGGCGGCGCGCGCGATCTCGCTGCAGAACGTCTTCGTGCGGACGATCCGGGGCGGCGATCTGCTTTCAACTCCCGACGCGGTGCAGACCTGGGACACGGTCGACTTCCGGCGCGACACGGAGAGCGTGCGCTCCTCGACGGTCGAGTGGATCTTCGCCAAGCCGGCCGCGATCCACGGCTTCGCGCTCTGGTGGGAGTGCGACGTGGTCGAGGGGATCACCCTCTCGACCGCCCCCGACGCGCCGCCGACCCACTGGGAGCAGATCTTCCTCCCGCCGCTCCTGCCGCTGCGCCTGCGGGCGGGCGACCGGCTGCGCCTCGCGCTCGAGGTCGACTCGCGTCCCGAGGTGAAGATCAACCTGCGCTGGCGCACGACGGTGGTCGATCCGCGCGGACGGCTGCGCGTCGACGCGACGCAGGACATGCGCGAGGGGCACCTCGAATGACGCGGCGCGCGGCGCGGTGAGGCGCCGTCAGCGGCGGCGCTTCGCGAGCTCGCGCCGCGCCGCGTCGAGCTGCGCGTCGCCGCGGCCGACGAGGTCCTCCGCCGCCGGCGCGACGACGACGTCGGGAGCGATGCCGACGCCGTCGTACGCGCTGCCGTCGGGACGGAACGACGCCATGGTCGACGCGCGCAGCTGCAGCCCCGAGCGCGGCAGCGCGAGGCGCTGCGCGCGGCCGCTCCCGCCGCCGCTGATCGTCCCGACCGTCGTCACGCCGCTCCGCCCGTGCAGCGCCGCGAGGAAGACGTCGGTCGCGCTGAAGCAGCCGCCGTCCTGCAGGACGACGACCGGGCCGGCGATGCGCTTCGCGCCGACCTGCAACGCCGCGCGCACTCCCATCACGTGCCATGCGGTGAAGTCGCGGGCCGGCAGCGCGACCGACGGCCGGAACTTCGCGAGGAACGCCGCGACCCCGGCGCGCTCCTCCGCGCTCCAGGTCGACGCCGTGGCCGGGAAGAGGAAGCGGTCCACGAGCGAACCCTCCGGGCCGTCGGCCGGCTCGCCCGCGACGACGCGGCGCGCGGCGACGTTCACGATCGCGAGCGGCTCGTCGACGCGCATCAGCCGCGGCAGCAATTCGCGCAGCGCCGCCCGGCTGCCGCCGCCGTTGCCGCGCACGTCGATCACGAGCCCGGGCGCGTCCGCGAACGCGTCGAGGTCGGCGCCGAGCCGCGCGAGGAAGGCGGGATCCTCCTCCATCGACTCGATCCGGAGGTAGCCGGTGCCGTCGTCGAGGCGGTGCGTCTTCGCGCGCGGCCAGATCCCGTAGACGGGCTTGCGCTCCGCGACGTCGAGCTCGAGCTCGCGCCGCCTTCCGTCGGCCGCGGCGAGCGTCACCTTCACCTTCGGCGCGGCCGGCAGGCCGAGGACCTCGCGCAGCAGCGCGAGGCGCCGCAGCGAGCGCATCGACTCGCGCCGCACGAACTCCTCGTGGCCGCGCGCCGCGAAGCGCGCCGCCGCCGCGAGCCACTCGGCGAGCGGCCGCCCGTCGAGCGCGACGAGCTCGCGGTGGGCGTCGTCGACGAAGCCGTCGCGCTCGGGCTTCAGGGCGACGAAGCGTCCGTCCGCCGCCTCGACCAGGAACGGCAGCCACCCCGGCGGCACCTGCTCGTCGAAATCCTGCAGCTGCGTGTGGCCGTCGCCGAGCAGCGCGAGGAGTTCCTGGACGTCGCGGGCGAAGCGGCCGACGGTCGTCGTCTCGGGGAGCGCCGCCTCGATCTCGGCGCGCCTCCGCTCGAAGTCGGCGCCGCCGCGGAACCAGTAGGAGTACCCGCCGCGCAGCTCGGCGGAGAGGTGTGCGAGGTCGGCCTTCGCGTCGGCCCGCGCGAGCGGCGCCTGCGGACGGCGCGCCGCGGCGTCGGTCGGGCGGCGCGCCGCCGAATTCGCTTCGCGGCGCGCGCGCATCAGCTCGCGGCGCTTCGCCGCATCCATCGAGACGCCGTCGCGGTGGACCTTCGCGCGCGTCGCCAGATCGACCAGGTCGAGCGAGACGGTCGCGCCCGGCTCGTGCCCGGCGCCGACCATGACCTCGTAGATGTCCTCGGCGAAGCGCTCCTCCCACTTCCCGCCGTAGCGCGTGCGCGCGGCGCGGAGGAGGTCGGCGGTCGTCACGCCGTCGATCGCCGCGAGCTCGTACCACGCGTCGTCGACGCGCACCTCGGCGGCGTCGCCGTTCCAGCGCAGGCCCTCGTAGGGCGCGACGCGCTTCCAGTCCTGGAGCGCCGTGAGCGTAGAGATCGCCAGCAGCAGCCACGCGGCCATCGTCATCCTCCCGGTCCGCGGCCTCGAACGATCGGCCGCTCCGACCGGAATGACACCGCGGACCTCGCATCGGCGGGTCGCCGCGCCAGAATCGAATCCCTCCCCGGAGCCGCGCCGACCGTGAAGCCGCCCGAATCGCCTCTCCGATCGCCGACGTCGTCCTCCGACGACGCCGCCTCTGCGGAGCTGCGGCAGTGGCTCGCGCCGCCGCCCGCCGCGATCGCGGGCCATCGCGTCGTGCGGGAGCTCGGCCGCGGCGCGATGGGGATCGTCTTCGAGGCGGAGCAGCCGCTGACGCGGCGGCGCGTCGCGCTGAAGGTCGTGCTGGCGGCGATCGACGGCGCCGGCCGCCGCCGTTTCGAGCGCGAGTGCGAGGCGCTGGCGCGCCTCGACCATCCCGGGATCGCGCGCCTGTGGTCGGCCGGCTCGACCGAACGCGGCGAGCCGTGGCTCGCGATGGAGCTGATCGAGGGCGAGACGCTCGCACAGCGGCTGCGCGACGCCGCGTGGCCGCGCGCCGAGCGGCTGCGCTGCTTCGTCTCGCTGGCGGAGGCGGTCGGCGCGGCGCACGCGGCGGGCATCGTCCATCGCGACGTGAAGCCGGCGAACGTCCTGATCGATCGCGACGGCGCCGCGCGCGTCGTCGACTTCGGCCTCGCGCTGCTGCAGTCGGGCGTCGATCCGACGCGCGTCACGCGCGCCGGCGGCGCCGTCGGCACGCTCGCCTACGCGAGCCCCGAGCAGCTGCGCGGCGGCGACGTCGACGCGCGCGGCGACGTCTGGTCGCTCGGCGTGATGCTGCACGAGCTGCTGACCGGGCGGCCGCCGTTTCCGGAAGGAAGCGACTTCGCGACGCTCGTCGACGCGATCGTCCGGCGTCCGCCGCCGCGGCCGAGCCGTGCCGCGCGCGACGTCGCGCCGGAGCTCGACGCGATCGTCCTGAAGGCGCTCGAGCGCGACCGCGCGCGGCGCTACGGCGACGCAGCGGCGCTCGCGGCCGACGTGCGTCGCTTCCTCGCAGGCGAACGGCCGCTCGCGCCGCGGATCGGCGGCGCGCGGGAGGTCGCGCGCTTCGCGGCGCGGCACGCTCGCGCGGCCGGCGTCGCAGTCGGCGTGGTCGCGGCCGCGCTCGCGCTCGCTCTGGTGCTCGACGCCGCGCGCGGCGGCCGGCGCGGCGCGATGCCGCCCGACCTGCGCGCGCCGCTCGAGGGCCGCGGCTTCGAGCGGATCGCCCCGTACGCCGCGCTGCGTTGGCGCGACGGGCGACCGTTCGTCCGCCACGGCGGCGCCTGGCAGGAGCTCGTCGCGCTCGACGGCTTCCGCGTCGAGCTGCTGCTCGCCTTCTGCCGGCAGACGGCGCCGCGCGACGCGACGCGGCGCTTCACCGAGGACCTCGGCGAGGTGCTGGCGCGCGTCTCCGGCCGCGTCCCGCCCGACCGCGTGACGCTGCGGCTGCGCGACGCGGCCGGCGTCGAGCGCGACGTCGGCGACGTCCCGATGACGGAGGTAAACCGCAACTCGCTGTGGTGGCAGCGCCACGCGCGGCGCTTCGACGAGGTGCGCGAGCGCGACGGCCGGGTCGAGGTCCTGCGCGGCGGCGCCTGGCTCGAGCTCGTGGCGATCGCCGGGCGCGACGTCGCGCAGTTGCACGCCGATCCGGGGTTCGCGCCGGGAAAGCTCGCGCTCGCGCTCGACGACGAGCTCGTTCCGTACGTCGAGCGCATCGTCGGCGGACCGGTCCCCTGGCCGCTCGAGGTCCGGCTGCGCGATCGCGACGGACGCGACATCGTGGTGGGCGACCTCCTCGCCGACGACGTCGCGCCCGACGATCCCGACCGGGAGCGGCCGTGACGCGCGACCTCGAGTCGCTGCGCGCGCCGCTGCTGCGCTTCTGCGCCGGCTACCTGCGCGACACGGAAGCGGCGCGCGACGCCGTGCAGGAGTGCTTCCGCCGGCTCCTCGCACTGAAGGAGACGCCGGAGGCGCCGCCCGCGTGGCTGCGCCGCGCCGCGCGCAACCATTGCCTGAACCTGCTGCGCTCGCGCCGACGCCGGCGCGATCGGGAGCGGCTCGCGACCGGCGTCGACGTCGTCGCGCCCGTCGCCGGGCCGCTGACGGGGCTCGTCCGTGAAGAGGAGCGCGCGAGCGTCGGCGCGCTGCTCGCGCGCCTGCGCGAGGACGAGGTCGAGCTCCTGCGTCTGCGCTACGTCGACGAACTCTCGCGGCGCGAGATCGCCGAGCTGGTCGAGCTCCCCGAATCGACCGTGAAGTCGCGCCTGGAAGACGCGCTGCGGAAGCTGCGGCGCGCCTGACGTTCCCCGCGGCGCGGGTTAACGTCGCGCGCCGGCCCGGCCGGTCCGCGGGTCCGGGGGGAAGACGGCCATGGCCGATCGCATCCAGGAGGTCACGCGACTCCTCGCCGAGCTCGAGGCGGGCGACGGCGACGCCGCCTCGAAGATCTTCCCGATCGTCTACGACGAGCTGCGCGGACTCGCCGACGGCTACCTGCGGCGCGAGCGCGTCGGTCACACGCTGCAGCCGACCGCGCTCGTGCACGAGGCCTGGCTCCGGCTCGTGCGCGACAAGGACACGCGCTTCGAGTCGCGCGGCCACTTCCTCGCCATCGCGGCGACGGCGATGCGGCGCGTGCTGGTGCGCCACGCGGAGAAGCGCGCCAGCCAGAAGCGCGGCGGCGGGGCGAAGCGCGTCGACGTCGAGGAGATGGGTGAGCTGCCCGCCCCCGAACGGATCGCCGAGGTCGACCACCTCGCGCTCGACGCGGCGCTGAAGCGCCTCGAGGCGCGCGACCCCCGCAAGTGCAAGGTCGTCGAGATGCGTTACTACGCCGGCCTCTCGGTCGAGGAGACGGCCGCGGCGCTCGGCGCCTCGAAGGCGACCGTGAAGCGCGACTGGGAGTTCGCGCGCGCCTGGCTCCTGAAGGAGATGACGCGCGACGGAGCCGCGGGCTAGTCGCGTGGCCGCCCCCGACGAGGCGAGCGAGACGGCGCGCTTCCGCGCGGCGGAGCGGATCTTCGCCTCCGCGCACGAGCTGCCCGCCGGCGCGCGCGCCGCCTTCGTCGAGCGCGCATGCGGCGGCGACGAGATGCTCCGGCGGGAGGTCGACGCGCTGCTCGTCGCGTCGGCGACGGCCGCGGACCTCTTCGCGCGGCCGCCCGACCCGCGCATCGGCGAGGTCGTCGGCCGCTGGCGCATCCTGGAGCGACTCGGCGCCGGCGGCATGGGTGTCGTCTACCGCGCCGAGCGCGCCGACGGCGAGTTCACGCAAGCGGTCGCGATCAAGTTCCTGCGCGCCGCGCTCGTCGACGACGAGGCGCGCGGCCGTTTCCTGCGCGAGCGACAGGTGCTGGCGCGCCTCTCCCATCCGTCGATCGCGCGCCTCGTCGACGGCGGCACCGACGGCGAGGGCTCCCCCTACCTCGTGATGGAGCTCGTCGACGGCGTCCACCTGGGCGAATGGTGCGACGCGCGCCGCCTGACGGTCGACGCCCGCCTCGAGCTCTTTCGCTCCATCTGCGCCGCCGTCGAGTTCGCGCACCGCAGCCTCGTGGTCCACCGTGACCTGAAGCCGAGCAACGTGCTCGTCACGGCGGACGGGAGCGTCAAGCTGCTCGACTTCGGCATCGCGAAGGTGCTCGAGCCGGGCGCCGCGCTCGACCGGACGCTCACCAACGAGCGCCGCTTCACTCCCGAGTACGCGAGCCCCGAGGTGGTGCGCGGCGAGCCGGCGACGACGGCGGCCGACGTCTTCTCGCTCGGCGCGATCCTCCACGAGCTCCTGACCGGGAGGCGGCCGCACGAGGCGCCGACGCGGACGCCGGCGGCGCTCGAGCGCGCGATCTGCGAGGTCGTCCCGCCGCCGCCGAGCGAGACGCCGCTCGCCGCCGAGGTGGCGGCGGCGCGCGGCACGACGTCCGAAGCGCTGCGCGCGCAGCTGCGCGGCGACCTCGACGCGATCGTCGCGGTCGCGCTCGAGAAGGAGCCCGACCGCCGCTACCCGTCGGTCGAGCGGCTCGGCGAAGACGTGCGGCGCGTGCTGGCGGGCGAGCCGATCGCGGCGCGCCGGCCGGGGCGCGCCGAGGCGCTCGCGCGCTGGGTGCGGCGCAACAAGGCACTCGCGACGACCGGCGCCGCGGCGCTCCTGCTGCTGCTGGGCGGCGGTACGGCGACGACCGTGCTGTGGCTCGAGGCGCAGGGGCAGGCGCGCGCGGCGCGGCGCCAGTCGACGGTGACGGCGCGCGTGAACGAGCTCATGAAGGCGCTGCTGCAGTCGATCTCGTCGGGGCCGGCGGCGGCGCGGGACGACTCGCTGCCGACGCAGCTCGAGAGCGTCGAGCGGTCGCTCGACGGCGCGCTGCTCGAGGGAGAGCCGGCCGTCGAAGCGGAGCTGAGAGCGATGGTCGCGTCGACCTGGTCGGCGCTCGGCCGCGCGCCGCAAGCGGAAGTGCAGTTCGCGCGCGCCGCCGCGCTCGACCGAGCCGCCTTCGGCGCCGACGCGCCCGCGACGCTGCGCGCCGAGGCGCTGCACGGCCATGCCGTCGTGCAGGCGGGCGCGCCGGCGCGCGGGATCGAGCTCCTCGGCGACGTCGTCGCGCGCTGCGAGAGGGCGGCGCCCGGCTCGGCGGAGCTCGCGCTCGCGCTGGCGCTGGCGCTCGAATTCCTCGGGGACGACCTCGTCGACGACGAGCGCCCCGCCGAGGCGGTCGCGCCACTGCGCCGCTGCCTCGAGCTGCGCGAGCGCACGGCGGCACCGCCGCCTGCGTCGCCGAGCCGCTACGGCATCGCGTCGGCGTTGAACGCGCTGGGCGTCGCGCTCGCGGAGAGCGGCGCGGCCGCCGAGGCCGAACCGCTGCTGCGCCGCTCGCTCGAGCTGCGGCGCGAGGAGAGGACGGCGTGGCGCGTCGCGGTCGCGCTCGATTCGCTCGGTGCGGCGCTCACCCGGCTCGCCCGTTTCGACGAGGCGGAGCGGGCGCTCACCGAGGCGCTCGAGCTGCGCCGGGAGAATCTCGACCGCGATCACCCCGACCGCGCCGCGACGCTCGGCCACCTCGGCGCGCTCCACCGCGAGACCGGCCGGCCCGCCGACGCCGAGACGGAATTCCGCGAGGCGCTGCGCATCGTGCGAGCGCGTCTCCCCGAGCACCACCCTCGGATCGCGCGCGCGTTACGCGACCTCGCCGATCTCCTCGAACGGCGTGGCCGCTCCGACGAGGCGAAGGTGCTCGTCGCCGAGGCCGACGCCATCGCGGCGGCGGCGCGCGCAAAGTGATCGGGAGCGACTACTTCAGCTCGACGCGCACGGCCGCGCCTTCGCTGCTCTTGACCGAGAACGACGCGCTCGCGCTGCGTCCCGCGCCCGACGCCGTCACGACGTAGTCGCCGGGCGTGAGCCAGTTCACGTCCTCCTCGCAGTCGCTGCCGGGCGGCACGAAGACCAGGCCGCTGGCGACGAACTCGCCGCGGCTCTCGATGCGGACCATCACGCCGCTCGGGAACTTGACGTCGCCGGGAAGCGCGAGCGCGACGACCTGCCGCACGCCGCGGTGCAGCTCGATCCGCAGCGGCGTCTCCTCGCCGGCAAGCACGGAGAACCGGAGCGACTGCGCCGCGACCCCCTCGCCGACGAGCTCAAGCCGATAGTCGCCGGGCGCGAGCGGTCCGCTGCGCCGGCTCTTCATGCCGTCGGAGATCTCGAAGAGTTCGTGGCGCCCGCCGTCGGCGGCGAAGGCGAAGACCCAGGCGTTCAGCCGCTCGCCGGCGACTTCGGCCGCGACGCGGCCGCCCGCGGTGAGCGCGATCGCGCCGACGTCGCGCGTCTGGTGCGCCGTCACGGAGAACGGCGCGCTCGTGGTCACCGGGAATTCGGCGGAAGAGACGCGGATCCGCCATTCGCCGGGCGGGAGCGCGCCGGTCGTGAAGCGGCCGTCCGCGTCGGTCGCGACGTAGGTGACCGTGGGCGGCACCACGTCGGGCAGCGCCGACACTTTCGCGTTCGGGACGCCGTGGCCGTCCGGCCCGAGCACGACGCCGGTGAGGCGCGCCGTCGCCGCCGCCGTACGGCGGACCGTGAACACCCGATCGCCCGCCTTCGGGTCGACGGCGTCGAAGGTCGCATCGGCGATTCCCTCTCCCGCGACTTCGACCCGAAGCGTCCCCTTCTCCGGGCAGTTCGGGATCGAGAGGCGGCCATCGGCGTCGCTGAGCGCGTTCGAGAACCCGTCGCCCCACATCGCTATCACCATCGCGCCGGCGACCGGCGCGCGCGTCTCGTCCACGATCCTGCCGACGAGCTCGAGCCCGCGCGAGAAGACCAGGTCGCACGCGACGACCTCGCCGGATTCGGCGCGTACGCTCCCCTTCGCGCGGCCGAGCTCGTCGTGCTCGGCCGAAAGCGTGATCTCCCCCGCCGGCAGTCCGGATAGCTCGAACCGGCCCTCGCTCGCGCTGCGCGCGCGCAAGTGGACGAAGTCCGTCCACGTCCCGAACTTGACGACGACGCCTTCGACCGCGTGCCCCGCTCCGTCGCGCACGACGCCGCGCACGGTCGCGCCCGACGCGAGCGCGATGCGCAGGCGCGCCGTGCGTCCCGCGGCGATCGTGCATTCGCCGGCGAACGGCGCGAAGCCGGCGACGCACGCAGCGACCGGCTGCACGCCGGCCGGGATCCCGACCAGGTGGACGCGCCCGTCCGCGCCGCCGCGCGCGAGCGCTGGGAGAGGCGGTGCGCCATCGATGCGCGCGAAGATGCCCGACGTCGGGCCGCGGCCGGCGCGCACCACCGCGCCGACGAGCGGCGCTCCGTCGGGCCCGACAACCTCGACGTCGAGCACGCCACCGTCCGGTCCGAGCACGATCCGCGTCTCCGCGTCGTTGCCCGGCTGGCCGCTGAAGAAGACGAGTCGCGACGCCGTGAATCCCTCGGCGCGCGCGCCGACGAAGCAGAGGGACGGCGCGTCGCGCACCTCGAAGCGGCCCTCTTCGTCGGTGGTCGCGAGGAGCTCCGCGTCGCGGTCTGCCTCCGCGAGCGGCGCGACCTCGACGAGCGCATCGGGCACCGGCACGCCGTCCCGATCGACGACGACGCCGCGCACGCTCAGCCCGAGCGGGATCTCGAGGTCGAGGCGCGTGCACTCGCCGGCGCGGATCGTCGCGACCGTTCCCGGGTCGGCGCGATCGCCGGTGACGCGCACGCGCCCGGCGCGGACGCGCTCGAAGCGGACGCGACCCGAATCGTCCGTCGCGGCGCGCAGGCAAGCGATGCGGCCGTCGTCGTTCGGACGGACGACGATCGTCACGCCGTCCGCCGGCGCGTGGTCGCGCGCGAAGCGGACCTGCAACTCGAGTTCGCCGGTCGTCGGCGCCGACGGCGCCGGCGCGACCGGCGGAGGTTCGTGGAGGCGCTCCGCGGAGGAGGCCGCGGGCGCGGCGCTTTCGGACGGCGTCGCGTCGGCGCGGGCCGCCGCCGACTCGGCGGGCGTCGGCACCGTCGCAACCACCGGCTCCGCGCGCCGCGGCTTCGACTCGGGCAGCAGCTCCCAGACGACGAACGCGCTCGCCGCCACCACCACCACGACGGCGGCACGGATCGGAGTGATCGAGGCCATCGCGAGCACTCCTCCGGGGACCGCCAAGGACGAAGGGATCGAGGGCGCGGGCGCCAGCGCAGGCGCCGCGCCGACCATCAACGCGAGCGCGGCGAGCCCGTCGCGCCGCCCGCCGTGGTCCGCGTTCCAGCTCGCGCGCAGCTCGTCGAGGGCGCGCCGCAGCCGCGTGCGCGCCGTCTCGAGCGGGATCGAGAGCTGCGCCGCCGTCTCGGGGACCGTTCGCCCCTCGAAGAAGTGGAGGAGGATGACGTCGCGTGCGGGCGGCTCGAGGGCGAGGACGCGCTCCGTCAGCTTGCGCTCGAGCTCGAGGCGCTGCGCGATCTCCGCGGTCGACGGCGCAGCGATCCGGCTCCCGCGCCCGTGGTCGTCCTCGACCTCGCCGCGCCGGCGCGCCGCGCGGCCGAGCCGCCGCACGAGGTTGCGCGCCACGGTGCGCAGCCACGGCCGCGTCGCCGCGGGGCGCTCGGCGTCGAGGAGCCGCACGACCGTCTCTTGGGCGACGTCTTCCGCGCTCGCTGCGTCGCGCAGGAGCCGGCGCGCCAGGTCGTGGACGAAGGCCCGATGTGCGAGCAGCTCGCGCGCGACGCCCGGATCGGCCAGGTCGAGACGTTCGGCCATGGGACCTCCGCGCAGTGGGAGTCCTCCCGCCCGCCGACCGGGTTCAGAGAATCAAAGGAGCTTCGCTCTGGTCAAAGGAGCTTCGCTCCGGCCTTGCGCGCCGCGGCGACCAGCGCGCCGGTGCGGACGAGCTCCGCCGCCGCCTCGAGGTCGGGGGCGAGGATGCGGTCGTCGTCGAGCTTCGCCACGCGCTCGCGCAAGGCGGCGTGCGCGGCGCGCAGCGGCTTCGTCGTCTGGAGCTTCGTCTCGAAGTCGAGCGCCTGCGCCGCCGCGAGCAGCTCGATGCCGACCACGCGCTCGGCGTTCTCCACCACCTGCAGCGCCTTGCGCGCGGCGATCGGCCCCATCGAGACGTGGTCCTCCTTGTTGGCGGAGGTCGGGATCGAGTCGACCGAGGCGGGGAAGGAGAGCGACTTGCACTCGGAGACGAGCGCCGCCGCGACCACCTGCGCGATCATGAGGCCGGAGCGCAGCCCGGGCTTCGGCGTGAGGAAGGCGGGCAGCCCGAAGTTGAGGTCGGGGTTGACGAGGTTCTCGACGCGCCGCTCGCAGATCGAGGCGAGGTCGGTGACGGCGGCCGCGACGCGGTCGGCGGCGGCGGCGACCGGCTGCGCGTGGAAGTTGCCGCCGGAGAGGATCTCGCCCTGCTCCGCGAAGACCAGGGGATTGTCGGTCGCCGCGTCGATCTCGATCTCGACCACGCGGCGCGCCTCCGCGAGCTGGTCGCGGCAGGCGCCATGCACCTGCGGCGCGCAGCGCATCGAGTAGGCGTCCTGCACGCGGTCGCAGTCCTGGTGCGAGGCGAGGATCGCGCTGCCCTTCATGAGCCCGTGCAGGTTGGCCGCCGCGACGCGCTGGCCGGGATGGGGCCGCGCCTCCTGGATCCTCTTGTCGAAGGCGGCGTTCGTCCCCTTCAGCGCCTCGATCGTGAGCGCGCACGCGACGTCGGCGTGGCGCGCGACGTTCTCGGCGCGCAGCAGCGCCTCGGCGGTGAGCGCCGTCGTGACCTGCGTGCCGTTGATGAGCGAGAGCCCCTCCTTGGCGGCGAGCACGATCGGCGTGATGCCCGCCGCGGCGAGCGCCCGAGCGGCCGCCATCCGCCGCCCGTCGTGCTCGACCTCCCCCTCCCCGATGAGCGCGAGCGCCAGATGGGCGAGCGGGGCGAGGTCGCCCGACGCGCCGACCGAGCCCTGCGACGGCACGACCGGGATCACGTCGGCGTCGAGCAGCTCGATCAGCTTCGCGACGAGCTCGGGGCGGACGCCCGACCGTCCAGTCGCGAGCGCGCGCACTCGCAAGACGAGGAGAGCGCGTACCGTCGCGGTCGGGAGCGGACGTCCGACGCCGCATGCGTGGCTGCGCAGGAGGTTCACCTGCAGCAAGCCGAGCTCGCCGTCGCCGATCCGGACGTTCGACAGCTTCCCGAAGCCGGTGTTCACGCCGTAGACGGTCCGCCCCTCCTTCAGCACGCGCTCGACGACGCGCCGGCCCGCTTCGATGCGGCGGGACAATGCAGGCGCAAGGCGCAGCCGGACGCGCTCGCCGGCGAAGACGGGAGCGAGCGGGTCGAGGCGGAGCGGCGCAGTCGTGAAGGTCAGGTCCATGGGGCGCGAGAGCGTAAACGGTAGAGTCGCGCCCCGCTCCCGACGCCCACGAGAAACGGACCTCGACCGCGATGGCTCGTCCGGCCTCTCCGAACGATCCTCAGAAGAAGCCCGCCGAGCCGCCGGCATCGCCGGCTCCGGTCCCGCCCGCGGCATCGATCGCGCCGCTCGTCGAGCCGGCCGCCGCGGGCGCGCCGCCCTTCCCCCCCGCCGAGCCGCCGCGCGCGCGCCGCTTCATCAAGCACCTGCCGCGCGCCGGGCTGATCGTCTTCGTGCTGATGATCATCGCGCTCTGCTACAGCATCCTGATGCCGTTCCTGCTCGCGGTCTTCTTCGCCTACCTCATCTATCCGGTGGTCTCCAGGATCGAACGCCTGCGCGTCGCCGGCCGCGCCGTGCCGCGCTGGCTCGCCGTCATCACCGTCTACGCGGTCCTGTTCACGATCGGCTGGAACACGATCCCGCCGCTCATCAACAACTTCGTGTCGCAGCTGCGCAAGCTCGGCCAGGACGCGCCGGGCCTCTTCGAGGCCGTGAAGAACCAGCGCAAGCGGCTCGACGCCTGGGTCGCCGCGCGGCTCGAGGTGACCGAGCTCAACGAAGAGGCCCGCAAGGAGCTCTTCGACGAGGTCGAGGCGCTGCAGAAGGGGACGATCGTCCCGGCGCCGGGCCCCGAGGGGCAGCCGCTCTTCTCGCCGCTCGAGCCGCCGCGCACGGCGGCGGCCGGCAAGGACGAGGCGGCGCCGCGGACCAACGTGGTCCAGATCATCGCGATCAACATCAACGGGCTCGACGGCGCGCGCGCCCCGAAGGCGCCGGTCGATCCGGGCGCGCACGACGGCGGCGACGCGCGCGAAGACGCGCCGCACGGCGGCGATCCGGCCAGCGGCGGCGACCCACCGCAGGTCGGCAGCGACGGCGAGCCGCAGGGCGACGCGCCGCTGCTCTTCACGAACGACGTCGCCATCCCGTTCAAGATGGCGCTCAAGGACCAGATCAACGTCGAGCTCAAGCGCCCCGGCCCGGCGAAGGGGGTGCAGCAGCGCGTCGAGCGCGAGATCGTGCCGGCGCTCAACCGCAAGATCCTCGGGCTCAAGGACGACGACCCGCAGCTCCAGAACTTCGCGCGCAACGCCGGCCTGGTGGTCGCGGGCGCCACGTCGCAGGAGGAGTACGCCGGGCTGATCACGAAGTACAGCGGCGCCGCGATCGATCAGGCGCGCGGCTGGATCCAGGCGCAGGCGGCGCAGGTGATCCCGCTCGGCACCGGGCTGGCCGCGGTGATCTTCGACTTCTTCATGGTCCTGATGCTCACCGCCTTCTTCCTGGTCTTCTTCCCGCGCATCCGCGACTACATGCGCGACCTCGTCTCGCCGCAGTTCCGCGACGACTACGGCAAGGTGCTGACGCGCATCGACCGGCGCCTGTCGGGGGCGATCCGCGGGCAGGTGATCATCTGCCTCATCAACGCGGCGCTCACCTTCCCCGGGCTGTGGTTCATCGGGACGCACTCGGCGGCGACCACCGTCGCGACCTACTCGGTGCTGCTCTCCGTGGTGGCCGGCGTGCTCTCGATGATCCCGATCTTCGGCGTGATCCTCTCGACCGTGCCGATGGTGATCCTCGCGCTGACGCAACACTCGGTCGGCGGCGCCCTGCTCGTGATCGCGTGGATCAGCGTCATCCACGCCATCGAGGCCTACCTGCTCAACCCCAACATCCTCGGCCACTCGGCCAGCATGAACCCGATCATCGTGGTGTTCGCGCTGCTGGCGGGGAAGCAGTTCGGGGGGCTCGTGGGGGCGCTGCTGGCGGTGCCGATCGCTTCGGTGATCGTGAGCTTGTTCGGGTACTACCGGAGGCTGGTGGCGGAGAGCTATGCGACGGAGACGGGGGGGGCGGTGCCCGTCGATGACTGGGATGACTAAATCGCCTTGCAGCTGAAAGCGGCGCGAAGCGCCGCTTCAGCTGAAGGCGCGGAAAACCTGCGAGGCGGGGACGGTGCGCGCGACTCGGACGCGACCGACCGCCTCGCACGTTTTCCGGGCGACGCAGCTGCCGAGCGCGATGGCGCTCGCAGCTGATCGCCATCTCGGGGCGGGCGGGGGCGGGCGGACGACGTGCGTGACTGTGTCACGCACGCGTCCGGCGCGCGGGAAGATGGGCGTGATGGGGTCGCGCACGCGTTCGAAGCGGGGACGGCGTGCGTGACGGAAACTCGCACGCGTTCGAGGCGGCGGAGAGAGGAAATGGTCGGGCGTGGGGAAGCGTGTCTCTGGTTCACGCGGCTCCCGCTGCACGAGCTCTTCGAGGAGATCCGGGCGCTCCACTTCGGGCGGCTCGTCGCGGCGCGCGCGGCGCGGATTGAGTTCGCGAGCGGCGCGCGCCTGGTCGAGCTCGACGTCGGCGATGCGGGCGCGCGCCTCACCCTCCATCCCGTGCTGAACCGGGCCGAGACGCCGGCCGAGGTGTTCGGGACGCTCTACAAGCGGGCGCTCTGGCGGGCGCAGGAGCGCGGCGCTCCGGAGGGGCCGGCCTTCTTCGCGCTCTGCCCCGAGGGGCCGTTCGCCGAGGCGTGGCTCGACCACCACCTCGGCGCGTGCCTGGTCCGGCGCGACGGCGACGTCGCGGTCAATTCGAAGTGGCGCGACCACTGGCTCGCGCCGCGGCGCGGCGAGCCGCGCCTCGCGCTGGCGCGCGCGCTCGCGGAGGCGGAGCTCGGACGGCTCCTGCGACCGGTGGGCTGAGGCCGGATCGGCGACGATCGCGGAGCGCGGGCCCACGGCATACTCGCCGCCCCGCCGCCGGCCGCGGCGCGAACCGGAGCCGCTGATGCCCTCGCTCACCGACCGCGTCGTGCTCGTCACCGGAGCCGGCTCCGGCATCGGGCGGGCGATCGCGCGGCGTCTCGCGCGCGAGGGGGCGGCGGTGGTGCTCGCGGGGCGCGACGAGAAGAAGCTCCTCGCCGTCGTGAACGAGCTCTCCTCCAGCGGCGGGATCGCGGTCAAGGCGGTCGGCGACGTCCGCCTCGAGCGCGACGCGACGAAGATGTGCGAGACGGCGGTCGGCGCGTTCGGGCGGCTCGACACGCTGGTCCACTGCGCGGGCGAGGTGGTGCGCGGGCCGACGCTCGACGCGACGACGCGCGAGCAGTGGGACGCGACCTTCGACGCGCACGTCCGCGCGCTCCACTGGCTCGCGCGCGCCGGCGTGCCGGAGATGCGCCGCTGCGGCGAAGGCTGCCTCCTGAACGTGGCGAGCAACCTCGCCTTCCTCGCCATCCCCGGCCTCGCGGCCTACAGCGCGGCGAAGGGGGCGGTGACGAGCCTCACGCGCGCACTCGCCGTCGACCTCGGGCCGGAGGGGATCCGCGTCAACGCGCTGGCGCCGGGCCTCGTCGAGACGCCGGCGACCGCCGGCCTCGAGAACTTCGCCGAGAAGCGGGCGAGCTACTCCGCGCGCGCGCCGCTGCGCCGCATCGGGGCGCCCGACGACGTCGCCGGCGCCGCGGCGTTCCTGCTCTCCAAGGACGCGGCGTGGATCACGGGACAGACGCTGATCATCGACGGCGGCTACTCGATCGCGTGAACGACGCGGCCGGGAGCTCCGCCGCTCAGCGTGCCGCCGCGAGCACCCTCGGCCGGACGCGGAACATCCGCTCGACGAGCGCGCGCAGCAGGTCGACGTGGCAGCGGCGCGAGTCGGCGCACTGGCAGAGGAGCGTCACCGGATGGACGCTCGCCCGCTCGCCGAGCTCGCGCAGATTCGGCGCCTGCGCGCGCATCTCCCCGACGTAGAGGGACGCGAACTCGCGTCGCGTGATCCAGCGGTTGCGCCACGCCAGCGTGAGCAGCACGCTCGGCGCGAGGCGCTTGTCCCATCCGTCGTACGACGATTCCGCCAGACCCTGCGGGCGGAAGCGCGTCACCAGGAGTCGCTCACCGTCTTCGAGGCCGACCGCGTCCCGCACGCACTTCGCGCGCAGTTCCATGACTTCCCCCGCGACGACCCCTCCCCGACGAGCGCGAAGTTACTCCTCGTGCGACCTGCTGCGCCACAGTACGGAAGACGGAAATGTCGCGGATTCTTGGAAGCGGCGCGTCACTTCTTGTCGGGACCGCCCCCTTCGCGCGCCTGCGGCGAGCCGGCGAGCAGCGCCTGCGCCTCGGGCGGGACGACGATCTTCGTCGCGTTGACGCTCGAGAGCGTGATGCTGCCGCCGCTCTTGTGCTCCCCGCCGCCGGAATGCGTCGTCTTCTCGATCGCGACCGTCGAAATCGCACCGTCCTTCACGCCGATTCGAAGCGTCGCGGCCGTCTCGCCCGCGCGCTCGACGGGTGCTGCACCCACGACCTCCTTGCCGTCGTCCCCCGCCTTGCCCGGCGCGCGGCCGTCCCCGCGGCCGAGCCGCAGCGGGCGCCCCTCGTTCGTGAGCTCGCGCGCCGCCGCGGGCGTGAGCGTCGCGACGTAGACGACGGTGCCGTCGGCCGCCGGCTGCACGTCTTTGGCGACGCCGCTCACCTTCTTGTCGAAGTCGTGGAAGAGCTGGTGCACGAGCGGGATCGCCTCGGCCGCCTGGGCGAGCCGCTGCGCTCCGCGCCGGCCGCCCTTGCCGCCCTTCTCCCCGCCGCCGGTGCGCTTGCCGTCGTCGCCGTCGCCGTCCCCGTCGTCCTTGCCCTTCGGCGGAGCTCCACCGGCCGACGACCCGGGCCCTCCGGGCTTGGCCGGCGCCACGCCGATGCGCGACCACTTGCCCTCCTTGCCCTTCATCGCGAACTGCATCTGGTGGCGGTAGAGCTCGATCTCGCCGTGCTGGTAGTGCCACGGCGACTTCTTCTGGATTTCGACCTTCCAGGCGACCGGATCCTTGTCGTCGTCGGCCTCCCCCTTCGGCGCCGCGCCCTCGCTGTTCGGCTTCGCCGCCGGTCCCGCCGGCCGCGCCGTCGGGAGGTATTCGAAGGTGTAGCTCTCCGCGTCCTTCAGCTTCTGCGTGAGGGCCACGAGCTCCTTGGCGGCCGCGTCGTCCGCGGGCGACACGGCGAGCACGAGCGCGGCGATGAAGCTCGACATCGGGTTCTCCTGGTCCGCTCGCCCGACTTCCGGCGCGGCGCCGCACGGCGGCCGCAGGGGGACGGGGTCGCAGCGCCACATTACGGAGGAAGGGAGAGAGCGGTGGGATCAGGCGATCCGCTGCAGCACGACGCAGGCGACCACCTCGACGAAGAGGGCAAGTTCTGCAAGGAAGCGCACCCAGCTCGACTTGCGGCCCAGGCGCGCCAGCGTCCAGCGGTTCCAGCGGGCGAGCACCGGGACGAAGGTGATCGGCGCGAGGACGAAGGTGACGAGCCACGAGCGCAGGAACGACGCATCGCCCGCGCTGAACAGCGGCCGCAGCGCGGCGAGGACTCCGAACGCGGCGGCGAGCAGCAGCCCCGCCCCGACCTGGAGCACGAGGTAGAGACGCACGAGCTCCGCGAACGGGATCGGCGCCGCAGTCGCCGGCGTCGCCGAGCCGTTCCCGTCGCCGTGCCCGTTCGCAGCGGGCTCGCTCATCGGCCCGACTCCGGGACGATCAGCAGCTGCTGGTGGACGTAGTCGACGACCAGCCGGTCGCACCGCCCGACGAAGTCCATGCCGAGCAGGAGCGAGACCTCGACGCCGAGCCGCGGCGAGACGCGCTCGTCGAGCGTCGGACGGATCGTCGCTTCGTCCCGCGACGCGGCGATCTGGACGACGCATCCGTTCAGGCTCGCCGTCAGCGGCACTGCCGGCGCAATGGGAACATCGGAAGCCGCGGGAGCGGAAGCCGGCTCCTGCGCGGGCCGGATCCGGCGGGCGAGCCGCGCGGAGAGCGCGGACGCGGCGGCGCCGGTGTCGAGGAGCGCGAGGACGCTCTCCCCTCCCACCTCGGCGCGCAGCGCGATCTTGCCGTCGGCGATCAGGAAGAACGGCACCTCCGTCGCGCGCTTGCGCTCCTCCTCCGCGAGCGCCGCCTGCCCGAAGCGGCCGGTCATGAGGCGGATCAGCTGCATCTTGGGCAGGAAGACGAGCACGCGCCGCTGCAGCATCGCGGTGCCGAGCACGCCGCGATACGGCGGCAGCGGGCGCGCCCGCAGCGCCGGCTCGCTCGGCACCGGATAGAGCAGCGCCGGCGCGTCGCGCACGGTCCAGCCGCCGAGATCGAGGAACGGGACGGTCGCGTACGACGACTCGATCGCACCGCGCTCGACCCCCTCGATCGGCCCGCCCGGCGAGAGGTCGAGGCCGAGCGCGGCGCCGATCGAGTCGTCGAGCGTCATGCAGTACGAGCCGCCCGTGTCGATCACGAGCGGGACGAGGGCCTCGCGCTCGTCCGCGCCGCGCAACGTCGCCTCGACCACCGGCACGCCGGCGCGCAGGTCGTACTCGAGGCGCGTGATGTACTCGCGCCGCCGCACCGTCACCTCGCCGAGGCCCGCGATGCGGACGACGTCGAGCGCCGCCCGCAGCCGGCGCGGCTCGGCGCGCCCCGCGGCGCGCGCCTGCGCGAGCAGGGCGTCGGCGCGCTGGCGCGCCGCGATCGCCTCGCGGGTCCGGTTCGCGTGCATCAGCGCGGCGCAGCGCAGGAGCCACGGCTCGGGCTCGCGGGGCGAGGCGCCGATCGCGGCGTCGCTCAGCGCGAGCGCCTCCTCGCCGTCGCCGCGCGCGAGCGCCAATCTCGAGAGCCCGATCAGGGCGCGGCGCGAATGGGGCCGCTGCTCGCGGGCCTCCGCGTAGAACTGGCCCGCCGCGTCGAGCTCGCCGGAGCGCCAGAGGGTGTCCGCCAGGAGCTCGAGGAGCCGCACCGGCGGCGCCGCCGCGCCCATGCCGGCGCGCGCCGCCTCGAGGAGGGCGCGCGCCTCCTCGAAGTCGTCGTCGTCGAGGAGGGCCTGCGCCTGCTCGAGCGTCGCGGCGACGTCTTCGACCGGGGGTGCTGGCGCGACCGGAGCCGGCGCGACTTCCTGCGCCACGGCGGCGCTCGCGAGAGCGACCGCCAGAGGGAAGCAAGCCAAGAACTTCATCAAAGGATCGGCGCTGGGGACGAGGTGCGATCCATGGTGCCGGAGACAGGACTTGAACCTGCACTCCCTTGCGGGAACTAGGCCCTCAACCTAGCGCGTCTGCCAATTCCGCCACTCCGGCCGAGGCGTGAAGGGCGGCGGAGTTTATGGACGCTCGCCTCGATTGCAAACTGCGGCCTCGCCCGTTTCCGTGGAGAGCGCGTGACAGCGACCGAAGCCGACCGCCGTTCCGAGACGCACGGACACGGCGACGTCGAGTCGGTCGCGCTCGGAGCGGCGCGCGGCGCGTGGCCGGCGCTGCTCACCGGCCTCTTCTTCGTCGCGCTCGCGAGCTTCGTCTCCGGCAGCTTCCTGCTGCACGCCCGCGACCTCCACCTGCCGAACTGCTCGGAGCCGTGGGACGCGGCGATCTATCCGTGGAACTTCCTCTGGACCCAGTCGGCGCTCGGCGCGAGCGACGGCTCCTTCCTCTTCACGCGCCGCTTCTTCTGGCCCGCCGGCGAGGGGCTCGGGCTCTACACGCCGACCTGGGTCTACGGGATCGCGTCGCTGCCGCTGCAGTGGTTCTCCTCCGACCCGGCCGCGCGCAACGTGGCGGTCGCGCTGCTGCTCTGGGCGTCGAGCGGCGCGACGGCGTGGCTCGCGTGGCTCCTCGCGCGCGAGCTCGGCGTGGCGCGCGGCGGCGCGCTGCTGGTCGCGGTGCTCGCGACCGTCGCGAGCGGCCGCCTCATGAACGCCTCGCGCCTCAACCTCTTCTGCACCGAGTTCCTCCTCCTCTATGCGTGGCTGGGGCTGCGCCTCCTGCACCGGGGAGGGCTGCGGCACGGCGTCCTCTTCGGGCTTTCGGCGGCGGCGCTGCTGCTGCAGAGCCAGCCGCTCCTGTTTCAAGCGTTCCTGTTGACCGTTGCTTGCGTCGTCGCGGCGCTGCTGCGCGGCGCGGCGCGCCGCGAACTGTTCTCGCGCGGGCGCGAGCTCCTGGCCGCGGCGGTCGTCTTCCTCGTGCTGGCGGCGCCGTTCCTGTGGGAGATCGCGCAGGAGCTGCGCGCCTCGCCCGCCTTCGCGCAGGCGGCCGCCCTCACCGTCCCCTTCTCGATGGACGCGACGAGCCTCGTCGCGCCGAACGGCGCCGACCGCTTCTTCGGCGCGCTGGCGACGCGGCTGCCGTCGGGATTCGAGGCGGGCGGCCCGCTCGGCACGGTGAGCCACTTCCTCGGGGTCGGCTGGCTCGCGCTGCTCGTGCTCGCGCTCCTGCTGCGCGACGTGCGCCGCGCCGCGCTGCCGGCGCTCCTGTGCGCGGCCTTCCTCTGGCTGCTGGCGCTCGGCCCCCTCGTGCACGTGGCGGGACGGCTGACGCGCGTGCCGGGTCCCTACGCGCTGCTCGCGACGGTCCCGCCGCTCGCGCTCGAGAAGTCGCCCGAGCGGCTCGTCTGGCTCGTGCAGCTCTGCCTCGCGCTCGTCGCCGCGCGCGCGCTCGCGTCGCTGTGGGCCGGCGGCGGAGCGCGGCGCGCCGGCGCGGTCGCGCTCGCCGCCGCGCTCCTGCTCGAGCAGGGCGAGACGCTGCCGCTGCGCTCGATCGATCCGCGCCTGCGCATCCCCGACGAGGTCGCTGCGCTGGCACGCGAGCCCGCCTCCTTCGCGGTGCTCGACCTCCCCTACGACGGCCGGCCGGCTTCGGGCGGCACGTTGAGCCATCCGGTGAACGCGCTCGCGCAGGCGTTCGGCAGCTTCCACGAGCGGCCGATCTTCTTCGGCCTCTATCCGCGGGCCGCGCGGCCGCGCGAGGCGGAGCTCGCGCAGCGGCCGCTCTTCGCGGTGATCCACCAGATCGAGCAGATCGCCCGCGCGACGCCGCGCCGGGAGGGCACCGCGCTCCCGCCGCTGCCCGACCTCGACGAGGCGACGCTCGCGGCGTGCGGCGGCGACTTGAAGGATCTCTCGATCGGCGCCGTGCTGGTCCACGACCTCAGCGGCGCGTTCCCCGGGAGCGGGCGCAACGTCGCCGTCGAGGCGCCGCTCCTCGGCGCGTTCCTGCGCCGTCTCGGTCCCCGCTCCGAAACGGTGCTTTCACCGGGAAACGGTTACTCGGTCCGCCTGTTCCGTTTCTGATCGCGTACGGCCGCGCCCGCGCGGCGACCGAAACCCCTCCCGTCGTCCCAGCCGGTCGCACCGGCGGGCGCGGGAGGTTCTCCATGCGTCGTGCCTCGCACCTCATCGCGGCGGGCCTCTTCGCCGTCGTCTGCGCCGCCACCGGCTGCGCGAAGATCGAGTCGCTCTGGAAGAAGAACGAGACGCCGGCTGCGACGCCCGCGGCGAAACCGGGCGCGAAGCCGACGCCGGGCTCCTCGAAGGCGGCGGTCGACGGCGGGACGCTCGGGCGCAACGACGGCGCCGCCACGACCCGGGCGACGCGCCCCGCGGCGCCGGAGAAGGCGTGGACGCCGCCGCCGGCGCGCGCGCGCGGGACCCTCTTCTCGCGGCTGCCCAAGGGGACGCTCTTCGCGGTGCGGCTGCCCGACGTCTCGCGCCTCGTCGAGGCGTATCAGCGCAGCGCGATCCCGACGCTGCTCCAGAACGCCCTCGTCGCGCAGGAGCGCGCGCAGTTCGACGAGATGCTCGCGCACGCCAAGGCGGAACTCCTGCCGAAGCTCGGCGACGTCGACGCGCTGCTCGCCGACGCGCGCCGCCTGAAGGGCGAGTTCGTCCTCGCGATCCCGTCGCTCGACCTCTCCGGCATCGCCAGCGGCGGCGCCTTCGCGAACGGTCCGTCGGCGCGCAAGCCGGCCTTCACGATCGCCGCGATGTACCAGGCCGGGGCGAGCGCCGACGCGTTCCAGTCGCTGCTCGACCGCCTCTTCGCGCTCTCCAAGTCGGCCGACGGCGCGCGCGGCCTCGACGTCGACCTGCCGATGGCGACTCCCGGCACCACGACCTGGCTGCGCCGCCACCGCGGCGACAAGGGGAGCGTCACGCTCGCGCGCGACGGCGACCTCTTCAGCCTGACCGTCACCACCTACCCGGCCGCGCTCGCGACCGGCCAGTCGCTCGCCGCGCTGCCGC